>Ga0070710_10000926_pt1 | contig 13988 bp, 14 predicted proteins | sample LARL52metaG_FD_65454 | JGI IMG/M metagenome (GOLD analysis project Ga0070710, IMG submission 65454) | Corn, switchgrass and miscanthus rhizosphere microbial communities from Kellogg Biological Station, Michigan, USA - LAR L5-2 metaG | ecosystem: Host-associated > Plants > Roots > Rhizosphere ... | reverse complement strand
CCCACCACCCGCCGTCGAGCGCGAACCCGAGCGCCGCCTCCTCGAACTCCGCGCACGACGCCAGCAGCGACGGCGTCACCTGCGGCGTGTCCATCCCGATCTGCAGCACCGGCATCCCGAACCGCGCGACGTCCGCGTGGGCGTTCGCCAGCCGGTCCGCGAACGTCAGGCCCCGCTGCGGGATCACCACGCACTCGGCCAGCGCGTCCCGCACGTCCGGGCGCCGCACCGCCCCGGCCAGCGCCACCACCGGCACCGCGCCCGGCGTCGCCACGGCGGCCGACAGCGTGTCGAGCAAAGCCGCTGCCGCCACCTCCGCCGCCTCCTCCAGAGACAACGGCGGGCACAGGCGGGTCTTCACCGCTCCGGCGACCGGCGACTTGGCCATGATCAGCAGGCAGAACCTCATCGCAGCACCCCCGCCATGTCCCGCGCCGCACGCAGCGTGCCGCGCACCGAGCCGGAGACCTTGGAACGCGTCCCCGCGGCCCGCGGGCCGTACGTCACGGCGACCTCGCGCACCCGCCACCGCGCTTCCGCCGCGCGGACCAGCAGTTCCAGCGGATAGCCGAACGCGCGGTCGCGCACGTCCAGCGCCAGCAACGCTTCCCGCCGACACAACCGCAACGGCGCGATGTCGTGCACGGCCAGACCTCGGCGGCGCAGCAGGGAGGCGATCACGGCGTTGCCGGCCCGTGCGTGCCAAGGCCAGACGCCGGGCGACACCGGCACGCGCCGGCCCACCACCAGGTCGGCGTCGGCGAGCAGCTCCGCCATCGCGGGCAGTTCGCCCAGGTCCAGCGAGCCGTCGGCGTCGGCGAACGCCACCAGGTCCGAGGTGGCCGCGAGCAGGCCGGTGTGCACGGCGGCGCCGTAGCCGCGGCGAGACTCGTGCACCACGAGGGCACCATGAGAGGCGGCCACCGCGGGCGAGCCGTCGACGGAACCGTTGTCCACGACGATCGCGCGGTAGCCGGGAGGCAGGGAGGCGAGGACCGCGGGCAGTGCGGCGGCCTCGTCCAGGCAGGGCAACACGACATCCATGGGTCCACCCTGGACCATCGGAAAGTGTTGTGGTGCTTACGGAATTATGACGCACGAAAGAGTTCTTACGATTGTCTTGCGTGGCCTGCGAGCACCCGCGCGACCCCCTAGGTTGGGCGCGGTGCGTCTAGTCATCGCCGGTCTGCTCGTCGCCGCGGCCGTCATCGTCGGCCTGGTCATCAACGCCCACGACCAGAACCTCATCTACGCCGCCGCGGCCCCGCTCTTCGGCAACTGGCAGCCGCACGTCGGCCCCGGCACGCCCGCGGCGGTCCTCATCGCGTTCCTCGTCGTCGCCAAGGGCCCGGAACTCGCACAGCACCGCTGGGCACTGCCGATCGCCTACGCGACGGCGACCGCGTTCACCTTCTCGCTGGCGATGATCGACGGCTGGAACCGGTTCATCACCCGGCTCACCACCGAGGACGAGTACCTGCACGAGGTACCCGGCGTCACGGACATCCCGGCGATGCTGCGGGGGTTCGCCGCGCGCATCCCGGACTTCCAGCCGGACTCGTGGACCACGCACGTCTCCGGGCACCCGCCGGGCGCGCTGCTCACGTTCGTCGCGCTGGACCGCATCGGGCTCGGGGGAGGGGCGGCCGCGTCGATCTTCTGCGTGCTCGTCGGGTCGCTCGCGGTCGTCGCGGTTCCCAAGGCCGTCAACGACAACGCCGTCCTGCCGTTCCTGGTGCTGTTCCCCGGCGCGGTGTGGGTGGGGGCGTCGGCGGACGGCATGTTCCTCGGCGTCGCGGCCGTCGGGATCTACCTGCTCACCAGGTGGCCGTTGCTGGGCGGCGTCGTGCTGGGCTGGTGCGTGTTCCTGTCGTACGGCCTGGTGCTGCTCGCCCCGCTCGCGATCGTCGCGGTGGGCAGGAGGATCGGCTGGGCCGTCGCGGGCGCGCTCGCCGTCGTCGCCGCGTTCGCACTGGCGGGTTTCTGGTGGCTCGACGGCTACGAGCTCGTCAAGGTCCGCTACTACCAGGGCATCGGCGCCACCAGGCCGTACTGGTACTGGGTGTGGGCGAACCTGGCGGCGCTCGCGCTGGTCATCGGCCCGGCGGGCATCAAGGGCCTGCGCAGGGACAAGTGGATCGTCGCGGCCGGCCTCGCGATCCTCGCCGCCGACCTGTCCGGTCTGAGCAAGGCCGAGACCGAACGGATCTGGCTGCCGTTCGCGATCTGGCTCCTCGCCGGCACGGCGAAGCTCAGTCACCAGAAGAGGTGGCTCACCGCCCAGGCCGTCACGGCCCTGGCGGTGAACCACCTCGTGCTAACGAACTGGTGACCGCTGCGAGGAGAACGCGAACTCCCGCACACCCTCGGTGAACCCGACCTGGGCCTCGAATCCCAGCACGTCCAACGCTTTCGCGGGTGACGCGACCACGTGCCGCACGTCGCCCGGCCGCGCACCGCCCACGATCGACGGTGTCGGCCCGTCGCACGCCTCGGCCAGCGCGAACGCCAGCTCACCGATCGTGTGCGGGGTTCCGGAGCAGACGTTCACCGCCTCGAAACCGGGCCGAGGTGACGACAACGCCAGGAAGTTCGCCCGCGCCACGTCGGTGACGTGCACGAAGTCCCGCCGCTGCCGCCCGTCCTCCATCACCCGCGGCGCGTCACCGTTCTGCAGGGCCGACCGGAAGATCGACGCCACCCCGGCGTACGGGGTGTCGCGCGGCATCCGCGGGCCGTAGACGTTGTGGTACCGCAACGCCCACACGCTGCCGCCGGTCTGCCGCGCCCACGCGGCGGCCAGGTGCTCCTGCGCCAGTTTCGTGGCCGCGTAGGTGCTGCGCGGGTCCAGCGGCGCGTCCTCGGGCACCAGTTCGGGCACCAGGAAGTCACCGCAGAAGCACCGCGGCTCGTAGAGGCCCTGCGCCAGATCGGCGGCGGACCGTTCAGCCCGCACGACGCCGTGCGACAGGCACCGGTACCGCCCCTCGCCGTAGACGACCATCGACGACGCCAGCACCAGCCGCGACACCCCGGCCCGGTGCATCTCGGCCAGCAGCACCGCCGTGCCGAGGTCGTTGTGCCGGGCGTACGACGGCGCGTCGAACGGATCGACGCCGTGCCCGACCATCGCGGCCTGGTGGCACACCGCGTCCACAGTGGACAGCAGTGGCCGCAGCACCTCCGCGGACGTGACGTCGCCGACCACCAGTTCGTGGTCCAGCGACGGAACAGAGCCGTGCGCCTCGGGCAGCAACGCGTCGAGCAGCACGCACTCGTGCCCCTGGACGGCCAGCTCGTCCGCGACGTGCGACCCGATGAACCCGGCCCCGCCGGTGATCAGTACTCGCATGGCACGACCGTAGGGCCGCAAACGACCCACGGCGCTCCCCGAACCGATGACGTCAGAACTCCGTAAGCTCCACGACGAACCGCGAGCCGCGCGGCGAGCGGTCCTCCACCCACACCCGCCCGCCCAGTCGGTGCACGTGCTCGCGGACCAGCGCGAGCCCCAGCCCGCTGCCCGTGTCGTCACCCCTGCTGCCCGCCATCACCCCACGTGCGAACCGTTCGAAGATCTGCTCCCGCAACTCCGGCGGCACGCCCGGCCCGGCGTCCTCCACCTCCAGCCGCACCGCCGAGCCCCGGCCGCGCACCGACACCAGCACCGCTCCGCCCGCGTGCCGCTCGGCGTTGTCCAGCAGGTTCGTCAGCACCCGGTCCAACCGCCGCCGGTCGCCCCGCACCACCGCCGGTTCGAGGTCCATCGGCACCTCGGTGCGGGTCGCGATCACGTTGCGCACCAACGCGTCCAGCGCGATCTCCTCAGGCGGTGGGTCGTCGGTCTGGTCGGCACGGGAGATCTCCAGCAGGTCCACGACCATCCGCGCGAACCGGTCGACCTCGGAGGTGAGCAGCTCCAGCGCGGTCCCGGCGGTGCCCGGCAGGTGCTCGCGCCGCCGCCGCAGCACCGCGCCCGCGTTGACCATCGTCGTCAACGGCGACCGCAGCTCGTGCGACACGTCCGAGGCGAACCGGGCGTCCCGCAACGCCCGTTGCTCCAAGGCGTTCGCCGTCGAGTTGAACTTCGCCGCCAGCGCGGCCAGATCCGGGTCGTCCTGGTCGGGCAGCCGGGCCCGGAGGTCGCCGCCGGCGATCCTGCTCGCGGCGGAGTTCAGCTCCGCCAGCGGTTTCAACGCCCGCTTCGACGCCCACGAACCCAGCGCGGCCCCGAGCAGCGCCGACCCTACGGTGCCGGCGATCAGCACCGCGCTGAGGAACCCGAACGTCCGGTCGAGCTGCTGCAGCGGGAACAGTTCCACGTAGACGGCGTTGCCCGCCACCGGCAGCGTCACGGCGATGACGGACAGCCCCGCCACGGTGGTCTGCGCCCGGCCCGGCGGATGCGTCACGAGGTCGGCGGGCAGCTCGGACGGCTCGACCTCGCGGCCCGCCGACACCAGCCCGGTGGGCGTGAGCACCAGGATCGACGAGTCGGGTCCGGTGGTGAGCCCGGTCAGCAGCTCGTCGAGTCCCGGTGAGGACAGCGACTTCTCCACCAGCCGCACGTTCACCTCGGCCTGCCGCGTCGCGCTCGCCTCCCGTTGCCGCAGCATGTACCCCGAGGCGAGGTTCCAGGTCGCGAACGCCAGCACGCTCGTCACGAGCAGCAGGCCGAAGCCGAACGACAGCGTCACCCGGCAGCGCAGCGTGAGTCTCACGAGCGGATCCGGTACCCGGTGCCGCGCACCGTGAGCAGCAACGTCGGTTCGTCGGGGTTGGCCTCTATCTTGCGGCGCAACCTCCTTATGTGCACGTCGAGCAAACGGGTGTCACCGAAGTAGTCGTATCCCCAAACCTTTTGCAGCAACTGTTCCCTGGTGACGATTCGGCCGCCCGCACCAGCGAGTTCGAGCAGCAGCCGGAATTCTGTTCTGGTGAGGTGAACGCGTTCGCCCGCTCGGTGCACGAGTCCTTCCTGCGGACGGATTTCCAGATCGCCGATCCGAACGGCTTCCCGGCCGGGTCCGCGGCGGCGCAACAACGCGCGGATCCGGGCCGCGAGAACACTCGCCATCAACGGTTTCGTGACGTAGTCGTCCGCGCCCGCCTCCAGCCCGGCGATCACGTCACGGGCGTCGGTGCGGGCGGTCACGACGATTATCGGCAGGTCACCGCGTGATCTGAGGGTCCGCACGACCTCCAGGCCGTCCATGCCGGGCAGCGTGAGGTCGAGCAGCATCACGTCGAACGACTCGGTCTCCAAACGCCGTAACGCCTCTTCCCCCGAACTGGCCTCGTCAACGGTGAAATCCTCGTCGGACAAGGCGAGGCTCAACGCCTGCCGGATTCGCTCGTCGTCTTCGACCATCAGGACCTGTACGCACACAACGACTCCACTGTGATGAGAGCCGCGGCGACGGCGTCTCATCACAGTGGAGCGAAAGTCGATCAAAAGCAAGAAAGCTTCGGCTCAGAATGCTGTCAGCGTGACTTTTGCCGAACTCGGGTTCGGTTCGTGAACAAGCGACTCGAACGCGCCGACGTCGTCGAACGCGAACCCGTACGCCTTGCCGTCCACCATGTTGGCGTGCACGATCCGCGCGTAGTGGTTGGTGGTCGAGCGCGTGTAGAACTGGCTCGCGTCGTACGTCGGCTGGGTGTGGAGGAACCCGAGCGTCGAGCGGTTCAGCGCGGCGCACAGCGACCGGGAGATCGCGCCGACGTCGTTGTTCGGTGCGGCGAGCCGGCCGTCGCAGTTGAGGACGTCCCGCGTCGACGGCTGCTCGAACGCCGCGACCTGCTGGCCCGCGGTGTCGGTGAACCGCAGCACGCCACCGCTGGTGCGGCCGGTGAACTTGCGGTTCGGCTCGTTCTGGTACGGCACCACGGTCAGCGGCGTGTTCTGATAGGTCGCCCAGGTGCTGCTGACATAGCTGGAGAAGTACGAGCTGGAGAACACACCCGCGTCGAGGCCCTTGCTGGGGTTCAGGACGCGCAGGCGGGTGCCGTCGCTCCGCGTGTAGATCAACCGCGCCCAGTCGCCGCCGAGCTGCTGGTGCTGGTCGAAGACGCGGTTGCGTCCTCCGGCGACCAGCTGGCCGGTCTTCCTGGTGGTGCCCGCCTGGGACGTCGCCTCGACCGCGTGCGGGACGGCGAACATGTCGACCTGCGAGCTGTTCAGCCACAACCCGCCGCTGTTGTAGGTGAACTCGCTCCAGTCGAACAGGATGTCGCGGTTCGGGTCACCGGCGGCCCACGGTGCCGGCTGCACCAGTCCGCCCGGCACGAGCCCGAACTTCAACTTGTCCCGGAAGGACATGTAGAGCCGACCGCCCGCGAGGTTGAGCGGGATCTGCAGGGTCCGGCTGCCGCCGTTGGCCGGGCCGGGGATCGAGACGTCCGGCGCGGGCACGGGCGGGACCGCCCCACCGGACCAGGCGGTGAACTGACCGTTCGCGTTGACGTACCCGAGCCGGCCGTTCATCTCACCCGTGACGTACAGGAACACGGCGTCGCCGCGGCCGGAGTTGTTCGTGACGGTGAGCGGGAGCAGGTTCGGTGGAGCCGCGTGCACTGGTGCAGACATCGTTGTCAGCCCGAGTAGGGCCGATGTCGCGAGCAGCAGGAGCTTGCGCATCGGACTATCTCCTCACTGAGACAGGGAGTGAGAGCGCTCTCATGGTCAGCGTGATCGGGTTGATATGTCAAGAATGGTTCCCATGCGCGCGTTGACGGTGGATCTTGCACGACCCGGCTCCTTGTCGTTGACCGAACTGCCCGATCCGGAGCCCGGGCCAGGTGAGCTGCTGGTCGAGGGCCTGGCGGTCGGGATCTGCGGGACGGACCGCGAGATCGTGCGCGGCGAGTTCGGCACGGGCGGGAAGCTCGTGATCGGGCACGAGTCGCTGGGACGGGTGATCAGCGGGCCGGGCTTCGAGCCGGGGTCGCTGGTGGCCGGGGTGGTGCGGCGGCCGGATCCGGTGCCGTGCGTGGCGTGTGCGCGCGGGGAGTTCGACATGTGCCGGAACGGGCAGTACACCGAGCGCGGCATCACCGCCCTCGACGGCTACGGCTCGACGTTGTGGACGGTGCCGTCCGAATACGCCGTGGGTGTCAGTTCTTCGACGGGCGTGCTCGTGGAGCCGGCCTCGGTGGTGGTCAAGGCGTGGGAGCGGCTGGACCGGCTCGCGCTGGTCCCGTTCGAGAGCGTGCTCGTGACGGGAGCGGGGCCGATCGGGCTGCTGGCGGCGTTGATCGGGGTGCAGCGCGGCCTCGACGTCCACGTGTTCGACCTGGCGGCGGACGGCCCGAAGCCCGAACTCGTCGAGTCGCTCGGTGCCACCTACCACCGCAAGCTGCCCGATCACCCGGTCGTGATCGAGGCGACCGGCGCGCCCGGTCTCGTCGCGCGGCTGCTCGGGCGGGACCTGGTGTGCCTGACCGGGGTGCCGTCCACCGAGGTGGTTCCGGTCGACCTCGGCCAGGCGAACCGGGACCTGGTGCTGCGCAACGGGATCGTGTTCGGGACGGTCAACGCCAACGTGCGGCACTACCGGGAGGCCGCGGCGGTGCTCGACCGGGCGGACGACGCCTGGCTGTCCGGGATGATCACTCGGCGAGTGCCGCTGGAGTCCTACGCGGAAGCGTTCGAGCAGCGGCCGGGAGACGTGAAAGTGGTGCTGGAGCTGGGAACCTAGTGGCGGCGCGGCTCCCGGCCGAACGGCGACTTCGGTCGTTCGAGCTCGGGAGCCGCCGGGATCGGCATCGTGAGCGGGGTGTCGGCCGTGATCGTGATCGGTTCGCCGTGGTGCTTCGTCCGAAGCTCGGTGCCGTCCACGATCCGGTAGGTGGCCTCGGATTCGGTCACCTCCACGGAGATCCTGGTGCCGCGGAAGCACATCCGGAACGAGAACCGGGTGAGCGACTCCGGCAGCCGGGGCGCGAAGGTCAGCTCGCCGCCGTGGTCGCGCATGCCGCCGAACCCGGCCACCAGCGCCATCCACGCACCCGCCAGCGAGGCCATGTGCAGGCCGTTGTTGACGTTGTCGTGCAGGTCGTGGAGATCGGTGTAGGCGGCCTCGACGAGGTAGTCGAACGCGAGGCCCAGGTGGCCGACCTCCGCCGCCAGCACGGCCTGCGTGCCCGCCGACAACGACGAGTCGCGCACGGTCCGCGCCTCGTAGTAGTCGAAGTTGCGGGCCTTCTGGTCCTGCGTGAACGCGTCACCGCGCACGTGCATGGCGAGCACGAGGTCCGCCTGCTTCACGACCTGCCGCCGGTAGAGGTCGAAGTACGGGAAGTGCAGCAGCAGCGGGTACTTCTCCGGCGGGGTGTTCTCGAAGTCCCACTCCGCGTGCTTGGTGAAGTTGTCCGCCTGCGGGTGCACCTGAAGCATCTCGTCGTACGGGATCGCCATCGCGTCGGCGGCCCGGCGCCACGCGGCGATCTCGTCTTCCGCGGCATCGCCGGGATTGCGTTCCGCGGCGTCGGCGGCGGCGCGCAGGTTCTGCTGGGCGATCAGGTTGGTGTAGACGTTGTTGTCGACGATCGCCGAGTACTCGTCCGGACCCGTGACGCCGTCGATGCGGAAACCGTCGTGCTGGTCGTGGTGGCCGAGCGACATCCACAACCGTGCCGTCTCCACGAGGATCTCGGTGGCCTGGTCGCGGTCGAAGCACTCGTCACCGGTGGCGTTGAGGTACTGCTGGGTGGCGTAGGCGACGTCGCCGGAGACGTGGAACGCGGCCGTGCCCGCCGGCCAGTACGCGCTGCACTCGGCGCCGTTGATCGACCGCCACGGGAACGCGGCGCCCTTGAGCCCCAGCACCTTCGCGCGGTCGCGGGCCTTGTCCAAAGTGGAGTGACGCCACCGCAGGGCGTCGCGGGCGGCGTCGGGCACCGTGTAGGTGAGGACGGGGAGCACGAACATCTCGCTGTCCCAGAACGCGTGCCCGTCGTAGCCCGGTCCGGTGAGGCCCTTGCCGGGGATGGCCCGGGTTTCGCCGCGGGCACCGGCCTGCAGGATGTGGAACAACGCGAACCTGATCGCCTGCTGGAGCTCGTCGTCGCCCTCGATCTCGATGTCGGCGACCTGCCAGAAGTCGTCCAGGAACGCCTTCTGCTCCTGGAGCAGGCCCTCCCAGCCGGTCTGGCACGCACCGGAGAGCGCGGCCTCGACCTGGGCGCGCAACGCCGGGGTGGAGCGCTTGCCGGACCAGCCGTAGCCGAGGTACTTGGTGAGCTTGAGACAGCCGCCCGCCTGCACGTCCACGGCCGCGGTGAACCTCGCCAGGTCGGCCTCGGCGCGGATCTCCGTGCGGATGTCGAGACCGCCGTCGACGTCGATCTCGTGGTCCATCGCGGCGGCCATCCGCAGACCGGACACCTTGGTGTGGTGGCACAGCACGGCCCGCGACTTCTCGGCCATCGTGAAGTCGTCGACCAGCGGGGCGTCCAGCGCGGCGGCGACGCGGGGATCGTCGGTGCGGTGGATGGTCGGCTCGTTCGCGAGCAGGTCGGACTGGACGACGAGCTGCACGTCGTCCATCGGCTCGACCTCGTAGCGGATCGCGGCGACCGCGCGTTGGGTGAACGACACGAGCCGTTCGCTGCGCACGATCACGCGGCGGCCGGTCGGCGACTCCCAGACCGTGCGGCGGCGCAGCGTGCCGGAGCGGAAGTCGAGGACGCGCTCATGCTCGATCGCGTTGCCGTAGCGCATGTCCAGCGGCTCGTCCTCGACCAGCAACCGGATGATCTTGCCGTCGGTCACGTTGACGACGGTCTGACCGGCCTCGGGGTAGCCGTAGCCCGCTTCCCCGTACGGCAGCTGGTGTTCCTCGTAGTAGCCGTTGAGGTACGTGCCGGGCAGACCGCGCGGTTCGCCCTCGTCCAGCGTGCCGCGCAGGCCGATGTGGCCGTTGGCGAGGGCGAACGTCGACTCGGTCCGGTGCAGCTGGTCCACGGCGAGGCCCTGCCAGCGCAGCGCCCACGGTTCGATCGTGTAGCTCATGACAGCAGCTCGTCCAGCTCGTCGACGACCACGTCGGCGCCGTTGGTCTTGAGCGCGTCCGCCTGGTGGCCGCGGTCCACGCCGACGACGAACCCGAAACCGCCGTCGTGGCCCGCTTTCACGCCCGCGAGCGCGTCCTCGAACACGGCGGCCCGCTCCGGTGGCGTCTTCAACCTCCTGGCGCCTTCGAGGAACGAGTCGGGCGCCGGTTTGCCCTTGAGGTTCGACGCGGTGATGACGTTGCCGTCCACCAGTGCGTCCACGTAGTCCAGCAGGTTGCCCGCGCGCAGCACGCGCATCGCGTTGGCCGACGACGTGACCACCCCGATGGGGATGCCGGCCTGGCGCACCGCCTCCAGGTAGCGCACGGAACCGGGGTAGGGCGTGATGCCCTCCTCGTCGATGATGTGGTTGACGAGGTCGTTCTTCCGGTCGCCGATGCGGCGGATCTCGTCCTCCGGCGGCGTGAGGCCGCGTGAGGCCAGGAAGCTGCGGACGCCGTCGTAGCGCGGCTTGCCGTCCACGTGGGCCAGGTAGTCCTGCTCGCTGAACGGCTGGCCCATGTCCTCGAACGTCTGCTTCCACGCCTTGCGGTGCAGGACCGCCGTGCTCGTGAGCACGCCGTCGAGGTCGAACAGCAACGCCGTGATCTTCTCCGGGATGCCGAGGCTCATGCTTCGATCATGCACCCGTCTCGTCGTCCTCGCCGCGCTCTTCTGTGTTCTCCTCCGCGTTCTTTTCTGGGCGCTCTTCTGCGAGACGCTCGTCGAGCGGACGCGGGTGGGCCTGCTCGTACTCGGTCATCCCGTACCGGTTCGACTCGGCCCAGCCCTCCTCCGGCTCGGTCTCCAGCGGGTCGTGCCTGATGTTGTCCTCGTCCAGGGCCTCGAAGTCGTCGGTGTCCTGGGAGACGTATGCGCCGCGTTCTTCACTCATGCGGTGGCAATACCCAGTTCGGCGCTATCCGATGCTTTGCCCGACCAACGCGCCGATGCCGTACGTGACACCCATGGCGATCAGTCCACCCACGACGTTGCGGATGATCGCGCGCTGCCTCGGCGCGCCGCTCAGCCTGGCGCTGACGAAGCCGGTGAGCGCGAGGGTGAGCACGGCCGCGACGACCGTGACCGGGATGCGCAGGGTGGTGCTGCTGAGGATGATCGCCGCCAGCGGGAGCAGCGCGCCGATCGTGAACGAGATGAAGCTCGCGATGGCGGCACCCCACGGGTTGGTCAGCTCGTCCGGGTCGATGTGCAGCTCGACCTCGGCGTGGGCGGCCAGCGCGTCGTGCGCGGTGAGCTGCTTCGCGACCTCCTTCGCGGTCGCCTCGTCCAGCCCCTTCTGCTCGTAGATCTTCTGGAGCTCTTCGAGCTCCTCCTCCGGCATCTCCCTGAGCTCCTGGCGTTCCTTGGCGAGCACGGCGCGTTCGGCGTCGCGCTGGCTGCTCACCGAGACGTACTCGCCGCTGGCCATGGACAGCGCGCCGGCGAACAGGCCGGCGAGGCCCGCGACGAGGATCTGCGTCTTGTCGGTGGTGGCGCCCGCGACGCCCACGACGAGGCTCGCGGTGGACACGATGCCGTCGTTCGCGCCGAGGACTCCCGCGCGCAGCCAGTTCATCCGGTTGCCGGCGACGTCGTCGTGGGGCTCGCTGTGCGTCATTTCCGCAGGCTAACCTGGAGTTCATGCTTTCGTGGCAGACCACGCCGCTGCGTCTTGCCGACGTGCCGGTGCCGTCGCCCGCGCCGGGTGAGCTGCTGGTCCGGGTGCTCGCCTGCGGGGTGTGCCGGACCGATCTGCACGTGGTGGACGGCGATCTGCCCGTGCACCGGTCGTCGGTCGTGCCCGGACATCAGGTCGTGGGTGAGGTCGTGGTCGCGGCGGGGGATTTCCGCGTCGGTGAGCGAGTCGGAATCGCCTGGCTGCGGCACACGTGCGGGGCTTGCCGGTTCTGTTTGCGCGGCTCGGAGAACCTTTGCCCGTCGTCGTTGTACACCGGGTGGGACGCCGACGGCGGTTATGCGTCTTATGCGGTTGTTCCGGCTCCTTATGCATTACGACTGCCTTCCGGATATTCGTCCGAAGCTCTGGCGCCGTTGTTGTGTGCAGGGATCATCGGGTACCGGGCGTTGCGGCGGGCCGAGGTTCCCGACGGTGGGCGGTTGGGGATCTACGGGTTCGGCGGGTCCGCGCATCTGGCGTTGCAGGTCGCCGTCGCTCGCGGGTACGAGGCGCACGTGGTGACCAGGTCCGCTTCGGCACGGGCGTTGGCGTTGTCGTTGGGCGCGTCGTCCGCGTCGGCTGAGATGCCTCCTGTGCCGTTGGACTCCGCTGTGCTGTTCGCGCCGGTGGGGACGTTGGTGCCCTCTTGTCTGGAGGCGCTGGACCGGGGCGGCACGCTGGCGATCGCCGGCATCCACCTGTCCGACGTGCCGGTGCTGAACTACCAGCGGCACCTCTTCCAGGAGCGGCAGGTCCGGTCGGTCACCGCGAACACCCGTGCCGACGCCGCCGAGTTCCTGTCCTTCTGCGCCTCGCACCGGTTGTCGGTGGCCGTGCAGCCGTATCCGCTTCGTTCGGCGAACCTGGCCCTGTCAGACCTCCGCGCGGGCCGCGTGACGGGTGCAGCGGTGCTTGTCGCGTGATGTTTCGCCTGGCCAGAGGCCAGGTGCTCGGTTTTTGTCAGACCTCCGTGGCACCATGTCGAACAGATGTTCGCCTGTGGTGCAGGAGGTAGGTTCCGATGCAGATCGATCCCCGTCGCTGGCCGGGCCGCGTGGTGCCTTCCACCGACGCCGACGTGGACATCGCCGTCGAGTCGCTGTGCACGCGCGCCTCGTGGCCCGACGCCGACCGCCGGTGGGTGCGCCGCACGCTGGAGCCGTGGTTCAAGGCTGGGTGGAGCGTCGACGCCGTCCTGGTCGCGATCGACAAACGCCCTGACGGCACCCGCCAGGGCCGCCCGCGCTCGCGCGCGCAGGTGGCGCACGAGTTCCTGCGCGCCCGGATGATGGTGTGGACCGACGACGGCGCCCGCCTCGCCCGCCCACCTTTGACCGGCATGTCGCTGGGCGAGTGGTTCCGCGTGAACCGCCGCAACGCCCTGGTGAACTCGCGACGTTCCCGGGCCGCCCTGACCAGCGAGGGCGAGCGCGCACGGGCGGAGTCACGCGCCCTGGCCCACCGCCGCGACCCGGTGGAACGCAGCCGCGAGAAGGGCCGCCGCCGCGTGGAAGCGCTCGACAGCCTGCTGCTGCCGGGCCGGCAGCCCCCGTCGTTCGCCGACTCGTGGCGCCTGGTGGCCGACCTGATCCCGGTCCAGCGGGTCTGCTCGGCGTGCGGCCACGTCCGCAGCGAGACGCCCCGCCCGGCGCACCGCGTCGCCTAGATACTTCGCCGAAAGGTGGTTGAACTCCCGCCGGGCAGGGAACACCGGACGAGTTTCTTGTTTCCTGCCTGAAGGGGCCGACATGCTCGAAGTGACGCCGATGGCTGCCGAGGTCATCAACGAGCTGACGTCACAGTCAGCCGCCACCGACGACGGTGTCGGCCTGCGCTTCGCCCTTGCCGCCGACAACAACAGCCAAGCAGCCCTCGAACTCTCGCTGAGCGAGCCCGTCGACGGCGACGAGGTCGTGGCGGCGCCCGCGGGAGCCAAGGTCATCATGGAACCGGCGGCGGCCCAGTACCTGGACGACAAGGTCCTCGACGTGCGCGAGGACTCGGAGGGCAACCCGGCTTTCGCCATCGCCCGCCAGGATCCGACGGGCTGACCGGTCGGCGGTTCCAGCGGAGGGGGCGCCTGCCGTGCGGGTGGTCACCTTGCGTTGGGCTGTGCTGACGGGCCGGGTTATTCATCGCCGCTTCGCGACGATTGCGATTGGGGCTTGACTTCGAGCCTCTGGCGAGATGCTTTTCGGCCTTCAAAAGCCGGGCATAAGGAGCCCGGCCGATCCGAACACGGTAGCATCTC
>Ga0070710_10000925_pt1 | contig 13989 bp, 15 predicted proteins | sample LARL52metaG_FD_65454 | JGI IMG/M metagenome (GOLD analysis project Ga0070710, IMG submission 65454) | Corn, switchgrass and miscanthus rhizosphere microbial communities from Kellogg Biological Station, Michigan, USA - LAR L5-2 metaG | ecosystem: Host-associated > Plants > Roots > Rhizosphere ... | reverse complement strand
TTGAGCCGGTCCATCAACGCCTCCCTTGCTCTTTTTGCTAGCCGACCAGAGGGCATTGGCCGAACGGCGCCGCAAGGTCAACCCGGGCACCTCTACTCGCGCGGGCTCTGGCCGGAATTTTGCTCTCCGGGTAGTGTTGGTGCTTGCGAACCGGCCCGTCAGAGGCCGGTCAATTCCGGGAGAACGCAACCATGAGTTTTGCTCGCGCCATCCATATTCCGCTGGCGGCGGCTGCGCTGCTGTTGCCGCTCGGCCTCGTCAATTCAGTTTCGGCGAAGCCGTTCATGATCGTCGGCCTCGACGAAAAGATCCTGTGGGACGATGACGGCAAGCCGGTCCTTAGCCCCGACGGCAAGGACCAGGTCCTGATCGTCGATCTCGCCAATCCCGAAGATCCCAAGATCGTGGCGAGCCTGCCGCTGAAGAACTCGATCGTCGGCCCGCCGGTCAATCTCGACATCGACCCCTCCGGCACCGTGGCGCTGGTCGCCGACTCCATCGATGACGTCAAGGACGGCGACAATTTGAAGCAGGTGCCGGACAACAAGATCTATGTGATCGACATGGCGGCGAGCCCGCCAAAGCTCGCGGCAACGCTGACCGGCGGCAAGCAGCCCTCGGGCCTGAGTTTCAGCCCGGACGGCAAGATGGCGCTGGTGGCCAATCGCGGCGAGAACACGATCGGCGTGCTCTCGGTTGATGGCACCGACGTCAAGATCACCGACACGGTGGCGATGCCCGACAGCGTCGCCCAGGTGGTGTTCACGCCGGACGGCAAGCGGGCGCTGGTGGCGCGCTTCCCGGCGCACAAGCTGTCCATCCTCGATATCGCGGATGGCAAGGTCACCTACAACAAGCTCGACCTGCCGACCGGACCATGGCCCTATAACGTCGTTGTCTCGCCGGACGGCAAGATCGCGCTGACGGCGGACAATGGCAACGCCGGCGCCTCCGACGGCAGCGTCGACACCACGAGCGTCGTCGATCTCGAGGCCAATCCGCCGCGGATCATCGACCGCGTCGTGGTCGGCGACGGCCCGGAAGGCATGGCGATGAGCCCGAAGGGCGACCTTGCGGTCGCCGCCATCCTGCGCGGCTCCAACGCGAGCAAGAAGGCCTACTTCTACAACAAGACCGGCTCGCTCGCGATCCTGAAGATAGACGGCAAGAAGGTGACCAAGACCCAGGACGTCGAGGTCGGCGGACTGCCCGAGGCGGTGCTGTTCACGCCGGACGGCAAATACATCCTCGCCGGCAATTTCTTGACCGAGGATTTCTCGATCCTGAAGGTCGAGGACGGCAAGGTCACCGACACCGGCAAGCGTTTCAAGGTGCCGGGCCATCCCGCCTCGGCGCGCATGGGGCATTGAGGCCCTCTTCGCGGCCGGGTCGCGCCGATTCACACGTGCTGATAGCTTTTGCCTTGCTGTCATGCCCCGCTTCAAGCGGGGCATCCAGTACGCCGCGGCCCCTCAACTCATCACTGCCGTCTCTGGAATACTGGATCACCCGCTGGAGCCTGCCCTCGGGCGGCGCTCCGCGCCGACCCGGGGGCGGGTGATGACAGCGGAGGACGCGGTCACGCCATCACTGGAACGTCATGTCCTGGCATTTCGTGACATCGGAGCCGAGGCCCGAGGCGATGGTGATGCAGCCGCGCAGCTTCTGCTGGGTGGTGTCGGCGACCCAGATCGAATAGCCGCCGTTGCCGAAGAACGAATTGGTGTTCGGCGGCTCGGTCTCGGTCGCATCGAACTCGTAACTGGCATCGCTGTCGAAGACGCGCTGCTTCTTCGAGCAGCTGCCGTCAGTCTGCACGTTCAGGACTTCCTTGTTGTCACGCGTCAGCGACAACGAGACCTGGCAGCGGAAATACTCCGAGGTCTTGGCGTTGAACAGATAGGTATAGGACTTGCAGGTCGCGGTATTGAGCTTGCCGGCGGCAAGCCCCCGGCTGCAGGCGATCCGCTGGTTGTTGCTGAGCTTGAACTCGTCGGCGCGAGCGGAAACCAGCGTCAGGAGCGATAGAGCAAGACCGAAAAACAGCTTCACGACACGGTTCATTCGAATCATCCCCGTCAGTACTTTTTATTCGACGAACGTTCTAAACCGAAAGCCGACGATAGACGCAAGGTGCGCGCACGGAAATCACAAACTCATCGGAGCGCACGTGATCATGTCGGCACGTATTGACGGGCAAATGACGTTCGTGATTTGTTCAAGAGATCGGCGGATGGAGGTTCTGGAATGACGGGACATGCAACAAAAGCCCTACATGCAACAAAAGCCCTTATGGCTCTGGCGGCGCTCGCCGCCTCGACCACGCTGGCGTCAGCAGAGAACGCCGAGCCGTGGCAGCTGAAGCCGGATATGGCCTATGCCTATAGCAAGGATGGAAAACTCCTCGCCTACAAAATGGGGACCAGCAACGCCGGCGATCTCCTGAGGGGCGCCAAGAAGGTGCCGAAAGGAACCTTGTTCTTCATCGGCGCCAACGGGCAGCTCTACATGCGGACCGGCCCCTACCTCGACGGCGACAGCTTCAAGTTCGGCCCGGACCAGTGACGCCGTCCGCCACTTGCTTCGCGGTAGCTCTCCCCTTGTGAGAGGGTAGCGCCCAGCGGCTCGGCCGCGACCCGATCAGAACGCCGAGGCAAGGTCCCTGGCGCCCGGCTCGCGGCTGTTGGCATCCATGCGGCTGTCGGTGACCGCGAGCAATTTGGCCACCGTGTTGTGGCGGATCGCCACCGGATTGCGCTCATAGCCTCCGCGCTGGAAGAAGTTCGAGGTCGGCACCTGCTCGCGCATCGGAAGCGGCATCGTCACCATGTCGAAGCCGGTGCCGTCGCCGGTCAGGTTCATCATCTCGAGCTCGGCGGCGGTCAGCGGCCTGTCATAGCCCTTCATGCGGGCGAACAGGACCGATGTCAGAAGCTTGTGGGTCTGCAGCATCGGACCGACATCGATGTCGAGCACCATGGCATGCATCGCCCAGCCCTGATGCGTGTCGCCGATCTTCTCGTGCGCCGACCAGTCGTCCGGCACGGAACGCGCTTCCGACACCATCTTTTTCAGGACGCCGATCTTGTGCTCCATCGACTTGCGCCCCGGACCGGACAGGTTCAGCGCCTTCTGCGACAGAATCTTGATGAGCTCGGGCCCCTGCTCGGCGAGCAGCTCGACGGTGTTGGTGGTGAGCAGCTGGTTGTAGCCGATCGCGGTCGAGATCGCGCTGGTGCCGTGAAAACCCGACTGCGAGGCGTGGGTGCCGTTGCCGCCGGTCTCGAAGGCGTAGACCCGCACCGCCTGCTCGCGCGTCAGTCCGGCAGACAGCGCGAAACGGGCATAGGCGCGCTTGAACTCGATGTCGCTCGCGGGCTGCTGCGGCGCCCATTGATAGGCATCGGCCGCGGCCTTGAGCAGATCGGCGACGACGGGGATATATTTGCGCTCGCCTGGTTCGCTCGGTGCCTGCGGCTCCGGATTGATCGGCCGCTTCGGGCCGGTATAGACCGGCGGCTGGGTGAGGACGTAGTCGTCGAGCGTGATCTGGACATGCTCGCGCCGCTTGGCGTTGCGGCCGCGCCGCTTCTCCGCGATCTGGCTCCAATAGGCGCCGGCCTCCTGGTCGAACGCGGCGCGCGCCTCCTGGTACTCCTTCAGCTTGCGCCGGTATTCGGCAATCGCCTCGGGCGAGGCGGCTTGCGCCATCGCATCTGTCGTCGCGCCTGCGGCTGCCGGCGATGGCGCACCGGTCTCGAACGCGAGTGCGCGCGGCGCCGTCAGCAACACTACGAGCGCGAGGACGTGCAGGGTGGAGCGAATCGGTCTGTGGTGCATGGCCCGGTTGTACCCGAAACCGCGGCGACTTCCAGGCAGGCAGCGGGGTTCCAGTTCACGGCTGCGCGCAAGAGCTCGGCCGCGAAGATCGAGCCATCTCATGACGCTGGTCATGGCGCTTGACGAACACCCCCGCGAGCCCGATGAAACGAGCCGTGAGGAACCCGAACCGAAGACGATGATCGACAAAGCCGCCGCACAGCTCAAATCCGACGGCTGGACCATCGTCGAAGCGACCGGATTTATCCAGCTGATCGGGCCGCTCTGGGAGCGCACGGCCAATGGCGAGCATGAATTTGCGCTCGTCACCCAGGACAAGCATCACAACCGGCGCGGCCTCGTGCAGGGCGGCGTGCTGATGACCTTTGCCGACCGCACCTGCGGCATGACGGCGCGCTACGTCTCGGGCAAGCCGACGCTGGCAACCGTCCAGCTCGACACCCATTTCGTCGACGCCGGCAAGATCGGCGAGATCCTGATCTCGCGGCCGCGCCTGGTGCGCTCGACCCGCAGCCTGATCTTCATCACCACCGAGATCACGGTGGAAGCGCGCTGCATCGCCATGGCGAGCGGCGTGTTCAAGATCTTGCGGAGCGAATAGCGACCGGCGTCATTGCGAGGAGCGCAAGCGACGAAGCAATCCAGACATCTTAATTTGTAGTCCCGGATTGCTTCGCTTGCGCTCGCAATGACGCTATTCTCTGCTTGAGCGATGTGAGGAAACAACAGATGCAATACCGTCATCTCGGCCGCAGCGGCCTCAAAGTGTCGCCGATCTGCCTCGGCACCATGATGTTCGGCGGGCCGACGGACGAGGCGACGTCGTCGCGCATCGTTGCCAAAGCGCGCGAGGCCGGCATCAATTTCATCGACACGGCGGACGCCTATTCGAAAGGCGGTTCCGAAGAGGTCGTCGGCCGCACGATTTCCAACAGCAGGCCGGGCTGGATCCTCGCGACAAAACTCGCCAACCCGATGGGCGACGATCCCAATCGCGGCGGGCTTTCACGGCGCTGGGTGCTGCAGGCGGCGGAGGAAAGCCTGAAGCGGCTCGGCACCGATTACATCGACATCTATTATCTGCACAAGGAAGATCACGCGACGCCGCTGGAAGAGACGGTGCGCGCGATGGGCGAGTTGATCCGGCAAGGCAAGGTGCGCTATTTCGGCGTGTCGAACTATCGCGCCTGGCGGCTCGCCGAGATCTGCAACATCTGCGACAACATCGGCATCGACCGCCCCGTGGCCAGCCAGCCCTATTACAACGCGATGAACCGCATGCCCGAGGTCGAGCATTTTCCGGCCTGCGGTTACTACGGGCTTGGCATCGTGCCCTATAGCCCGCTCGCCCGCGGCGTCCTGACCGGCAAATACAAGGTCGATGCGCCGCCGGACAAGGAAACGCGTGCGGGGCGAAACGACACGCGCATGATGCAGACGGAGTGGCGGCCGGAATCCTTGAAGCTCGCCGAGATCATCAAGCAGCATGCGGAGCGCAAGGGCATCACCGCGGGCCAGTTCGCCGTGTCATGGGTACTGAACTCGTCGTTCGTCACGTCCGTCATCGCCGGCCCGCGCACCGAAGCGCAGTGGGACGATTACGTCCGCGCGCTCGACTACCGCTTCACGGCCGAGGACGAGGCATTGATCGACCGTCTCGTCGTCTCCGGCCATCCCTCGACGCCGGGCTACAACGATCCGGCCTATCCGATCGAAGGGCGGCGCGTACGGACGGCAAGCTGAGCGACGGCCCACGCCTGATCGAATTCAACCGACCATATAGGCCGCTGCGCCGGTGGCGATCTGCTCATCGGCGTCGTTCACGAGTTCGGAGTGAACGACGGCGACACGGCCGCCGAGCCGGACGACGCGGCCGGTGGCGACGAAATACTGGCCGCGCCCGGGCCGCAAATAGTCGATGCGCAGATCGATCGTGCCGATATTCGGCAGCTGCGGCACCGCTGACGACTCATGCAGCTTGCCCTCGTCCGTCTTGCTGGCAGCCATGGCCAGCGCGATCGCAAGCCCGCCGACCACGTCGAGGGTCGCCGAGATGACGCCGCCATGCAGGATCTGGCGGGCCGGGTTGCCGACCAGTTCCGGCCGCATGTCGAAGCGCAGCCGCGGTGCCTTGGCGTCGAGCGAATCGACGGAGAGGCCCAGCACCCGATTGAACGGAATCATCTGTTCAAAGGCATGCTTGACCGCCGACTTGAGACTCGCGAGCTTGTGCTCGTCATCCATCGTGATCACCCCTTTTCCGGTTATCGACGATTGATCGCCGAGGGCCTTATCACAGAATGATCCGTCCCTCTTATCCCTCCACCTCGAGCCCGGTCGGCATCGGCACGTTTTCCGGCTCGAGCTTGACGCCGGAGGCCAGCGCGACGGTCTCCAATAGCGCCGAAAAGTCCTTCTCCAGATATGCTGCGGCGTCCTTCTGCAGCGTGGCCGCGCCAAAATGGCTCTGCAGCGCCTCGCGCGTCGCCGCCGTCACCGGCATCGGCACGTCGAGATCGCGCGCCGCCTTGAGGCCGAGATCGAGGTCCTTGCGCAGCAGTGCCGGCGTGAAGGTCGTGGTCCAGTCGAGATTGACCAGCGCATTGCTCTTGTACTTGCTGAAGGTCGACCCCATCACGCTGGCATTCATGAAGTCGAGAAAGGCATGCCGCGGCACGCCGGCCTTCTGGGCCAAAACCGTGATCTCGGCGAGATTCTGGATGACCACGCCGAGGAAGACATTGTGCGCGATCTTGCAGATGCGGGCGAGCTCGCCTTCGCCGACATAGGAGACGCCGGAGGCGGCGATCACCGACAGATAAGGCTCGATCTGTTCGAACGCGGACTTCGGGCCCGAGACCACGGAGGACAGCTTGCCCGCCTTGACGCATTTGCCGTTGCCGGAGACCGGCGCGCTGATGAATTCGCAGCCGCGCTTTTTCAGGTCTTCGCGGATGGCTTCGGACTGCTCGATGCCGATCGAGGAACAGTCGACCAGGATTTTTGGCCGCGGCGCCGAGCCGGTAACCAATCCATTGCTGCCGAAATAGACCTGTTCGAGATCCTTGCCGGTGGAGACGATCGAGAACACGATGTCTCGATCCGCAAGATCGCTGGGCCGATCGACGATCGCAGCGCCTTTTGCCGCGAGCGGCTCGGCCTTGGCGCGGGTCCGATTCCAGATCGACACGGGATGGCCCGCCTTCAGCAGGCGCTCGGCCATCGGGAAACCCATGCGGCCCATGCCGATCCAGCCCAGCGAATGTTTCGCCGTCATCGTTCCTCTCCTTTTTGCTCTTTGTCGTCGGATTCAGTAGCGGTTGGCGATCGGCAGTTCTTCCGCCGGGAATAGCGTGATGACCTGGCAGCCCTTGTCGGTGACGACGACCTCCTCCTCGATGCGCGCTGCGGAAAAGCCGTCGCTCGCCGGGCAATAGGTCTCCAGCGCGAACACCATTCCGGTCTTGATCTCCATCGGATGTTCGAGCGAGACGAGGCGCGAGATGATCGGTCGCTCGTGCAGCGCGAGGCCCAGACCATGGCCGAACTGCAGGCCGAACGCGGCCATTTCGCTGGGGAAGCCGAACTCCTCCGCCTTGGGCCAAACCTTGGCGACCGTGTCGGTCGAGACGCCCGGCCTGATCAGCGCGATCGCATTGTCGAGCCATTCGCGGCAGCGCTTGTAGGCATCGTGCTGCACGGCGGTGGCGCGCCCGATGTTGAAGGTGCGGTAGTAGCAGGTGCGATAGCCCTGATAGGACTGCAGGATGTCGAAGAAGGCCTGATCGCCCGGGCGCAGGATGCGGTCGGTGAAATTATGCGGATGCGGATTGCAGCGCTCGCCGGAGATCGCGTTGATCGCCTCGACGTCGTCGGAACCCATCTCGTAGAGCAGCTTGTTGGCAAGCGCGACGATCTCGTTCTCGCGCACGCCGGGCTTCAGCGCCTCGTACATCGAATGATAGACGCCGTCGACCATCGCGGCCGCCTGGTTCAAGAGCATGATCTCGTCGATGTTCTTGATCTCACGCGCGTCCAGCATGATCTGCTGGCCGTCGACCACCTTCATGCCGGCGTTCTGCAGCTCGAAGAACATCGCGGTCTCGGCGATGTCGACGCCGACCGGCATGTTGGCGACACCTGCGGCGCGGAGCAGGCTCATCACCTCCTCGGCATGCGCCTTCATCAATCCGACCGCGGGCGGCACCGTGCCGCGCATCCCGAGCATGCCGGCCCGGCAATTGTCCGGCGCAAGCCAATCGCAATAGATGCGGTGATGGACGGCGGCCGAGCCAAAATCCCAGACGATCGGCTCGCCGTCGGCCGCGAGCAGCGCGAAGCGGCAGAGCTTGTCGCGCTCCCATTCGCCGATCTTGGTGGCCGAAACGTAGCGGATGTTATTGACATCGAAGAGCAGCAATGCTCCGCAGCCGGACGCCTTCAGGGCGGTACGCGCGCGGGCCAGGCGGTAGCGGCGTAAGCGGTCGAAATCGACCCGACGCTCGAAATCAACCGAGATATGACCGTGGGAGGGGATCGCACGATCCCAGCGCCAATGGGGATCCAGATGCTCGGGGCTGACCAGGTTCGGTTTCAAAGCATTCGGGACATTCATCAAGCATCTCCGCAATATCACAGAACATCGGTTATGCAAACGTTTGCAGACCGTTTTATTGCCCGTCCATGAGGCATGTCAAGGTTGACGAATCGAGCTTACAAGATCGCAACCGGAAGGACACGCGTTGAGAGAGATCGAATGAACCACAACCACGAGAGCCTGGGCCGGCGCCGGGCGAAGGCCGCGGCCCCGTCGCGCCCGACGATCAAGGACGTGGCGTCCCGCTGCGGCGTGCATCCCTCGACCGTCTCGCGCGCGCTCAGCCCTGCGATGAGCCATCTGGTCGCGGACGACGTGGCGAAGCGGATCCGAGCCACGGCGGCCGCCCTGGGCTACCGGCCCAACATCACCGCCGCCGGCCTGCGCACGGGACGCTCCGGCCTTGTCGGCGTGCTCGCGCCCGATATTGCCGACCCCGGTTTTCCGCCCGTGCTCGGCGGCGTGACCGAAGCGCTGCACGAGGCGGGCTATGCGACCATCGTCGTGGATGTGGGGCCGCACGGATCGCCGGTGGAGCTTGCCGACCGCCTGATCGCGCGCGGCGTCGATGGTCTGGTTCTCGCCACCGTGTCGCTGCACGACCCCGTCGTCGAGTATTGCATCGACGCGGGCATCCCGGTCGTGCTCGTCAACCGCACCGATGCCGGAAAGCTGGTGCCCTCGGTCGCCAGCGATGACGAAGCCGGGATCAGGCTCGCGGTCGACCATCTGCTCGCGCTCGGTCATCGCCGGATCGGCCATGTCGCGGGCCCGCAGGACATCTCGACCGGCGCGCTGCGTCGCGAGGGCTTTGAAACCGGGCTGGCGCAGGCTGGCGTTCCGACCGAGGAGATCGCCGTCGAGGCCGCGCCTGGCTATACGCGCGAGGCGGGACGCGCCGCAGCACTCCACCTGTTGGAACGAACGCCCGCGCTGACCGCGATCGTTGCCGCCAACGACCTGCTGGCGCTCGGGGTCTATGACGCGCTCGCCGAACGCGGCCTGAATTGCCCGAACGATGTTTCGGTCGTCGGGCACAACGACATGCCCTATGTCGACATGCTCTCGCCGCCCCTGACCACTGTGCGCATTGCGCAGCGCGAGATGGGCGACAAGGCGGCACGCCTTCTGCTCGCCCAGATCCGCGATCCCGAAGCCCGCCACGACCACATCGTGCTCGCGCCGGAGCTGATCGTTCGGGGCTCGACGGCCGCGCCGCGGCGCTGATAGGCTTCGCGTCCGGCGCGCGACGCGTTCGCGGGCCCGGAGGAGCTGCCCATGACCGACATCGTTGCGCTCGAGGCGCTGGTGAGGCGGATCAAGCCCGGCGCGTCGCTTGCGATTCCGGTGAACTGTGTCGCCATGGCCGCGACCGCTGCCCTGATCGAGGGCGACGTGAGCGGCCTTCGGCTGGTCTGCGTGCCGACCAGCGGCCTGCAGGCGGATTTTCTGATCGGCGCGGGCCGTGTCAGCGCGATCGAGACAAGTGCGGTCTCGCTGGGCGAGGCTGGCGGCGCACCGCGCTTTGCCGCGGGCGTTCGTGCCGGCGCATTCACCTTGCACGACTCCACCTGCCCCGCGATCCTCGCCGGCCTCCTGGCAGCACAGAAGGGCGTGCCCTTCATGCCAATCGCCGGGATCATCGGCAGCGACCTCCTGCGGGTCCGCAGCGACTGGAAGGTGATCGACAGTCCCACCGGCGAGCCCGGCAAGGTGGTCGTGGTGCCGGCGATCGCGCCTGACGTGGCGCTGTTCCACGCACCGGAAGCGGACCGCGCCGGCAATGTCCGGATCGGGCGGCACCGCGAGCTCGCCGGCATTGCCTATGCCGCGAAACGGACTTTTGTCACCGTCGAACGCATCGTCGCGCGCAACCTGCTGGAGACCGAGGATTCCGCGGCAGGCGTGCTGCCCTCGCTCTATGTCGAGGCGGTTGCGGTGGCCGAACGCGGCGCATGGCCGCTGCCGCTGTGGGACGAATATGACGGCGACGCCGCCGAGGTGAAGCGCTACGCGGCGATGGCCCGCACCGAGGACGGTTTTCACACCTATCTCTCGGCCTACTTCGCCCGCCGCAAGCAAGTGGCGTAGCCCAGGATGAGCGCCGATCGCGACCGCCGCGAACTTCTCATCACCGTGATCGCCGACCTGCTCGACGGCATGTGCCATGTCGCGGTCGGGGCCGCCTCGCCGATCCCTGCGGCGGGCGCGATGCTGCTCCGCGCCGGCAACGAGGAAAGAGGCAAGCCGCCGGTCCGGATCTCGATCCTGGGCTCCGAACGGCACAACTTCTTCACCAACGGCACCGTCGAACTGTTCGATTGCGCCGCGCAGGGCCGCATCGACGCCTTCTTTCTCGGCGGCGGCCAGATCGACGGTTTTGGCAACATCAACCTGGTCGGCACCGGCGCGTACCCAAAAACAGACGTGCGATGGCCCGGCTCGTTCGGCTCCGCCTATCTCTACCACCTCGTCCCGCGTGTGATCCTGTTTCGTGAGGAGCATTCGCCGCGCGTGTTCGTGCCAAAGGTCGATTTCATCAGCGCGGCGGCACCGACGCCGGACGCCCCGCGGCGCGGCGGACCGCATGCACTGCTCAGCAACATGGCGCTGTTCGATTTCGTGTCCGAACGCGGCGGCTTTCGCCTGCGCTCGGTTCATCCGCCCTACACGTCAGCGGATATCCGCGCCAATACGGGCTTCGCCTATGACGAGCCGGAACACGTGCCCACCACGGCCGGTCCGGACGCGGCGACGCTGGCGCTGATCCGCGGCCGCATCCTCGACGAGCTCGCCGAATCCTACCCGGCGTTCGCGCGGTCGATGGCGGAGGCGGCGTAAGCCCGCAGCAAACCCCGCGCCAATAGCGTTTGGTTAATATCTCCTTGTTATGGATGGCAAACATTCCCTTAACAGCGGATTGCCCCATGAAGTTCTTTTCCGGCTCGGCCCAGCACAATCGCGACAACATGGTGTGGCAGGCGGCGTTCGAACGCAGTTGCGACGCGATCCTGGTGCTGTCGGGCGCAAAGATCATCGCCTGCAACGAGGCCGCCGTCCGCTTCGGCGGCTATCGCGCCAAGGCCGACCTGCTGTCGCGCTCGCCGGCCGACATGGCGCCTGAACTGCAGCCGGACGGCCGCCGCTCCGCCGATGTCGCCAAGGAAAAGGTCGCGCTGGCGATGAAGGACGGCCGGGCGCGCTTCGAATGGATCACCCGCCGCGCCGACGGCGCCCACATGCCGGTGCAGGTCACGCTGGTGCCCGCCGAGATCGACGGCCAGCCCGTCGTCCTGAGCTACCGGCGCGACATCTCCGATCTGGTCGCAGCGCGCGAGGAGAAGCAGCGCGTGATGGCAAGACTCGCCGGCGAATTCGAGCAGATGATCGGCACCATCGCCAGCGCCGTGCTGTCGGCCGCCAAGGGCGTGGAGACGACGGCGGGATCGCTGAGCCGGACTGCCGAGCAGAGCGCGCAGCGCGTCACCGCGGTCGCCGCCGCCTCGGGGCAAGCCTCCACCAATGTGCAGTCGGTGGCGGGCGCGACCGAGGAACTGTCGAGCTCGGTCGCCGAGATCAATCGCCAGGTCGGAACCTCCTCGGCGATCGCCGCCGAAGCCGTGCAGGCCTCCGCGCGCACCAACGATCTGGTCAACAGCCTCGCAGAGGCCGCCGCGAAGATCGGTGCCGTCACCGACATGATCAACGCGATCGCCAGCCAGACCAACCTGCTCGCGCTCAATGCCACGATCGAGGCGGCCCGCGCGGGCGACGCCGGCCGCGGCTTTGCGGTCGTCGCCTCCGAGGTCAAGAATCTCTCCAGCCAGACCGCCAAGGCGACCGAGGAGATCAGCGCGCATATCAGCGCCATGCAGCGCGCGACCGGCGACACCGTCAGCGCCATTCAGGGCATCAGCGGCACCATCGGCCAGATCAGCGACATCGCCAAGACGATTGCGATCGCGGTCGAGCAGCAGGGCCTCGCGACCAAGGAGATCGCGCGTTCCGTCAGCCAGGCCGCGGCGGGAACCAGCGAGGTCGCCGGCAACATCAATGCGGTGACGCATACCATCGACGCGACCGGCACGGCCGCGCGGGAGATGCTGGGCGCGGCCGGCCAGCTCTCGAAGCAGGCGGACATGCTGCGCGACAAGGTCGCGGGCTTCCTCAGCGCCGTGCGCGCCGCCTGAGAGAAGGTGTCCGAGGCGACCGATCAAGTGAAATTGACCTTGGTATCGCTGGCGCGATCCCGACGCGCGTCCATCAAATCCAAAGCTTCATCGACATCAAGAGCTTAGCGGGTAGTTCACGAGTATTGACACCCGCATCACGTGCATCCCGGTCAGGATGCGACGTCGGCATCAGACAACCCGTACGCCAGCATTGGCATCGCACTGGAATATCTTGTCAGTCACGGGGTTGCATGCAATCGAGTGCAAAAAGCCCGCGAGCGCACCTCACGATACCATTTTTATCCGTAGAATCCCGGTGTCGTAAACCGTTTTACCATCGCAGCCTTGATCAATTGTCCATAATCCTGTGATGCTCTTCACAGAAGATGACGCTGACAGGATGGTAGAAAAAAACCGCCATGAAACAGCACCTGATCCTAGGCCGAGACAACGACGACGCCGAGGCTTGCCGCGATCGCTGGCTGTCCGAAAATCCATCGATCAAGATCCTGCGCGTCCATCATCCGAGGCCCGAACCCGAGACCTGGCTGACGCGGCTCGGCGGGCGCAATGTTCCGCGTGTTTCGATCACCGTCGAATACGAAGAGCTCGAGCGTGAAGCAGAAACCTGCGCGGCGGTGTTCCGCGAAGACCAGGCTCAAACGATCGGCTGAAGTCGGCGTCGCGCGCACATCTCACCGTCGCGAGAATCGCTGAACGAACACCGTCACAGCCGCAACGATGACAATCGCAATGAAGGCGTCCGCCCGGATCTCCTCGCGCGGAATCCCGGCATAGACATGCAGCACATGGCGAAGGATCGCCGCGATCAGCACCGCGGCGAACACGATCGCCAGGAAATTCCTCAGTCGAAAACTTCGTGGGTCCCACACCGGACTGTCCCCCGGAAGCACACCCGAATTCACTGTTCGCCAAATCCCCGCATCGTTCAAGGGCTTTTGGTTGCTGCGGTACAACATCGCAGATTTTGGCCATGAAAGCGCCGCATCTGGGGACAGCTGCACGCGAAGATGCGCTGCCATTTGCCGCGCGATGCGATTGGAACAAGATGCATCGGTTGCATGGTAAGGACTTTGCCAGCTTCGACGCTTTCGAAAATGAGCGGACATCGATGAAACGACTGCATCGAGGTCGGAGAACTGATCGCGCTGGACGAGCCCGCGCCTTGGCTGTGAGGTCGACGGCATCGCCACGTTTTCCGCCGTCATTGCGAGGCGCGAAGCGACGAAGCAATCCAGACTGCCTCCGCGGAAATAGTCTGGATTGCTTCGCGCAGCCTGTCATCGGGCCGCGCTTTGCGCGGACCCGTTGGCTCGCAATGACGTACTGATAGAGCATGACTTCACCGTCCCGCGGCGC
>Ga0070710_10000918_pt1 | contig 14041 bp, 15 predicted proteins | sample LARL52metaG_FD_65454 | JGI IMG/M metagenome (GOLD analysis project Ga0070710, IMG submission 65454) | Corn, switchgrass and miscanthus rhizosphere microbial communities from Kellogg Biological Station, Michigan, USA - LAR L5-2 metaG | ecosystem: Host-associated > Plants > Roots > Rhizosphere ... | reverse complement strand
CAGATACTCTTGCTTTCGAGCGTTTGTCTTTCTTCGACGAAATTGTATCGCTCTCGGGCTCGGATTCTACGGCGGCTTGCTCGGCCTCAGATTTTTTATGCGGGAAGCCAATCCTCTTCTTCCATCCGTTCTCGCTGGCGGTTCGTTGATTGTTACGGCCGCTCTCCTGATCGTTGTCCTGGGCATCGGCAGCGGCCATGGCGCGGGCGAAGCGTCCGGGCTTGGAGGGCTCGGCACGGGGCACAACTTTGTCTTCCAGCTTCGACAGCGCGCTCAACAGCTCGCTGGCCTCAAAGGGCTTAACGATATAGCCTTCCGCGCGCACGCGCTGGGCTTCCTCCGGCTTGAATGGCTCGAGCTTGCCTACGGTGAGCAGCACGGGAATGCGGGCTGTTTCCGGGTTCTCTTTCAGGCGCTGGCAGACCTCAAGGCCGCTGTAGCCTGGCATGTAAACGTCGAGCACGACGAGGTCGGGTTTTAGCTCGGCGATCTTTTTCAGCGCGGCGGAGCCGTTGTTGACGGCAATCACCTCATACCCCGCGTCGGCGAGGATTTTGCGCCCCATGTTCTGGGCGGTCACGCTGTCATCGGCGAGCAGTATCTTCCGGGCCAAAGAAATTCCTCTAGTGAGGGGAGATATCGCGAAGGTAACCTGCCCTTCGACGTAAGTCAATGAATCAGAGGGGTAGTAACACGTTACCAGCGGTCAACACCTACCGGGCGAGCGGGGCGCCGGGTGGCGGCCCGAACGCCGCCAGCAGAGGGCAGAGGGCGATTTAGAACGACATTACCTTCTTCAGCCCCTTCTTTTTCTTCTTCTTGCTGCTCGAAACATCTTGATCGCTAGCCAACTCGGTACTGGAGCTTGACGTAGCGCTGCTGCTGGAGGGAGGTTGTCCCGGCTGGATCTCGTTGACCTGCACCGGCGGAACCGCAGCGCCCGAGGCCGCGGTTGGAGCGTCAACCGTGGGTTTCAGTTCGTTCGGATCCGGAGGCGCGGTGGGCTTCAACTCATTGGGATCGGGAGCGACGGGCTTGAGTTCATTGGGATCCGGCGCGGAATTGGCGGGCCGTGCGAAAGGATCGGTGCTGACCGGCGGAGGCGCATCGGATCGCGGAGCTGGGTCATTCGGGCCGGGGGCTCCACCTTTCACGGTTTCCACACTCAGGCCGTGTTCGCCACCTGCGGTGCCCATGGCGCGACGCATGGTTTCTCCCGCCAGCTGGTTGGCGGCGACCGGCGTGGGATCAACCAGGGTGGGTTCGCCTACCTTCGACGCCTGGGCCACGTCAGGCCCCTTCTTCACCACACCCATCAAACGGTCGATGGTGTTGGCCTCGCGGCGGCTGTCTTCCTCGGCGCGGTTCTGGGCTACCGCTGCTTTGGTCGGCCGCGGGATGGGCTGATGCAATGCCGCCAGGCGCTTCTTGGCGTCATCGCCGCGTTCCATCAGCGGGTAACGGGTGATGATCTGGGAATAGGCCGCGGTAGCCTCTCTGGTAAGTTCCGCAATAAAGTTGGCCTTTTCAGTCTCCCGCCCGATGCAACCTGGCGGATTGTTGAATGACTTGCAAATCGGCTTCGACCGCAGCAGGGCGATTTGCCCTTCATAGTTTTGGCCCAGATAGAACAGCGCTTCATCGGCCCGGCTATACAGCGGATATTTCTCGACCAAAGTTTGCAGACGCGCAATCGATGCAGGATACGATTGCCGCAGGTAGTAGAACCTCCCGATATTAAACTCGCGGTCGGCCAAAACTTCCTGCACTTCCAACAGACGCCGTTTACCTTCCTTCACCAGTTTCGGATTGTCCGGATATTGCATGATCAGGTTGCGATACTCATCCTCGGCGCGCTTGGCGTGGGTGTAGTCGCGATCGGATTTTTCCATCTGCTGATACTGGATGTTGGCGATTTTCAACTGGGCTTCGGCGGCCTCCGGCATGTTGGGAAAGAAGGTCTCAAAATCGTGGTATTCCTGTTCGGCCTGCGCCAGCGACGCGGTACCGCCCTCGGCATACCAGGAGTCACCGACCGCCAGCTTGGCCCGGGCGATGAACTCTGAATCGGGATAGGTGTTGATCAAAGTCTGCAGCGTCATGCGGGCCACATCGAAGCGGTTGTGCTTCATCGCGTCCATGGCCCGGTCGAATAGAACTTTATCGGGCTGCTTGGATCCGACGCTGGCCAGCGGATTGACGGACTTCTTGTTGGTGCAGGCGGCGGTGATTAGCAGGAGCGTGCCGACGACCGCGATGTAGGAATTTCTACGCAACATAAACCCTCGAATCAAAAAGATAAATTTGTGGGGCCGGGTCTTTCACCCGGCCACCGGGCTACGCCCTGCCACCGCGTCAGAGATCCCGGTCCTACACTTTCAACATCGCGGCTTCGGTGGCCGCTTTCAGTAGCGCCTCTGCATTCCTTCTTGGATCACCATTGCCGAACACGGCGTTGCCCGCCACCAGAATTTCTGCACCGGCCCGCACCACATCACTGACCGTATCAAGCGCCACCCCACCATCTACTTCGATGCGGTAGCTCAAGCCGCGCTGGCTGCGAATCTCCGCTAACTGGCGCATTTTGTGGAGCGTCTCGGGAATAAATTTCTGCCCGCCAAATCCCGGATTCACCGACATCACGAGCACGTAGTCGACAATGTCAAGCACCTCATTCAAAGTATCCACCGGCGTTGCCGGATTGATCACCACACCCGCCAGGCAGTCATGGCTCTTGATCAAATGCAGCGTGCGGTTCAAGTGCCGGCAAGCTTCCTGATGAACGGATATCCAATCGGCGCCAGCTTCGGCAAATGCCGGAATGAATTCGTCCGGATTCTCGATCATGAGGTGGCAATCGAGCGGCAACTTCGTGACTTTGCGCAGGGCCTTCACCACCGGCGGTCCAATGGTGAGATTGGGGACGAAGTGGCCGTCCATGATATCGACGTGGACGACACTTCCGCCGCCTTCGCCGGCGGCGCGTACCTGCTCACCGAGACGGGCGAAATCCGCCGAAAGAATCGAAGGTGCCAGCTCGATCAAAATGTGGTCTCGAGAACCTGAAAATTCCGTAAGGAAACGCTTGCAGAAATTCTACCACGCGGAAGGCGGGTGACAGCGACGGGAACAGGCAATTTCGGCAGAGTTTGCTGCTGCATGCAGAGGGGAAAAATGGCGCGTGGTACTCTCGACAAACATGCAAGCGTCACCACATTTCGTCTCGGCCGCGTACGCATTGGCCTCAGTTGTGGCCTGGGGGACCAGCGATTTCCTGGGCGGCTACGCCACCCGCCGCGCCAACGCTTTCCTGTTCACCACGGTCGTGAACCTCGGCGGCCTGGCTTTGGTGACGACGCTGGCCACTGCCAGCCATGCCAGTTTTCTCTCCGGGCGCAGCGTGCTGTGGGTGCTGGCGGGAGGAGCTTCGGGCGGGGCGGCTCTCGCGATCTTCTATCGCGCGCTTTCATCCGGGAGAATGGGATTGACCGCACCCGTGGCCGCGGTGCTGGGAGCTGGAATTCCGACAATATTTTCCATCTTCACGGATGGGCTGCCCAGCAAGATTCCGCTCATCGGGTTCGCCTTTGCAGTTATGGGCTTGTGGTTGATTACGCGGTCGGAAGAAGGGCACACGCCCGACGGTATTGGCTTTGCGGTTCTGGCGGGGATTGGGTTTGCCGGGTTTTATCTTTGCGTCCATAAAGCCGGAGATGGGTCGGCATTTTGGATTGCGACGTTTACCAGGGCGGGAGGACTGATCATCACAGCGCTCATTGTTCTGCTGCTGAGAAATTTTCACGAGATCACCGCGGCGGGAGTGCGCTGGGGTGTGCTGACCGGGTGCATTGATTCCATGGGAACCATGCTGTTCGTTCGCGCCAGCCAGACGGGGCGGCTCGACGAAGCGGTGGTGATTTCGTCGCTTTATCCGGCGGTGACCGTTTTGCTGGCTCGCATCGTGCTGAAAGAGCACTTTACCCGCTGGAGGTTTGTGGGCCTGATTGCGGCGCTGGCGGCGGTGCCGATGATTGCTTCGCAATAGAGTTGGTAACTGAGGATCGCACTTCATTCCATATTCTAGAATATGGAATGCTGTTGACAATAGCGAATGATAACTACTACAATACTGAATATTCCATATTCCGGAATATGGAACGAGAAACATGTCGCTTCATCCCCAAGACGTGGTCGTCGTTCTGAAGCTAATTGCCCAGCGCGATTCGGGCAAAAGGCCGACCTACGCCGAGCTGAGCAAAGAGCTCTTCATGAGCGCTTCTCAGGTGTTTCGCTCAGTTGATCGGGCGGAAACTGCACGTTTGCTAAGCCCGCCGCCCACCGTTCCAGCTCCTCCCGGTTCTTGCGATGAGCCATCCCAAGTGTGGATGTGGCCCAACAACAACAATCTCAAGGAGTTTTTGATCCACGGATTGAAGTACGCTTTCCCGGCTCTGCGCGGTGGCCCCACCCGCGGAATCCCAACTGCGGAAGCTGCTCCTCCACTTGATCGGCACTTTGCAAAAGACTTTCCACTTCCGCCGGTCTGGCCACACGCGTCAGGTGCGGTTCGTGGTATCGGGTTTTCCCCACTCTACAAGAACGTCCCGCTAGCAGCCTTGCAAGACCGCAAACTCTATGAACTTCTTGCACTGGTGGATGCCATTCGCGAGGGGCGAGCCCGCGAACGGGAGATTGCGATCACGGAACTGAAGGCGAGAATTGACCCCCAGTGAATGCTTCTCGACAGAATCCGAATCTTGACCGACTCATCACCGCAGCAGTACGACTGGGGCCCTTGCTTAACAAAATTGCGTTCGTAGGAGGTTGTGTCACGGGCTTGTTGGTAACCGACCCGGCGGCAGCCCCGGTGCGGGCGACGCTCGATGTCGATGGGATCGTCGAAGCCGCGTCCTATGTTGAATTCACGGTTTTTGAGAGCGAACTGCGTAAGCTCGGCTTTCGTGAGTCGCGCGCAGAAGGTGCGCCGGTTTGCCGGTGGGTGAGTGGAGACTTGCTCCTCGACATTATGCCGGCCGATCCTTCAATCCTGGGTTTCAGTAACCGCTGGTATGGACCCGCACTTGCGGCCGCGCAAATAGTCTCGGCAGGCGGTTACGAAATCCGCGTGATCACAGCTCCGTATTTTCTCGCTACAAAACTGGAAGCCCTGGGCAGTCGTGGCCGAGGTGACTTTAGAGCCAGCCGCGATCTGGAAGACATCGTGACAGTTATTGATGGGCGGCCTGAGGTCATCGACGAAGTTCACACTGCTGCGAGTGACGTACGGAAATATCTCAGCGATCAGTTTGGGGAATTATTATCAAATCGTGATTTTCTAGAAGCACTGCCTGGACAGCTCCTGCCCGATGCTGCCAGCCAGCAGCGTCTTGGCCTGGTGGTGAAAAGCATGCGACAGTTGGTCCAGGAAAGATAATCAATGGCTCTTGTCGAAGTTCGCAACTTAAGCAAGGTCTATCCTCAGGGCGAGAGTGTATTTGGCGGGAAAACGCGAAATGAGGTGTGCGCCGTCGACGATGTCTCAGTCGACATTCATGCCGGCGAGACTCTCGGTCTGGTGGGCGAATCTGGCTCGGGAAAGAGCACGCTGGGTCGGCTGATCCTGCGCCTCATCGACCCCACTTCCGGCAGCATCCTCTTTGCAGGCCGCGATCTGCTGGCCGCCAGTGCCGGTGAAATGCGCCGCCTGCGCCGGGATATGCAGATCATCTTTCAGGATCCGTTCGCTTCGCTTGATCCTCGTTTCCGTGTCGAAGACATCATCTCTGAGCCGCTGGTCATTCATGGCCAGAAGGCCGAGGCGCGTTCGCGAGTAAGGGAACTCTTGCGCGCCGTAGGCCTGGACGAGTCCATCCTGCGCCGCTTTCCCCACGAATTCAGCGGCGGGCAGCGGCAGCGCATCGGCATCGCGCGCGCCCTGGCCCTGCGTCCCAAATTCATCGTGGCCGACGAACCTGTCTCCGCACTCGACGTGAGCGTAGGAGCGCAGATCGTCAACTTGCTGGCGCAATTGCAGCGCGACTTCGGGCTGACTTACCTCTTCATTTCGCACTCGATGCCGGTGGTGCGCTATCTCTCGACCCGGATTGCGGTGATGTATCGCGGCAAGATTGTGGAAGTGGGATCGAGCGAGCAAATCACCGAGAGGCCCCAGCATCCCTACACCCGCAGTTTGCTGGAAGCTACGCCGGAAGTGGCGGTATAGGCAGCCCCTGCGGCCGTTGAGCACCGTCATCTGGAACTCCTCTGCAGTGGTGGCGTCGGCTAAAGATATGGTGATTATTGCCGATAATTACTGAGAAACTATGGGCCCCAAAGCTCAGCCAGCTCCCGCGCCGAAGGCCACTCCCAGTCCTTGCATCGCCAGACAGCCAATCCTGACGGCGGAGGAAGCTGTGGTGGGGTATGAGCTGTTCTTTCGCGAAGGGCGGGAACAGCGGCGGTTCGAGTCCGACGGCGACAGTGCAACCTCCTCGATCATCGACACGTTGAATTTGATCGGGCTGGGAGTGCTATGCGACGGGCGCACCGCATTCATTAACTGCACGCACCACGGGCTGTTAACCGATTACTTTGCGCTGTTGCCGCCCGACGATGTGGTAATTGAGATACCTCGGGACGTACCCGCCGACGAGGATGTGGTGAAAGCCTGCGAGAGGCTAAAACGGGGAGGATATTCGCTGGCACTGGACACTTTTATGCCGCAGGATCCCAGGGAGGCCCTGGTGCAGTTTGCGGACTATATCAAAATCGACATCACAAAAGTCGGGTCTGTGGATTTCACGGCAATGGTGGCGAAGTACACCAACGAGAGCTGCCGGATGGTGGCCACGAAAGTGGAGACCCGGCAGCATTTTCTGACCGCAGCCAAGGCGAAATTCACAAGGTTTCAGGGATATTTTTTTCATCACCCGGAAAATATGCAGGTCCGGCAGATCCCTGCGAACCAGGCGACTTATCTGCGTCTGTTGAGCGCGGTCTCAAAACCCGAAGTAGATCTCGCGGAGGTCGAAGATCTCATCAAGCGGGAGCCCGCCCTGTGCTACCGCTTGCTGAGATATATGAATTCCCCGCTTCTGGGATTGTCGTCCCCTGTGGAATCGGTGCGGAATGCATTGAACCTGCTGGGCGAGAAAGAAGCGGTGAAGTGGATACGAATGGCTACCACTCTGGTGATGGGCCAGCAAAAATCTTCCGACCTGGTTCTGTCATCGCTGGTGCGGGCTCGTTTCTGCGAATTGGTAGCCCCAAGGGTGGAACATGGGAAGGCTGATCTGTTCCTGATGGGAATGCTTTCACTCATCGACACGATTTTGGCAGTGCCCATGGGAGTGGTGATCGAAGAACTGTGCCTCGAGCCTGTCATCAAAGAGCAATTGCTGGGGGCAAAGGCGGGCAAGAAAACAACACTCTCGCCGATTTACGAGCTGATGCTGGCGCGGGAGGCGGGAGACTGGGGTCTCGTAACGAAGTTGGGGAAAGAGCTGAATCTGTCACTGTCGTTCGTGGCCGAGACCTCGAACGCAGCCATGAAATGGGCTCACGAAATCACCAGCGCCTCGCGTCCTGCCGAGCAGAAATAAAGCTTCATTGATACCGGAATCGCACCCAAGAACTGCAAGCGCTTGTGCCGAGGCCGCATCCCGGCTAGAATTTCCTCGCGTTTTACAGGAGGCCAAGATGGCTGCTTCTCCGCTCCCACCATTGCCGCCACCCGTGCCGATAAGTGAGCCTGCCCCGCTCTCGGAAGGCTCGCGCCTCATCGACACTTTCATCGCGCCTTCGAAAACCTTTACCGACCTGCGCCGCAACGCTTCCTGGTGGGCGCCGTATCTGATTATCTCGGTTGCGGCGCTGGCGTTCTTTGGCGTCGTGGGGCAGAAGATTGGCTTCCGCAGGGTGGCCGAAAATCAGGTTCAAGCCTCGCCCAAAGCTTCAGCGCGGATGGATCAACTGCCGCCCGACCAGCGCGACCTGGCTTTGGACCGGCAGGCGAAGGGCACGCAATATTTCACCTACGCCTATCCCGCGGTGATTCTGTTGTTCAACTTAGTCATCAGCGCGGTTTTGTTCGCCACTTTCAAGTTTGCCGCGGGCGCGAGTGTCGCTTTCAAGACCGCTTTCGCGATCGTCATGTATGCCGGGCTGCCGGGCGTGTTGCGGCTTTTGCTGGCAATTCTTTCGGTTGCGGCGGGCGCCAACCCGGAATCTTTTTCTCTGGATAATCCCGTGGCTACCAATCCCGGCTACTTCATCAGCGCGGCGGATGCGCCCGTGCTTCACGGCCTGGCTTCGGCGCTGGATATTTTTCTGATCTGGACGCTGATCTTGACGGCAATCGGTTTCACCTGTGTAAGCAAGGTGAAACGGGGGGCCGCATTTGGCATTGTTTTTGGCTGGTGGGCGCTTCTTACCTTGGGGGGAACAGCGATTGGCGCGGCCTTCCGCTGATTACGCAGGTGCGGTACGATCTGATTGCAGTTTCTCAACAACAAACCGAATCCATTTTGGAGATTGTCGAATGAAAGCTATTGTGATCGCTCTGATTTTCGTGTTTGCCTGCGTGGGTTCCAGTTGGGCGCAGATGGCGCCTTCGCCTTCGACTCCTGCTGCCGCACCGGCAGCCGCGGCGCCGGTGAAGGATCCCGTAACAGCCGCGCTGAAAATGCTGCTGCCGACGCGACAGAAAAATGTTCTGGCGGCGATTGACGCCATGCCCGCCGACAAGTTCAGCTACAAACCAACTCCCGATCAAATGACCTTTGGACATTTGGTGGTGCACATTATTGAGTCGAACAATGGGTTGTGCGCCAAGGCGGCGGATGTGCCGGCACCCAAAGCTGAGGAGGTGAAAGATACTGACTCGAAGGACAAATTGGCTGTGGCGGCCAAGGCATCGTTCGACTTCTGCACCGACGCGATTGGCAAGATGAGCGATGCCAAGCTCGGCGACAGCATTGAGCTGTTTGGCAAGCAATTCCCCCGGGCCATGGCAGCCCTGGGTGTGGCCAGCAGTTTGGCGGATCACTACGGCGCCGCCGCCATGTATCTGCGGCTGAATAATATTCTGCCGCCGTCGGCGCAGCCGAAGAAGTGATGGCCCTCAGCGGTTGAAGCTGCGGCTATTTTATTTGCACGAGTTCTGGGGCTGATGCTTCTGGATTCATCGGTGCGGCATGCTGCGGGGCGCGCCAGGCGTCGAACACCGAAACCTGGTGCACGCATGAAACCGTGCAATGCGGAGCGCAGCCTTTTTCGGTGAGATATTCGCGGCGCATGTCATCCGGCGTGTAAGTTGCGAGCGGGACGCCGGGATAGCCGCGCTGCTGCGAGCAGTAGTGCACTAATCCGTCTTCGCAAATATAGAGATAGCGCGCGCCGGCGCGGCAGCGCCAGTCGTTGGGCAGGCCTTTTGAGATGTTGTCCTGAAACGCGTTGATGCGGGTGAAGCTGCGTTTCTCCCACGATTTCATTTCGTCGTAGATGCGGCGCTCTTCTTCATTCAGCGGCTGCACCTGGCCGCTGCCGTCATGAATAATACCGATGGTGGAGCTGAACCCCAGCTCAACTGCGCGTTTGCCAATGGTGAGCGCGTCCTGGGGATTCGCAATTCCGCCGCCCACCACGGAGTTGATGTTCACGTGAAACTCGGCGTGCTCGGCCAGATTTTGTAGCTTCTTGTCGAGAACCTTCAGGCTTTTCTTCGAGACGTCGTCGGGATTCACGTTGTCGATGGAGATCTGCAGCCACTCGAGTCCGGCGCGGTTCAGGCGCTGGATGCGCTCCGGCACCAGAAAATATCCGTTGGTGATCAATCCGGCGATCATGCCGTTGGAGCGAATGCGGCAGATCACGTCGTCGAGATCGGGATGGAGAAGGGGCTCTCCGCCGGAAATTGTGACCACGGCCGTGCCCAGCGCGCCCAGCTTGTCGATGCGGCGGAACATTTCCTCTGTGGGCACCGGCTTCGAGAAATCGTCAAACTCGTTGCAGTAGGTGCAACTTAGATTGCAGCGACGGACGGGAATAATGTGCGCCAGCAATGGATGGTCGGTGGAAGCCAGGGCGTGCGCGGCCATGCGCGCCCCGCGCAGGTTGCGGTGCACGGCTTTGGCGCGGCGGCGCAGGGATGTGATAGCTGACGGCATGGACTAGATACTCTTAATTACAACATGGATGGGGGAGAAATGCAGGGTTCGGCGCAGCGGGTGGCGAAATTTGAAGGGCGAACGGCGCCGGTGTGTGCTTGTGCAAACTTCGCAAATCACTTGCAAATCGGCTCGACGGCGAGGATAATTTTCCGCCGGGGAGGATTTAAACATGCTAAGAGCTTGGGGTATCTCGATCGTCCTCGCTTTGCTGGCCATGAGCACAACGGACACCACTCATCCCGACTGGGCGCTGAATGCGACCACCATCGAGGCTTGCAGTTGCCCGATGTTCTGCCAGTGCTACTTCAATCCCAAACCTGCTTCACATCATGAACAGGGCGGGGCGGCGCATTACTGCAAATTCAACAATGCCTACAAGGTGAATCACGGCCATTACGGCGCGGTCAACCTGGACGGCGCGAAGTTCTGGATCAACGGCGACCTGGGCGGCGATTGGTCGCAGGGGAAAACCGACTGGGCGCTGGTCACTTTCGACAAAGCCATGACGAAAGAGCAGCAGAGCGCGCTGGGAGAGATTCTGCCGCACGTTTTCCCGGTCAAGTGGAATTCCTTCCAGACTGCGGTGGGGAATATCGACACCTGGGAGTTCAACAAAGATTCAGCTCATGCCACTATCGACGGCGGAAAAACTGCCGAAGTGAAACTGCACCGCTTCCCGGGAAATACCGACGATCCCGTCGTCATCAAGAACCTGAAATACTGGGGAACGCCGCGGAACGACGGTTTCGTGATGATGCCCAGCGACTACGAAGGCTACAAGACCGGATCCAAGCCGTACGAATACAAGGGAACGAACGGGTTCATGCTGACGATCGATATTGCCTCGACCGATATCAAACAATAAATAGCAGCGTTCGCGGGCCAGGCCGGGGAATCGCGAGATACTCCGGCCCGGCAGCGAATTGCAGCCATCTTGGATTCGAACTAACAGGATGCGAGTGCGGATGGCATGGCCCGGACATTAGCGCTCAACGCGCTTGTAGTTTTCCGGTTGCTGAGGTAGCATCTCTACTTCCCACGGAGGCTGAATCCGGGTACGGTTCAGCTGTTTCTTCTTCCCTCTAAATCGGGCCCTGACAATAGCGACCGAGCAATGCCTTACACCGCAGCTTCTATGGTGAGGCTGTACGAGCTTGTCCCCAGAATGCCCCGGGGCGGTGGATCAATGGACGAAAGCAACAAGAAAACGCCGGGTAGGCCAGAAGCCAAGAAAGCGGACAAATCGGAGCCGAAAAGTGAGTCTGGGCGCGGCCCAAGGACGGGGCCTGAAAAGCCTAAGAGATGGTGACAATCGCGAGCGTGTAGCCAACGAGACTCAGTTCTTGAAATAATACTTAATTGTTATCGTAAGCAATCCGGCAATTTCGCCGATCGTCACCCCAGCCAGCCATTTCAGAATCGACAGGTCAAGTGCGAAACCGCACGACCTGAAGCCCTGCAGGAAAAAGATCGCCATTGTGGCTGCGAGAAGGGCGCCGTAGGCGGCCAGCAGGAAAGTGACAATTCTATCTTGTGCCTCCCGAACCCAAGCTTTGGAGGAGACTGAAGAAGTGGTACGAGTTGGGCTCATAGAACGCTCCTTAGTTCAAGCGGCTCTGCCGCGGTGTTCGTGCCCGATGAATCGAGGAAGGTTCCAACTAATTCTTTATCGTTTCGCTGCCGACGCTATCTTTGCGGAATCCTCCTTGGACTTCCTCGCTATCCCTTGAAGAATGGGCGTGATCAGTACCCGATAGACCTGCTTTTCTTCGTTGACCGCTGCGATTTCATTGCCCGCCCCGGTTTCGTTGACCGCCCATTCCAGAAGGGTCAAGGCGTTATTTACCAAGTCTTTCATCGTGTCCGCCTTCGTCTTCTCGAGAAGAGCCTTCAGATCCTGGACACGTTCCTCGGAAAACTCGAAGTTTAGTCGCATAGGCTTAGGCCGCCGCCCGGTTTGCTCGAGCGATATCCGCAGCTCTCTCTAAAATTGGAATGAGGAGAACCCGGTATACCTGCTTGTCTTCGTTTACAGCGGCGATTTCATTGTCGGCCATGACTTCGCGAACGGACCATTCCAATATGGTCAACGCATCGTTCACCAAGTCTTTCAACTGCGCAGTGCCAGTCGCAGACAAAAGGTTTTTCAGGTCTGGCTCCCGCTCTCTAGAAAACTCCAAGCCTAAGTTCATAAAGCTCTTTCCTCCCAGTCTGGGCCCGACCATATGCGGCCCATTTCTTGTGCTGTCTACTCAAACATACCGCCTGCAGGTGAGTATGTCAAGGGTAATATGTACTCAATTAGTGTAACAAATGGACGTGCCGGGTTGCGACCCACGGAGCATCGTGGCTGTCGCATATGACAATGATAATAAATACTTTGTATACATCCCAATGCCGTCAAATGCGACTTGGCTGAACCAAGAGAATGTGACCAGAGGCTTGTAATCGACCCACCGCTACTTCCGCGAACTCTTCCTGGACCAGAACGTAATCGGTGTCGTAGGACGAGATCGCGAAGACAGGGATGCCGGTGTTGGAGAGCGGTTCGATGAAGGAGAGCAGCACTCCGGTTTGCGAGAAGGGGACCGGGCCTTCGAGTTTCAGACAAACCCAGTGCAGGTCAGGGGCGGCTTCTTTCGGGACATTTCCTGCCTGGCAGACGATGGAAAGTTCGTCGGCGCTGCGGGTGATGGAGCTGAAGTCGCCCTTCGTTGCCCAGGCAGGGACGGGGCTGTCTGGAGGCCGGCGAAGGATCGCATAGAGGCCGACGAGTTGGCGGAATTTAAGCTGGTGGCTCTTCGGGCTTTGGGAGTCAAGCTGCATGGGTGTTTAAAATGATATTGAAGGATTGATGCTGCCGGGTCAATTTCACTCGAAGCATCGACGTGGATAGAGTTCGCGGGCGAGCGTGTCCGCGCCACACGATCGGCCCGCGGATTCTTGCTAGCCCTCCACTGCTTTTCGCATCGCGGCTCTCGCCAGCAGGCGCGTGGAATCTAATATCGGCAGCGGAGACTGCTCCTGCGACATGAGCAACGGGATTTCGGTGCAGCCGAGTACCACGGCGTCGCAGCCTCCATCTTTAAGCGTGCGGATTACTTCGGTGAGATAGGTTTGCGTTCGCGGAAGAAACACGCCCTGCACCAGTTCGTCAAAGATCGCGCGGTGGATGCATTCCCGCTGGCTTGAGTCGGGAACTCGATGTTCGATCCCGAAGGCCTTCAGCTTCTCGCGATAGACCGGGCCTTCCATCAAGGCACGGGTTCCCAGAACTCCCAGGCGCTTGTAACCGTGGCGCTTCGCTTCGTTCGCAACCTCGACGGCAATGTGCAGCCAGGGGCGCGGCGAGCGGTGCTCCACCAGGTCGAATGCCTGGTGAACCGTGTTGACCGGAGCGATCAGAAAATCGGCTCCAGCCCGGGCCAGCTTTTCTGCCGATGAGAGCATCAGTTCCGCGACGCCCACCCAATCGCCGGCGTTGATGCACTTCACATAGTCGGCGAAGTTGTGGCCGTGCATGGAGACTTCGGGATGACCGTAGGGCCCGAACTGTTCCGCGCCTTCGACGCAGATGGTGCGATAGCAGAGCGCTGCTCCTTCCGCGCTGCAGGCGACGATTCCGACGTGGAGGGGCATCCAGTTTTCAGCCAGCTATTCGATTGTAGCGGGCGAAGGGAGAACCGGGAAGTTTGCATACACACCCGGCGTGCGGCCTTCTTCAACTTCGAAAACTGGCGGCCAGCCTAAGGATTGACGCGCTTCCCTTGCCGCAGACGTGGCGCCTTTCCAAGGCCGGGCACTCAGGCGCGCTTTGCGCAACGGGCAGCTAGTGGGTCGCGCTCTTCAAAGTAATTTCCATTCCCTCGGCG
>Ga0070710_10000914_pt1 | contig 14100 bp, 4 predicted proteins | sample LARL52metaG_FD_65454 | JGI IMG/M metagenome (GOLD analysis project Ga0070710, IMG submission 65454) | Corn, switchgrass and miscanthus rhizosphere microbial communities from Kellogg Biological Station, Michigan, USA - LAR L5-2 metaG | ecosystem: Host-associated > Plants > Roots > Rhizosphere ... | reverse complement strand
AGGGTTGCGAGCCATGGCCCGCAACCCCACCCGACCACTCCAACTCCTCGGAATCCCTATCTGACAAGCACAAACGACTTTGCCGGAGCCGTGCCAGACCGGGGGTACCCCTGCGTCAGCTCGGCGGTCAGCGCAGCGGCAGCTGCTCCTTCAGCTCGCGGACCAGCTCCGGCAGGTCCGCCCGGTCCTTCGCGAACCCGAACACGTAGAAGTCCGGCCGCACCAGCGCCGCCACCTTCCGGTGCCCGGCCAGCCACGGCAGGTACACCCGCTCCACGTCCACGACCTCGTGCGCACGGGCGATCTTCGGCGGGATCCCCGCCGGCATCACGCGCACCAGCTGCGCGCCCAGGGTCTTGAGGAACTCGAGCTCGTCCTCGCCCAGCGCCTCGTACGGGTCCAGCGTGGTGATCAGCTGCCAGCCACGCCCCGCGACCTCGTCGAACCGGTCGCGCGCGGTCCCGCGTGCCACCACACCCTGCGGTGACAGCTCACCGTCGGGCAGCGAGATCTCGGGCGTGCGCCGGACGATCCCGTCCTCCAGCGCATAGGCCGACGGCGCGAGGTCGACACCTTCCGGCTTGGACCGCATCGCGATCAGGAACGCGTCCCGGCGGGCCGCCGCGACGGGGTCCAGCTCCGACACGATCTTGCCGACCTCGATGGACATCTCGATCGTGTGCCGCACCTGCAACGCGCGTTCGGCCTGGTAGGCGTCCAGCAGCTCCTCGGAGGCCACCTCACGCAGGACGAGGTCGAGCTTCCACGCCAGGTTCGCCGCGTCCCGGATGCCCGAGCACATGCCCTGCCCGGCGAACGGCGGCATCAGGTGCGCGGAGTCACCGGCCAGCAGCAGCCGCCCGTCGCGCCACTTGTCGGCCATGGCGGCCTGGAAGGTGTAGACGATGTTGCGGGTCAGGTCGGCGTTGTCCGGCGTGACGTCGTAGGGCTTGAGCAGCTCCCACATGCGTTCCACAGTGGACAGCTCTTCGATCGGCTCGCCGGGCAGGCGCATGAACTCCCACCGGCGGTGCCCGCGGCCGGACGCGACGATCGTGGTGGGCCTGGCCGGGTCGCACACCTGCACGTCGTTGGGGCGGAACGCGCGCTTCTCGTGGAAGACGACGTCGACCAGCAGCCAGTCGTGCTTGAAGTTCAGGTCGATCATGCGCGTGCCCATGACGTCGCGGACGAAGCTGTTCGCGCCGTCGCAGCCGACGACCCACTTCGCGGTCACCGGGCCCTCGAAGTCCGGCCCGGGAGCGGTGATCGAGACGAACTGGCCGTTGTCCTCGATCGCCTCCACCTTGTGCCCGAACAAGGTCGTGATGTTCGGCAACGTGGCCACGTGTTCGCGCAGCGCCCGTTCGAACGTGGGCTGGTGCATCACGGTCGCGATCGGCCAGCCGTCCCGGCCGGGCTCGTAGGGGGCCTCGAAGCTGAACAGCTCACGGCCCTCGGCGTTCTGGAACATGTACTGCCCCAGCGGTTCGCCGAGCTCCATCAGGTCGGCGCCGATGCCGGCCGAGGCGAACGACCGCGCGGTCTCACCGTCGAACGCGACCACGCGCGGGAACGGGTACTGGCCGCGGTACTTCTCCAGGATGACGACCCGCCATCCCTTGTGCGCGAGGAGGATGGACAGAACGAGGCCGACCGGGCCGCAACCGACGACCGCGACATCAGCGGCGGTCTCGGCGGCGGCCCGGTCGGCCGGCTGCGGTGACGTCATCTGCTTCCCTGTCTGGGTCAGAAGAACGCGTCGATCACCCTGAGCGCCTGGTCGGGGTTGAGCCGCGGGTCGCAGAGGGTCTCGTAGCGCTCGGAGAGAGCCTTCTCGTCGGGGACGGAGCCACCGACGCACTCCGTCACGTCGGTCGCGGCCGCTTCCAGGTGCAAGCCCGCCGCGTGTGCGCCCTCGGTCTCGAGGATGTGCCGGAACGCCGTGGCCTCCTCGATGATATGAGAGACAAGTCGAGTCTTTCGCCCAGTTCCGGTCGTCACCGTGTTGCCGTGCATGGGGTCCGAGACCCAGACGACCGGGTGGCCCGCGCGCTGTACGGCACGCACGATCGGCGCGAGCGCGACGTGGATGTCCTCGTGCCCCATGCGGACGATCAGCGTCAACCGGCCGGGCGTGTGGTGCGGGTCGAGCAGCTGGCACAGCCGCACGACGGTCTCCGGGTCCGCGGTCGGGCCGATCTTGCAGCCGATCGGGTTCGCGATCGAGGCGAACATGCTGACGTGGGCGTGGTCGAGCTGACGGGTGCGCTCGCCGATCCACGGGAAGTGCGTCGAGGTGAGGAACTGCTCACCGGTGCGCTCGTCGGTGCGGATGAGCGCGTTCTCGTAATCCAGCACCAATGCCTCGTGCGCGACCCACGGGCCACCGGACAGTTCCTCGGCAGTTCCCATCCAATGGGCGCGCACTTCTCGGATAACCGCAGACGACGCGTCGTAGGCCATCAGCATTCGTTCGGGGTCATGTTGACGCGACGCGGTGTCGGCTTCGAACGAATTGACCAGCTCGCCCCGGAACGACGGCAGCTCGGCTCCTCCGACCGTTTCGAAGTTGCTCGAACGAGGCTTCGCGTACTGGCCCGCCATCCGTCCGAAACGGGCCACCTGCTGGCCCGAGCGTTCCGCCATGCGGGCGGCGATGCGCTGGATGTTGCGCACCTTTCGGGAAGTTGTCAGCGGGTCGGCCTCGGAAAAGGACTCCGCGCAGTCACCGAGCTGCAGCACACGCGCCTCGCCGAGCGCGGCGAGACCGAGCGCGCGCTTCGCCTCGCGAATTTCGGAATGCGCGACCAGGGGCAGTGCGCCGGACAGCTCGGCCTCGATCAGGTCGTACTCCGGGTGGTGGTGCCAGTGGGGTTGCTGCGTCGCCGGCAACGTCATCCACGGGGCCGCGGCCGGGGTGTACGTGAACTCCGTCAGCTTCACCGTCTGAGGCATTGTGCTCACTCCTGGTTCTGGTTCGGCCGGACGTCTCAGGCGACGATGCCCTCGATCTCCACGAGGAGATCGGCGCGGCAGACGTCGACGTTCAGGTACTGGACGCGGGCGTTCGGGGAGAAACGCTCCTCGCACATCGCGCGCACGACCGGGATGTCGGCGCGGTGGCGGACGTAGACCTTGATGTTGTCGAGGTCCAGCAGCGAATTGCCCCGGGTGATCTCGTAGTCCGCCAGGTTCTCGTCGGAAATGAGGTGCTCGATGTTGTCCAGTGACAGCTTCACCTGCGCCGCGATGTCGCCGCCGTGCAGGGTCTCGTGCCCGCGGATGCTGGCCGTGCCGGCCACGTAGATCTGTCCTGACCTGCGGTCGGTGTGCGTGGCGGCGAGGTAGGTGGCCCGCGCGAACTTGGGCGGCCGCGGACCGTACTGCCTTGGGTAGTGGTAGGCGGCCATCTGCTTCGAGTTCTCCACCGACGTGAGCGCGGCGGAGCGGGAGGCGAGGAAGTAGAAGGCGATCCCGCCGCCCAGCGAGCCGATTCCGGTCGCGCTCGGCACCTCTTTGTCGCCGAAGCAGAACAGCTCGAACGCCTCCGCGCGGCCCTTGCAGAAGTCCCGGTAGATCTCCAGGCCCTCGGCGTTGTCGGCGTTGATGTCGTTGATGAAGTTCCACATGCGGAAGCAGTTCTTGTAACCGAGCGTGTCCATGAGGTCCAGCGCCGCGACGTAGGCGGCGCGGGTGTCCTCGGTGTAGCGGCCGGTCGGGGCGATGCGGCCCGCGACGAGCAGGTACTCGCCGTCGTGGGCGTAAACGACGCCGTGGTGCTCGCCGGTCTCGACCGGGCGCTCGGTCGTCCACACCTCCGCGAACGCCTCACCGCCGTCGGCGGCCATGTGCAGGTCGAGCGTCAGAAGGCCATTCTCGACACGCGGGGCGGTGCACTCGGTGGTGTAGTTGATGACGCCGAGAACGTTTCCGCGGGCCGCTGCGCCGTTGACTTCGGTCAGGCCGGTGAACGCGGAGCTGGGAAGGTTCACCGTCTGCTGGGCCTGAGTCATTGAAATGCCCCTCCGAGGAGTAGGTAAAACAGGTGGCGGAGTGAAACCTGGTGATTCTTCGGATCTAGTTCCGGATCTTGTTTCCGGGGTTTCTTCCGGGCCGATGACCAAAGATTAGCCACTGGGCGTGCCCGGCAAAACGGCTCCGCCGGGGAAAGCACTTTCGGGCGGGATGATAGGGGGGTCCTAGGGGGGTGCTAGGGGATTTCCTACTTACTGGCCCCGTGCGGCCGAGGCTAGCATCGCCCGAGGTGCAAGCCACGTCGCCAGTAAATAGGGAGCGCCGTCGGGATGTTTCGAACCGAACTGATCCGGCCGTTGTCCGACCTGCTGCGATACCACGCCGCGAACGCGCCGGAGAAGGTCGCGTTCGCGGACTCGCGGCGCGCGGTCACGTACGCGGAGCTGGAGCGGCGCACCTGGCGGCTCGGCGGGCACCTCGCCGGCCTGCGGCTGCAACCGGGTGACCGGGCGCTGATCTTCCTGGGCAACAGCGTCGACATCATCGAAAGCTACCTCGGTGTCACGCGCGCGAACGCGGTCGCGGTGCCGTTCAACCCGCACTCCGCCGACGCCGAGCTCGCCTACGTGCTCGACGACAGCGGCGCCCGCGTCGTGATCACCGACTCCGCGCACCTGGAACAGGTCCGCAAGCTGCTGCCCGGCCGTCCTTACCTGAAGGTGGTCGTGAGCGGCGACGAACCGCTGCCGCGCGGCGGTTCTGTCGTCTCGTACCAGGATCTGACGTCTCGCGACCCCGCTGTTCCCGCGCGGGACGACCAGGCCCTGGACGACGTGGCGTTCATGCTCTACACCTCCGGCACCACCGGCAAACCGAAGGGCGTGCTGTCGACCCAGCGCGCGTGCCTGTGGTCGGTCGCCGCCTGCTACGCGCCGGTGCTCGGGTTGAGCCACGACGACAAGGTGTTGTGGCCCTTGCCGTTGCACCACTCCCTCGCACACGTGCTGTGCGTCGTCGGCGTCACGGCGGTCGGCGCCACGGCCCGCATTCTGGACGGGTTCGCGGCGGACGAGGTGCTGACCGCGCTGGAAAACGACGACTACACGTTCATGTGCGGTGTTCCCGCCATGTACCACCATCTGCTGGAAGCCGCCCGCACGCGGCAGGTGTCGTCGAGCGCGCTGACCCGGTGCCTCACCGCGGGCTCGGCGTGCCCGCCGGCGTTGCGCGTGGAGTTCGAGGCGCTGTTCGGGGTCGCGCTGCTCGACGGCTACGGCAGCACCGAGACGTGCGGCCTGATCACGGTGAACTGGGCGCACGGCACCAGGGTTCCGGGTTCGTGCGGCCTGCCGGTGCCGGGACTCTCGGTGCGGCTGGTCGACCCCGAGACCGGGATCGACGTCGACGCGGAGGCCGAGGGCGAGGTGTGGGTGCGCGGCCCGAGCCTGATGGCTGGCTACCACAACCAGCCGGAGGCCACGGCGCAGGCGATGCCGAACGGCTGGTACCGCACCGGAGACCTGGCGCGGCGCGACCTCTACGGGTACGTGACGATCACCGGCCGCGTCAAGGAGCTGATCATCCGCGGCGGCGAGAACATCCACCCCGGCGAGGTCGAGGAGGTGCTGCTGCGCGTCCCCGGCGTCGCCGACGCCGCCGTGGTCGGCAAGCCGCACGACATCCTCGGCGAGGTGCCGATCGCGTTCGTCGTGCCCGGCGAGCAGGGCCTGGATCCGGTGCGCCTGTACGACGCCTGCCGCGAGCAGCTGTCGAACTTCAAGGTGCCGGAAGAGCTGTACGAGATCGACCACATCCCGCGCACGACGTCGGGGAAGATCACGCGGCACGTGCTGCTCGACCGCCCGGCCCGGTTGCGGGCCGCGAGCGGCGGGCAGCACGAGTCGTTGCTGCGCATGGACTGGGCGCCGATGCCGTCCGTGCGCACGACTTCACTGGAACTGGCGAAGCGCTGGGCGGTCGTCGGCCCGGACCTGTTCGGGCTGACCGCTTCTCTCGCGTCGGCCGGTGTGCACGTCGCCACCTATGCCGACGCCGCCGCGTTGCACGTGTCCGTTGTGGAGGGTGAGACGGCGCCGGATGTCGCGGTGCTGTGCTGCCCGGACGACATGGACACGGGCGGCAAGCTGACCACGGCGGCGCAGGTGGCGTTGTGCAGGGTCGGCGGCGTGCTGCGGACGTGGGTGAACGACGACTGGTTCGCGCACTCGCGGCTGGTCGTGCTGACCCGTGGCGCGGTCGCGGCGGGCGTCGAGGACGTGCGCGACCTCGTGCACGCGCCGGTGTGGGGGTTGCTGCGGTCGTTGCAGGTCGAGTTCCCGAACCGGTTCACGTTGATCGACATCGACGACCTGCCCCCGTCCACCGGTGTGCTGCCGCTGGCGGTCGCCGCCGGCGAGCCGCAGCTCGCGATCCGGTCCGGTATCGCGCTGATGCCTCGCCTGAAGCGCGTCTCCGCCTCGGTCGACAGCGACGAGGTGCTGCGCATCGACCCCCGGCGCACGGTCGTCGTGACCGGCGCGGACGGCACCATGGGTGCCGCGCTGACCAGGCATCTCGTTGCCGCGTACGGCGCACGGCACCTGCTGCTGATCAGTCCGCGCGGCCGGGCCGACGAGGCGACCGCGCAGCTGGAGTCCGAGCTGTCCGAACTGGGCGCGCGCGTGGCCGTGGCGGCCTGCGACGTGGCCGACCGGGCGGCGCTGGCCGAGGTGCTGGGCAAGCTGAAACGGCCGGTCACCGCCATCATCCACAGCGAGGGCGAGCACCCGGCGAAACCGACCGTGCGGCCCGCCGACGTGTTCCGGTCCGTTGTGGACGGTGCGGTGAACCTGCACCAGCTCACGAAGAGCGGGGATGTCACGGCGTTCGTCATGCTCTGCACCGTCGCGGGCGCGTTGGGCCTGGTCGGTTCGGGGGAGCAGGCGGCGGCGAACTCGTTCCTGGACGCGCTGGCCCGCTACCGCCGCAAGCGGGAGCTGGCCGCGACGTTCCTCGCGGTGGGCTCGACGGACGCGCCGACGACGGCGTCGCGGGTGGGTGAGCTGTCGACGCAGGAGTTCACCGCGATGTTCGACGTGGCGACGTCGGCGGGCCTGGCGCAGGCCGTGATCATGCGGATCAACAGTGCCGCGTTGCGGGAGCAGACGTCCTCGACCGAGGTGCCGGCGTTGCTGCGCGGCCTGATCGACGTGTCGGCGCGGCTGGCCACGCCGGACGAGCGCGACCTGTCCGCGTTGCGGCAGCGGCTGGTGGCGATGTCGGCGGAGGAGCAGGACATCTTCCTGCTCAACCTGGTGCGCACCGAGGTCGCGGGCGTGCTCGGCCTGACCGGTGCCGAGCGGGCCGAGTCCAAGAAGACGTTCCGCGAGCTGGGCCTGACCTCGGTGACCGCCGTCGACCTGCGCAACCGCCTGACCGCGGCGACGGGCCTGCACCTGTCGGCGCCGGTCGCGTTCGACTACCCGACGCCGGTGGTGCTGGCCCGGCATCTGCGGGCGGAACTGCTGGGCGAGCGCGCCGCCGTGGTGTCCGAGATCGCGCGGCCGTTGCCGGACGAGCCGATCGCGATCATCGGCATGGCCTGCCGCTATCCCGGTGGCGTGGCCTCGCCGGAGGACCTGTGGCGGCTGGTGACGGCGGGCGCGGACGTCGTGTCGCCGTTCCCCGCGGACCGCAACTGGGACTTGGAGAAGCTGTTCGACGGCGCCTCGCACACGCGCTCGGGCGGTTTCCTGCACGACGCCGCGGACTTCGACGCCGAGTTCTTCGGGATCTCACCGCGCGAGGCGCTGGCGATGGACCCGCAGCAGCGGTTGCTGCTGGAGGTGTCGTGGGAGGCGCTCGAACGGGCGGGCATCGACCCCGTCTCGTTGCGGGGCACCAACGGTGGCGTGTTCGCGGGCGTGATGTACCACGACTACGGCGCCGGGCTGCTGGACGCGCCGGCCGGCACCGAGGGGTACTGGACGACCGGGACCGCGGGCAGCGTGGTGTCCGGCCGCGTCGCCTACACCCTGGGGCTGCAGGGCCCGGCCGTCACCGTCGACACCGCCTGCTCGTCGTCGCTGGTCGCGTTGCACTGGGCCGCGCAGTCGCTGCGGTCGGGGGAGTCGTCGATCGCGCTGGCGGGCGGTGTGACGATCATGTCGACGCCGCAGACGTTCGTGGAGTTCTCCCGCCAGGGCGGGCTTTCCGCGGACGGCCGGTGCAAGGCCTTCTCCGACTCCGCGGACGGCACCGGCTGGTCGGAAGGCGCCGGACTGGTCGTGCTGGAACGGCTCTCCGACGCCCGCCGCAACGGTCACACGGTGCTCGCGGTGCTGCGCGGCTCGGCGATCAACCAGGACGGCGCGTCGAACGGGCTGACCGCGCCGAACGGCCCGTCGCAGCAACGGGTGATCCGGCAAGCGCTTGCGTCCGCCGGCCTGTCCACTTCGGACGTCGATGTGGTGGAGGCGCACGGCACCGGCACCACGCTGGGTGACCCGATCGAGGCGCAGGCGTTGCTCGCGACCTACGGCCAGGACCGGGACGTGCCGCTGTGGCTGGGGTCGGTGAAGTCGAACCTCGGGCACACACAGGCCGCCGCCGGGGTCGCGGGCGTGATCAAGATGGTGATGGCGTTGCGCCACGGCGTGTTGCCGCGGACGCTGCACGTGACCACGCCGTCCTCGCACGTGGAGTGGGGGACCGGGCGGGTCGAGCTGCTGACGTCCGAGCAGCCGTGGCCTTCGGTGCCGCGGGAACGGCGTGCGGCGGTGTCCGCGTTCGGCGTCTCGGGCACGAACGCCCACGTGATCCTGGAAGAAGTGTCAGACCCGCCTGAGATGATTGGGATGGGGGGTAGCTCCCCCCAGGGGGCCGGCCAATCGGGATCGATTCCGTGGGTGGTGTCGGCGAAGTCCGCGACGGCGTTGGAAGCGCAGATAGCGCGAATCCGGGCGGTCGAGGCTCCCGCTCTCGACATCGCCGCGTCGCTGGTGTCGACGCGGGCGCAGCTGGAGCACCGTGCGGTGCTCCTCGACGGTGCCGAGATCGCGCGCGGGGTGGCGTCGGAGCGGCCGCTGGCGGTGCTGTTCTCCGGGCAGGGGGCGCAGCGGCTCGGCATGGGACGGGAGCTGTACGAGCGCTTCCCGGTGTTCGCGTCGGCGTTCGACGCGGTGCTGGAGCACCTGGACGCGTCGTTGCGGGACGTGATGTGGGGCCACGACGCCGATGCGCTGAACGCGACCCGGTACACGCAACCCGCGTTGTTCGCGGTCGAGGTGGCGTTGTTCCGGCTGGCCCAGTCGTTCGGGGTGCGGCCGGACTTCGTCGGCGGGCACTCGATCGGCGAGATCGCCGCCGCGCACGTCGCCGGGGTCCTTTCCCTGCCGGACGCGTGCCGGCTGGTGGACGCGCGGTCCCGGCTGATGCAGGCCCTGCCTTCCGGCGGCGCGATGGTGGCGGTGCAGGCGACCGAGGAGGAAGTGCTGCCGCTGCTCGGTGACGAGGTCTCCGTCGCCGCTGTCAACGGCCCGCGCTCGGTCGTGGTCGCGGGCACCGAGGCCGCGGTGCTGGCCGTGGCGGATCGGTTCCCGGACCGCAAGACTAAGCGTCTCACGGTGAGCCATGCGTTTCACTCGCCCTTGATGAACCCGATGCTGGACGAGTTCCGCGCGGTCGCCGAGGGCCTGTCGTTCTCCGAGCCGCAGATCCCGGTCGTGTCGAACGTGACCGGGCAGCTCGCCGTGCGCGAGCAGCTGACGTCGCCGGAGTACTGGGTGCGGCACGTGCGTGAGGCCGTGCGGTTCTCCGACGGCGTGCGGGCGCTGGGCCGTCAGGGCGTGTCGGCGTTCCTGGAGCTCGGCCCGGACGGCGTGCTGTCGGCGCTGGTGGCGGAGATGACCGAGACCGGCGCGGTGCCGCTGGACACCGCGGTCGTGCCGGTGCTGCGCCGCGAACGGCCGGAGGAGGCCTCGGTGGTGTCGGCGCTGGCGCGCCTGCACGTCGTGGGTGTGCCGGTCGACTGGTCGCGGTTGTTCGAGGGCACCGGTGCCGTGCGCGTCGACCTGCCCACCTACGCGTTCCAGCGCTCCCGGTTCTGGCCGGAGCCCGAGGTCTCGGTCGGCAAGGCCGACCCGCTGGACGCGGCGTTCTGGCAGCTGGTGGAGAACGACGAGCTGGCCTCCGTGCTGGATCTCGACCCCGAGGTCGCCGCCGCCGTCGTGCCGGCGTTGTCGTCGTGGCGGACCCGGCAGCGCGCACAGTCCGTTGTGGACTCCTGGCGGTACCGGGAGTCGTGGCACCGGCTGTCGCCGTCCGGCGCGTTCTCCGGGTCGTGGCTGGTCGTGGTGCCGCCGGGGGAGCAGGACACCTGGACGCGGGACGTCGTGGAGATCCTCGGCGGGGTCGCGGTGCCGCCCGGCAAGGTCGGCTCGCTGGCCGGGCGCGAGTTCACGGGCGTGGTGTCGCTGCTCGGCGTCGCGGACGACTCGGGTGACGTGCCGTTCGCGCTGGCGGGCACGCTGGAGCTGCTGCGGGCCGGGATTGACGCTCCGTTGTGGACGGTGACCCGCGGTGCCGTGTCGACGGGGCACGGCGACATCGTGACGTCACCGGTGCAGGCGGCGCTGTGGGGCCTGGGCCGGGTGGCCGCGCTGGAGCTGCCGCGCCGGTGGGGCGGCCTGATCGACCTGCCGGGCGGCGTGGACACCCAGATCGCGCAGGGCCTGCAGGCGGCGTTGGTGAACTCGCTCGGTGAGGACCAGATCGCGGTGCGCGGCAACGGGGTGTTCGCCCGTCGCCTGGTGCCCGCGCCGCGCGGCGAGCACGGTGAGGACTGGACGCCGTCGGGCACGGTCCTGATCACCGGCGGCACCGGTGCGCTGGGCGGGTTCGTGGCGCGTTCCGTGGCCGCTCGTGGTGCCTCGCACATCGTCCTGACCTCACGCCGGGGCTCGCTGACACCTGGTGTCGAACATCTCGTGGCGCAGCTCGAAGGTTTCGGTGCCGAGGTCTCGGTCGAGTCGTGCGACGTCGCCGATCGCGCTGCCCTGGAAGAGCTTCTGGCCCGTTTCCCGGATCTGACCGCGGTGGTGCACTGCGCGGGTGTCGACTCCGGTGACGCGCCCTTGTCGTCGCTGTCGGCCGACCAGCTCGGGGAGTTGTTGCGCCCCAAGATGACCGCGGCGCGGAACCTGCACGAGCTGACCGGCAACCTCGACGCGTTCGTGCTGTTCTCGTCCGGTGCGGCGGCGTGGGGCAGTGGTGGTCAGCCCGCCTACTCGGCCGCGAACGCCTACCTGGACGGCCTGGCGCAGTTCCGCCGCGGTCAGGGCCTGGTGGCGACGTCCGTGCAGTGGGGCGCGTGGGCCGAGGCGGGCATGGCGACCGATCCGCAGGCCTACGATCAGCTGCGCCGCCACGGTGTGCTGCCGATGGACCCGGAGCTGGCGCTGACGGCGTTGGTGCAGGCGGTGTCCGACGGCGAGACGGTGCTGACCGTGACCAACACCGACTGGGCCCGCTTCGCGCCCGGTTTCACCGCGTCGCGCCCGTCACCGTTGTTCTCGTCGATCCCCGAGGCCGTCGCGGCGCTCTCCGCCGGCGAGGACGCGGCCGGCGCAGAGGTGGCGTTGCAGGAGAAGCTCGCGGGCCTGTCCGAAGCCGACCGGTCGCGGGTGCTGCTGGACCTGGTGCGGTCCGAGGCCGCGACCGTGCTGGGGCACGCGGGGGTCGAGTCCATCCACCCGGAGAAGGCGTTCCGCGACCAGGGTTTCGACTCGCTGACCGCCGTGGAGATGCGCGACCGCCTCAAGGCCGCGACGGGCCTGCCGGTGCCGTCGGCGCTGGTCTTCGACTACCCGACGCCGCGCCTGGTGGCCGAGCACCTGCTCGCCGGCCTGTCCTGCGCGGTCGACGGCTCCGCCCTGGCCGAGCTCGCCCGCTTCGAAGTGTCGCTCGCCTCGGCCGCGGAGTCCGACCACGACGTGATCCGTGAGCGCCTGGAGAAGGTGCTCACGCGCCTGAAGAAGCCGGTGTCCACTTCGGACGACGATCTCCGCACCGCCTCCGTCGAGGACCTCCTGAACATCATCGACGACGAGTTGCTCGACCTCTCGTAGAAGCAGTTGTTTGCCCGCGCGAAATGAGGACGGACCAGTGCAGGAAGAGCAGCAGGACAAGGTTGCCGACTACCTGAGGCGAGTCACGGTCGAGTTGCGCCGGGCTCGTGAACGCGTCCTCGAGCTGGAGCACAAGCACAGCGAGCCCATCGCGATCGTGGGCATGTCGTGCCGCTTCCCCGGCGGGGTGACCACTCCCGAGCAGCTGTGGGACGTCGTGTCCGCGGGCCGTGACGTGGTCTCCCCGTTCCCGTCCGACCGCGGCTGGGATCTCGCGTCGCTGCGCTCGGCCTCCCTGGCCCAGGAGGGCGGGTTCCTGGCCGACCTGGCCTCGTTCGACGCCGACTTCTTCGGCATCTCGCCGCGCGAGGCACTGGGCATGGACCCGCAGCAGCGCATGATGCTGGAGCTCACCTGGGAGGCCCTGGAACGCGCGGGCCTCGACCCCGCCGCGCTGCGCGGCTCCCCGACCGGCGTGTTCGTCGGCACGAACGGCCAGGACTACGCGGACCTGGTGTCGGTGGACGGCGACGGGCACGCCTCCACCGGCCTCATCGCGTCCGTGCTGTCGGGCCGCCTGTCCTACACGTTCGGTTTCGAGGGCCCCGCGGTCTCCGTCGACACCGCCTGCTCCTCGTCGTCGGTGGCCATGCACCTGGCCATGCAGGCCCTGCGCGGCGGCGAGTGCTCGCTGGCACTGGCCGGCGGCGTGACGATCATGGCCACCCCGCACGCCTTCGTCGAGTTCACCCTGCAGCGCGGTCTCGCCGCGGACGGCCGCTGCAAGGCGTTCTCCGACTCGGCCGACGGTGTCGGCTGGTCCGAGGGCGCGGGCATGCTGGTGCTGGAACGCCTTTCCGACGCGGTGGCGCACGGCCACCACGTGCTGGGCGTGCTGCGCGGTTCGGCCGTGAACCAGGACGGTGCCTCGAACGGTCTCACCGCCCCGAACGGCCCCTCGCAGCAACGCGTGATCCGCGCGGCCCTGGCCTCCGCGGGCCTGTCACCCGCCGATGTCGACGCGGTGGAAGCACACGGCACCGGCACCACCCTGGGCGACCCGATCGAGGCGGCCGCCCTCATCGCGACCTACGGTTCTGACCGCGCGGTCCCGCTCTACATCGGCTCGGTCAAGTCGAACATCGGCCACACCCAGGCCGCGGCGGGCGTCGCGTCGGTGATCAAGGCCGTGCAGGCGATGCGGCACGGCGTCCTGCCGCGCACCCTGCACGTCACCGAGCCGTCCTCCCACGTCGACTGGTCGGCCGGCGCGGTCTCCCTGCTGACCTCCGACACCCCGTGGCCCGTGGTGGACCGTCCGCGCCGCGTGGGCATCTCGTCGTTCGGCGTCTCCGGCACCAACTCACACCTGATCTTGGAGGCGCCGTCGGGGATCCCCCCGTTTTCCAGCGTATCGAGCGGCGACGGCGGGCGACCGGGCTCGCCGAAATCTGTGGACAACTCGGCGCCTGTGGACAACTCGGCCGTTGTCGATCTTGCCGGCCCGGAATCGTCGGACCCGCGTGCGACGATTGGAGTGGGGACCTCGTTCTCCCCCAAGGGGGGCCAGTCGGAATCGATTCCGTGGCTGGTGTCCGCGAAGTCCGAGGCGGCGCTCAGCGGGCAGATCGCGCAGCTGGCGGACGTGTCGGCTGACCCGAAGGACGTCGGGTACTCGCTGTCGTTGCGCACGCTGTTCGACCACCGCGCGGTGGTCCTCGACGGTGCCGAGATCGTCCGCGGTATCGCCACCGAGAAGCAGCTCGCGATGCTGTTCACCGGCCAGGGCTCGCAGCGGCTCGGCATGGGGCGCGAGCTGTACGCCGAGTTCCCGGTGTTCCGCGAGGCGTTCGACGAGGTCGCTCAGCACCTGGACGTGCGAGCGGTCATGTGGGGCGACGACGCCGAAGCTCTCGACCAGACCGGCAACGCGCAGCCCGCGATCTTCGCCCTGCAGGTCGCTCTCTACCGCCTTGTGGAGTCGTTCGGCGTCAAG
>Ga0070710_10000910_pt1 | contig 14151 bp, 10 predicted proteins | sample LARL52metaG_FD_65454 | JGI IMG/M metagenome (GOLD analysis project Ga0070710, IMG submission 65454) | Corn, switchgrass and miscanthus rhizosphere microbial communities from Kellogg Biological Station, Michigan, USA - LAR L5-2 metaG | ecosystem: Host-associated > Plants > Roots > Rhizosphere ... | reverse complement strand
GCTGCCGAGGCGGCGTATGCGGTGATCGGCAAGCAGATCAACCTCGGTTCGCCCAAGCAGTTGCAGGTGGTGCTGTTCGAGGAACTCGAGATGCCGAAGACCAAGCGCACCAAGACCGGTTACACCACGGACGCTGACGCGCTGCAGTCGCTGTTCGACAAGACCGGGCACCCGTTCCTGCAGCACCTGCTGGCCCACCGCGATGCGACACGACTGAAGGTCACCGTCGACGGCCTGCTCAACTCGGTGGCGTCCGACGGTCGCATTCACACCACGTTCAACCAGACCATCGCCGCTACTGGACGGCTGTCGTCGACCGAACCGAACCTGCAGAACATCCCGATCCGCACCGATGCCGGCCGCCGCATCCGCGACGCGTTCGTCGTCGGCAAGGGCAGCCAGGGAGACTTTGCCGAGCTGATGACGGCGGACTACAGCCAGATCGAGATGCGCATCATGGCCCATCTGTCCCAGGACGAGGGCCTCATCGAAGCTTTCAATACCGGAGAGGATTTGCACTCCTTCGTGGCATCGCGGGCCTTCAATGTGCCGATCGACGACGTCACCCCCGAACTGCGGCGACGGGTAAAGGCGATGTCGTACGGGCTGGCCTACGGGCTGTCCGCCTACGGCTTGGCCGCGCAGCTGAAGATCTCGACCGAGGAAGCCAAGGTGCAGATGGAGCAGTACTTCGCCCGGTTCGGCGGGGTACGTGACTACCTGCACGAGGTCGTCGACCAGGCCCGCAAGGACGGCTACACGTCAACCGTGCTGGGCCGAAGGCGCTACCTGCCCGAGCTGGACAGCAGCAACCGGCAGGTCCGAGAGGCCGCCGAGCGCGCCGCGCTGAACGCGCCGATACAGGGCAGCGCCGCCGACATCATCAAGGTCGCGATGATCAACGTCGACAAGGCGCTCAAGGATGCAGGCCTGAAGTCACGCATGCTGCTTCAGGTGCACGACGAGTTGCTGTTCGAGGTTGCGTCCGGGGAGCGCGACGAGGTGGAGAAGCTGGTGCGCGAGCAGATGGGCAACGCCTACCCGCTGGACGTGCCTCTCGAGGTCAGTGTGGGCTTCGGCCGGAGCTGGGACTCGGCGGCGCATTAGTCGCCGCCTAGCGGCTCGGTGGCGCGTTAGGCGCCCGGTATCCGGCCAGCCTTTGAAGGACGGGCGCGGCAGCCCGCGCCGCATACACGCCGTTGGCCTCCTCGTTCTGCAGCGCGAAGACCCGCTGGTCGCCGAAGCCGCGATCGATCCGGTCCCGCACGAACGCCAGTTCCACCACTTGGGCGGCGAAAGCCTTGACCGTCTTGCCTGCGGGTCGCCCGCCGACCCGTGTCGCCTCGCCGATCGCGAGCTTGCGGTCGCGGATCGAGCCCAACCATGTCGCCTCGTTGGGGCTCACCAGGCCCGCCGCGACCATGCCCGGCAGCTTGGCGGCCACGACCGCCTGCTCCCTGCGGCGGCTTCGGACGCCGAGCACGATGGCCAGCGCGAAGATCGGCGCCATCCAGAACACGTAGACCCCGAGGTAGGCCCCGGTTCCGAGCAGCGACGAACCGTTCCACAGCCCGTGCATGATCACCGCGCCCAGGTAGCCCAGCAGGATGCAGCCGGCCTTGGCCAGGCTGTTTCGCTGCCGCAGCGCGAAGTACACGCCGATGCCGAACATCGTGGTGAACAGCGAATGGGCGAACGGGCCCATGATGAGCCGTAGCGCGGCGGTGAGAAGTGAGTCGGCCAGCGACTCGCCGCCGCCGATGTAGAGAATGTCCTCCAGCCAGGCGAAACCCGCCCCGGTGAGCCCCGCGTAAACGAGGCAGTCGGTCAGCGAGTTGAGCTCGTTTCGGCGGAGTCCGGTCATCATGAGCAGCAGGAACAGGCCCTTGGCCGCCTCCTCAGTGAGCGGCGCGCCGATGACCACGGATACCCAGCTGACCGTCACCGTGCCACCAGGGTTGATCACCGATTCGGCGTAGATCTGAATGGTCGAAGCAATGACGACGGCGACCGTTGCTCCCCAGAGGAAAGCGAGTACGAGCAGCCGCGGCGGTTCCGGCTCCCACCGGTCCAGCCACAGGTATGCCAGTACCACGACGGTCATCGCCACGCTGGACAGGACAAACCCGATCGCCGTGCCGACCGGGTTCAGCGCGGTCAGCGCGATCACGATCAACCCGGCGACGGTGCCGAGCACGATGATCACGGCGAGCGGCGCGCCGACCTTGCGGATTCGCCTTTGAAAGGGAGGACGCAACGGCGGTCCGAATCTCTCCGGTGGTTGCGGTGCGCCTGCGTATGACACCAGAGCAGCGTAGCCGCGGGCTGATCATGATCGACCGGCTCGGGGGAGGTGAGTTTGTCCAGCATGTACACCGTCGAGTAACCTCGACAGGTATCCGTCTGTGCTCGATGCGGGTTCACACCAGTAACAAGAGTCCCAAGTCCCTACGACCAAACCTGTCCGGAGCAACCCACCAAATGCCAAGTCCCTCCGTCACCTCGCCGCAAGTAGCCGTCAACGACATAGGCTCGAGCGAGGACTTTCTCGCCGCCATCGACAAAACCATCAAATACTTCAACGATGGCGACATCGTCGAAGGGACGATCGTCAAGGTTGACCGTGACGAAGTCCTGCTCGACATCGGTTACAAGACCGAAGGCGTCATCCCTTCCCGTGAGCTCTCCATCAAGCACGACGTGGACCCCAACGAGGTTGTGTCCGTCGGCGATGAGGTCGAAGCTCTGGTCCTCACCAAGGAGGACAAGGAAGGCCGACTGATCCTGTCCAAGAAGCGCGCTCAGTACGAGCGTGCCTGGGGCACCATCGAAGAGCTCAAGGAAAAGGACGAGGCCGTCAAGGGCACCGTCATCGAGGTCGTCAAGGGCGGCCTGATCCTCGACATCGGCCTGCGCGGCTTCCTGCCTGCGTCGCTGGTCGAGATGCGTCGCGTCCGCGATCTGCAGCCGTACATCGGCAAGGAGATCGAGGCCAAGATCATCGAACTCGACAAGAACCGCAACAACGTGGTGCTCTCGCGTCGTGCCTGGCTGGAGCAGACCCAGTCCGAGGTGCGCAGTGAGTTCCTCAACCAGCTGCAGAAGGGCGCGATCCGCAAGGGTGTGGTGTCCTCGATCGTCAACTTCGGCGCCTTCGTCGATCTCGGCGGTGTCGACGGCCTGGTCCACGTGTCCGAGCTGTCCTGGAAGCACATCGACCATCCGTCCGAGGTCGTTCAGGTCGGCGACGAGGTCACCGTCGAGGTGCTCGACGTCGACATGGATCGCGAGCGGGTTTCGCTGTCGCTCAAAGCGACTCAGGAAGACCCGTGGCGCCACTTCGCCCGTACCCACGCCATCGGCCAGATCGTGCCCGGCAAGGTCACCAAGCTGGTGCCGTTCGGCGCGTTCGTCCGCGTCGAGGAGGGCATCGAGGGCCTGGTGCACATCTCCGAGCTGTCCGAGCGCCACGTCGAGGTCCCGGACCAGGTGGTGCAGGTCGGCGACGACGCGATGGTCAAGGTCATCGACATCGACCTGGAGCGCCGCCGCATCTCGCTGAGCCTGAAGCAGGCCAACGAGGACTACACCGAGGAGTTCGACCCCTCGAAGTACGGCATGGCCGACAGCTACGACGAGCAGGGCAACTACATCTTCCCCGAGGGCTTCGACTCCGAGACCAACGAATGGCTCGATGGCTTCGAGAAGCAGCGCGAGGAGTGGGAGTCCCGCTACGCCGAGGCGGAGCGCAGGCACAAGATGCACACCGCGCAGATGGAGAAGTTCGCCGCGGCCGAAGCCGAAGAAGCAGCGCGGCCGTCGTCTTCAGCCAACGGCGCGTCGCGCTCCGAGGAGCCAGCGGCCGGAGGCTCGCTGGCCAGCGATGCCCAGCTGGCCGCGCTGCGGGAGAAGCTCGCCGGCAGCGCCTAGACGGCGGGATGCTTCGCATCGGTCTGACCGGCGGTATCGGCGCCGGTAAGTCGACGGTGTCCGCCGCGTTCGCCGAATGTGGCGGCATCATCGTCGATGGTGACGTGATCGCACGCGAGGTCGTCGAACCCGGCACCGAGGGGCTCTCGCAGCTTGTCGAGGCGTTCGGTGAGGACATCCTGCTGCCGGACGGCGCGCTGAACCGGCCCGCGTTGGCGGCCAGGGCGTTCGTCGACGACGAGAAGCGGGCCGCGCTTAACGGCATCGTGCACCCGTTGGTCGCCCGCCGCCGTGAGGAGATCCTCAACGCGGTGCACGAGGACGCCGTTGTCGTCGAGGACATCCCGCTGCTCGTGGAAACCGGCTTGGCGCCGCTGTTCCCACTCGTGGTCGTGGTCACGGCCGATATAGAAACCCGAGTGACGCGGGTCGTCGCGCGGGGGATGGACGAGGCGGACGCCCGCGCACGCATCAAGGCGCAGGCGCCCGAAGACCAGCGGCGCGCGATAGCCGATGTGCTGCTGGACAATTCGGCTTCTCAGGGCGAGCTCGTCGAGAAGGCCCGAGACGTCTGGTACGACCGCGTGCTGCCGCTGGCGCACAACATCCGTATGCGGCAGTGCGCGCCGGCCGCTTACGAGCTCGTGCCGTACCAGCCGACCTGGCCCGACGACGCGCGCCGAATCATCAAGCGCATCGAAATGGCATGTGGCGCAAAGGCCTCGCGGGTGGACCACATCGGATCGACAGCGGTGCCAGGGATGGACGCCAAGGATGTCATCGACGTCCAGGTGACTGTCGCGTCCCTGGACGCGGCCGATGAGATCAGCGACGCGTTGGCCAATGTCGGCTACCCGCGCAGGGAACACATCACCGCGGACTGGTCGCACACAAGCGATTCAGCGCTGTGGCGCAAGCGGTTTCACTGCGCCGCCGATCCGGGGCGACCAGTCAACATCCACGTCAGAGTCGACGGTTGGCCGGGTCAGCAATTCGCGTTGCTGTTCCGGGACTGGTTGGCCGCGAACTCCGGCGTACGGGTGGATTATCTTGCCGCCAAGCGTCGGGCGCTGTCGGCGGCCGACTACGCCGAAGCCAAAGAGCCATGGTTCGCCGACGCATACGAGCGCGCCTGGGCATGGGCCAAGAGCACGGGATGGCGGCCCTAGGCCCTGGTCATCAGGCGGCGGCAGGCGGGGGCGCCTCGGCAGGAGGAGTGGCCGGAGCGGCAGTCGTGGGGATCTGACCGGCGATCGGAGTATCAAGCGGGGCGCCGCACTGCAGCACGCCGTACAGCGGGTCGTCCTTGACGTGGAAGAGCCTCGGCGCGATGAACTGATCGGCCTGGGCGACGATCTGGTCGTCAACCAGGATTTCGCAGTGCAGATTCGATCCGTACGGCCACTGGATCGAGATTTCCATGCCTGCTTTTTTGGGGTCGTCCAGGACGGTGTTGACCTCGAACGTAATGCCCGGCAGCAACGTCGGCTGCTCGCTGTTGACGTTCACGTCGTCGATCTTGTACGCGACCACCGCTCCCCGGGACGTCCCGTCGGCGCGTGCGCGGTAGGTGATGTTGTGCTTCAACTGATCGCCAGGGGCAGGCTGTATTTCCTGGGGTCCGGTGGGTCCGGTATCCGGGTCGGCCAGCGCGGTTGCCGGAATTAACAGTGCGCCGGCCCCGACCACCGCTGCGGCCGCGATCGCCAGGCATCCGCGCTTGGTGGAGCTCATGGCAGCCGACATTACAGCGCCCGGCTGACCGGCAGGCACGCCGTTGCCGGCCAGCAGCTGGTGGCCGACCCGGTCAGGACGCTTGGACCTGCGGTTATCTACCATCACAAGATCATCGGCGCGCGGCGGTCAGCTGTTACCGCTCACCGCCAGGTCAAGGTCATTCCTTGGGCGGCGAGCCAGCGGTTGAGGTCGTAGTCGTACCTGGACAGCCCGTCGATGGCGGAAACGGCCGTCTGCACGGCCCGCTCGCCGGTCTCCGGGCTCAAAAGGCCATGGCGGACGGCGGTCAGCAACTCGTCGACGTCGGACAGCTCGACGCCGATACCGGTACGCACGACGAGATCGAGGTAATGGTCCTCGGCATGCCACGCTTTGGCGCCGGACCGGTACCGGCCGACGTCGAGGTAGTAGTCCTGATCGAGTTCGTAACCGGGGTTGAAATGGAACACCGTGGCCCGCAGGCCCAGAGACGGCAGCAGCCACGACTCCATGTAATGGAACTGCGCGCGGCCGGGCGTGGGTCGCGCCATGTACAGGCCCCAGGGTTCGACGGTGTAGACGTCAACGGCCCGCACGATGCCCTTCGGATCGGTGTTGGTGCGGGCGACCAGGTCGAACGTTTCGTGCTTGGGAGCGTGGATGTTGTCAGCATAGGCGGCCGTGCGGTTGTGGGCCGTGCTATGAGATCGCGGTGCGCAGGGCCGCCTCGAGGGCGCGATGGACATCGCGCAGTGGGCGGATATCGCGGCGGGCCCGGCACAGCAGGATCGCGCCTTCGATCGCCGCAATCACCAGCGTGGCCAATCGCCGCGCATCCGTGCGACCGATGCCGGCATCGAGCATTGTGCGTGCGATCAGATCCTGCCAGCGCGCGAACGCGTCGGCAGCCGCCGCGGTAGCGGCCGACCCCGCGTCGGCCTCGGCTGCCACCGCGACGATCGGACAACCGGCGCGAAAATTGCTGTCCTCGAGCACCTCTCGCCAGGCGTCCACAAAGACGCCGAGGGCGGCGATCGGGTCGCCTTGCTGCGCTGCCCGCGCTAGCCGTCGTTCGATCACGGCGCCGGCCCACTCCACTGTGTCGGCCGCAAGCTGTTCCTTGCCGTCCGGGAAATGGTGGTAGATCGAACCGCGCGGCGCGCCGCTGTGCGCGATGACGTCGCGAAAACCCGTGCCGCTGTAGCCGTTCTCCCTGAACAGCAAAGCGGCGCTTCGGATCATCTGGTTTCGGCTATTGCTGGTTATGACACTCAACATAGTCGATATTTGGTACTATGCCAACTGTCATAGTCGAAAAGCGCGGCCACGTTCTGCACATGGGGCTCAACCGGCCGGAAAAGCGAAATGCCTTCAACACGGAGATGCTGGACGAACTCGGCCGCGCCTACGAACGCCTTGAACGCGACGACGAGCTACGCGCGGGCGTCCTCTATGCGCAGGGCGACAACTTCACCGCCGGGCTCGATCTCGCCGAAGTGGGACCGCGCCTCATGGCTGGGTCGCTTGACTGGCCCGAGGACGCCCGCAATCCCTGGCGCAATGACGGACGACCGTGGACGAAGCCAATCGTCGCTGCCGCGCAAGGGTGGTGCCTGACGCTTGGCATCGAACTCCTGCTGGCCGCCGACATCCGGATCGCGAGTGGCGATGTGCGCTTCGCCCAACTCGAGGTCCAGCGGGGCATCTATCCGTTCGGCGGGGCGACCACGCGGCTACCGCGCGAGGCGGGTTGGGGCAATGCGATGCGCTGGCTGCTGACCGGCGACGAATTCGATGCCGCCGAGGCTCTGCGGATCGGCCTCGTCCAGGAGGTTGTCGAACCCGGCGCTCAGCTCGACCGGGCCGTGGAGCTCGCGGAACGGATCGCAACGCGGTCGGCGCCGCTGGGGGTGCGAACCGCGCTTGCCGCTGCCCAGCGCGCGAATCGCGAGGGTGAGCGGGCAGCCGAGGACCGCTTCGTCGACGATGTCGTCGCCTTGTTCAAGACACAGGACGGGGCGGAGGGTATCCAGTCCTTCATCGAACGACGTCAAGGACGGTTCGTCGGGGCGTGAGCATCGCGGGAACAGCCGATGTCGGTGGCGGGTTCTACCCTGGTGAACATGGCTTTCGCTACCGAACACCCCGTGCTTGCGCACTCGGAGTATCGCGCTGTCGAGGAGATCGTCCGGGCGGGCGGTCGCTTCGAGGTGGTCAGCCAGTATGCGCCCGCGGGTGACCAGCCGGCAGCCATCGACGAGCTGGAGCGCCGGATCATCGCGGGGGAGCGCGACGTGGTGCTGTTGGGCGCCACCGGTACGGGTAAATCGGCGACGACCGCGTGGCTGATCGAGCGGCTGCAGCGGCCGACCCTGGTGATGGCGCCGAACAAGACGCTGGCCGCGCAGCTGGCCAATGAGCTACGAGAGATGTTGCCGCACAACGCTGTTGAGTATTTCGTCTCGTACTACGACTACTACCAGCCCGAGGCGTACATCGCGCAGACCGACACCTATATCGAGAAGGACAGCTCGATCAACGACGACGTCGAGCGGCTACGGCATTCGGCGACATCGAGCCTGCTGTCCCGTCGTGACGTGGTGGTGGTCGCGTCGGTGTCGTGCATCTACGGCCTGGGCACGCCTCAGTCGTACCTGGACCGCTCGGTCGAGCTGCAGGTGGGCGAGGAGGTCCCGCGCGACGCCCTGCTGCGGCTACTCGTCGACGTCCAGTACACCCGCAACGACATGGCCTTCACCCGTGGCTCCTTCCGCGTTCGCGGCGACACCGTTGAGATCATCCCGTCGTATGAGGAGCTGGCGGTGCGTATCGAGTTCTTCGGCGACGAGATCGAGTCGCTCTATTACATGCATCCATTGACGGGTGACGTGGTTCGCAAGGTGGACTCGCTGCGGGTATTCCCGGCTACGCACTACGTGGCAGGCCCCGAGCGGATGGCGCACGCGATTTCGACCATCGAACAGGAACTCGAGGAGCGGCTGGCGGAGCTCGAAGGCCAGGGAAAGCTGCTCGAGGCGCAGCGGCTCCGGATGCGCACCAATTACGACGTCGAGATGATGCGTCAGGTCGGGTTCTGCTCGGGCATCGAGAACTACTCGCGGCACATCGACGCCAGGCCCGCCGGGTCGGCACCGGCGACGCTGCTCGACTACTTCCCCGAGGACTTCCTGCTCGTCATCGACGAGTCACACGTCACCGTGCCCCAGATCGGCGGCATGTACGAGGGCGACATCTCGCGCAAACGCAACCTCGTCGACTTCGGTTTCCGGTTACCGTCGGCGATCGACAATCGGCCGCTGACGTGGGAGGAGTTCGCGGACCGGATCGGGCAGACGGTGTATCTGTCCGCCACGCCGGGGCCCTATGAGCTCAGCCAGTCCAGTGGCGAGTTCGTCGAGCAGGTGATCCGCCCGACGGGCCTGGTTGACCCGAAGGTGGTCGTCAAGCCGACGAAGGGTCAGATCGACGACCTGATCGGCGAGATCCGCAAACGCGCCGAGGCCGACGAGCGGGTGCTGGTCACGACGTTGACCAAGAAGATGGCCGAGGACCTGACGGACTACCTCTTGGAACTGGGCATCCGGGTGCGCTACCTGCACTCCGAGGTCGACACGCTGCGTCGTGTCGAGCTGCTGCGGCAACTGCGGCTCGGCGACTACGACGTGCTGGTGGGGATCAACCTGCTGCGCGAGGGCCTTGACCTGCCCGAGGTGTCGCTGGTGGCGATCCTCGACGCCGACAAGGAAGGGTTTCTGCGGTCTGCGCGCAGCCTGATTCAGACGATCGGGCGCGCGGCGCGCAATGTGTCGGGTGAGGTGCACATGTATGCCGACAAGATCACCGATTCGATGCGGGAGGCCATCGACGAGACTGACCGTCGGCGGGCCAAGCAGATCGCGTACAACCAGGAGCACGGCATCGACCCGAAGCCGTTGCGCAAGAAGATCGCAGACATCCTCGACCAGGTGTACCGCGAGGCCGACGACGTCGAGGTCGGCGGCTCGGGCCGCAACGCTTCGCGTGGTCGCCGCGCTCAGGGTGAGCCGGGCCGGGCCGTCAGCGCAGGCATCATCGAGGGCCGCGACACCTCGAACATGCCGCGCGCTGAACTCGCCGACCTGATCAAGGATCTGACCGAGCAGATGATGGCTGCCGCGCGGGATCTGCAATTCGAGTTGGCGGCCCGCATCCGCGACGAAATCGCCGACCTGAAGAAGGAACTGCGCGGCATGGACGCCGCCGGGCTCAAATAACTTGACCTCAACACCGGTTGAGCTCCTAACGTGAGCCGGGTGACCACCGCGACGATCACCACGGGCAGCTGGCGTGAGCTGCTGGGCCCGAAGAACCTCGGGGCCTCGACCGTGCTCGCCGGCGGTGTGGCGCTCTACGCGACCAACGAATTCCTGACCATCAGCCTGATGCCGAGCGCCGTCGCCGACATCGGCGGTCACCGTTACTACGCGTGGGTGACCACCGTGTACCTGGTGGCTTCGGTGGTGGCGGCGACCACCGTGCACTCGCTGCTACTGAGGTTGGGTCCGCGTTTGGCATATCTGTTGGGTCTGACTGTGTTCGGCACAGGCAGCCTGGCGTGTGCGGCCGCACCGACCATGGAGGTTCTGCTGCTGGGCCGTGCGGTCCAGGGAGCGGCGGGCGGCCTGCTGGCCGGCCTCGGCTACGCGGTCATCAACACCGCACTGCCCAGTACGTTGTGGACGAAGGCCTCCGCGTTGGTGTCCGCGATGTGGGGTGTCGGCACGCTGGTGGGGCCCGCGGCGGGCGGACTGTTCGCGCAATTCGGTTCGTGGCGTTGGGCGTTCGGTGTGCTGGTGATCCTGACGGTGGTGATGGCCGGTCTTGTGCCCGTCGCGTTGCCGGCGCGGCGCGAGGCCGAGGTCGATGACGCGCGCATTCCGATTCCCGTTTGGTCACTGCTGCTGCTGGGCGCGGCCGCGCTCGCCGTGAGCGTGGCGGGGATCCCGCACGATTGGCGCGCAACCGTGGCGCTGCTGGCCCTCGGCGCCGCACTGGTCGCGGTGTTCATCTACGTCGACCGCCGCCTGCCCGCGGCAGTGCTTCCGCCGAGCACCTTCGGCTCCGGCCCGCTCAAGTGGATCTACCTCACTCTCGGGATGTTGATGGCCGCCACGATGGCCGACATGTATGTGCCGCTGTTCGGTCAGCGGCTGGCGCACCTCACACCCGTCGCCGCCGGTTTCCTCGGCGCGGGGCTGGCCATCGGGTGGACGGTCGGCGAGATCAGCAGCGCGTCTCTGCGCAACAACCGCGTGATAGTACGCACGGTGTCCGTCGCGCCGCTGGTGATGGCGATCGGGCTGGCGCTGGCCGCGCTGACGCAGTACGAGGAGGCTTCGATCGGGCTTGTCGTGATGTGGGCGCTGGCGCTGCTGATCACCGGCGTCGGGGTCGGTATCGCGTGGCCGCACCTGTCCGCGTGGGCCATGAGCTGCGTCGACGACCCCGCTGAGGGGCCGGCGGCGGCAGCGGCCATCAACACCGTGCAGTTGATCTGTGGCGCGTTCGGCGCCGGGCTGGCCGGCGTGGTGGTCAACCTTACGGAGACCGGCGACGCGACTCCGGCGCGCTGGCTATTCGCCACCTTCGCCGCGCTCGCCGCCCTCGTGGTGGTCGCGTCTATAAGAAGTGGACGTCGGACAGGTCAATCGACACCATGAGGTCGGAAGGGATGGGCCTGCCTGCCTCGTCACACCGATAGGCCCGCCTCTTGGTGGGCACCCGAATGCCGTTGGCCTCCACCAACTCCGAAACGTACTGGATCGCCGAGAAGCCGCCTGCTACGTCGACGCGGTAGTCGTGCCGCGCAAGCAGCAGATCCGGCCCGAAGTAGAACTCCTGCATCGTGCTGTGGCCTGCGAAACCCGGGCCGAACTCGACCTGGAAGCCGGTGAGTTCCTCGCCGTTGTCCACGACCGGTTCGAGTTCGCGGACGGACATGCCCGGCAGGGCCAACAGAAACGGGCTCGTGAGGTAGGTCCACAGCGCGTAGCCGTTGAAATACGCGCGCTGCAACGGATCCCACGGCGTCGTCAGGGTATGGCCATCGAACGAGTCGCGCGGGCGAAGCCGTTCGGCCACGAGGGTGCCGTCGAGTTTCTCGATGGCGACCCGGTCCGGCGTGAAGTCCGTCCGTTGATCGTCGGCCCCGAACGGTCGGACCGATGACCATTCGTGCTGCAGCGCGGCCGCCATGTGTCGCGACGTCGGATCCTGTGGCATGCCCTTCATTTCGAACAGCAGGCCGCCGCTGACGATGGTCGCCTCGACGCGGGTGAACTGCTGCCAACGCTCGAAGCCGCCGTGCGCGTCCAGCACCCTGGTCAACGGGTCGGTCGTCATGGTTTGTCCTCAGAGCACGGGCAGCAGGCGCCGCAGAATCGTAGCCGAAGACGCGGCGGCCTGGTCGACGAATGCCGTGAAGTCGAACAGGGCGTTGCCTCCCGCGAGGTCGGACAGCGCCCGGATGATGAGCCAGGGGATGCCGAAGGCCTCACAGACCTGGGCGACGGCGCCCCCTTCCATCTCGACCGCCTGTCCGCCCAGCTCGTTCAACAAGCGGTTGCGGGTGGTCTCGCAATTCAGATACTGGTCGCCGGACAGCACTGTGCCATAGACGATTTGGCCCGGAACCGAGACACCCTCCAGCCGTTGCTTGACGCGACCGAGCAGTGCGGGGTCGGCGGGGTAGCCGAGTCGATCAGTGGGGTTGATGACGGGTGCATAGCCGGGCTGGTACGTCTGCACACGCTCGTTCTCCAGCACGCCCGCGTCGTGTTGAATGACGAGATCGGCCACGACGATGTCGCCGATGGAGAGTCGCGGATCCAGGCCGCCGGCCACACCGGAGAAAACGACTGTGCGGCAGCCGAATCGGTCGCCCAGACGCGTGGTGACCAGCGCGGCGTTGACCTTGCCCATACCCGAGCCCGCCAGCACCACGTCATGGCCGTCGATCGTGCCGGTGACGAAGACCGTGTGCGCCGCCTCCTCGGTGTCCGAGTCGATGAGAATGGCGCGAAGGTGCGCGAGCTCCTGCGGGATCGCGCAGATCAGACCTATGGGCACGCTATCAATCTAGAGGTCATGGTCGGCCTTGAGGATCTCGCCGGCGCGCTCACCGATCACCATGCACGGCGCCATGGTGTCTCCGGTGGCGATCCGCGGCATGATCGAGCCGTCGGCGATCCGAAGCCGCTCGATTCCATAGACCCTGAGATCTCCGTCGACGACGGCGCGGTCGTCCTGGCCCATCTTCGCGGTACATGTCTGGTGCCAATACGACTGCGCAGTCGCGCGCACGTAATCCTCGAGATCACCTCCGCACAGGGGTGCCGCAACCCGCTTGATATACGGCCGCAGTGGAGCCGAATCGGCGATCTCCTGGCACAGCTGGACGCCGGCGATGACCGCGTTCACATCCCGGGAGTCGGCGAGCATATTCGCTTCAATGTCAACTGGATCGAGCGCGTTCGGTCCGGTGAGACGGACTCGGCCCCGGCTCTCGGGGCGTACGACGCCCGGGCATATCGTGCAACCGTATTCCGGGATGTCGACGCGGGCTGCGAGGTCCGGAAGCGGCAACGGAAATCCCAAGAGGCACGCCTGGATATCCGGGGTGCCCAGCGCCTCATCGCTTTTCCAGAAGAGCGTCGCATACGATTCGGGGCTGAGCGCCGTCACCTGGTGTCGGTACTCCCAGATGCAGGGGACCAGCACGTGGTCCTGAAAGTTCTGGCCGACGCCGGGCAGGTGCTGTGTGACGGGGATGCCGAGTCGCCGCAATTCGTCCGCATCGCCGATGCCGGACTGCATCAGCAGTTTCGGGGTTTGGATCGCACCCATCGAGACGATCACTTCGGATCTCGCTCTGACCCGGCGAGTCTTGCCGCGATGGTGAAACTCCACACCGGTGACCCGGTTGCCTCGCAGGGTCAGCCGGGTGATCAGCGCATGGGGGAGAACCGTGAGATTCGGCCGCTCGAGGTAGGGCGCGACGTACGAGCGAAAAGCGGACTGCCGCAGCCCGTTGCGCACGCGAACATCGCAAATCGACGCGCCGCCGTCGCCCTCCATCATCCGGCCGTTGTTGCTGTCAAAGGACGGAATCCCCACGGATTCGGCGCCCTTGACGACCGCCGTGGCGATGCCGTGGGGATCGGGTGAGGGCTCGACGAACGCCAGACCACCGGAGCCGCGGTAGTGAGGATCCGGTCGGCCGTGCCAGTCCTCCATGCGGCGGTAGATGTTGAGTACCGACTGATAGTTCCACGATTTGTCGCCCGCCTCGGCGGCGAAGTAGTCCCAGTCGTTCTGATGACCGCGGACCCAGGCCATCACGTTGATACCGGATCCGCCGCCAAGAACCTTGCCCATCGAGAGCGCGAGGGAGCGGCCATTGACGTGGGGGCTCGGTTGGGCGAAGAAGCGCCAGTCGCGGTCGCT
>Ga0070710_10000904_pt1 | contig 14218 bp, 13 predicted proteins | sample LARL52metaG_FD_65454 | JGI IMG/M metagenome (GOLD analysis project Ga0070710, IMG submission 65454) | Corn, switchgrass and miscanthus rhizosphere microbial communities from Kellogg Biological Station, Michigan, USA - LAR L5-2 metaG | ecosystem: Host-associated > Plants > Roots > Rhizosphere ... | reverse complement strand
ACCCTGCCCGACGGCACCGTGATCCCCCCGACCGGAAAGGCGTTCGACCTGGAGTTCGGCCAGACCACCAAGTGGGACGGCGACCAGCTCATCGTCATCGCCGCCTTCTACGACGCCGCGCTGCAGCGCCAGCAGATCGGCCTCGCCTAGCAGCGACAGCCGCCGGCCGACTCGCGGCGACCCGATCCCGTGAACCGGCCGCCGATCTCAACCAGGCACAGACGAAGGTGGAACCAATGATCCTTATCACCACGGCCGGCAAAGTCGGTTTGGCATCAGCAGACCAACTCGCAGGGCTCGGGTCCCGGTTCGGTTGTTGGCGCGCCACCCCGAGAAGGCGGCCGATCTCGCCCAACCCGGAGTCGAGGTCTTCCGGGGCGATCTGGACTCACCCGAGAGCATCGACCAGGCGATGCGGGGCGTCTTGAGGGTGATTCTCGTCACCCAGGCGGTTCTCTCCCAGGAGCTGAGCGTGATCGACAGTGCCGAGCGGGCCGGTGTCGAGCACGTCGTCAAGATCGCCCAGAAGGCTGAGGCGCACTCGCCGATCGCCCGCCGCCGCGTCCAGAGCGAGATCGAAGACGCCCTGGTCGCCTCGGGACTCTCCTACACCCTTCTGCGCAACAACGCTTACATGCAGAACTTTCTGATGATGGCGGCAGGGGTAGCCCAAACCAGCAGCTTTCGCACTGCGACCGGCGACGGCCAGATCGGGTACGTCGATGTGCGGGACGTGGCCGCCGTCGCCGCCGAGATCGCGGTGTTCCCGGCCGGCCACGCCGGAAAGACGTACTGGCCGACTGGGCCGGAGTCGCTTTCGGGCAACGACGTGGCCGAGATCTTCACCAAGGTTCTCGGCCGACTGATCACCTTTCACCCCATCTCCTATGAGGAACAGAAGCAAGCGATGATCGACGCCGGTCTGCCGGAACCCGTCGCCGCGGACAACGCCCGAGCGGCCGCCTGGCAGGCCGACGGCGATTGTGACTACGTCACCGACGACGTGCCACAGATCCTCGGCCGGCCGGCTCATTCGGGCAGTTCGCCGTCGACTACGCCGAGGCGTTCACATGAGGCTACAGCGGCGACGGCGCTGACCCCGCCAGGCGTCGTCCCGGCTGTCGCCACGAGCACGGCCGTCGCATCAAGAGGGAACCAACCAGCAGAAAGGCCACCTGATGACCATCAACAAGGAAACGACGGGTCGGACCGAGCACCTCCTCGCGCTCATGACGAGGGGTGACGATCTCTTCAGCGGGTGCGACTGGCAAGCGTTGGACGACGTGCACCGCCGGACATGACCGCGTTTAGACCTCGGGTCCCGTCGTCCATCACAGTTCGCCGTGACCCTTGGCACAAAGCCGAAGAACAGGCACGTCCGCTGGCTGCAGCGACGTGACGAGGGAGCGAGACGGGCATGGGCACACAGGAGAACAAGGCCGTCGTTAGCCGGTGGATGAACGAGGTACTGGCCAAGGCGAACGTTGATATGGCCGATGACGTACTGGCACCCGACTATGTGAACGTCGCAGCAGGTAACGCCGATCGCGCTGGTGTCAAGGAAACGATCACTGCCACCGCTGGTCTAATGAAGGACCAGCGGTTTGAAGACGTGGAACTCGTGGGGGAAGGGGATGCCGTTTTCGCCCGGTTCAACTACAGTTTCACCCTCCCCGACGGGAGCAGGACGACATGCCGGACCATGGCGTACTACCGTCTCGCTGACGGCAAGATCGTCGTGAATGACGTGATGTCCGTCCCGGACATGTTCCACGTTCTCGGCCCGTACATGGCACCGCCGTCTGGGGCACATCCCTAACGGCTCATGAGCGCTCGCTGCGGGCGGAACGTGGAAGAGTCGTGGCTTGGCTAAGGTCCGGGGATGGCCCACTGCGTGTCCCTGCCCGCCCCTCCAGCATCAAACGTGACTGTGACCGCCGGGCAACGAGCACAGGTGAAAAGCCCTGGTGAACGTACACGCGAAGTCACGCTTGACACCCGGAGCCTCTACGGGCACTCCGGTCAAAAGCCAAAGGCCGCGCGCGAGCCTGCCCGGACCGGACGCGGGCCATCCCCCGCACGGTGCGGGCGGTCACCCGGAAGTCTGCACCAGACCTATGATTACGGGCGCGTTCCAGGCGTGTCCCCCAGATGTCCCCGAACCGCAATCAAAAGCCAACAGTCGCCACCAGCCGCGACCGGTGAACCTGAAGCTGGCGCGGGGTTTGAACCCGCGAGCAACGCACGAGAACACCCTCGTAATGCGTAGGTAGCCATTGCCCGTCGCGTCCGATCGCGCGGCTGTGGGCGGTCAATGGCGGGCACTCACGGGCCATGGCAAACACGCACGAACTGGATGGCAGCACGTCGCGGACATCGCCGAGAAACCCTGATCCGAAAATCGGAGAGTAAGCGGGCGCGCGGCAGCGCCCGGCGGAGCGTCAGCGGAGCCGGGCTGGGCTGACGCAGAGGCTCAGGCGGCGGGGACAATGCTGCACTATGCCGCCTCCGTGGAAGGAATTAGCGCGATGCTTCCACTCCTGATTGGGTGCCGCCGATGAGCGCGGCGAGCTTCGACGGGCTGCTGATCATCAGCGTGATCGCGGTCGCCGCGCCTATCTTGTCCGCGACTGTTAAGCGTCGCGTCAACCTGCCGAGTCCTATTGTCGAGATTGTCACTGGGATCGTCGTCGGGCCGTCAGTTCTTGGCTGGGTGAAGATCGATCAGCCGATCAATGAGGTGGCCCTCCTTGGCTTGTCATTCTTGCTGTTTCTGGCCGGCCTGGAAGTAAATCTGAGTGTGACGACCGGCCGTCAGTTCCCTGCACCGCTAGCCGGCTTTGCCGTCTCGCTTTTCCTCGGGACCGTCGCAGGGATTGCCTTCCACGCTGCCGGATTGGTCCGCAGTCCGTTCTTCCTCGCCATCACGATGGCAGCCACGTCGCTGGGGCTGGTCGTCCCTGTACTTGCTGACGCGGGCCTGACGGACACTCTCCTGGGTCAGCTGATCATCGCGGGGGCGACTGCCGGTGAGTTTGGTGCGATCACCTTGCTGACGTTGTTCTTCTCTGGTACCAAGGGCGGCACCGTTAGCAATATCGTCACGTTCGGGATCTTCGGTGCCGTGGTGGCGGCGGTCGGCCTGTTTCTCGGGCACGCGGGCCGCAGCCTGCGGCTGGACGCTTTCCTGACCCGACTCCAGGACACGACCGCCGAGATCCGGGTGCGCATCGCGGTCGCCCTTCTCATCGGGTTCGTGGCCCTCGCGGCGAACATCGGCCTGCAGACCATCCTGGGTGCATTCCTCGCCGGGGTTGTGCTCAACCTCGTCGACCACGACACCGCGAGCCACCCGGTCTTCCGGGCAAAACTGGACGCGCTTGGCTACGGATTCCTCGTCCCCGTCTTCTTCGTGACAAGCGGCTGCGAGTTTGACCTGGGTGCTCTGATGCACAGTCCGTCGGCGGCGGCGAGGATCCCGCTGTTCCTCCTCACCCTGCTGGTCGTGCGGGGCGCCCCGGCGGCCCTCTACGTGCGCGCGGTCGGCAGGCGCGGCGCGGTGGCTGCCGGGTTTCTGCAGGCCACTTCGCTGCCAGTCATCGTCACGGCGGCCTCAATCGGAGTCGCGATCGGAGTCGTAGCGCCGGTGACGGCTGCGGCGCTCGTGGCCGCCGGGCTCTTGTCGGTCCTGATGTTCCCTCTCGTTGCCCTCGCCGTGGCTGGCGGTGACCGAAATCAGCCACAACCAGTTCAGCAGCAGTGACGACCCCGGAGGCGGGATGAATCGCATGGCGAGGCGCCGCGGACTCGCCAGAACTGCCGACAAGGACGGACCGCGCCGCCCACTCGTCGTCGTGAGTACGCACAGACATGAGGAGGAGCCCCGATGCAGTCGACCACAAAATGTTCGAAGACACGTTTGGCCTGGAGGGCGAGGTGGCGGTGGTCACCCGAAGCGGGCGCTGGCCTCGGCAAGGAGATCGCGTCGCGGCTGGCCCGCGCCGGAGCGGCGGGGGTGATCGCCGACATCAATCCCGATGCCGCACCCTAGCAAGTGGGTCATCTGTTCCCACGACTGCTGCGCCAAAAGCGCGTGCAGATTCTGACAAGCTCAAGCCTGATCGCCGCGTTCTGTGATGACCGGCAGACGGTGGTGATATACGACACCGGCACGGCCCCGGTGAAGACGCTCCCGGGCGCGGAGTGCGTCACGGTGCGAGACGGCAAGATCGCCCGCATGCGGATCATCTTCGACCGGCCGCCGCACGAGGAGGCGCGCCGCGCAGCTGCGATAGGCTGATGCTATAAGACGCCCACGTCACAAGCCCCTCCGGCCGGCACCCTGCCTGGCCGCCCCGGCAGCGGCAAGGGAGTGCGTCGCTGCGCCCGCTGACTCGGATCGCCAACCGGCACAGATTACCCATTACGGGGTGCCATTACCGATGGCTCAACAGGCGTGATCAGCGCGCTATTAGGCAGCTCCGCGCGCGGTTATCAAGGGACCTTCCCGCATCGTCGGCAATCACGGCCATGATCACCCCACACAGCGGCGAGGTCGTATTTTTATGCATCGCCAGCGCTCGCGTGAACTTCCGCTTCTGCCGCTGTGGGTGCTTGTGGTGATGGCGGGCGGGGGGTTAACGGCCGAGCCGGGCACGGGCCAGGCGGGGCATGGCGGCGAGCCCGGTGATGGGCTGGAACCGGGCTGCCGCGGCGGTCAGGGTCTGGTATTGGCCGTCGGTGAGGTCGATATCGGCGGCGGCCGCGTTGTGTTCGATTTGCTCGACGCTGGATGCGCCTGGGATCGCGGTCACCGCTGGGTGGCGGATGACCCAGGCCAGGGCGATCTGCGCCGGGGTCGCCGAGTGCGCGTCGGCTATCGCGCGCAGGGCCGTGATGAGGTCTGCGGCGCGGGTGAGGTTGTCGGGCAGGAACAGTGGGTTTCCGGCGCGGACCCGGTTGGCCGGCCTGTGATCCCGGTCGTAGCGGCCTGACAGCAGCCCCTGGGCCAGCGGGCTGTAGGCGAGCACGACGCGGCCGCGCTGCTGGGCGTAGGGCAGCAGGTCACGCTCGGGCGAGCGGGCCACCAGGCTGTAGGGGACCTGGTTGCTCAGCACCCGGCTGCCCAGCGCATCCTCGGCGGCACGCCACCGGGCCAGGGAGTAGTTGCTGACGCCGACCTCGCCGACCAGCCCGACACGCTGCAGCGCGCGCATGCCACGCATGATCGTGCCGTCCCGGACTACCGGATTAGCCTGGTGCACCTGGTACAGGTCGAGGTGGCGGGCGCCCAGCCGGTTCGCGCTGGCCACGGCGCGCTGTTCCACCACCGGCGCCACCGGCAGCACCGGCAAGATCTTGGTGGCCAGGAAGACACGCTCGTGGTCCTCCCCCAGCGCCTGGCCCAAGATTTTTTCGCTGCGCCCGAACCCGTAGATCTCAGCAGTGTCGAACAAGGTGACACCCAGCTCCAGCGCCCGGCGCACGATGGCCCGCGCGACCTGGCCGGCGTACCTTTCCCCGTATCCCCACTCCCGGGACCCGAACTGCCAGGTTCCCAGACCAATCTTGGAGATCTGCTTCGCGGTGCCGACGTCCAGATAACGCATGATCCCAGTGTCCACCCAGCGCCGCGGTAGCGTACGCCAACCACAGGCAGCGGTAGATTCGCTCTGCCCCGCCTAGCCCTGTGTGCAGTCGCGACATGGCCGCCGAGGCTCCCCACATGCCGAGAGTAGTACGTAGCTCTGCCGGATGATCGTGCTCAGTCGCGCATATCCATGCACGCTGCCGTGATCGAAACAGTACCGCTTCTCGGAGCGGCATCCTTTCTCTGCGCCCGCTAACGCCGATTCCGCACGCGCGGTGAGATGCATGACTAGGGGACGGAACGGGCTCAGAACCACCGTTTCGGCGCACAGCCGGCCGCGTTCACCATCGCGGGGCGGGATCGGCGGGGTCGTCGCCTTGGTGATGGTCATGACAGCAGAACGAGTGGCACGCTGAGCGCGCAACGGAGGTCCTCAGGACGGGATGATCTTTGGCCGATTCCCGTCCTGCAGGACCTCCGCCGCTTGCCGATCTTCACCGGGCCTCTTTGGCCGCAGCGTGCAGGCTTAACTCACGGCCTTCGACCTAACGGACGGGCTCACATCCCAAGGTGCGGCCCGCGCCGGCGGGCAACCCGCCCCGATTTCACGCCTGCGCGGCGTCCCCGCACGGATACCAGTACTAATGGGTGTGATGGTCGTGAAAGTGGCCGCCATCTGGTGGACGCCCATCATTTTGAGGACGACGGCGCGAATATCTCAATGATGGCGAGATACTGTCCCGGGGACGTGCCTGGTACCCATTGCACCCAGATGCCGACATGGAAATCGATGAGCAGCCGCAGGTGGCCGTCGCTGAACCGGTAAAAGATGGCGTGCGGGTATGCGGCCGGGACCGACTCCGGGTGCGCCAGTGCGCTGGCGGTAGTCACCCCGGCGGTGGTCCGCCAGCCAGGAAGACCGGTCCACTCGGCATTGGCAACCCGGTCGCGGCCGTTTCCGGCCGGGTTGCCGCCGCTGGCGCCTACGAAGCCGATGCTGACGGCGCCTTGGCCACGCTGCCAGGTGCAGGTGGCCTGCCCGGTACTCAGGCAGAACGCCGGCGGCCCGTAGGTAGCTATGACGCGCTGGCGGGTCGCTCCCAGGGCTACCCCGGGGATGCTGCGGCCCTCCACAACAGTGCCCCGTTGCGGAACCGCCGCCAGCGCCGGCCCGGCGGGCGCGATGGCCAACACCAGGCCTCCCAGGACAACGCTCATGATCGTGAACAGCCTCATGGAGCATCACCACCGCTAACACCACGTGCGCTGCGGCAGAAAGGTTCACAAGAAAAGGCAATGCGGGAACCCCGCACGGGCAACACGGCAAACGTCCATGGACAGCGCAACGGGGAACCCGCACAAGGCCGGGCCGAAGCTGTCATCTGCGATTTGGAGGCGAGCCTCGGCCGAGGACGTCGCGGTGCTGCCCGGTGTGCGCAGTTCGACGCTTGTCGCTGTGCAATCCCCGTCAGGCGCGACCCGGAAGCTCGCATAAGTATTCGCTCCCGGCTTGTCCAGGCTACGTCCGGATCTGCCGCTGTCGGCGTGCTCGATAGCCGCACTTGGGAGCGGCAGCTGCCACAGCTAGTTGGGCTTTGGAGCCGTCATGCCATGAGTCGCAGCAGACCGTCCGAGGTGATCTTTCGGGGGGCGAACTCAGGTGGCGATGTGGCCGAGCAGGTGATAGATGACGAAGGCCGGCCACAGGATGGCTTCGACGACGGCCCACACATGGGCCCAGAATCCGTGGGCATGCTGCCAGTAGTAGACAAGGGCTCCGATGAGTCCCAGACCGTAGACTGCGCCTCCGCCGCCGCCCCTCACGACGGTCGTGGTCTTCGACGTGCCCGACATGCGGTCCTCCCTAGGCTCGATGCGACGAGTCTTTCATCTCGGCCCGCTCGCATGGCCCGGCGCTCCGTCTGGCCATCAGCTCTATTCACGAAACGGTTGAAAGCCTTACGCATGGCGCTGGGCAATCCGATATGGATCACCTGCAGCAACGTGAGTGCGCCGCAGCGAGCGATGGCATCTGCAGTGGGGACCACCACTCGACCAAACCGTTCCAGGGGCGCTCATCTGGCGCTGAGCGGGAATTCCTGGCGTCGGCTGGACAGCCCGGCTGGCTCGAACCTCGTTGACCGTTGGGGTCAGCTTCATGACGCTTGGGACTGGCGCAGGTTTCGGACCGGGACACCGGGCACCTATGAGGGTGCGGAAAGGAGTGACGATGATAGCCCGGACATGGCGGGGCTGGGTCAGGACCGAGCAGGCAGCGGCCTATGTCGCGTACATCACCAGGACGGGGATGAGCGGATACGAGAAGACGCCTGGCAATCTGGGCGCCCAGATGTGGACGGCAGACCTCGGCGACGGGCGGACAGAAGTCATGACGGTCAGCTGGTGGTCGTCGCGGACGGAGATCAAAGGCTTCGCAGGGGAAAATATCGACGTCGCAGTTTTCTATCCCGAGGATGACCACTACCTCATCGACCGTGAGACCACCGTCACCCATTACGAGGTCGCACAAACGCTGTGATATCCGCCTGAGCGCGTCCCAAGATCACCTGGACCGCCGCGAGCCAGGTGCCCCTAGCATGACTGGCGGCGGCGGCATGTGAGCTGCGCACTCATCTGCCGCTCTCCGCGCGTCCTCATCTAGCCGCTGTCGGCGATGCGGTTGGCGTCGGGCCGGATGCGGTTGCCATGGTATGGGACGGTGGTCGGTGGTGTCGGGGTGGGCGGTGCTCTGGGCTGTTTGGTGGTGAGTGAAGGCGCGGCCGCGGCCGCCAGCCCGTGATCGCGTGCAGACGCGGGATATGCGTTGGCCAGGACGGCCGTGGGCCAGCGAGAATCGGGTCATGGAGCATCTGTCGCGCCAGCGCCTGGAAGCGGGGCTTGGCCGGATCCGTGATTCGCCCCGGGACGGTGGCCGGGTCGTCCTGGTGGTCCGCCGCCCGGCGGTTGGCATGCGGGAGTTGCCGGGCGAAGCGCTGCTCGATCCAGCGACAGGGCTTGCCGGCGACAATTGGCTCGCCCGTGGCAGCACGGGCGTGCCGGACGGATCGGCTGACCCGCTGCGGCAGGTGACGGTGATGAACGCCCGGGTAGCCGAGCTGGTCGCGGGCGGGACGGACCGGATGGCGCTGGCGGGCGACCAGCTCTACATCGACCTCGATCTCAGCGTGGGCAATCTCCCGGCGGGTAGCCTGCTCGCGGTCGGCCAGGCCGTGTTGCAGGTCAGCGACGCCCCGCATCTAGGCTGTGCGAAATTCGTCGAGCGGTTCGGCGCCGAGGCAATGCGCTTCGTCAACTCCGGTCTCGGGCGGCAACTGCGGCTGCGCGGGATGAACGCCCGTGTGGTGCAACCGGGTATCGTCCGCCCCGGTGACATCGCCACACAGTCCCAGGTGACCGCACGCCAGCCCTGAGAGTCGCCCGCGAGTCCAGGGCTCGCGGCCAAAGATCACCGCCCTAGCTTGCCGCAATACGATCCGCCGACCCACACGGCGCCCGGCGCCCATGCTCTCATCGCTCGGGTGCAGTGCGGCTGGCCAGGCATGGAGTCGCCGCTGCCTGCGAGTGACCGTGGGCTCCAGCAAACTGGCCCCACTGGGTCAGCCTCAGACTGCTTCGCTCGACCCCACACCCTGAGTAACTAGAGAAGGTCAGGAGAACGCGCACCAGAGTCCGCCTCATTGTTCCTGAGGGCGTTGCGGTTGTGCTGTAGCGTTCGTGAGGCCTGACGGGCTGGCTCCCGAACCGCCGGCCGGCCGCGTGAGCGGCCTGGCTTTATATCGGGGTGCTAGCCCGCCGGGTCGTGCCGCGGTGTGGCTCGAAAGAGGCGCGCGCGCCGGCACTGTGATTGGGCATGCCCGCCGCGGTGTTCAGTTTGGTGCGAGCGGTCTGGGGTGTGCCGGTGGCGGAAGTGATGGTCGGGATCGGCCCGCACAAGAGTTCGCACACGGCGGTGGCGATAGGCGCGGCGGAGGAGCCGCTGGGCGAATTGCGGGTAACAGCTTGCCCGTCGCAGGCCGCGCAGCTGCTGGCGTGGGCGGCGGCCTGGCCGCAGCGGGCCTGGGCGGTGGAGGGCGCGGCGGGCTGGGGCATCTGCTGGCCCAGCAGCTGGTCGCGGCCGGGGAGCGGGTGCTGGACGTGCCGCCGAAGCTGGCTGCCCGGGTGCGGCTGCTGCAGGCCGGGGACACCAGCAACAACGACCCCAGCGACGCCTTCTCGGTGGCAGTCGCCGCGCTGCGGTCGCGGGCCCGGCGGGACGTGACCGCCGAGGATCACGCCGCGGTGCTGAAGATCTGGGCCAAGCGCCACCGGGACCTGGCCCGCGCCCGGCACCAGGCCGCCTGCCGGCTGCATGCCGTGCTGTGCGACCTGGTCCCCGGCGGCGTCGCCGGCCAGATCACCGCAGCCCGGGCCGCGCGCATCCTGAACCAGGCCGCCCCGGACGGGCCAGTCGCCGCCGTGCGCCGGGACCTGGCCGCCGAGTTCCTCGCCGATCTGCGCCGCCCAGGCGATCAGCGCCGCGACTGCGGCAAGAGACTAGCCACCGCGGTCCGGGCCTGGGCACGTCCCTGACCGGCCTGTTCGGCGTCGGCCCGGTCATCGCCGGCCGCATCCTCGGCGACGTCCGGCAGGTGACCCGGTTCCCCAGCCGGGACCACTTCGCCGCCTGCAACGGCACCGCCCCCATCGAGGTGTCCTCCGGCGGCCGGACCGTCCACCGGCTGTCGCCGCGCGGCAACCGGCGGCTCAACCACGCCATCCCCATGGCCGCGATCACCCCGCTGCGGTACCACCACAGCGGCGGCCGCGGCTACTACGACCGCAAGATCGCCGAGGGAAAGACCCACAAGGAGGCCCTACGGTGCCCGAAGCGGCGGATCAGCGACGCGATCTACGCCCGGCTGCTGGCCGATGCCCACCAGGCCCCCGCAGCCAGAGTGACGGACCCGGGAGGGCAACCGGGGAACGGCTCTGACTCCAGCGCGGCCGGCTCACACCCCGCACGCCAGCTCTTCGGACAAGCCACTCCCAGGCCCGCCACTCCGACACTACGACCCGGCACCCCGCACCGGCCACCTGCACCACCCCGCCGTGCCGCAAAGAAAGTGCCCCAAACCCCTTGACGGTGAACGCAAAGAGGTCTCGATATGGACGGCTTTCGAGCGCAAATTGCTGTGTTCTTGGCCGCTCATAATTGGCCATTCTGGCTGTCCCGCTGCGCCCGGGCGCGCGGGGCACCGGTGGCATGTTCAGAGCGATGTGGTGTCGCTTGCGGGCGCTGTTGGTGGTCAGCGCAAGCGCTGCCGCTACGCCAGGGCAAACCCGTCGGCCGGGCCCGGCATCACGGTTCACGCTTGGAGGACGCGATCTCATCTCCGGAGCCGCCCGACGGGTCTGGCCGGTCACGGCGCCGTCCTGGCGGAAGACCTCGCTGGCGGCAAGCTGCCCCATTGAACCGGGGTCTGCGTAGGCGGCGAGAGCCACGCTCGCAAGGCGGGAACGATCATTACCTTAGGCACAAAAGGAGCGATGACCGCCCGTCGGCAGCTGCGCCGGTCATGCGGGAGCGCTGGCGGCCGGCCGCTGTCTCTCACAGCGGCCGGCCGCCTGTGTGCGTGCCTGGCCTGTCGGCGTGATCGTGTTATGCGCGGCAGGGGTTGGAGATGATGTTGCGGAAGTTGTTGATGAGGTTGTGGGCCGCGCCGCCCCCACCAAATATCAGGTAGCTGCTGCTGAGCAGCGTGCCGTACTGGGAGTTGCGGCCGAGGTCATTGCCGCCGGGCAGGTCGTTGCCGAACGCCCACAGGCATCCGTGGCCGTTGCCTTTCCCGTGGAGCGTGCTGAAGAACGGGTAGAAGGCCGCGGGCTGTCCCTTGTCGGTCGTCGGAATCAGCGTGCATCCCGCCCCGGTCGTCCGGTCGCAAGTGTTGGTTTCGATTCTCGGCAGATCGGCCTCGAACGCCGTCTGTGTGTAGTTGACGTTGAAGTTTCTTCCCGTCTGCGGGCTGCTGAACAAGAAGGGCTGCGGGTGGATGGCGGTGTTGCCGTCCGGCCAGACCGGCTGATAGGTCAGCCCGTCAAAGCCGGCATTGGTATCTGTGCAGCCGTTGATGTGGACGAGCACCGCCTCCGATCCTGGGAAGCAGAAGTTGTCATCACCGTCGGTCGGTGACTGGTTCGCGCCGCGTCCCTCGACGTTGCCGGCCGGGCACGCGATCGGGTTGCCCTGGGCGTCCACGCCGAACGGGGTCGCCGGAATGGGATTCGGGCCGTTGCAGTCCTCGAAGTGCCCGATCTCATCAGAGAAGGCGACGTTGTAGGTGTGGGCCGCCCAGATCACCCGGGTCTGCGGCGAGGAGGTGCTGTACATGGGGTGGAAGTTGTAAGGGATCGCCTGGCAGCTTGTGCCGGTCGGGTCGTACTTGATCTGGGCGTACCCGTTGGCGGCGCTGGCCGTCATCGACCCGGATTGCCCGGTAGTCTGGTCGCTGAGGGTGACCTGCACACCTTGCGCCGTGTCGTGGGTGGTCACCCCGACCTTGTCGCCGGCGTTCATGAACAGGGTCTTCGCCGGGTCCGGCGTGAACGTCGCCAGCGTCGAATCGATCGGGTTCGCCGGCGCCTGCGAGACGCCGTTCCTGGTGACGAACGCGAAGTTGAAGGGCTCAATGCCCACCTTGGCCGCGCACGTCGCGTTCTGAATGGTCCCGTTGACCGGGTCCTCCAGCAGGCTGAAGATGTTGAGCGCGGCGCACCACTTGGTGGGGTCGCAAGTGCCCGCCCCGGCGGCCACCGCCCATGTCGGCCATCCGACCCATCCCGGCGGGTAGAACTGCAGTTCCATGAACGCGGTGCCCGGGTGGTTGGGCGAGACGGCCGGGTCGACGATATTGCTGTCGCTGTCGGGCGTGCACGTCGAGACCTGCTCGGGGTAGGACTGCGTGTCGCACAGGGCCATGCCGAACCAGATCGCGCCGTTCAGCTCAAAGTGGTAGGACTTGGCCTGCGGGTTGCTGGGCGCGGGGTCGTGCGGTATGACTACCTGGTATTGGTTGCGGTTTCCCGAGCCCGGCTTGTTCGAGTAGAACACCGCGGACGGCTCGTCGTGACCCACGTATTCGTCGCCGAACACTTCTCCGGAGCTCGCGACCTCCGTGCACAGGCTGCTGTACTCGCAGTTGATGTTCATATGGGTGCTCGCGGATGCCGCGGGTGCGGCCGCAGCAGTCGTCCTAGCCGATGCCGCGGGCCCGGCCGCCGCGATCGACGCCGCGGCGACCAACACTGCCCCCGCGCCAGTGACTAGCCGTGCTGGTTTCATCAGCCACCTCCGCAAGCGAGCCTGTACGGCGCCGCGGCAGGCGCGGCACCGGCCATGAAGACAGCGGGCATTAAGGCGCTGAATAGCGCGACTTTGCGCATACGTCCCTCCTATGCCGGTAAAGACTTCCCTTGGTGGGGCGGGCTTGTGTCCCGATCACCTAGCCTGATCCCCATGGCCAGGTAAAGTCCAGACCCCTGCCGCCAAATCAGGCCCGCGAGCCGAACCTGCCCGACCTCCGGCAGGTTGCCGCTATAACACCGGCGACCGCACCCAGTCGCGACCCCCATTCGCTTGAAGCGTGCGCCCGGACGCCCTGCGCGGCTCTGCCGTGGAAGGAGACAATCTGGGACCTCGACGCATCGAAAAGGCAACCGGTTCGGGCAGGCCGCCCGCAGTCAGGTCACATCCTGTAACGGGGCTGGTCCGCCCCCAGTGCGCAACTATCCGCCGATCTGCACGCATGTCGGCTGGGCCCCGGCCAAGGCATTTGCCCTCCAGAACTATGCATTCTGCGCATCCGCGGGATGGGCGCTGAGCCAACCCGGCGTCGTAAGAGCTGTGGGGCAGCACTTGTCGGGCTGCAGGGCAGCGCACGAGAGGGCGAGATCGATGTGCCTCAGCTGATGTTGCGGTTGGCGGCGTCCTAGTATCTCACCCTCGGGCCCGGCTGGCTCTGCCGGTCGCTGCCCGGCGGGCCCGGCTTGTGGGGGCGTCTGGCTGGGAGGTGGTGTCGTGGTCGATGGCGCTGATGAGCGCCTCGACTGGGGCCTTGAACGGCTCGGTGCTGCGGGCGGCGCGGCTGAGGAGCAGCGCGCCCTCGAGCGCCGAGATGGTCAGGTCGGCGAGGGCCGCGGCGCGGTCGGGGGCGATGCCCAGGGGTTCGAAGCGGGCAACGAGCGCGGCGCGCCACCGCGCGAACACGCTGTCGAAGGCGGCGCTGAATTCCTCGTCGCGGGGGGCGAGTTCGAGGACCATGGTGGCGATTGGGCATCCGCTCTGGTAGCCCGAGCGTTCAAAGCGGTCGGCAAAGATCTGGGCCAGCGCGCGGACCAGCGACCCGGGGTCTTCGGCGTGGCGGGCGGCTTCGCCGACCATCTCCTCGAGCTCGTCACCCGCCCGGGCGATGGCTTCGCGGGCGAGTTCGGCCTTGCCGCCGGGGAAGTGGAAGTAGGTCGATCCGCGGGGCGCGCCGCTGTCGCGGACCACGTCGGAGAAGGTGGTGGCGTGGTAGCCGCGCTGGCGGAACAGCTCGGCGGCGGCGTGGATCATCTTCGAGCGGCTGTCGG
>Ga0070710_10000902_pt1 | contig 14224 bp, 16 predicted proteins | sample LARL52metaG_FD_65454 | JGI IMG/M metagenome (GOLD analysis project Ga0070710, IMG submission 65454) | Corn, switchgrass and miscanthus rhizosphere microbial communities from Kellogg Biological Station, Michigan, USA - LAR L5-2 metaG | ecosystem: Host-associated > Plants > Roots > Rhizosphere ... | reverse complement strand
GCTGTTGCTTTCGGGTGGGGTTTGGTCGTTCTGCCTTGACTGATCGCGCTTCAACGAACTCTCCCCACCACGGCACGGCTGAACCACTTCGACGCCGAAAAGCCTCCGAGGCTGGGTTTCTCTGTTGGTTGTCTGGTTGAGTTGGAAAGACTGTTGGGTTTGATTTTAGGCTGCACTGAAGAAATAGAGAGCAAGAAGAAAGGGGCCCGCCACCCACCGTCCACCCCGAAGCCACGACCGGCAGGCACACTGCAGGACGTGACCCACCCGTACCTCGCAGGTCCGCACCCCCGAGCCTTCGCCCACCGCGGCTGGCACGTCGACGACCTCAGCGGCATGGAGAACTCGCTGAGCTCGTTCCGCCGCGCCGTGCAGGAGGGCTACCGCTACATCGAGACCGACGTGCACGCCACGTCCGACGGCGAGGTCGTCGTCCACCACGACCACACGCTCGACCGAACCACGGACGGACGGGGACGGGTCGCCGACCTGCCGTGGACCGAGGTCCGCCTGGCCCGCATCGGCGGACGCGAACCCATCGCCCGGCTCGCCGACGTCCTCGAAGAACTGCCCGACACGTTCTTCAACATCGACGTCAAAGCCGACAACGCCGTCGAACCGATCCTCGCCCTGCTGCGCAAAGCCAAGGCACTGCACCGGGTCTGCCTCGCCGGCTTCTCCGACAACCGCCTCGCCCGGCTGCGCCGCCGCGGCGGACCGGAACTGCTCACCTCCATGGGACCGCGCTCGGCCGGCGCGCTGTGGGTGGCGGGCCGCATCCCGTTCGCCGGACTGGCCGTGCGCGGCCAGGTCGCCCAGGTCCCGGTCAGCCAGGGACCGCTCACCGTCGTCGACGCCCGGTTCGTCCAAGCCGCCCACCGCCGCGACCTCGAAGTGCACGTGTGGACGATCGACGACGAAGCCGACATGCGCGCACTGCTCGACCTCGGCGTCGACGGACTCATCACCGACCGGCCCGACGTCCTGCGGGAAGTGCTGCGCTCACGCGGCACCTGGTAACAGGTTGGACAGTCGATCATCGGCCGTGTCGGCGGACAAGTACAGTCCGCCGACATGAAGGTCAAGGGCGACGACGCCGCCGACGCCAAGACAGCCCGCCGCCGCGAACAACGCGGCTGGGTCTGGTACGACGTGGCGAACTCCGTGTTCCCCACGTCCGTGGTCACAGTCTTCTTCTCGCTGTACCTCACGAGCATCGCGAAGAACGCCGCCAAGGCCGACGCAGCCCTCAACGGCGCAAATCCGTGCGCGGGCGACAACGCGTTCGACCACTGCGACGTCACGTTCCTCGGGGCCCAGTTCCCCGCCGGATCGCTGTGGGGCTACCTGCTCTCACTCGCCACCGTGATCCAGGTCGTCGTGCTGCCCGTCATGGGCGCCATCGCCGACCGCACCCAGAACAAGAAGAAGATGCTCGCCTTCTTCGCCTTCACCGGGTCCGCCGCCACCGTCGCGCTCGCCGCCGTGCAGGGCACCAACTGGACCCTCGGCGTGTTCTTCTTCATCCTCGCCAACATCGGCTACGGCGCCAGCGTCGTCGTCTACTACGCCTTCCTGCCCGAGATCGCGCCACCCGACGAACGCGACGCCCTGTCCAGCCGCGGCTGGGCCTTCGGCTACCTCGGCGGCGGTGTCGCGCTGGCGATCCAGCTCGCCATCACGCTGTCCGCGGACTCGCTCGGCATCACGGCCGGTGACGCGGCGCGCATCGCGTTCGTCATCTCCGGCGTGTGGTGGGCGGGCTTCACGTTCATCCCGCTCACGCGTCTCGCCCGGCACCAGGCACCGCACGGCACCGAGCATGGCGGCTCGGTGATCTCCGCGGGCTTCAAGGAGCTCGGCACGACCCTCAAGCAGGCCAAGGCCTTCCCGCTCACCCTCGCGTTCCTCGGCACGTACCTGATCTACACCGACGGCATCGCCACCGTCGCGAACGTCTCGGCGCAGTACGGCAGCGTCGAGCTGAAGTTCGAGCAGAAGACGCTGATCGCGGTGATCCTGATCGTCCAGTTCGTCGCGTTCGCCGGCGGCATCCTGCACGGCGTCGTCGCCAAGCGCATCGGCGCCAAGAAGACGATCCTCGGCTCGCTCGTGGTGTGGATCGTCGTCATCACCGCCGCGTTCTTCGTCAAGGCGGGCGACCAGACGCAGTTCTACCTCGTCTCGGCCGGCATCGGCATCGTGCTCGGCGGCACGAACGCCTTGTCCCGCAGCCTGTTCAGCCAGATGGTGCCGCCCGGCAGGGAGGCCCAGTACTTCTCGCTCTACGAAGTCGGCGAGCGCTCCACCAGCTGGCTCGGTCCCCTGGTGTTCGCCGGCGTCGGCCAGGCCACCGGCAGCCTCCGGCCCGCCATCATCTCGCTGATCATCTTCTTCGTGGCCGGCTTCGTCCTGCTGATCTTCGTGCCCGTCCGCAGGGCCATCAAGGCAGTCGGGAACCCAGAGCCGACGCTCGTCTGACCGGGGCGGCGGCGCTGACCAGCCACAGCGCCGCCGTCACCACGACGAAACCCCGCGACTCAGGCGGACCGTCCACGTACGACACGACGAGCCCGCCCGCGAACGACAACGCGAAGATCGACAGCGCCCGCCCCAGCGCCACCTCCCCGCGCACGTACGCGTAGATCCGCACGCCCAGCACCACCGCCGCCAGCGCGGCATCGCCACTCCCCCACGTCAGCAGCTCCACCGCGCCGACGAGCACCGCCGCCCCGCTCCACCACAGCACCGGCCGCACCGGCGGCGTCGGCGCCTCCCGGTGGAAACCCAGGCACAGGCACCCGAACGTCACCAGCAACGGCAACTGCCACAACACGCTCATGGCGCCCGCCGGACCGTCGTGCGTCAGCACCTTGACCAGCCACGGCACCAACGCCGCGCCCGCCACGACCTTCGCCCACGTCCGATGGCCGCGCAGCAGCAACCCGACCGCCACCAGCGGGGCGAAGTGGCTCACCGTCACCCACAGCGGCGTCGGCACGAACTCGGGACTGCTCAGCTGCACGATCCGGCCGTAGACCGCGGGCACGAGGAACGTCAGCCCCAGCAACAACCCCAGCACACCCAGCCACCGCACGACCTCCCCCAGCCGCACGGCGCTCACGGGCGCGCCGGCGGCGGCCAGCCGCGTGCGGACCGCCAGCCCCAGCATCGCACCGGTCTCACCCCAGCCCGGCCAGCTGTGCTCCAGGTCGAGCTCATCCGTCCGGTCGGCCAGGAACAGGCCGACCATCTCCTCCTCGCGGTCCTGCCGGTACCACAGCGGCAGAACCCTCAGCAGCAGCCGATAACGCCGCTCCAGGTTGCTCACGCCCGGCTTGTCCACGGCAGGACACCTCTTCCCCTCAGGACTGCGGAAGCAGCCCGCACGTTCGCGCTCAGCCTCGCGACCTCCGCCTGCAACGCCCGCACCCCGGAGTCGGTGAGCCGGTAGTAGCGCCGCAGCCGCCCCTGGTGCACCTCCTCGCGGTCGCGCTCGGCGAGCCCGTCCGCCACCAGCCGGTCCAGCACCCCGTACAGCGTGCCCACCCGCAACACCGTCCGCCCCTCGGACAGCTCCTCCACCGCCTGCACGATCGCGTAACCGTGCAACGGCTCCTCCGCGAGCGCGGTGAGCACGAGGAACGCCTGCTCGGACATGACCCGACCACTCATGTCGCTGAATATATCGCGCCGCGAGCTATACCGGGGAGCGAGTTATCGGTATTGATCATATATCAGTCAACACTGAAGTTATCGAGGCAGTCGAGCCAAGATGATGTTTCGACGGTCTGCGCAGCGGCTATGTCTGCGCCACCGGATCCGCGGCTGAGCCGAAGGGACGCACGATGGGCACGGATACGCCGTGGGGGTACTTGTTGATCAGGGGTCAGGCACTAGGGTGACCCGCCGTGGACGCCCTCCCCGATCCGACAGACGCCCTGTCCGCCGTACCTGTCGCGGGTTCCCGGCGGTCGACCCCGGTGGTGGGCCACCTCAAGTTCTTCTTCGGCCCCATGGACTGCGGCAAGTCGACGCTCGCGCTGCAGATCGACCACAACAACTCGCGGCAGGGCCGTCGCGGGCTGCTGCTGGTGCGCCACGACCGGTCCGGACGGCCGCAGATCTCGAGCCGCATCGGCATCACGCGGGAGGCCGCGGAGATCCGCGACGACGATCTCCGCCAGTTGGTGCGCGCGGAGTGGGCGGCGGGGCAGCGGGTGGACTACCTCATCGTCGACGAGGCGCAGTTCCTCTCCCCCGCCCAGGTCGAGCAGCTGGCCGAGCTCGCGGACGACGTCCAGGTCGACGTGTACTGCTTCGGGCTCGCCACGGACTTCCGCGGCGAGATGTTCCCCGGCTCGCAGCGGCTCTTCGAACTGGCCGACGAGCTGAAGGCCATCCAGGTCGAGGTGCTGTGCTGGTGCGGGGTGCCGGGACGGTTCAACGCGCGGGTGCGGGCCGGCCGAGTGATTCGCGCCGGGGACACAGTGCTCGTCGCGGACACTGTTTCGGATACGGAACAGCACCGATCGGGTACAGAGAGCAACGGTGTAACCGATACCACGGAAACTACTGTGCGCTACCAAGTCCTCTGTCGGCGTCACTTCCGGTTGGGTGATCTAGGCCCTGACGTCGCACAAAGTGGCCAACTGCGGTTGGCCTAGGCGGTTACCCACAGGGTTGGCTAGGCCATTAGAGTGATGCATGAGCGAAGTAGCTTGATAACGCGTCACGATCCTGTGGCGATCGCATCCATTAGTAGGAAGCCTTCGTTGACGAGTGAACGACGTCACTGTGGGCGACCATGAGAGCGAACCGGAAACAAACGGAGCAATCCGGGCGTTGCACACGGTGAGCAAGAAGCCTGGGCCCCGGCCCTGAGCCGAGCGAAAGGACACCGCCATGGCCGACCGCGTTTTGCGTGGCAGCCGGCTCGGAGCAGTCAGCTACGAGACCGACCGCAACCACGATCTCGCTCCGCGCCGGGCAGCGCGGTACGCCTGCCCGAAGGGACACGACTTCGAGGTCCCGTTCTCCGACGATGCCGAGTTGCCGCCGACCTGGGAATGCCGCCTGCACGGCACCGAGTCGAAGATCATCGACGGCGTCGAGCCGGAGGTGAAGAAGATCAAGCCGCCGCGCACGCACTGGGACATGCTCCTGGAGCGCCGGTCGATCCCCGAGCTCGAGGAGCTGCTCGACGAGCGTCTCGAAGAGCTGCGCGGACGCCGTACCCGCACGGCCTGACCTTCCTCGGGGAAAGTCACAGACGCTTCAAGCCGTCCCGGTCTCCCGCCGGGACGGCTTTTGCGTGCCCGTCTGCGGAGCGCCGGACCGGCGTCAGGTCTGCCGGCTGGTGCGCACCAGCACCCTGCCCCACCACAGCCCGGCCGCCGCCAGTACCGCCCAGACCGACAGCGCCACGATCGACCGCGGTGACCCGAGGTCGCTCAGCGCGTCCCCCAGCACCGCGGCGAGCACCGTCGACGGCACGAGTCCCAGCGCCGTGCCGAGCGCGAAGTGGGTCGCCTTCACCGACGTGACGCCCGCGCCGTAGTTGGCCAGCGTGAACGGCAGGACCGGCAGCAGCCTGACCACCAGCGTCGCCTCGACGCCTCGTCTGGCGAAGACCTCTTCGAGCGTGCCGAGCCGCTCTCCCAGCCTCGCCGCGACCTCGTCCCGGCCGAGCCGGCGGGCGATGCCGAACGCGACCATCGCGCCCGCGGTGAACCCGGCGATCGCGACCACGCTCCCCCACGCGACGCCGAAGAGCAGCCCCGCGGCCGTGGCGAGCACCGGTTTCGGGAAGAACACCGCGGTGCCGAGCGCGCAGACGCCCGTGAACACCACCGGTCCGAGCCGCCGGAGCGCCTCGACGTCCGGGAGGTCGACGAGCTGGGCCGTGGCCGCGAGGGTGATCACGAGCAGCACCAGGACGATGAGGCCCGCGCGTCGCATCAGCCCACCGTACCGGGCATCCTGGGGCGCATGACTGTCGCGCTGCCGTCCGGTTCGGTCATCCCCGCGCTCGGCATGGGCACGTGGATGATGGCCGAGGACCCCGCCCGGCGGGCCGACGAGATCGCGGCCCTGCGCGCGGGCCTCGACCTCGGCCTCGCGTTGATCGACACGGCCGAGATGTACGGGTCCGGTGCCGCCGAGACGCTCGTCGGCGAGGCCGTCCGCGGGCGCCGCTCCGAGGTCTTCCTGGTGTCGAAGGTGCTGCCGTCCAACGCTTCCGCGGTCGGCACCGTGCGTGCCTGTGAGGCCAGTCTGCGGCGTCTCGGGACCGACCACCTCGACCTGTACCTGTTGCACTGGCGCGGCAGCGTGCCGCTCTTCCGGACGGTGGACGCGTTCTCGACGTTGGTGGCGTCCGGCAAGATCCGGCATTGGGGCGTCAGCAACTTCGACCTGGCCGACATGCGCGAGCTGACGGCGTTGCCGGGCTTCTGCCAGACCAACCAGATCCTCTACAACCTGTCGCGGCGCGGGCCGGAGCACGACCTGCTGCCGTGGCACGCCGCGTCCGGGATGCCGGTCATGGCCTACTCCCCCGTCGAGCAGGGGCGGCTGCTGGGCTCGCCGGTGCTCGCGTCGGTCGCGGCCCGGCACTCCGCCACGCCCGCCCAGGTGGCGCTGGCGTGGGTGCTGCGCCTGCCGCACGTGAACGCGATTCCCAAGGCGGGGACGGTCGCGCACGTGCGGGAGAACGCGGCGGCGCTGTCGTTGCGGCTGTCCTCCGAGGACCTCGCGGAGCTGGACCGCGCCTTCCCTCCCCCGTCCGGACCGTCACCGCTCGCCATGCTGTAGCCGTGAGTTGGCCTTGTCCTGCGCGACGCGGAGGGTTCAGCGCGGCTGGTAGGTCAGGCAGTTCGCGTGGTGGTCGCCCGCGCCTTGCCCGACCCGCACGCTCTGCGCCGTGCACTCCAGGGAGGAGTTGTGCGTGCAGTCGGTGCGAGAGCAGGCACCCACCTGCGCGACGACCTTGTCCAGACCGCCCTTGGTGCCCAGCGGGATGAAGGTGCCGCAGTCGGCGGCGCCGTTGTCGCCGCGCACGGTGATCGCGAAGGCGTGGCAGCCGTCGTGGTTGTACGAGCAGTCGCTGACGCTGCAGTCGTGCACGGCGGGCATCGCCGGGTTCTCGAGGGTGGTCATGTCCGCTCCTGCCGTGGTGGGAGAGGTTCGGTGAGTCGGACCATGCCACCGCGGCGGAAAGGCCGCAATTTGACAGGGGTTCAGGCGAGCCGCGTCCCTCTGACCGCCCAGGCCCTGGCCGTGAGCTCGATCGGACCCGCTTGCGGCAGACGTGAGCGGAGCAGGTCTCGGATGGCGTCGCGCTGCTCGACGGGCAGCGTCGCGGCGTACGCGGGTGCCGCGCCGGTGCCGCCCTCGAACGGCTCCCAGAAGTCGGCGAAGTCGCGGAACACCGTGGGCACGACGATGCCGGTCACCTCGACGTCGCGCAGCCCGGCGCCCGTCCAGCACGTGCGCAACGGGTCGGGGTCGCTCACGTCCCCGAACCGCAGGCCCTCGTCCTGGGACGCGGCGGCCGGGTCCACGTCCTTCGCGGCGTCCCAGAACAGCCGCATCATCTGCATGCCGCTCGTGTAGTCCCACAGGTACGCGCCGACGTACGAGCCCACGCGAGCGAACTCGGCGACGGCGCGGGGCACGTCGGGCACGAACGTCAGCACGAGGCCGCTCACCACGACGTCGACCTGGCGCTCCCCCAGGTCCGTGGCGTCGCCGACCTCGAACGTGGCGCCCTCGACGCGTTGCCTGGCCAGGTCGAGGAAGCCCGGCGACGGGTCGACGCCGGTGACCGAGGCGGGCTGCGCGTGGGCGAGCACGGTCTCGGTCAGCGCGCCGGTGCCGCAGCCCACGTCGAGCCACGTCCGGCCCGGCGGCGCGGCGAGCCACCGCAGGAACTCCACCGCGACCGGCCTGCTCCACCGGCCCACGTACCGCTCGTAGGCGTCACCCGCGTCCCACATGGCGCGGAACCTAACGCAGCTGACGCGATCCCGCTTTTCGTCCGGTCACTTCTTGGAGGACGCGATCTCGCACTCCTTCACGTGTTCCAGGCCGAGCGTGATCGACGCGGCGTCGTTGTTGGGTCCGCCGAACGCGTAGGCGACGGTGTCGCCGCCGGGTTCGTTGCTCACCTCGACGTAGCGGACGCCCTTGTTCCGCAGGCACTGCACGACGCGGTTGGCGAAGTCGAGGGCCTCCGGGTTGTTGGCGTCCTTCTCCCACGGGGGCAGCGGCATCTTCGGCTCGCACGCCTTCAGCGCCTTGTCCTGCTCCTCCCTGGTCGGCTGCGGGCGTCCGCTGCCCTCGGCCGCCCTGGCCCCCTTCGGGTCCAGGCCGAAGCCCGCCATGCACTGGTTGTACGGTCCCAGCAGGGCCTCGTAGTCCTCCGGGGTGCCGTCGATGCGCTCACGGGGCCGCTGTTCCCGGGCCGCGGAGGTCGGGGCGGCGGCACTGCTGCCGGGCGGCGTGATCGAGGCGACCTCGGGTGGCTTGGCGGGGGAACCGCAGGCCGCGAGGAGCAGCAGCAGGGCCGGGGTGGCCTTCTTCAGCGAGCCCTTCTTCATGGAGCCCTTCTTCATGGAGCCCTTCTTCATGGAGCACTGTCCTTTCGTCACGCGGAGAGCGCCCGGGTCGGGGTGAGCCGGGCGGCGCGGATGGAGGGGTAGAGGCCTGCCGCGGCGCCCACGACGAACGCGGCGAGCACGCCGCAGGTCAGGACCGGCAGGGGGATGACGACCGGCCAGCGGTGCAGGGTGGCGTAGCCGGTGACGCCGAGGGTGCCCAGGGCGGTGCCCGCCAGGCCGCCGAGGCCGGAGAGCAGGACCGCCTCGGTGAGGAACTGGGCGCGGATGTGACCGCGGGTGGCGCCCAGGGCGCGGCGCAGGCCGATCTCGCCGCGGCGTTCCAGCACGGAGATCACCATCGTGTTCGCCACGCCGACGCCGCCGACCAGCAGTGCCACGCCGGCCAGACCGAGGAACAGGGCGCTGTAGGAGTTCTGGGTGGCGCGTTTGGCGGCCAGCGCGTCGGACGGGCGGCTCACCTGCACCAGGCCGGGGATCTCGCCGTGGAGCGTGGCCGGCAGGACGGCGCGGACGTCCTCGATGGACTCCTCGCGGGCCTTCACGTAGACGACGGTCGGGTGGCCGTCGAAACCGAGCTGGGTGCGGGCCGCGTCCCAGCCGACGAGGACCGAGCGTTCGAGGTCCGGGGCGAGCGGCAGCGGGGCCAGCACGCCGACGACGGTGAACCAGCGCTCGCCCACGAAGATCGCCGGGTGTTCGCCGGCGTTCTGGACGCCGAGCCTCGCGGCGGCGACGTTGCCGAGCACGACCGACGGGAAGTCCGGGCGGGGCAGGAACTCCCCGCTCGCGATCTTGCCGTTCACGGCGTCCAGCAGGCCCGCGGTGGCGGCCAGGACGGTGAGGTCGGAGCTGTGGCCGGGGTCGAGCAGGTCGTTGCGGCGGACGCGGGCGTGGGTGTTGGCGACGGCCGCGGCGGCGGTGACCGGGCCGATGCGCCGCACCATCGCCACGGAGGACTCGGGCAGCAGCACCGGGTTCTCGTTGCGCTGGGTGGGCTGGGCACGCAGGAGGTTGGTGCCGAGGGCGGTCAGCTCGTCGAGCAGCGCCTGCTGGCTGGAGGCGGGGATGCCGGTGACCACGATGACGGTGGCGATGCCGAGTGCGATGCCCAGCGCCGAGAGGGCGGCGCGCAGCCGTCGGGTGCGGATGCCGAGTGAGCCGAGGGACAGCAGGTCTGCCGGGGAGAGGCGGGTCATCGCTCGTCCTTCGTGCGCGGCCGGGGGAACTGGACGGTCTGGTCTGCGCTGACGTCGGAGACGATCCGTCCGTCGCGCAGTTCCACCCGGCGTGGCAACGAGGCCGCGATGTCGCGGTCGTGCGTGATCAGCGCGATGGTCGTGCCCTGCCGGTTGAGCTCCTTCAACAGCTCCAGCACCGCCTGGCCGTTCGCGGTGTCGAGTGCGCCGGTCGGTTCGTCGGCCAGCACGAGCGCCGGGTTGTTCACGACGGCACGGGCGATGGCGACGCGCTGCCGTTCGCCGCCGGAGAGCTGGTGCGGCCGGTGGCCGGTCCGGTGGCCGAGGCCGACCCGTTCCAGCGCGGACACCGCCAGCGCGCGGCGGTCCTTGCGGCGCACGCCCGCGTACAGCAGGCCGGTGGCGACGTTCTCGGTCGCGGTCAGCGCGTCGGACAGGTGGAACTGCTGGAACACGAACCCCAGGCGGCTGCCGCGCAACGCGGACAGGCGGCGGTCCGTCAGCGACGACACGTCCTGGCCGTCGATCTCCACCGTGCCCGACGACGGCAGGTCGAGCGTGCCGATCAGGTGCAGCAGGGTGGACTTGCCGGAGCCGGACGGGCCGACGATCCCGACCAGCTCCCCCGCGCGGATGCGCAACGAGACGTCGTGCAGAGCGGTGACGCCGCCTGGGTAGTGCTTGCTGACCGAGCGCAACGCGAGCACGGTCATTGCGCCGTCACCACTTCGAGGCCGTCGGTGATGCCGTCGCCGGAGATCTCGACCAAGTCCTGCGAGTACAGGCCGGTCTTCACGGCCTTGAGCGCGCCGCTGGGCAGCTGCACGGCGTAGCCGCCCTCCTTCAACGCGATCAGCGCGGCGAGCGGCACGGTCAGCACCCCGGTGCGGCTCTCGGTGGTGAACTTCAGCCGCACCGGCGCGGTGTCGAGGTCGGCGACGTCGGCCGGGTTGTCCGGGGTGACCGCGATGTCGACCTTCGGGCCGCCGCCGTTCTCCTGGGCGGGGGTGTTGGTGACCGAGGTGACCTTGCCGGGCACCTCGCGGGAGTCCGGGCGCACGATCGTCACGGGCATGTCGGTCTTGACCGCGCCCGCCTCGGACACCGGCACCTGCAGGGTGATCAGGCGGGCGGTGGAGGTGACCTCGAACAGCTCCTCGGCGGCCGGGGCGCCGAGCTGGGCCTTCACCGTCGCGACGCGCATGGGGCGTTCCAGCACGAGCACGCGGCTGGGCTGCAGGACGCCGTTCTGCTCGACGCCCAGTGCCTTCTGCCACCTCTTCACCGCGTCGATGACCGTCTGGGTGAGCTCGGCCTTAGCGGCGTCCTTGGGCCGGATGCCGACCTGGTAGCCGAGGGCGGCGAGGTTGTCCATCAGGACGGCGACGTCGGAGCCCTTGATGCCGGGCGCGTCCAGCGCGCGGAACAGCGGGGTCGCGCCGATGAACACGACTACCGGCTGGTCGTCCACCCGGTACAGCTCCTTGCCCAGCTCGGTGGCCTGACCGGCCACCGGCAGCTTCGTGACCGTGCCCGTGCCCCCTTTGACCGGCCTGGCCGCGCCGAACCCGAGGTTGCCCTGCAGCACGCGGGTGTTCGCGAGATCTCCTTTCTGCACGGTGGCGGTCTTCGTCGCCGGGGGTGGTGCCGCCGCGGGTTCGGCCGGTCTGCCGCGCACCAGCAGCACGACGGCGGTGACGACGACCACGACGAGGACCGTGGCCGCGATGACGGTGTGGCGCATGCGGTGGATCTTGAGCGGCACTTGTGAGGATCCTGTGTCGAACCGGTGATCGCCCAGAGGGCGTCCGTATCCTCGGCCCGTGAGCGCTCTCATCCTGGTCGCGGAGGACGACGAGAACCAGGCCGAGCTCGTTCGCCGTTACCTGGAGCAGGACCACCACCGGGTGGTCGTCGTCCACGACGGACGGGACGCGCTCGACGTGGCACGCGCTCGGCAGCCCGAACTCGTGGTGCTGGACCTGATGCTGCCCGGGCTGGGCGGCCTGGACGTGTGCCGGGCGTTGCGGGCGGATTCGGACGTGCTGGTGCTGATGCTCACCGCGCGGTCCACCGAGGACGATCTGCTGCACGGCCTGGGAATCGGCGCCGACGACTACATGACCAAGCCGTTCAGCCCGCGCGAGCTGGTCGCGCGGGTGCGGACGTTGCTGCGCCGCCGCCCGGCCGCGCGGCCCGCGCCGATGCTGCGGGTCGGGCCGATCGTCGTGGACCCGATGCGGCACGAGGTGACCGTGCGCGGCGCGCCGGTCGAGTGCACGCCCGGCGAGTTCGGGCTGCTGGAGGTGCTGGCGTCCGAAGTGGACCGGGTGTTCACGCGGGAGCAGCTGCTGCGGCACATGCACGGCCTCGACAGCTACCTGACCGCGCGGACGATCGACACGCACGTGAAGAACCTGCGGCGCAAGATCGAGGCCGACCCGCGCACGCCGGAGCACCTCGTGACGGTGTACGGGATCGGCTACAAGCTCACCGCCGGGCGCGTCGATGCGCCGTAGCGTCTTCACGCGGCTGCTGGTCGTCGTGGTGCTGATCGCCGTGTGCTCGATCGCCGCGACCGCGTGGCTCGCCACGCAGCTGACGAAGGCGTCGATCGCCCGCGAGCAGGGCAGGGAGCTGGCGTCGGACAACAGGATCTACGCGGCGCTGCTGCTCTACGCCACCGCGCACCGCGACTGGTCCGAAGTGGACGGTGTGCTCGGTTCGCTGGCCGAGGAGCACCCGAACCGGCGGGTCGTGCTGGTCACCAAGGACGGCCGCACGGTCGCCGACCAGGGCGGTGACGGCGGCCAGCTGCCCGCGACAGCCTCGGCGGTGGTGGACGCGCTGGCGGTCGACCCGGTGCTGGTGCCGGACGCGCCCGCGGACCGCATCGACAAGCGGGTGCTGGGACCGTTCCGCACGCCGATCGACTTCCGCGACCGCGAGGACCGGACCGGGTCGCTGTTCTGCCTGCGGCTGGTCAAGAAGGAGCAGCGGAAGCTCGACTGCCGGCAGAACGACCTGCCGTTCGACACGGCCGCCGACTTCACCGCGCTGCTCGACCTGGAGGACCTGGTCAACGCGTGCCTGGCGCGCAGGTCGCTGCCGCCGGTCGACCTCGACCCGGACTACACGCCCGCGCCCAAGCAGTCCACCGGCGTGGACCCGCCGGACAAGCCGGCCGTCGCCGCGTGTGTAGCGGCATCGCGCAAGGAACAGCTCGCGCCCTATGTCGCGCCACCGGTGCTGCTGTACCTGACGAACCCGAAGGGCACGCCGACCGCCGGGATCTCGTTGTCGGGCAACGGCTGGCAGGTCGTGGGTGCGGCGGCGGCCGTGCTGCTGGCCGCGGTCGGGGTGGCAGCGCTGGCCGGAGCCCGGATCACCCGGCCGCTCAGGGCCTTGACCGCGGCCGCGCAACACCTGTCGGGCGGCGGCGCCGTCCCGCCCGTGCCGGTGCGGGGCCAGGACGAGATCGCGGGGCTGACCAGGGCGTTCAACACGATGGCCGCGAACAGGGCGCAGCTGGAGCAGGCGCGCAAGGCGATGGTCAGCGACGTCGCGCACGAGCTGCGGACACCGCTGAGCAACATCCGGGGCTGGCTGGAGGCGGCGCTGGACGGGGTGAGCGACCTCGACCCGGCGCTGGTCACGTTGCTGCTCAAGGAAGCGCTGGTGCTGCAGCACGTGGTGGACGACCTGCAGGACCTCGCGGTGGCCGACGCCGGGTCGCTGCGGCTGACGCTCGAACCGGTGGCGGTGCCGGCCGTGCTGGCGCAGGTGCGGGCGGCGCACGAGGCGCGGGCCGCGCAGGCCGGGGTTGCGCTGTCGGTGTCGTCGGCGGATTTGACGGTCGAGGCGGACGCGGTGCGGTTGCGGCAGATCCTGGACAACCTGGTGGCCAACGCTCTGCGGTACGTGCCGTCCGGCGGGTCGGTGTCGGTCGAGGCGGTGCTGGAGAGATCCGGGCTGGACGGGTCGGGGTTGCGCAACGCAGGGCCGGGTGGCGCAGAGTCGGGTGATCGGGGCCCGGATGGCGTCGAGGCCGCCCGCGCGGGATCGGTCGACTCGCACGTCGTCATCTCGGTGGCGGACACGGGGTCGGGCATCTCCGCCGAGGATCTGCCGCACGTGTTCGACCGGTTCTGGCGGGCCGACAAGTCGCGGGCGCGCAGCACCGGGGGCAGCGGGCTCGGGCTGGCCATCGTGCGGAAGCTGGTCGAGGCGCACGGCGGGTCCGTCGGCGTGACCAGCACCCCCGGGCGGGGGACGACGTTCACCGTGCGGCTGCCTGCGCGTGATCATCGTCACTGACGTGGAACCAACGCGCCGGTTTTCACGTTAGGGGGCTGGGAGGAGACCGGTGATCATTCCGATGCCGTCGAGCGCGCCCCGTCGCAC
>Ga0070710_10000898_pt1 | contig 14242 bp, 13 predicted proteins | sample LARL52metaG_FD_65454 | JGI IMG/M metagenome (GOLD analysis project Ga0070710, IMG submission 65454) | Corn, switchgrass and miscanthus rhizosphere microbial communities from Kellogg Biological Station, Michigan, USA - LAR L5-2 metaG | ecosystem: Host-associated > Plants > Roots > Rhizosphere ... | reverse complement strand
CCCTCGGCGGCGCCGCGCTGGTTTTCCGGGAAGATATGAACGGCGATCGCCTTCTGGGTGCCGTCGGGCTCGGGCATCGCGGTGACGCCGATATAGGAGCCCTCCTTGATCTCCGACAACGAGGTCTTCACCACGGCAAAGACAGCGACATTGTCGGTCATCTTGACCTTCATGTCGGTGCCCTCGCGGCTCTTGATCGACAGGACAGGGCCGTCGACGGCTTCGATGGTGCCGCGGATGCGCGTCATCGGCGCCTGCTGCGCCCATGCGGCCGTTCCCAGCATCGTGATCGCGGCAAGGCCCGCGGCCAGCATGCGCAGCGATGAAAGATGTTTTTGCATGACGTTCTCCCGAAAAATGGCGCGCGCTGCGCCCACACGCGAGGGCAAACCCCGCGGGGTGCGGGGCTATTCCTTTGAGCTCTACGGATGACAGGGCGAAAACGTTACGGGCGAGACCCGGGTGCCGCCCAACCCTCGGTGTCGTCCCGGCGAACGCCGGGACCCATACCGCGGAATTTCTCGGTCGCGCTCGCGGCGAGCCCAGCGTGCACAATATCGGCCTATGGTTATGGGTCCCCGCTCCAGTGCGCAATTGCGCACAAGGCTGGGACGACAGTGGAGAGAGCGGCGCGCGCGACAGTCTCACATCGGCGGGGTGAGGCCGTCGCGGCCGACGCTGATGCGGGTGGTGTCGAACGAACCATCCGGGCGCTGCTTGATGAAGGCGATGATTTTTGCGCCCGCCTTCAGGTCCGACTTGTCGGCCGGCACGTAGGTGACGACCGGCGTCTCCGGCGTGACCAAAACCTTCTTCTCGCCGTCCTTGTACTTGACCAGCAGCGTGTGGCCGTCATTGCCGACGACGCTTTCGCTCACGGTGGCATTGGTCATCGTCGAGTTGGGCCGGAGATCATACGGCCGCGAGCCTTCGCCGGTTCCGCGCATCGCCTCCGGGAAGACGTGAACCTCGACGGCGGTCGGCATGCCGTCGGGGCCTGGCACCGTGGTGGTGCCGATGAAGGAGCCGACCTTGATGTCGGCGAGCGCGATCCTGGTGATGCCGACCAGCAGGATGTCGCTGGTCATGTGCAGCTTGACGTCCTCGGCGCTGCGAGACTTCACCGTGAGCAGGTCGCCGTCGATGCTCTCGATGGTGCCGCGAACGCGCGAAGGGGTCGGCGCCTGCTGGCACATCGCGGCGATGGTCGAGAACGCGACCAGCGCGAGCGCGATGAAGGGACGGGCGAGCATCAGGGATCGAGGGGGCATGACAATTCTCCAACGGATACAGCTCACCAACACCCCGTCTTGATGGCGTTATTCCGGCGCAAACTTTTCGTGAAGCAGGCCGACGAGATCAATTGCGCGCGAGATCGGCCTCCACCAGCGCGCGCAATTCCGCGGTCACTTCCGGCCGTTGTCCGAACCAGAGTTCAAAGCCGCGCACGGCCTGATACAGCAGCATGCCGAGCCCGTCCGCCGTTCTCAGGTCGCGCGCCGCGGCCGCTGCGAGCAGCGGCGTCCTGAGCGGCACGTAGACGAGATCGCTGACCACGGCCTCGCGCGGCAACGCCGCGATCTCGATGTCGAGCCCGGGCTGGCCGCTCATGCCAAGCGATGTGGTGTTGACCAGCAGCCCCGCACGCGGCAGGCGCTCCGCGATCATGTCCCACACGACCGGCTCGACCCGGCTGCCGAATTGCGCCGCGAGCGCCTGCGCGCGGTCGCCGCTTCGATTGGCGAGATGGATCCGCTGGATGCCGCGCTCGACCAGCCCGAACACGACGGCGCGCGCCGCGCCGCCGGCACCGACCACGAGCGCCTCTTCCGCCTGGTCCCAGCCCGGGGCAGCCGCGTCGAGATTGTCGATAAAACCCTCGACGTCGGTGTTGGTCGCGCGCAGTTGTCCGTCCTCGTACCACAGCGTGTTGGCGGCGCCGACGGCGGTCGCGCGCGCGTCCGGCGCGGCGAGCGCCAGCGCCCGTTCCTTGTGCGGGAGCGTGACATTGGCGCCGACAAAACCATGATGCGCCAGATGCAGCACGAACTCGGCGAACTCCTCCGGCGGCACCGCCTCGATCGTATAGCCGCCCGCGATGCCGAGCTTGCGCAGCCAGTGATGATGGATCAGCGGCGAGCGCGAATGGGCGGCCGGCCAGCCGATCAGGCAGGCGGCAGGGGGTTTTGCTGCAACGGTCATGGCGGTCACATCCGACAGAGCCGACGCGCTGTCAATGCTATCGGTCGAGCGCGATGACGTAGGCCGATGTCTCCGCATCGTCGTGGCCGGGCTTGACCCGCCTGCGGGGCCGAAGCCCCTTCGGCGCGGCGAAGACCCGGCCATCCACGTCTTCCTTCGCGGTAGATCAAAGACGTGGATGCCCGGCACAAGGCCGGGCATGACGAGTTTCGTATGTGGAGCAACCGCCGTTGGCAGCTAGGCCGCATCCCGATGCGCGGCGATGATCTGGTCGGCGGTGCGTCCCGTCACCTCGGCCATGTGATCGAACTGCCGGGTGAAGCTGCCGGAGCCTGCGGTGGCCGAGCGCAGTTCGACGATCAGTTCGCCGATCTCCGCCTCCGGCATCAGGGCGCGGACGCAATCCCAGCCGGGCCAGCCCTCGCGGGTGTCGAAGCCGAGAATCTGGCCGCGCCGCGACGACAGGATCGCGTTGATCTTCGCGGTCGCTTCGGTCGGGCAGACGATCTCGACGGTGTGGATCGGCTCCAGCAGCACCGGCTGGCACTGCGGCAGGCCCTCGCTGAGCCCGATGCGCGCCGCGGTGCGGAACGCGAGATCGGAGGAATCCACGCTGTGATAGGAGCCGTCGGTCAGCGTCACCGCAATGTCGACGACGGGGAAACCGAGGGGACCTCGGGTCAGACCGTCATTGACGCCCTCTTCCACCGCGGGGATGTAGTTGCGCGGCACCGCGCCGCCGACCACCTTCTCCAGGAAATGAAAACCCTCGCCGCGCGGCAGCGGCTTGATGTCCAGCACCACGTCGCCGAACTGGCCGTGGCCGCCGGACTGCTTCTTGTGCCGGCCGCGCTGGGTGATCGATTTGCGGATGGTTTCCTGGTAACCGATCGCCGGCGGGTGCGACTTGACGCTGACGCCATAGCGGTCTTTCAGCCGCTCCAGCGCGACGCGCAGATGCATCTCGCCCTGCCCCCACAGCACGGTGTCGTGGGTGCGCGGGTTCTGCACCATGGTGAGCGAGGGATCCTCCTCGTTCAGCCTGAGCAGCGCCTGGCCGAGCTTGACGTCGTCCTTGCGATCGTTGGAGGCGATCGACATCGCCAGCACCGGTCGCGCCGGCTCGATCCCGATCAGCGCAGCCGGCGCAGTCTTGCCCCCGGCGATGGTGTCGCCGGTCTTGACGGTGTCGAGCTTGCCGAGCGCCACGGTGTCGCCGGCCTCCGCCGACGGGCGCTTGGTGTCGTGCGCGCCACTCACCGAGAGGATGCCGGAGACCTTTGCACTCTCGCCCGATGCGGCATGCACGATGGCGGCGTCATCCAGATGTCCGGACAACAGCCGCGTCAGCGACAGCTTGCCGCCGTGCTGCAGATGCACGGTCTTGAACACATAGCCCAGCGGTTCCTTGATGGCAGGCACTGCGAGGCGTTTTGCGGTCTCGGCCACGCCGGGCGCCTCGTGGCGCAGCGCCTTCATCAGGCGCAGCACGCCATTCTCGCGCAACGCGGAACCGAGCAGCACCGGACAGATCTGTCCCTCACGGAGTTCGCGGGCGAGATCGTCGAACACGGCATCGCGCGGCGGCTGGATGTCTTCCAGCAGCTGCTCCATCAGCGCGTCGTCGTGATCGGCGAGCTTCTCCAGCATCGAAAAGCGCGCTTCCTTCTCGCGGTCGAGATTGCCGCCTTCGAGCTCGACCACCTCGGAGGCCTTGTGCTCGCGATAGACGAAGGCGCGCTCCAGCGCGAGATCGACGAAACCTTCGATCAGATCGCCGTTCCAGATCGGAATCTGGCGCAGCACCAGGGGGACGCGCGAGGCGGGCTGCAGGATCGCCAGGGTCTCGCGGATCCGCTTATTGGCGCGATCGATCTTGTTCAAAAACAGGAAGCGGGGGATCTTCAGCTCTTCCAGCTCGCGCAGGATGATCTGGAGCTGCGGCAGCTTCTTTTCGTCGGCTTCACAGACCACGACCGCGGCATCGACGGCGGGAAGCGCCGCGCGCATGTCGTGCGCGAATTCGACCGAACCGGGACAATCAAGAAAAGTGTAACTTTCGCCCATGAAGGTCGTGGTCGCGGCGGCGAGCGCCACGCTCATCTTGTGATGACGCGCCTCGGGGCTGGCATCGCCCACCGACGTACCGGCATCGACGCTGCCAGCGCGCGGAATGGCACCCGTGCGGGCCAATATCGCTTCTAAAAGTGTGGTTTTTCCGCTTTGGAAAGGGCCCACCAGTGCAATGCACCGTGGACCGCGGGGACTTCTGACGTCTTGTCCCATTTCGCCGTTCTCCTTCGTCTGGAGCTCGGCCCTTGATTGGGTCGGCAAATATCCATGCTCTGCCTGCCGCCCTGCTTTGGCAAGCGGGAAAAACGTCGCTGCGGTGCGGAGCAGCGAAACTACGGAGCAACAACACGTTCCGTCATTGCGGGGCACTCGCGAAGCGAGTGAACCCGGAATCTCGAGGCTCCGGGTTCGACGTCATCCGGCCGCGTGGGCCGGATGACGTCGCCCCGGCATGACGATCCAAAATGATTAACGTCCCGGGCGCAATTCCAGGCTTTCGAGACCGGCTGCGACATTGATCCCGACCTGACCCTGCACACTCAGGGGTTGCAGTGCGATCGAATTGGCGGAGCCGCCGATCAGCACGTTGCCGCCGACGCCGACGCCGAGCGATGCGCTGCCCTGGGCGCCGGCATAGTTGCCCGAGAGGTCGCCGGGCCCGATATGGGCAACGGGGGCATAGACCACCCAGGCGAGCGCCGATTGCTCGGTGATGCCGAGATCCACGCCGACCTTGCGGATGGTCGCGACATAGCGGTCCTCGGGCATGCCGTCAGCGCGCAGCACGCAGCCGAGATTGGTCACCGAGCCCACGATGAAGCCGATCGAGGCGCCGCCCCGGCATTCGAGGACCCCCACCCGCACGCGATCCTGGGCGTGAGCGGTCGCGAACGACGCGGTCAGCATGGCAGCAGCGAGCCAGGCAGTGGCAAAAGAGCGGCGCATGAAGAAACTCCGATTGAAATGTGACGCGCGCCGACATGGCGCCGGCGCGCCGCCCTCTATGGCATACAAGCCGCCGCCGTTCCAGATTCCGCACCGTTCGCGGATGCGGAAAACCCGCCTGCTGATGCCACCTCAAGGCGAGCGGATCAGCGGATCATCGGCATCGCGTGCAGCATATGCGAGGGCGAGCGGTGCCAGCGTGGACTGTGCCGGCCGTACCAGAGCGGCTCCAGCTCCAGTCCGGCGACGCCGGCCGCGACGTTGAACCCGGTCTGGCCCTGCACGCTGAGGGGCTGCAGCGCGTAGGCGTTGCCGAGGCCGCCGACCAGAAGATTGCCGCCGCCGCCAACCCCCATCGACGCGTTGGCGCCGACGCCACCATAGGTGCCAGCCAGTTCGCCGCGCGCGAAGCGGGACGACGGCCCGTTCACCGCCCAGGTCATTTTGGTGCTCTGGGTGACGCCGAGGTCGAGGCCGAGCCGGCGCACGGTCGCGATATAGGTTTCAGGCGGCCGGCCGCCGCTCCTGAACACGCAGTCGAGACTCGCGACCGAGCCCAACACCAGGCCGACATTGCGGCCCCCCTGACATTCCAGCACGCCCGCACGGAGCGGCACCGCCTCGGCGCCTGCCATCGTCGCAAGCAACATGGCGACGGCAGCCGAGAGCATCGACAGTCGCATTGAGTTGATCCCCGCTTGAAGTTTCTGATCCCCATTTCGAACGAATTCGCCGACGGTCCCCCTGTTGAGACGAATTCGCAAAAACATAAAAAAAGAAGCGCCTTGTCCAAAACAAGGCGCTTCCACATCAAAACTTCGGCCGTTGAGTTATACCAATCGACGCAGAGAACCAACCTTCGTCACGGCCGGGCTTGTCCCGGCCATCCACGTCTTTGACGTAGCAAGGAACAAAGGCGTGGATGCCCGGCACAAGGCCGGGCATGACGAGTTGTGGCGAACAGGTATCTCAGATCGTCACGATATCAGCCCCTCGTGGTGAGGAGGCGCGTCTTCGCGCCGTCTCGAACCATGAGGCCTCGATGGTGATTTCCGGGCCTCATCCTTCGAGACGCGCGTAAGAACGCGCTCCTCAGAATGAGGGATAGATAAAGCTGGCCTACCTCAAATCGCCGCAGAAGCGCTGGATGCGCTTGCAGGCATCTTCGAGGTCGGAGGTTTTGGTCGCGTAGGAAATCCGGAACGCCGGACCGAGCCCGAAGGCCGACCCATGCACCACCGCGACGCCTTCGCGCTCCAGGAGCTCGGTGACGAAATCCTCGTCATTGGCGAGCGTCTTGCCCGACGGCGTGGTCTTGCCGATGGTGCCCGCACAGGACGGATAGACATAGAACGCGCCCTCCGGCCGCGGACAATGGATGCCGCTCGCCTGGTTCAGCATCGACACCACGAGGTCGCGCCGCTCCTTGAACACCTTGTTGTTCGCCGGAATGAAATCCTGCGGACCATTGAGCGCCTCGACCGCCGCCCATTGCGAGATCGACGACGGGTTCGAGGTCGACTGCGACTGGATGGTCGACATCGCCTTGATCAGCTCGGCCGGCCCGCCGGCATAGCCGATGCGCCAGCCGGTCATGCAATAAGCCTTTGACACGCCGTTCACCGTCAGCGTGCGCTCGTAAAGCTTCGGCTCGACCTGCGCCGGGGTGGCGAAGACGAAGTCGTCATAGACGAGATGCTCGTACATGTCGTCGGTCATCACCCAGACCTGGGGATGCCTGACCAGCACGTCGGTGATCGCCTTCAGCTCAGTGCGGGTATAGGCGGCGCCGGTCGGGTTCGACGGCGAGTTCAGGATGATCCATTTGGTCCTCGGCGTGATTGCCTTTTCCAGATCCTCCGGCTGCAGCTTGAAGCCATGCTCGGCCGTGCACACGATTGCGACCGGCTCGCCGCCGGCGAGCGCCACCATCTCGGGATAGCTGACCCAATAGGGCGCGGGAATGATGACCTCGTCGCCCGGATTGATGGTCGCCATCAGCGCGTTGTACAGCACCTGCTTGCCGCCGGTGCCGACGATGATCTGGTTCGGCTTGTAGGAGAGACCGTTCTCGCGCTGGAATTTGGCGACGATCGCTTCCTTCAGCTCCGGGATGCCGTCGACCGCGGTATATTTGGTCTTGCCGGCTTCGATGGCGTGGATCGCCGCGAGCTTGATGTTGGCCGGCGTGTCGAAATCGGGCTCGCCGGCACCGAGGCCGATGACGTTGCGGCCCGCCGCTTTGAGCACGCGTGCTTTATCCGTGACCGCGATGGTGGCGGACGGCTTCACACGGTCGAGCGCAGCGGACAGGAAAGGCATCATCAGCTCCTTGTGGCCAAGTTCCAGGGCAAGCGTCGTGAGCCTCAAAAATCGCCCACGGCTCCGTTTTCGGGAAACAATTCACCCTAAAACGAGCGACGCTGCGTCGCAAGAAGCTTCGGGCGAATACCTCATGCCCGCTTTCCGCGCTTGCCTCGCCACAGTTGCCGCGCCGTACAGAGTCCGGGAAACTTGCAAATCAGCCGGCCGGCACCGCGCAATATTCGTGAATTTCCGCCCGAAAACGGCTTGGATCCGGCAAGGCTTTCCGCCCGGCGGACCCGAGATGTCGGGACATCGGGGCTTTCTGCCTTGCCTTGCCCTGCCCTGCGAGGTTCGGCGCGAATGATCGGTGTGCGCGACCCATAGGCCGGCAGGGACCCCGCCGAGCGGCCGCGGCTCGCGATAACGGCCGCCATCCGCAACAAGGAGCACCCCACAATCACAGATTGCACCACATGCCGCGCGCTGCAGATTAAGGTTCTGCCAAGATTTGCATTGCTAGAGGTATGGAGAAACCTGGGTGCGCCGTTCTGGGGACCATGATGATGAGCCACCGTCCGCCGCCTTCTGCGATTTCAGCGGCCTGGGGCATGATCGGGGTCGTCGCATTCGTGGTCCTGGCCTTCGGGCTGTTCGGACCGTTCAAACTCGAATGGCGGACGTTCATCGTGCCCGCCATCGCAACCGCGCTGCTTGCCGGGGGCGGCTGGTACTACCGTGCGATCCGTCACGAGGAACGGCTCGGCGCGATCCTGACCTCGACCGGCCAGATCATAGGTTTCGCGATGGTGGCCGCACCGCTGTCCTATCTCGCAGCCGCGTCCGCCTTTCCGCTGCAGGACGCCGTGCTGAACGCACTGGATCGCCGGCTCGGCGTCGACTGGCCGTCGATGATATCCTTCATTTCGCAGCATAGCGGGCTGCGACAGATCCTGATGCTCGCCTATGGGAGCTTCGCCGTCCAGACCATCACCACCGTGCTCATTCTCGGCATCACGGGACGCGTGGTGAGGCTTTACGCTTTCGTCCACGCTTTCATCGCGACGACCCTCATCGCCATCGTGGTTTCCGTCCTGTGTCCGGCCACGGGGCCATGGCTCTTTCTCGACCTTCGACCCGCGGCAGCAAACGGTTTCCTGCCGGTCACGGCGAGCAGTTGGCCGGTCTTCCTGGGACTGCGGGATGGAACCCTGAGTGCCGTCCAAGGCCTGCATTCGGAAGGGATCATTACATTTCCGAGCCTGCACGCCGCGCTGGCCATCTTGTTCTCGGTCGCAGTCTGGCCCGTCAAAGGGGTGCGGTGGAGCGTGTTCGGCCTGAATGGCCTCATGCTCCTGGCCTCGCCGGCCTATGGCAGCCATTACCTCGTGGATCTCATTGCCGGAGTCCTGCTTGCGGCGGTCTGCTGGACGACGTTTGCGCGCCAGTTCGGCGCGACCTCCATGACGTTGCGGCTCGCTGCAATCGACGCGTCACCGCCCCTTGCACCGGACGGGCTGCTCAAGCCGGCGCAGCCGGCCTTTTCGCGAGAGGTTGAGCCGGCCTGAGCCCGACCTGCCACGGACGATCCCGCTATAGCCGCCCAGCCAGGCGTGCGGTACCGGGCGGGGCCGGCAGCCCGATTTTAGGGAACGTTAAAGGGCCGCGGCTACCTTTCTGCAAACATCGATCAATTCCGCGGCGACATGACCCATATCTGGCGAGCCCTGCAAACCGGCCGGTGGCTGACCGCGTCGCGCATGCGCGGCTACAGCCTGATCCTGCTCGCCGCGGGCGTGATGACCATCGTCGGCTGGGTCGCGCTCTCCGACGGCCTGATCGACCGCAACGGCAAACCGATCGGCACCGACTTCTCCAATGTCTATGCGGCAGGACGGCTGACCTGGCAGGGCCGCCCGCAAGATGCCTACGATCCGGCGCTGCAGCACCAGGCCGAAACGGCGGTGTTCGATGGCCGCGACGTGCCGTTCTACGGCTGGCATTACCCGCCGTTTTTCTTTGCGATCGCGTTTGCGGTCGCAGCCCTGCCCTATGGCTACGGTCTGCTGCTCTGGCTAGTGGCGAGCATGGCCGGCTATCTTGCGACGATGCGCGCGATCCTGCCGCGCCGCGAGACGCTGCTGCTCGCAGCCGCCTTTCCCGGCGTGCTGGTCAATATCGGCCACGGCCAGAACGGCTTCCTCACCGCGGCGCTGCTCGGCGGTGCACTGCAACTGATCGATCGCAGGCCGGCGCTGGCGGGCGTTCTGATCGGGCTGCTGGCCTACAAGCCGCAATTCGGCGTCCTCATTCCGATTGCACTCGTCGCTGGCCGGCGCTGGAGCACGATTGCTGCCGCCGCCGTAACCGTGATCGCGCTGTTTGCCATCAGCATCGTCGCGCTCGGCAGTGAGATCTGGCATGCCTTCGCGACCTCGCTCAGCTTCACCCAGAGCGTTGTACTCGAACAGGGCGGCACCGGTTGGGAAAAGATCCAGTCGGCCTTCGCAGGCGCACGCAACTGGGGCGCCGATGTTGGCGCCGCTTATGCAATCCAGATGGCATTGGCGATCTGTCTCGCCGCGACTCTGGCGTGGCTTTGGCACCGCGCGAGCGCCTTCGAGCTGAAGGCCGCCGGACTTGTGGTCGCAAGCCTGCTCGCGACGCCTTACGTGCTCGACTACGACCTCGTTGCGCTCGCCGTCGCGATCGCGTTCCTGGTGCGACACGGTCTCATCTGCGGCTTCCGCGATTACGAGACCAGCCTGCTGGCCGCGACGTGGATCGTGCCGTTGCTGTCACGCGGCGTTGCCGGCGCCACTGGCATACCATTGGGGCTGGTCGTCCTGCTTGCGCTTTACGTTTCGATTCTTCGCCGCGCGGCAATTGATCGCAACAGCGCGACGCCGCTTGCGATGAAGCTCGCGCAAGCGTGAACTTTCTTGTTGCTGGTGTGAGAAGGAACTTCTCCGCGTTTGCAGTGCGGAAAATGTTTTCGACTATTTCCATTGCACAGGACTTGCAGCGTTTGCCCATCGGCATCATTGTTTAGCCGCTTTGCGGAACGACGACGTCGTCGTCAGCGCAAACGGAATATGGAATTTCGAAAGCGGTCGCATGTACAAACTCTATTCGATGCAGCGCTCCGGCAACAGCTACAAGGTCCGCCTTGCGCTCGCATTGCTGAATGCGCCCTATCATGCGATCGAGATCGACATACTGCGCGGTGAGAGCCGGACGCCGGATTTCCTCGCCAAGAATCCGAGCGGCCAGGTGCCGTTGCTCGAAGTCGGCGAAGGCCGCTTTCTCGCCGAGTCGAATGCGATCCTGTGGTACGTCGCCGGCGGCACGCCGCTGGCGCCCGAATCTCGCATCGAGCGCGCCGAGGCGCTGCAATGGATGTTCTTCGAGCAGCACGCCATCGAGCCGAACATCGGCGCGGCCTATTTCTGGCTGTCGCTGGTGAAGGGCGGCCGCGACCTGCAGACGCATGCGCTGGAAGACTGGATGGAGCGCGGCTACGCGGCGCTGCAAGTGATGGAGAATCATCTCAAGCATCACATCTATTTCGCCGCGAATCAGCTCACCGTCGCCGATATCGCGCTGTACGGCTACACCCATGTCGCCGACCGCTGCGACTTCGACCTCGAACCGTTCCCGTCGATTCGCAGTTGGCTGAGGCGAATGCAGGAGACGCCGGGCTTCGTGACGATGGACTGGAAACCCATGGAAATCGACGACCCTGCCAGTATCGCCGCGGGTTGAGGCGCGCGTTCACGGCGGCGCCGGTCCAACCACAATCGTTAAGATCGGTTAAGAGGCGTTAACGGCGGTTAACGCGTGCGGCGCAATGGACTCACAACCGCCGCAATCCTGCCCGCCACGCCTGCGACACATCGGCCAAGTGATTCGCCTTCACGCCAAGGATTTTTGGACGCCATGACAGTTTCTTCCGCCGCGCCCGGCTTCCAGGACAACGGCAAACGCGTCGCCTCGTCGCAACTGATCGACGCGGTGGTCGCAACGCTTGCAGTCAGCTCGTTCTCCCTGAGCATCGCGGTCACCGTCACGCTGCTGGCGAGCCGGATCGGCATGACGATGGCGGGCTGAGCCTGTTGCAGCGGCGGCCATCTCCTCAACGGCGCTCGCGTGGGCTACGCTGCAAACGATAGCAAGGTGCCTTAGAGGTCATGAATGTCCGACGAACTCATCATCCGCGCGGTGGCGCGAGGAGACTATGAGCAGTGGCTGCCGCTGTGGGACGGCTACAATGCGTTCTATGGCCGGTCGGGTCCGACGGCGCTGGCGCCCGAGATCACCGCAATGACCTGGCAGCGCTTGTTCGATGCCTATGAGCCGGTCCACGCGCTGGTCGCGGAGAGCGACGGCCGCCTGCTCGGGCTTACGCATTATCTGTTTCATCGCAGCACCACGGCGATCGCGCCGCTCTGTTATCTGCAGGATCTCTTCACCGCCGAAGCCGCGCGCGGCCACGGCGTCGGCCGCGCCCTGATCACCGGCGTCTATGACGCGGCGCGCCGTGCCGGCTCGCCCCGCGTCTACTGGCAGACCCACGAGACCAATCTCGTTGCGCAGGAGCTCTACAACAAGGTCGCGGAGCGCTCCGGCTTCATCGTCTATCGCAAGGCGATCTGATGTTCCCGTGCGGGAGGCACCACATCCATGGAAAAATCGGACTGTCACCGCGGCGTAACAAAGAAAGGCTAGGGTTTATTGGCGCCTGATCAGGCCCCCCGTCACGGATCATGCGCCCCAAAGCGGTCCCTGTCAGTCGCCGCGTCTGACCGGGGCCGCATTTTTTTGCCCCCGCCTCTCGCGCGATTGGCGCGATCCGCCGAGCACCCCGCCGTATCAATTGCGAATAGGCCCATTCCGAGCGGGCGCCTTGCAGCGCGCCCGCCGACGCGTCACAATGGTAACCTGCTCTCCTCACGGGATTTTTCCATGGAAATTCGCAATCTCGGCAGCTCCGGCCTGCGCGTGTCCGCCGTCGGCCTCGGCTGCAACAACTTTGGCCAGCGCATCGATCTGGAAGCCTCGCGCAAGGTGATCCACAAGGCGATCGATCTCGGCATCACGCTGTTCGACACCGCCGACATCTATGCCGGCCAGGGCGGCTCCGAGACGGTGATCGGCACCGTGCTCGGCGACCGCCGCAAGGACATCGTGCTCGCGACCAAATATTCCAAACCGATGGCGGCCGATGGCACCAAGCAGGGCGCCTCCCGCCGCTACATCATGAACGCGGTCGAGGCGAGCCTGACGCGGCTGAAGACCGACTATATCGACCTCTATCAGCAGCACGACTACGATCCGCTGACGCCGCTCGACGAAACCTTGCGCGCGCTCGATGACCTGGTCCGGCAGGGCAAGGTGCGCTACATCGGCAATTCGAACTTTCCGGCCTGGCGCATCGCCGAGGCCGAGTTCACCGCGCGCGCGATGAACGTCAGCCGTTTCGTCTCCTGCCAGGACGAATACAGTCTCGTGGTGCGCGGCATCGAAAAAGACCTGTTGCCGGCGGCGCAGCAATATGGACTCGGGCTGCTGCCGTTCTTTCCGCTCGCCAGCGGGCTTCTCACCGGCAAGTACAAGCGCGGCGAGGCGGCGCCGGAGGACACCCGCTTCGGCAAGGTGGCGAGATTGCGCGATCAATATGTCACGCCGCGCAACGAGGAGATCGTCGAGAAGCTGAAAATGTTCGCAGAAGCGCGCGGGCACAGCATGCTGGAGCTCGCCTTCTCCTGGCTCGCGGCGCGTCCGCAGGTCTCGAGCGTGATCGCCGGCGCCACCCGCGTCGAGCAGGTCGAGCAGAACGTCAAGGCGATCGCCTGGAAGCTCAGCGCCGAGGAGATGGCCGAGATCGACCAGATCACGACGTAGACGTTCCCCCTCTCCCCGCGCTTGCGGGGGAGAGGGTCGGGGTGAGGGGCTCTATCCACGAAGCGCATCTTGAATGGTAATCAAGACGCCATCCAAATTACCCAAGACTTCGTTGTTCCAAAACGGTAGCACCGTGTACCCGTCGGCCTTCAACGCTCGATCTCGGATCGCATCTGCCGCAGACTCATTATGCTGCCCGCCATCCACTTCAACGATGAGCAATTTCTCGCGACAGACAAAGTCACAGACGTAACGGTTGACCGGTTCCTGCCGCACGAATTTGTGCCCATCAATCTGCCGATTGCGAATCCGATTCCAGAGCACCCTTTCCGCGTCGGTTTGATCGACGCGCAGCGTCGTGCGATTCGGACGGACTTTCTATCTGGGCCGCCCACTGCCCTGCCCCTCACCCGGAGCAGCGCTTAGAGCTGCTCCGACCTCTCCCCGTAAAGAACGGGGAGAGGTTACGACAATCGCAAGGCGAGTGCTAGGAGACATGGTCTAACGAACCCGCCCGCAGCATAAGTCCAGCCGATCTTGACCTGCGTGGTCATCGGTCCTGGGCGGCAGGCCTGCTACTGCGGTCATCGACGCGAGCCAAGTTGGATGGCTCCGCGCATTGACGGGGAGCAGCACGATGGACGAGCGGCTCGATCATTCGACCAAAAGTCCGCCTGAAGGCGACACAACACAGGGACGGCGCGGCGGGATGGAGCGACGCGCCGCCATGAAATCGATGGCCGCGATCACTGCGCTGGCAGCGACGAGCGCAACTCGCGCCGAGGCACAACCGGCCGCGCATCCAGGTCAGGCT
>Ga0070710_10000894_pt1 | contig 14252 bp, 11 predicted proteins | sample LARL52metaG_FD_65454 | JGI IMG/M metagenome (GOLD analysis project Ga0070710, IMG submission 65454) | Corn, switchgrass and miscanthus rhizosphere microbial communities from Kellogg Biological Station, Michigan, USA - LAR L5-2 metaG | ecosystem: Host-associated > Plants > Roots > Rhizosphere ... | reverse complement strand
TGGGGCCACCCCGTACCATTCGATCCAGATCGGTCCGTGCTGGTCATCCGTGATCGAAAAGCCGACCGGCTCCTTGCCCGCGAAGGCCAGGGCTACGGCTTTCGGATCATCGCTGATGCGAGATCGTAGCTCGCGCTCGGAGAATTTTCTGATCGAGCCGTCGCGGGCCTCCCGGGAATAAATCTCCAGCGGAGCCACGACCGCTCGAAAGACTTCCACCACCTGGCCGATGTCCTCGGCGCGGGCATAGCGAATTTGAAGTTGGCCGCGTGCGTCCACCGTCCCACCTCGCTTTGCTGGATGCACCACCGTCTGGGGAATAATTCCAGACTTGTCAAACCACGAAATCTGGCGATAGTGCGCTCCCTTTCGCATTCGACTGCGAAATCCAGCACAAGCAATGACGACGGAGCATCGCGCATGACGGTTGCGTGCGGCATAGATTTTGGCACCTCGAATTCGTCCGTCGGTGTCTGCGATGCAGATGGACCAAGCCTGCTGCCGATCCAGCGCGGCGCGACGTCGGTGCCGACGGCGCTGTTCTTCAGCTTTGACGACCATTCGACGACGTTCGGCCACGAAGCGCTCGAACGCTACTTCGTGCGCGAGCCCGGCCGCTATCTGCGCGCCATCAAGAGCGTGCTTGGCACCAAGCTGTTCGAGGAGACGACGCAGACCAGGCTGAAGCGCTACACGTTCGGCGAGATCATCGCGGCGTTTCTCCGCTTCCTGCGGACCGCGGCCGGCCAGAAGCTCGGCGCGCCGCTGACCAGCGTGGTGCTCGGCCGCCCGGCGTTCTTCGTCGACGACGATCCTTTGGCCGATGCCGCGGCGGAGCGCCAGCTCGAGGCGGCCGCGCGGGCCGCCGGTTTCGCGCACATCGCCTTCCAGTTCGAGCCGATCGCGGCCGCGCTCGACTATGAGCAGAGCGTCAGGGCCGAGGAGATCGCGCTGGTCGCCGATATCGGCGGCGGCACCTCGGACTTTTCGGTGGTGCGGGTCTCGCCCGAGCGCGCGCGATCGCGCGACCGGCGCGGCGACATTCTCGGCTTCACCGGCGTGCATATCGGTGGCACCGATTTCGACCGGCAGCTCGGCATGGCGCGGGTGATGCCGGCGCTCGGCCTGCGCAGCCCGCTTCGCCGCAAGGGGCTGGATACGCCATCCTGGTATTTCTTCGATCTTGCGACCTGGCACCGGATCGGCTTTCTCTATGACCCGAAGGTGCTGACCGAGGTCCGCGCTGTCCTGCGGGAGGCGCAGGAGCCCGAAAAGATCGAGCGGCTATTGCGCGTGCTCGAGCAGCGCAAGGGCCACGAGCTGCTGGCGGGTGTCGAAGCCGCGAAAATCGAGCTGTCCGGCGCCGATGTCGCGACGCTCGATCTCGACCCCGGCGTCGCCGACATCTCCGTGGACATCACCCGGGCAGATCTCGAGGCCGCCGTCGCCGACAGCCTGCAGCGCATCCGCTCGCGCATCGACGACGTGCTGCGGCTGGCGGGTTTGACGCCGGAGGCGGTATCGGCGGTGTTCCTGACCGGCGGCGCCACAAGGATGCCGTCCGTGCGGTCGGCCATCGCCGCCGCGGTCCCGGCGGCCCGCCTCATCGCCGGCGATGCGTTCGGCAGCGTCGCCACGGGCCTTGCGCTCGATGCCGCCAAGCGATTTGCGTGAGCGGCCTGACGTCCGCTCTCGGCCCAAAGCTCGACCTCTGCAAATGCTGGTTTGATACCTCGACGGTGGAACTCAGAAAATCGTGTCGTGGCGCGGCGTCGATGGGGCGAGAGCCGCTCCCATGCACCGCTGCACCTCGCCCGGCACGCCATAGTCGCGCATGACGGTGCGGCTGTCGCGCAGGCCGCAGGCTTCCCGCTGCACCACGAACATCCAGAGCGCGTGGCCGGCCTCCCTCACCAGGGCGCGCCGTAGTTCTCGTGCTGATGCCGGTGCATCCGCGCGCGGATGGGCGGCATCGAACTCCCTGAGCCTGGCGAGGGCCTCTTCCAGCGCTCGCCCCATCCGTCCGAGTGCAGACGCCGTCTCCTGGGCGATCTCATAGTCGAGAGCGTCGACGGGCGTGCGATCAAGGCGAAAGTCGCGGGACATGGGCGGTGTATAGCGTCACAGGATACGCATGCGCAACCGGGCGTCCGGCCGGCACGTCGTCAGGGCATCGCGGCCGTGCGGATGCTGCGCTGGCGGACGGCGATGAGGAGCCCTCCGACCAGCACCGTGCCGACGATGAAGAGGAACGCGGCGGCGACGATCACCGGCGAGATGTTTTCGCGGATCGACGAAAACATCTGCCGCGCCAGCGTCAATTGATTGGGCCCCGCCACGAACAGCGTGAGCACGACCTCGTCGAGCGAGGTGGCGAAGGCAAGCGCCGCGCCAGAGAGGATGCCCGGCATCGCCAGCGGCATAGTCACGAGCAGGAACACCCGTGCCGGTGCGGCGCCGAGGCTGGCGGCGGCACGCTCGACCTGCTGATCGATGCCGTCGAGCGAGGCGGCAATGCTGACCAGCACGAAGGGGACCGCGACCACGGTGTGCGCGACGATGACGGCCGCATAGGTGTTGGCGAGCCCGAGGCGGGCGAGCAGGATCTGCAGCCCGATGCCGAGCACGACCGCCGGAACCACCATCGGCAGCAGAAACAGCGTGCGCAGTGCCGAACCGAGGGCGATGTGGCGGCGCAGCCCCAGCGCGGCCAGCGTGCCGAGCACGGTCGCCAGGACCGTGGTGCCGGCACCGACGATGAGGCTGTTGACGATCGACCGATGCCAGGCATCGGCGGTGGCGAGTTCCTCGAACCAGCGGGTCGACAGATGGGGAATTGGATAGGTCAACATGCTCGAGGAGGTGAAGGCCAGCGGCAGAATCGCGATCAGCGGCGCCAGCAGGAAGAGCACCGCGGCGGCACCGAACAGAAATCGCCCGACGCGCATCATGGCCTTACGCCCTCGTCGTGTTCGCGGCGGACAGGCGGCCGTAGATGCCATACAGCACCAGCGTGGCTGCCAGGAGTACGATGCCGAGCGCGCCGGCCATGCCCCAGTTCGCCGAGCCGGTCGCATAGAAGGCGATGACCGAGCTGATCATCTGGTCTTTCGGGCCACCGATCAAAGCGGGGGTGATGTAGTAGCCGAGCGCCGCCATGAACACGAGCAGCGCGCCGGAGGCGATGCCGCGCAGCGTCAGCGGCAGCAGGACGTGGACGAAGGCGCGGATCGGGCCGGCGCCGAGCGAGGCGGCGGCCGGCACCAGGTTTTTCGGGATCGCGATCAGCACGCTGTAGATCGGCAGCACCATGAAGGGCAGCAGCACATGCGTCATGGCGATGATGACGCCGGTGCGGTTGAACAGCAGCGGCAGCGGGCGGGCGGTCAGGCCGAGTGCCGACAGCGCCGAATTGATCAGGCCCTGGTCCTGCAGCAGAATGTACCAGGCCGTGGTCCGCACCAAGAGCGACGTCCACAGCGGCAGCAGCACGGCGGCGAGCAGCAATTGGCGGCGCCATCCGGCCGAGGACGCGACCAGCATGGCGTAGGGGAGGCCGATCAGGCAGGTTGCCAGCGTCACGGTTGCGGCGACCAGAAAGGTTCGGAGCAGGATCGCGCGGTTGGCGGATTCGCCCTCCGGAATTGTCGTGATGGTGCCCGACGGATCGCGTTGCAGGTCGATCGCAGCCAGCAGATTGCGGTCGGTATAGGGATTGGTGGCGTCCGCGATGGCGCGCCAGAACGCGACGTCGCGCCATCGCGCGTCGAGCTCGACGAGGTCGAGCGGGCCATTGCCGTCGCGCGCGGCACTGACCGTCTTCCTCATCAGTGTCCGGAAACCGGGCTGCGCGCTGTTGAGGCGGCGCACCAGGTCGCCCAGCACCTGGTCGTCATCGATGGCGCGCAGGTCCCGCACCAGCGCCTGTTGCATCTCGGACGGCGGCGCTGAGCTGCGGTCCCATGCCGCGGAAGCTGCCGCGGTTGCAGGCAGATGGCGGCTGACGACCGGGTCGGACACCGCCTGCTCGAGCACCGAAAACAGCGGCCAGACGAAGAACACGCCGAGAAACAGCACAAGCGGGAGCACGAGCGCAAACTGGCCAAGGCGTTGCCAGGACGCGCTCATGCCGCGATCACCCAGCAGTCGGCGGGCGCGAAATGCGCGACGACGTCGGCGCCGGCCGGCCATTCCGCAAAGCGCCGGTCGAGCCGGACGACGAGGCCGAATGCGGCCTCGTCGAGTTGCACGCGCAGATGATCGCCCTGGTAGACGCTGTCCAGCACACGGGTCGGCAGCCTGTTCGAGACCGCTGCGGCGGGCGGCCCGAGCAGAATGCGTTCCGGGCGCACCGAGACCAGCACGCGCGCGCCGGGGGACAGGGTTTCGCTCCGTGGCACGGTCAGATGCCGGTCGGATGCGAGCGCGATCGTCGTCCCGTCCGCGCCATGTTCTCTCACCGTCCCATGCAGCAGGTTGGTCTCGCCGATGAACTCGGCGACGAATTTCGTCCTGGGGTGGTCGTAGATCTCGCGCGGCGAACCGATCTGGTCGATCAGGCCATGATTGAACACCGCGATGCGGTCCGACATGGTCAGCGCTTCGGACTGGTCGTGGGTGACGAACACGACGGTCAGTTCGAGCCGCTTGTGCAGGGCGCGAATGTCGAGCTGCATCTGCTCGCGGAGCTGCTTGTCGAGCGCGCCGAGCGGCTCGTCCATCAGCACGACGGCCGGCTCGAAGACGAGCGCGCGGGCCAGCGCCACGCGCTGCTGCTGGCCGCCCGACAGCTGCGCCGGACGACGATCGCGCATCGCCGCGAGCTGCACCATGTCGAGCGCGCGCTTCACCTTGGCCTCGGCCTCTGTCCGCGCCATGCCGCGCATCTTCAGCGGGAAGGCGACATTGTCGGCGACCGACATGTGCGGGAAGAGCGCGTAATTCTGGAACACGACGCCCATCGCTCGGCGGTGCGGGGGCAACTGGTCGATGCGCTGGCCGTCGAGCAGGATGCTGCCGGCGCTCGGCTGCTCAAAGCCGGCAAGCAGCATCAACAGGGTGGTCTTGCCCGATCCGGAGGGACCGAGCAGGCTGACGAATTCGCCGCGCTCGATATCGAGCGACAAATCCTTGATGACCTGGACCGGGCCGAACGACTTCGAAACCTGATCAATTCGAATACGCGGGATGGCCAAGGCCGCCCTCCCTGGGCTCTGCTACAGCATGACGAGATGAGGCGGTATCGGAGCCGCGTCGGACGGTGCGCTCCCTCCCCACGCAACCGGGGTCTACCCCGGTTGCGCATTCTATTTGCGCAAGTCGGGCAGGCCCGACTTGCGTCGGGGGAGGGGTGGGGAGGGGGGTACCACACGACGAGCTGAGCCCGGGGAACCCCCACCCCCGACCCCTCCCCGCAAGGGGGAGGGGAGCAGAGCGTGCTCGTGGTTGTATTCGGTTCATCCAAGTTTCGTCGCGCTCTCACCAAGGCGCCAGCAGTGAGAGCAGTTGAAGCTTACTTCGCGAGCCAGGCGTCAAAGCGCTTGGTCAGGGTTTCCAGATTGTCGATCCAGAAATCCACGTTCAGTGCCTGGGCGCCTTCCATGTTGGCCGGCGCGGTCGGCAGATCGGTCAGGAACTGCGGCGGCACGCTCTTGCCGGCTTCCTTGTTCGGCAAGCCATAGGCGATGTACTCGGGCAGTTTTGACTGGTTCTCCGGCTTCGAGGTGAAGCCGATGAAATCGAAGGCGGCCTGCTTGTTCTCGGCGCCCTTCAGCACCACCCAGCTGTCGACGGCGTAGATGCTGCCCGGCCAGACCACCTTGAACTTCTTGCCTTCCGCGCGGTCGATACCGGTGATGCGGCCGTTATACGCGCTGGTCATCGCCACTTCGCCTGACGCCAGAAGCTGCAGCGGCTGCGCGCCGGAACTCCACCAGACGAGGCTCGGCTTCAGTTCGTCGAGCTTCTTGAAGGCGCGGTCGACGCCGGCCGGCGTCGCCAGCACCTCATAGACCTTGTTCGGGGGCACGCCGTCGGCCATCAGGGCAAATTCGAGGGTATATTTGGCGCCCTTGCGCAGGGCGCGCTTGCCGGGGAATTTTTGCACGTCCCAAAAATCCGCCCACGATTTCGGCCCGTCGGCGATCTTGGCGCCGTCATAGGCGATCGCGGTGGACCAGACGATGGCGCCGACGCCGCAGTCGCTGACCGCCGACGGCAGGAACGCGTCCTTGCCGCCGAGCTTGCTCCAATCGACCTTCTCGAAGAGTCCGTCGGCGCAGCCGAGCGCGAGCTCGTCGGCCTCGACCTGCACCGCGTCCCAGGCCGGATTGCCGGCCTTGACCTTGGCCTGCAGCACGCCGATGCCGCCGTCCCAGGCTTCGTCGAGCACCGGCTTGCTGATCGCCTTCGAGAACGGCTCGAAGTAGATTTTGCGCTGGGCATCCTGATAGGTGCCGCCCCAGGAGACCACCGTCAGGTCGCGCGCCGACGCGCCGGTGGCGGTGATCACCGACAACAGGCCGAGGGCTGCGATGGTCGATACTGTCTTGCTGTGGCTCATGGCTCTCTCCCCCTGCTCACGCTACGCGGCGCGCCGCTGCCTTAAGACCGGCCTGACCGGAGCACCGTCGCGCAGCTGCGCTGGTATCCCATCAGGCATCCGAGGCAGCATAGTGGAGGCCGCCGCCATGGCTGGCAAGGGCATAGTGCACGAGACCTCCATGGACCGCGGCTGCGGAGCTTCCTATGTTATTTCATGGCTCGCCGAGCCGCGATCCCTCGACAGGATCGCTTCATGTTCGATTGACGGGAAAGCATGGTCAAACGCACGGGCAGTGCCGACCTTCCTCTGCATGGCGGGCGTGTGCCGGCCTGGCTCGGCGTGCGCATGGCAACGCTGGGCGCCGTTATCACTGAGGCGATCGTCCATCATTATGGCCGCGATGCCTTTCTCGAGCGTCTTGCGCATCCCTTCTGGTTCCAGTCGTTCGGCGCCGTGATGGGAATGGACTGGCATTCGTCGGGCATCACCACCAGCGTCATCGGCGCGCTCAAGCGCGGGCTCGGCTCCCTTCAGGACGAACTCGGCCTCTACGTCTGCGGCGGCCGCGGCCAGCATTCGCGCAAGACGCCGGACGAGCTTCGCGCGCTCGCCGAGCGTACCGGCTTCGATGGCGATGACCTGACGCGGGTGAGCCGCCTGGTCGCAAAGGTCGACAGCGCCGCCGTGCAGGACGGTTTTGATCTCTATCTGCACGGCTTCTTCGTCACCGCCGACGGCAAATGGACGGTCGTGCAGCAGGGCATGAATGGCGACAAGAAACAGGCGCGACGCTACCACTGGCACTCGCAGTCGGTGCAGGATTTCGTCGAGGAGCCGCATAGCGCAATCGACGGACCCGGGCAGGGTGAGATCGTCAACCTGACCGACCGCCGCGCCGCGACGTCGCGTCATGGGCAGCTGTCGCTGCTCGCCGAGCTCGGTCCCGACCGCATCGTCGGCGAATTCGAGGCGCTGCACGGCGATGGCCCGGTTCAGGGCACCTTGCCGCATCTGATCATGCCGGCGCATCATGATGTCAGGCCGAAGGATGTTTTTGCGCGCAGGCTGCACGGCACGCTCGCGGCCGCGGCCGAGCGCGGTCCGGTGGATTTTTCCGAGCTGCTGCTGGTGCCCGGGGTCGGGGCCCGCACCGTGCGCTCGCTCGCCATGGTCGCGGAGGTCGTGCACGGCGCGCCCTATCGCTTCGCCGATCCCGCGCGGTTTTCGCTCGCCCATGGCGGCAAGGACCGCCATCCGTTTCCGGTGCCGCTAAAAGTCTACGACCAGACCATCCGCGTGCTCAAGAGCGCGGTCGAGCGTGCAAAGCTCGGCAGCGACGAGAAGCTCGGCGCCCTGAAGCGGCTCGACGATCAGGCGCGCCGGCTCGAACATGTGTCCGGCCCGTCGGTCGAGTCCTTCATCGCGACCGAGCGGCGCGCCTCACCCGACCTCGACGGCCGATCGGTGTTTGGCTGGGAGCGGGATCTGCAAGCGCAGAAGAGAAAGCCTGGGATCTCGTAGGGAGAGGGATCGCGGCTCCCTCGGGAGCGTCAATGCCGCTCGCCCTGTAACACCCGTCCGCGCTGCTTGAGGGTGAGCGAGACCACCTTGTCGCCGGCATCCCGTCCGAAGTCGATCTCGGCGCTGACCGACACCACGACGAACACATCCCGTTCGACCGGCGCAAGTTCGAAGGATGGCTGGTTGGTCCCCTGCACGAAAAGCTGCGCCCCGGTCGCGAACACACGCAGTGTGAGCCTCGGCGTTAGCGGATAGCTGCCGATGTAGTCCTTCACGTCGCTCTCACTCGGCGTCCATTTGGCGGCGACCGGCGGAGCTGTGTCGATGCGCTCCGCCTCGGACGCGCCGCCGAGCTGAAACCAGGTGAAGCCGTAGGTACCGTCCGCCTTGCGCTTCGGTCGCAACAGGGCATCGAACGCCAGCGGATAGAAGTCGCGCGCGCTGTCGTAGCCCATCTCGAACTCGGCCTGGCCGTCGGCCTGGATCGTCAGGATGCCGCCTTTGTGTCGCAACTCGATACCGAGCCCGGTCTGCAGGCGATATTTGCCAACGAGGGCGTCGATCAGTGTGGGGTCGGCGGTCGCGACGAGACGCGGCGTGCCGGTGGGCGCGCTGGAATCGAGCAGATGTATCCCGAGCTGGCCGAGCCCGCCGATGGTGACCAGCGCGGTATCGCTGAGCAGGACGGCGGCGCGTTTCGCCGTCCGGTCGAACCCCGCGAATGACGAGAAGCCGCCGGTGCCGCCCTCGTGAACGACGATGGTGCGGCCGTTGCGCGCCAGCAGGAACCAGTTCATGCCCATCCGGTGTCCGCCGACATTGGCGACTTCGTCCTGGGTGCGCGCCAGGGCAGGCGTGATCGCGCTTTCCCGCGTGCCGAGTTCGCCTTCGAGGTAGCGCAACATGTCGGGCAGCGTCGCGCGCACGCCGCCGACGCCGGCCATGTCGGGATGAAAATCCCAGGGCACCGCGGGCTTGGTGTTGGAGAGATGACCCTCGGCCAGACGAACCTGCGGCGGGCGCCGGGCGACGTAAGTGTCGTTCATGCCGAGCGGGACGAGCAGGCGTTCATGCAGCAGCGTCTCAAAATCCTTGCCGCTGCGCCTGGCGAGCGCGTAGGACAGCACGATCATCGCAAAATTCGAATACTCCCATTGCGCGCCGGGCTCACGGGTCAGCTCGGTCGTGGCCAGCGCGTCGAGCAGGTCGCGCTCGGTCGCAGCGGCGTAGGGGTTGTCCATGTCGGGCGGTTGATACTGCGCCGGCAACCCGGGCAGGCCGGAGGTATGGGTGACGATTTGTCCAACGGTGATGTCGTGGCCATTGAACGACGGCACGCGCGTTCCCGGGGGCAGCAGTTTTGCGATGGGATCGCCAAGCGTGACCTCGCCGCGCGCGATGGCCTCGGCGAGCAATGCGGCGGTCATGGTCTTGGTGATGGAGCCGATCTCGAACGCAGTGTGCTCGTCATAGGGGCGCTGCGCGTTCGGATCCGCGCAGTAATAGGCGGTCGCGATGGCGCCGTCGTCGATCACGCCGGCCGCGACGCAGGCGCCGGTCCGATCGCCCTTGAAACGCTGCTCGAGCGCGGCACGCACGTCATCATTGCTGATGGCGAAAGCTGGCGTGGAGCACAACAAGGCGGTGACAAGACAAAGGACTTGCGGTCTCATGACTGGCCTCCCGGCGAAGACCCGAGGTCGCAATAGAGCTTAATGCTAGAGCTTAATGCTACGAACTGTAGCGGTCAACTGCCGCATGACGTTGCGTCGATCGCATGTTTTTCCATCGCTGGTCTGATGCGCGGCGCGAAAGCCCGGTTGCGGAAGCGGCGCGCGCGACGCATAGTTCGCCGGCCATGCTGCCTGACCTCATCGAAATTGTTCCCCCGATCCGTCCGATCGATGCAACCGTCGTCCTGCCGGGCTCGAAGAGCCTCACCAATCGTGCCTTGATCCTGGCGGCCCTTGCCGGCAATCCCGTCACCCTGCGCGGCGCCCTCTGGAGCGAGGACACGCAGGCGATGGTGGATTGTCTCAGGCGGTTGGGATTTTCCATCGAAGCGGCGGCTGATCCGGCCGAGCCGGCCAACTGCACCCTCACGGTTCACGGCTGTGGCGGAAAAATTCCAAATGCCGGCACGCCGGCGCAGCCGCTCGAACTGTTCGTCGAGAATGCCGGCACGGCCGCGCGCTTCCTGCCGCCGCTGCTGTGTCTCGGCCACGGCGCCTGGCGCGTGAGCGGTGTGCCGCGCATGCACGAGCGGCCACAGGCCTCGCTGATCCAGGCCTTGCGCGCGCTCGGCTATCACATCGACAGTGCCAACGACCGCCTCCCTGCCGTCATTCACGGCACCGGCCCGCGTCATGGCGCAAGCTGCAGCGTGAGTGTCGAGGAAAGCTCGCAGTTTGCATCGGCCCTGCTGCTCAGCGAACGCATCGGTGGCTGGGAGGTGAGGGTCACCGGCGGCAACGTGGATGAATTGCCCTATGTCGAGATGACACGGCGCCTGGTGGACGATTTTCCCTGGGATGGCGGCGTCTATGACGTGGAGCCGGATGCATCCGCTGCCAGCTATTTCTGGGGGGCTGATTGGCTGCTGCGTGACGGCGGGAGCCGTATCACGGTGACGCCTGCCCCGGCGAGCGGCATGCAGGCCGACCAGAAGTTTCGCGATCTGATCCTCGAGCAGGCGTGGCAGCCGGTCTTGTCCCGCAGCACGGACCTGGCCGACAGCATCATGACTGCGATCGTGCTGGCGCCCTTTGCGCCATCCGCCACGCGGTTCACCGACCTTGGCCGGTTGCGGGTGCAGGAATGCGAACGTGTCGAAGCCTTGCGGACCGAGTTGACCAAATGCGGTGCCCATGTCGAGGAGATCGGCGACACGCTCAGGATCGATCCTGGCCCGCTGCGCGGGGCGGAGCTCGAGACCTATGGCGATCACCGCATCGCCATGTGCTTTGGCATGCTCGGCTTGCGGGTGCCTGGCATCCGCCTGCGAAACCCCGCCTGCGTGCGCAAGACTTTTCCCAACTTCTTCGCCAAGCTTGCCGAGCTCGGCGCCGTCATTCGGCACGCTTCTGATGGCACGCAGCTTTCCGGAGACGACCTGCTGGCTTGAAGGATGCCGCGGAGGCCCTCCATTGGCGCCTCGCAACGATCCGCCGCCATTGTTTGCCGACGCCGGGATCTGGGGACTGGAATAGAGAGCGCGCCATTCTGGCGGTGGGAGGAGAGCATGCGCCGACGAGAGTTCCTCACGATGACTGGAGCTGCGGCGGCTTATTGGCCGTTTCGCGCGCAAGCGGCGGATGACCAGCTCCGGCCGACCGCAAATCCGTCCCGGACGTCGCGCCTCATCCTGCTTGGCACCGCCGGCGGCCCCACGCCAAAGCCCAATCGCGCAGCTCCTAGCCAGGTCATCGTCGTCGACAACAAATCGTATGTCATCGACTGCGGCAACGGCGTCGCGCGCCAGATGATCCTGGCCAAGCTCAAGCTGGCCTCGATCCAAAACGTCTTTCTGACGCATCACCATTCCGACCACGATGCAGACTACGGCAACCTGCTGTTGCTGGCGTGGGCGACCGACCTCGCCAAGCCTGTCGACACCTATGGTCCACCACCCCTGGTGAACATGACGCGGTTGTTTCTCGAATTGAACGACTACGATATTCAAACCCGGATCGCCGACGAGGGGCGACCACCGCTCAAGGACCTGATCGTCCCGCACGAGGTCACGGCCGACGGCGTCGTCATGCAGGATGACAACGTCAAGGTCACCGCCGCGCTGGTTGAACACCCTCCGGTGAAACCGGCGTTTGCATACCGATTTGACTGTCCCGACCGGTCGATTGTCATTTCAGGTGATACGCGGCCATCGCAGAACCTGATCAAGCTCGCGCAAGGCGCCGACGTGCTCGTGCATGAAGTCATGCATCTTCCATCGCTGGAGCAGCTGATCGCCACCGAGCCGAATGCCAGGACGTTGCGCGAGCATCTGCTCGCAAGCCACACGACGACTGAACAGGTCGGTCGCATTGCCACAGAGGCAGGCGTCAAGACGCTCGTGCTGTCGCACTTCGTTCCCGGCGGATATCCCTTCCTCAAGGACGAGGTCTGGTTCGATGCCGTGCGCCCGTACTTCTCGGGCAATCTCGTGGTCGGACACGATCTGCTCGAGCTTTAGCTGCCGCTGACCGGGATTTTCGCGCCGTCGCTCATCCTCTGCATCGAACGGCCGGTCCGGTCGACGCCCAGGCCGAACATTGGTCTTGATCCCTCGAGCCGCTGATCTGCCAGGGACCCGGATCTAGCATCAGGCCCGTCGCTTTACCGGTCTCATCGTGCGAAAACCCAAGCCGCGTGTGATCGCCGCAGTCGACAAACAATTGATCGCGCGACATCGGGACGACCGCGATCGGCGTCCCTTTCTCGGAATCGAGAACCGGTAGTGCCCCGCTAGCCTCGATCTGAAGCTTGCCATCGTTGAGGGTAACCTGGAGATCGTCTCTAGTTCCCGCCTTGAGCTCGCAGTCGATCTCGCAACGAAGCTTGCGCGTCTGGCGGAAGCCAACGACTTTCCTGGCTTCTTTCACATATCGTGGCGCCCAAAGTGAGCCCACAGGCTCTCTCGACAATGCTATTGGTCAGCACCGCCAACTGCTTTGCCCGAACGCGCTGATCGGCGCATAGGGCGTCTGCCGCGGAAACATCCCGGCCTACTGCGGCGTCAAATCGCCCTTGCGTCGATTGCAGGACGAGCACGCGATGACGGCCCTTTCCGACGTGATCTGGCCACCCTTGCTGCGCGGGCCGCTGTAATCGAAGGCGCGATCGCGGGCGAAAATTCTCCTCTGTCGCCAAAAACTAGTCGGGCAATCCAAGCAGTCGCGCGCCCTTCATGACTTTGACGATCAATTCCGGGGCCACCCCCGCTTTCGGCGTACACGCGCGCCTCGGTCCATTTGCCAGCAGCATCGCCCAATAATCAACGTGTTGACCCGGTGCTGCCGACATGCGCGCTGTCGCAGGTCGGCAGCTACTAGGGGACATCTCCCATGGCGCAAGCCGGTTCGGGAAGGCAGCATGTGACCCATGTCGGACGTTGGGGAGTCCGCTTGCAGGCAACTTGTCCACCGCAAGCGTCGCCGGCGAGCTGTCGGCGTCAGTTGCGCGATATGGACAGCCCCGCGAGAAGCGGAGCGTACGCGGCGAGCCGGCGGGATGCGAACTCCGCGAAGAGCCGCACGCGCTTCGTCTTGCGTGTCTCCCCCTGTGTGAGAAGCCAGACCGTTCCGTACATGTGCAGGTCGGTGCCCGGCACCCTCACCAGCAGCGGGTCGGCATCGCCGACGAAGCACGGCAGTGTCGTGATCCCGAGCCCTTGCCGTACAGCAGCGATCTGCGTCCCGGCGTCACTGGCCCTGAATGGAACCCCGGTGGTACGAACCTCACCCTCGCTGGCCCAATCCGGAATTCCATGAATGCTGATGACGATCCAGCGGATGGGATCAGGCGCGCCCGCACGCCACGCGGCCAGTCGATCGCGGGACATGTAGACGCCGCCGAACAGCTCCGGTCCCTTCAGGCCGTGAAGATTGAGCGGCAGGGTTTTGCGGTCGTAGACGACGCGGATCGCCACGTCGGCTTCCCGGTTGGTCAGATTTGCCAGCTCGCCGAACGACAGGATTTCCATCTCGATGTCCGGATGCAGACGCGCGAAATCCGCGAAGTCCGGCATGAGCAGGTGTGTCGCGAGCGGCGGCGCCAGCGTCACCCGCAGACGCCCGCGCACGCTCTGGTCGCGCCCGAAGACGCGCGTCTCCAGCTGGTGCGACGACGCTTCCATCTGGTCCGCGAACTCGAGGACCTCCTCGCCTGCAGCCGTCAGGCGGTAGCCCGAAGGCAGCTTTTCGAACATGTGGACCCCGAGGCGTTCCTCGAGCTGGGCGATGCGTCGCAGCACCGTCGCGTGGTTCACACCGAGGCGCTCGGCGGCAGCCCGCACCGAGCCTCCGCGCGCGACGGCGAGAAAGAAGCGAACGTCATCCCAGTCGATCATGGTGCAATCCCGCACCGCGCGGTGCGCCTTCCAAAGCCCGTATCTGGGCCTCCTACAGCAGTATGGGCGGTCATCATAGCCTGTGCCGACCAAGCAAGGCCCAATTCCGAAATGGCGGAC
>Ga0070710_10000893_pt1 | contig 14262 bp, 8 predicted proteins | sample LARL52metaG_FD_65454 | JGI IMG/M metagenome (GOLD analysis project Ga0070710, IMG submission 65454) | Corn, switchgrass and miscanthus rhizosphere microbial communities from Kellogg Biological Station, Michigan, USA - LAR L5-2 metaG | ecosystem: Host-associated > Plants > Roots > Rhizosphere ... | reverse complement strand
CTCGCGCTCGAGCACGGCTTCATCCCACCGACGATCAACCACGTCGAAACCGACCCTCAGTGCGGTGACATCGACTGCGTGCCCAACGTGCCGGTGGACGCGGAGCTGAAGGTCGTGCAGAACAACGGCCTGGCGTTCGGCGGGAACAACGCCGTCGTGCTGCTGGGGCGGCTGCCGTGAACGCCGGTGTGATCACGCACTGGTCGGCCGTCTCGCCCTACGGCACGAACACGGTGGACTTCACGGACGGCGTCCGCAGCGGCAGACCGACCGTCGGGGACGTCGATCCCGGCACGTGGCGCACACCGGTCGGGCACGCGTGTCTCGTGCCGAGGTTCGACCTCGCGGACTCGTTGGGGAACAAGGGGATCAAGTCGCTGGACAGGGTCACCGGCCTCACGCTGGTCGCGCTGCGGCAACTCGACCCGGAGCTGTGGCCGGAGCGGACCTCGCTGGTGGTCGGTACGACGACCGGCAGCGCGCACAGCGCGATGCACATCACCCGAGGCTCGTTGACGGCGGCGCGTCCCACGCACATCGACCCGGCGCGGGTCCCGTCGGCGATCATGAACTTCGTCGCGGGGCAGTGCGCGATCCGCGCGGGGCTGAAGGGACCGAACACCACGATCGCGGGCGGCCGGTCGGCGGCGTTGCTCAGCCTCGGCTACGGGGCCCGGCTGCTCGCCTCGGGGCGCGCGGACGTCGTGCTCTGCGCCGTTGCCGAGGAGTACTCCGCCGAACGGGCCTGGATCGAGCACCGGAGGTGGGGTTCGAAGATCCTCGGCGAGGGCGCGGTCGTGTTCCGCCTCGCGGCCACCGCACAGGGCGCTGGCGTCCAGCTGCTCGGTGTCGTGAACCGCGTGTGGCAGGACTCCGTCGCCGGAGTGCTGCGGTCCGCGGTGCAGGACCTGCTCGACCGCGCGGGCGTGCGCCAGGTCGACGTGGGAGTCGTTTCGCTCGCCGGGTTCTCGCCCGGCGGTGAGGAACGAGAGGTTCTCGGCGAGCTCTTCCCGGGAAGGCCACTGGCCGAGCAGGAGAGCACGCTGGGCGACTCGGGCGCGGCGTCCGCCGGCTTCGCCCTGGCCGCCGCGGTCGCCACGGCGGACGCGGGTGGTCTCGCGCTCGTCGTCGCCGTCGATCCCGACGGCCCGCTGTCGGTGGCGCTGTTCCAGCTGGACGGCCCGCCGGCTGGAGGAAACCCCGGTACGAGCTGACTAGGAGCTCCGATATGCAGATCCGCCCGCTGGTCGACACGAAGCTGCTCGGCAACCACGGTCATGACGTCGAGGTGGTCTCCGCGGCGCATCGCGTGTACGAACACCTGATCTCACTGTGGGCTCCTGGTGTGATCGAGGCCGCTCACGATCTGGGCGTCTTCACCCTGCTCGCCGAGGGACCCGCGGACGCGCCGTCCGTGGCCCAAGCCCTCGGCACCGACCTCGAGGCGACCGAGGTGCTCCTCGAAGGCCTGTACGCCTACGACTTGCTGGGCCGCGTTCCCGCCGACGGCTGGGCGATCTACACGTTGCCCGACCCGGTCCGGGACTGCCTGCTGCCCGACGGTCTGTACAGCCTCGCGGGCAAGGTGCGCTACGACCGCGAGATGGCCTGGGGAGCGTGGCGCAACTTCGCCGACGCGGTGCGCAACGGCAAGCGGGGTACCGACGGAACCGAGCGGGTCAACCAGATCTCCGCCGAGGAGTACAGCTCGCTGGTGCGCGGCATCAACTTCTGGGCACCGCCGGTCGTCGAGCGGCTCGCCCGGGAGATCCGCCAGCACGGGTGGCCGACGCTGCGCAGCAGCTCGATGATCGACATCGGGTGCGGTTCCGGGCTGTACAGCCACCTGATGCTGCAGCGGTTCCCCCAGCTGACCGCCGTCGGTGTCGACGTGCCCAGCATCCTCGGCATCGCCACCGAGCACGCGCAACGCCTCGGCGTGCAGGACCGGTTCGCCGCACGGCCGGGCGACTTCGCCACCGACGACTTCGGCAGCGACTACGACCTGGCGCTGCTGGTGAACATCTACCACCTGCAGTCCAACGACTCCGCGCGCGATCTGACGATGCGGGTCGCGAAGCTCGTGTCCGACGACGGCCTCGTCGCCATCGTGGACCACATCATCGACGACAGCCGGGGTGGCCCGGACTCGACCCACAACAGGTTCTTCCGGTTGTTCGCGGCCTCGATGCTCGCCACCGGCGGGGGCAACGCCTACACCCTCGCCGACTACGACGGCTGGCTCGAACACGCCGGTCTGCACCGGGTGAGCCTGGTGGAGACGCCGATGCACCGGATCCTACTGGCCAAGCGGAGCTGAGATGGGTGTGCACCCGACGGGTGTTCTGCCGGTTACCCCACTGCAGGAAGGGATGCTCTTCCACGCCGAACGCGACGAGCAGGGCGTCGACGTCTACACCCAGCAGCTGGTCGTCGAACTGGACGGTGATCTGGACGCGGTGGCGTTGCGCGCGGCGTTCGACCTGCTGCTGGACCGGCATCCCAACCTGAGGGCCGCCTTCCGCCGGACCGGCGGGGGCAAGCCGGCCCAGGTCGTCGGCGCCAGGACTCCGGTTCCCTGGCGTGAGGTCGACCTGCGCGAGAGGGCGCGGCAGGACGGGGCGGCGGAGCTGGACGGCCTCGCCGTGGCGGAACGGGAGCAGCGGTTCGACCTCGCCACCCCGCCGCTGTTGCGAGTGGTGCTGGTGCGCCTGGCCGACCGGCGTCACGCGGTGGTCCTCACGGTGCACCACCTGCTGGTCGACGGCTGGTCGATGCCGTTGATGTTCGACGAGATCATGCGCGCCTACGCCGGCCGCGAGCTGCCCGAGGTGGTGCCGTACGAGCACTACCTCCGGTGGCGGCAGACCAGGGACCGCGAGGCCGCCCTCGCCGCGTGGCGCACGGCGTTGCGGGGACTGGAGGAACCGACGCGGATCGTTCCGGCCGACCGGTCCCGCTCCGCCGTTCTCCCGGAGACCGTCGAAGTGCGACTGTCCGAAGAGGACAGCAGTCGGCTCGTGGAGTGGGCGCGGAACGCGAACGTCACGCTCAACACCGTCGCCCAGGTCTGCTTCGCCGAGCTGGTGGGCCTGATGACCGGGCGCTCGGACGTCGTGTTCGGCGGCACGTCGTCCGGGCGGCCACCGGAGCTGCCCGGCGTCGAGCGGATGCTCGGTCTGCTCGTCACGACGCTGCCGGTGCGAGTGCGTCTCGACCCCGCCGCCACGTTCGCCGAGACGGCGCGGCGCGTGCAGGACGAGCAGCTGGCGCTGTGGGACCACCAGCACGTCGGCCTCGCCGACCTGCACGGGCTGGCCGGTTTCCCCGACCTGTTCGACAGCCTGCTGGTGTTCCAGAACGCCCCGCTGGACCTCGGCGCGATGGCCCAGTTCGCACCAGGCCTGCGCCTCGCGGCCCTGCACGTCCACAGCGCGAGCCACTACCCGTTCTCCCTCGTGGTCGAGCCCGGCCCGGCGTTGACCCTGCGGCTCGCCTTCGTCCCTGGCCTGCTGGTCCGCGCGGACGTCGAAGCGCGGGCGGACCTGCTCGCCCGGTTGTTCCGCGGTGTACCGGACCGTGCGGACCAGCCGCTCGCACGCCTCGACCCGCTCTCCGCCGGGCAGCGCGCACTCGTGTTCGGGGACTGGAACGACACCGGTCGCCCGGTGACCGCGCAAACCCTGTCCGAGCTGCTCACCGAGCAGGCCCGGCGCACCCCTGATGCCGTCGCCGTGACGTACGAGGGTGTCGACCTCACCTACGAAGAGTTCCACGACCGTGCCCACCGCCTGGCCCGCCGCCTCGTGGCCGCGGGTGCGGGACCGGAGCGCGTGGTCGCGGTGATGCTGCCCCGCTCGGCCGACATGGTCGTGGCAGCCGTGGCGGTGTGCCACGCCCAGGCGGTATGCCTGCCGATCGATCCCTCCTATCCCGCCGATCGCGTGCGGTTCATGCTGGACGACGCCGAACCCGTGCTGGTCGTCACGACCGACGAGATCGCCGCCACGCTTCCGGCCGAGGTTCCCGTGCTGCGGCCGGAGGACCCGGAGCCCGGCCTGGCCCAGCCAGAACCCGTGGAATGCACAGCCGTCGGTGGCAACGCCGCGTACGTGATCTACACCTCGGGGTCGACCGGCAGGCCCAAGGGCGTCGTCGTGCGACTGGACTCGCTGGTGAACCTGCTGCTGTACATGCGCGACGCCGTGAACGCCACCGCCGCCGACGTCATGGTCGGGGTGAGCACGTTCGGGTTCGACGCGTGCAACATCGAGCTGTTCCTGCCGTTGCTCACCGGTGGCCGGCTCGTCGTGGCGCCACGGGAGGTCGTCCGCGATCCGGAGGCGTTGTGCCGCCTGCTGGTCGACAGCGGTGCCACGCTCATGCAGGCCACTCCCACGGTGCTGCAAGCCGTTCTGGACACCGATCCCGCCGCGCTCGCCGACGTGCTGGTGCTGGCCGGCGGCGAGGTCGTCACGGAACAGCTTTCGGAGGCGTTGCGCGCCGCCGCGCGCGGGGTGATGAACGAGTACGGACCGACCGAGACCACGATCAACGCCACCGTCGACCTCCTCGGCCGGCCCTCGATCGGCGGGCCGATCGCGAACAACAGGTGCTACGTCCTCGACCGCGCGCTGCGGCCCGTGCCTCCCGGTGTGCTCGGTGAGATCTACCTCGCCGGCCGCGGCGTCGCGCGCGGCTACCTCAACCGTCCCGGCCTGACCGCGCAGCGGTTCGTGGCCGATCCCTTCGGGCCTGCCGGCACTCGCATGTACCGCAGTGGTGACCTCGGCTGGTGGCTGCCCGACGGCACGCTCATGTGCACCGGCCGCGGTGACGACCAGGTCAAGCTGCGGGGCCATCGCGTCGAGCTAGGCGAGATCGACGCGGCCCTGCACGTCCAGCCGGGCGTGCGGCACGCCACCACGCTGGTGCGCGAGGACTCGCCCGGCGCGAAGCGGCTCGTGGCCTACCTCGTGGCCGACGACAACGGTGTCGTGGTGGACGACATCCGCACGGCGTTGACTCGCGCGCTCCCCGACTACATGGTCCCGTCGGCGTTCGTCCTGATGGACTCCCTGCCTCGAACCCCGAACGGCAAGCTGGACCGAGCTGCCCTGCCCAGCGGCCTCGACGCGGCAGGTACCGCGACCCGTCGTACCGGCGACCGCGAGCGGCTCGTGTGCGACCTGTTCGCCGAGGCGCTCGGCCTGCCGTCGGTGGGGGTGGACGACGACTTCTTCGAACTGGGCGGGCACTCGCTGCTCGTCGTGCGGCTGATGACCCGCCTGCGCACGGTGTTCTCGGTGGACGTCGGTGTGCGTGACCTGTTCGACCAGCGCACGCCGGCCAAGCTCGTCCGGCTGCTGGACACCGCCGTGGCGGCACGCCGCCCCCTGGTGCGTGCCGAGCGCCCGGAACGGGTTCCGCTGTCCTACGCGCAGCAACGGTTGTGGTTCCTCAACCGGCTCGAAGGGCGGGACGCCACCTACAACATCCCCGTGGTGCTGAGGTTGCGCGGTGATCTCGACGTGACGGCTCTGCGCGGCGCGGTGCGCGCGGTCCGCACCCGCCACGAGAGTCTGCGAACCGTCTTCCCCGACGTCGGCGGTGTACCCCACCAGCTCGTCGTCGACCCGGACGACCAGGTCGACGTCGTCCACATCGGACAGAGCGGTTTCGCGGACGTGGTGGCGGAACGGGCCGGCACCGGTTTCGACCTGGCGGTGGACCCGCCGCTGCGGGTGACGCTGTGCACCGACGGCCGCGACCACCACCTGCTCCTGCTGGTGCTGCACCACATCGCGAGCGACGAAGGTTCGTTGCGGCCGTTGGCCGCTGACCTGTGCGCCGCCTACACGGCGTGCGTCGAGGGACGTGATCCGGCCCTTCCGCCGCTGCCGGTCGACTACGCCGACTACGCGCTGTGGCAACGGGACTCGCTGGCCGAGATCGAGTCCGCTCAGCTCGGGTTCTGGCGGAAGGCCCTGTGCGACCTGCCGGCCGAGATCAGCCTGCCGGTCGACCGTCCCCGGCCCGCGGTGCCGAGCTACCGCGGCGGGGTCGCCGAGATCGAGATCCCCGCCGACCTCCGCCGGGCGTTCGCCGCGTTGGCGCGCAAGCACTCGGTGACGCTGTTCATGGCGTTGCAGGCCGCCGTCGCCGCGCTGCTGGGCAGGCTCGGCGCGGGCACGGACATCCCGATCGGCACCCCGGTCACCGGTCGCCACGCCGAGGAACTGGACGAGGTGGTCGGCTTCTTCGTCAACACCCTCGTGCTGCGCACCGACCTCTCCGGCGACCCCTCGTTCGCCGACCTGCTCGCCAGGGTCCGCGACGACGACCTCGCCGCCTACACCAACCAGGAGCTGCCGTTCGAGCGACTGGTGGAGGTGCTCAACCCCGAGCGCTCCCGGTCGCGGTCGCCGTTGTTCCAGGTGCTGGTGGGTGTGCACGACGCCACCGTGCCCGAGCTCGACCTCCCTGGGCTCGCCGTGACGGTCGAGGCGGCCGCCACCGGGACGGCGAAGTTCGACCTGTCGTTCGAGTTCGTCGACGACGGTGAAGGCCTGACGCTCCAGCTGGAATACGCGGCGGACCTGTTCGAGCACCCCACCGCGGTACGCGTCGGCGAGATGCTGGTGCGGCTGCTGGCCGAGGTCGTGCGCGACCCGAAGCAGCGCGTCGGCGACCTCGACGTGCTGGGGGACGCGGAACGGGGCCGCCTGCTCGCGCTCGGCACCGGACCGGTCACCGAGGCTCCACGCGAGGGCACGCTCGACCGCATCGTCCAATTCGGACGGTCGACGGCCCTGAGCGACGAGACCGGTGCCACGGTCTCGTACGAGGAGCTCCACGGGCGAGCCGGTGCGGTGGCCGAGCGCGTTCGCGGCGTGCGGCTGGCCGGTGTGCTCTGCGAGCCGGGACCGCGGTTCGCCGCGGCGGTGCTGGGACTGTGGGGTGCCGGCGCGGCGTACGTTCCGCTGGACGTCCGGTCTCCGGTGCAGCGCATCACGGATCTCTTGGCGGACAACGGGATCGGTGTCGTGCTCGCCGATCCGGAGCACGCGGAGCCGGCTCGCCGGGCAGCCGGGGACGCGGTGGAGGTCGTCGTGCTGGACGACACCACCGTCGCCGGGTGGACTCATCGGCCGTTCACGCCGGCCGACCCCGCCTACGTGATCTTCACGTCGGGGTCGACCGGCCGCCCGAAGGGCGCGATCGTCCGGCAGGGCGGCATGGTCAACCACCTGCTGGCCAAGGTCGAGGACCTCGGCCTGCGCGACACCGACGTGATCGCGCTGAACGCGCCCCTCACGTTCGACATCTCGGTGTGGCAGCTCTTCGCCGCTCTGCACGTGGGTGGCCGCACGCACGTCGTGAGCCGGGCGACGGCGGCCGATCCCGACCGGCTGTTCGCGCAGGCCGTCGAGCACGGGCTGACCGTGCTGGAGGTCGTGCCCTCCCTGCTCCGGGCGGCCCTGGAGGTGTGGGACCACCAGGGCGCGCCGGATCTGGGCGGCCTGCGGGTGCTGATGGTGACCGGTGAGGCGATGCCGCCCGACCTGGTCGACGCGTGGCACCGCAGGTTCCCGGAGATCCGGCTCGTCAACGCCTACGGCCCCACCGAGTGCTCGGACGACGTCACGCACGCCGTCCTGACGCCCGGCGGAGCCCGTGTGCCCATCGGCAAACCGGTGCGCAACACCGTGCTGCGCGTGCTCGACGAACGGCTGCGGCCGGTGCCCGTCGGTGTCGTGGGCGAGCTGTACGTCTCGGGCGCCGGTGTCGGCCTCGGCTATCTCGGCGATCCGCGCCGCACCGCGACGACGTTCGTCGCCGACCCGGCCGTCCCCGGCGCGCGGACGTACCGCACCGGTGACCGCGTGCGCTGGCGCGGCGACGGCCGGCTGGAGTTCGTCGAACGGCTCGACCACCAGGTGAAGGTGCGCGGCCACCGGATCGAGCTGGGTGAGGTCGAGGCCGCGTTGCTGCGGGTGCCCGGCGTGACCGCGGCCGCGGCGGCCGTGCGCACCAGCCCGTCGGGGCACGCCGTGCTCGTCGGTTACGTCGTCGGCCGGGCCGAGGGAGTCAGGGAACGGCTGGCCGAGCTCGTGCCCGACCACCTCGTGCCGTCGGTGCTGGTCGAGCAGGACGCACTGCCGTTGACTCCCAACGGCAAGATCGACCGCAACGCCCTGCCCGAACCGGTGCTGGAACGGGAGCCCGGTCGTGCCCCCGCCACCTCCGCCGAACGGGTGCTCTGCGGCATCGCCGCGGATCTGCTCGGCCTGGCGAACGTCAGCCCGGACGACAGCTTCTTCGCCCTCGGCGGCGACAGCATCCGATCCATCCAGCTGGTGAGCCGCGCTCGGGCGCGGGGCCTGGAGATCACCCCCGCGGACGTGTTCGCGCGGCAGACCCTGGCCGGTCTCGCCGCGACGGCCCAGGAGGGCGCCGCGGTCGTCGTCGAACCGGACGACGGCGTCGGCCGGGCCAGGCTCACGCCGGTCATGCACCAGCTGCGGGAGCGCGTGGGGGACCGGCTCGACGGCTTCAGCCAGACCGTGGTGGTGCGCGTGCCCGCCGGGCTCGATCCCGCGCATCTCAACACCGCGCTGCGGACGTTGATGGACCACCACGACGCGCTTCGCCTGCGGCTCACCGAGGACTGGGAACTGGAGATCCCGCCGCCTGGCGGCACGGCCGACGTGCTGTCCCTTGTGGATGTTCGAGGCGACATGGCGGACGCGGTGCGCGAGGCCGCCGCGGCGACTCGCGCGGCACTGCGCCCGCGCGAGGGCGTCGTGCTGAAGGCAGCGTTGCTCGACGCCGGTCCGTCGCGGCCCGGCCGTCTCGTGCTGACGGTGCACCACCTCGCCGTGGACGGCTATTCGTGGCGGGTGCTGCTCCCCGATCTGGCCGCCGCCTGCGCCGCGATCGCCGGTGGCGGCCGCGCCGAGCTCGAACCGGTGCGCACGTCGTTCCGCCGGTGGACCGAGCTGCTGCACGAGCAGGCGGACGCACGGGTCGCGGAACTGCCGGTGTGGCAACGGGAACTGAGCAACGCACCCGAGGTCTTCGGCCCGCTCGCCGAGACGGACACCGTGGGCACCGCGTCGTCACTGCGCACGGAGCTGGACACCGCGATCACCTCCGAGGAGACGCTGCTGTCCACGTTCGCCGAGGCGGTCGCGCGCTGGGCGGGCACGTCCTCCGTGCTCGTCGAGGTCGAGCGGCACGGCCGTGAGCAGCTGGTGCCGGAGATGGACATCGCACGCACGGTGGGCTGGTTCACCTCCGCGCATCCCGTGCACGTGCGGGCCGGTGGCCTGATCCCCCGCCTGCCGGACAACGGCATCGGGTACGGCCTGCTGCGGTACCTCCGCGGTGCCGAAGGCCTGGGCGCCACGCCCCGCATCGGGTTCAACTACCTGGGCGAGCTGGGCGGCACCGACGCGGACTGGCGGCCGGCGGCGGAGAACGCCGTCGTCGGCAGGGGAGCGGACGACGCGATGCCGCTCGAGCACGCACTCGCCGTCGACGCGCACTCGGCGGGAGGCCGCCTGGTGGTCGACTGGACCAGCGCGGGCAGGCTGGTGCCGCGTGCGGCGCTGGAGGAGATCAGCCGCACCTGGCAGGAACTGCTCGACACGAGTCCACAACGGACGGACGCCGACGCGGCCTTCGCCCCGGTGCTGCCGATCCGCGAGGGCGGCACGTTGCCGCCGCTGTTCTGCCTGCACGGCGGCGTCGGTCTGAGCTGGCCGTACCTGGGCCTCGCGGCACACCTGCCCGATCGCCCGGTCTACGGCATCCAGACCGACGGGATCCTGGCTCCCGCAGCGCCGGTGCGCGACCTCGGCGAGCTGGCCGAGCGGTACCTCAGCCGGATCGTGGCCGTCCAGCCGCAGGGGCCCTACCACCTGCTCGGCTGGTCGTTCGGCGGCTACCTGGCCCACGAGATCGCCGTGCGGTTGCAGGAACGCGGTGAGCAGGTCGCCTTCCTCGCTCTGCTCGACACCTATCCGATGGAGCGCGCCGCGAAGCTGCCGGAGCACGCCGTGTTCCTGGGTCAGCTGCTGGAGTACCTCGGTTACGAACGCGGCAGGTTCGAGGGCATGGAGACCGCGGACATCCTCGCGGTCGTCACGAAGGAGAACACGACCCTGGCCCGGTTCGGTGAGGCGGAGCTGCACAACCTGGTCGACGTGATGATGACGTTCGGCAGGATCGGGCACGCCTTCCAGCCCGGCAAGTTCGTCGGCCGGATGGTGCACGTGAGCGCCACCGAGGACTCCGGCGGCGCGCCTCAGGCGCGTGCCGCCTGGCAGGCGCACGTGGCGGGTGAGCTGGTCTGCCACGAGGTGGCCTGCGAGCACGAGTACATGATGATGCCCGAACCGCTCACGGTCATCGGTCCCCTCATCGCCGAGGAACTCAGGAAAGGACAACGATGACCGGACTCGCGATCACGGCCTGGTCGGCCGTGTCCTCCCACGGCGTCGGCGCCGCGGCGCTGCGACCGGGTGCCCAGGCACCCGATCTGCGTGAACTGCTGGGCGGCAAGGGCACGAAGTCGTTCGACCGCCTGACGCTGCTCGCGCTCGCCGCGGTCGGGGAGCTGACCGACCTGCCGCCGGACACGGCGATCGCACTGGCGACGTCGGGCAGCGTGCGCAGCATCATGGACTTCTCCCGCCAGTCGCTCACGGCGGCGAAGCCCACCCACGTCGACCCGTCGCTCTTCCCGAACACCGTGATGAACCGCCCGGCCAGCCAGTGCGCCATCCGGTACGGACTGCGCGGGCCGAACACCACCATCGGTGGCGGCCGTGCGGGATTCCTCCAGGCGCTCGGCTTCGGCAGGCACCTCATCAAGGTGGGGCGGGCGGACCGCGCCGTCGTCGGCGGCGTCGAGGAGGACGCGGCGGGGGACCCGGCCGCGGAGGGATGCGCGGTGTTCGTCGTCGAACCGGCGGGACCGGCCGCTCTCGCGGACGTGCTGGCCGTCGAGTTCGGCGTGCACGACGACAAGGCCGACTCGGTGGGGCTCACCGTGGCGCGGGCGCTGGACAACGCCGGCGTGACAGCCGATGACGTGAGCGTGGCGTCGGCGTCCTCCGTGACCGACAGCGTCGTGCTCACCGGCCTGTTCGGTGACCGGGTGACCGTCGTGCCCATCGCGGGGCTGAGGGGCGCCGCCTACGCGGGGTTCCAGGTCGCCGAGGCGTTGCAGGACAAGGGGATCGCCGTGGTGAACGCGATGGACCGCAACGGCGTGACCGCGTGCGCGGTCCTGAACGTGCACGGCGGTGGGCGGTGAACCTCACCCGCAGCGAGGTCCGGGTGCTCGCCGTCGACGGCGCGAAGGCCGCGGTCACGATGCGGGTCCGCGAGGACGAGCTGGTCTTCGAGGGCCATTATCCCGCGCAGGCGGTCTTTCCCGGCGTGTGCGTCGTGGACTTCGTCTGCCGGGGCGCCGCCGCCGCGTTCGACCGCGAAGTGGTGCTGTCGGCGATCGAGTCAGCCCAGTTCCGCACGGCCATCGGGCCGGGTGACGACCTGGAGGCCGAGCTGACGTGGCAGGACGACCGGCTCGCGGCCGTGGTCGCGGCCAACGGCAACCAGGCGGCGAAGCTCAGGCTGCGCGTGGACCCGCGGGGCCGGTCGTGATCGGCCAGGCCGGGATCCGGCGGCTGCTCCCGCACCGGTACCCGATGCTGCTGGTGGACCGCGTCCGCGCGGCCGAGCCGGGTGCCCGGCTGGTCGCGGAGAAGGCGGTGACGGCGGCGGAACCCTGGTTCGGCGACGGCTACCCGAGGGTGCTGGTCGCGGAGTCCTGGGCGCAGTCCGCCGGCGTGCTGGCCGCACTGTCCATTGAGGACTCCGGCTTCGACGTCGTGCTGCTGGGTGGCATGAAGGGCGTCGAGTTCCTGGCCGATCCCGCTCCCGGCGACGTGGTGGAGCACCACGTGCGGCTGGTGCGCGCGGCGGGGGAGTCGGTGCTGTTCGAGGGACACAGCGAAGTGCGCGGGAAAACCCTGATGAAGGTGGCGTCCATGACCATGGCGCTGCCGCGAAAGGCTGGTGGGTGATGGCGGTCGCGATCGTCAGCGGAGGTTCCCGCGGCATCGGGCGGGCAGTGGTGCGCAGGCTCGTCGAGGACGGCTTCGACGTGAGCTTCTGCTACCGCGGCGACGTGGAAGCGGCGCAGCTGGTGGAGAAGGAGGCCGCAGAGGTGGGCCGCCGGGCCGTGGGTTTCCGCGTCGACGTCACGGACAGCGCCGCGGTGGGCGAGTGGGTAGCCGCGACCGAGCGCGAACTCGGCCCGATCGACGTGCTGGTGGCGTCCGCCGGCATCACCGCGGACAAGCCGCTGGTGCTGATGAACGAGCAGGACTGGACCAGCGTGCTGTCGACCAACCTCGACGGCACCTTCCACCTGTGCCGTGCCGTGGTCTTCCGGATGGTCAAGCGCCGCAAGGGATCCGTGGTGAACTTGTCGTCCGTCTCCGGCGTGTACGGCAACGCCACGCAGACCAACTACTCGGCGTCGAAGGCCGGCATCATCGGCTTCACCAAGGCGCTGGCCAAGGAGGTCGGCCGCTTCGGCGTCCGCGCGAACGTCGTGGCGCCCGGCATGATCGAGACCGACATGACCGGCGCGCTCTCGGCCTCCGCGCGCGAGAAGCTCCTCGGGGCCGTCCCGCTGGGGCGGTTCGGCCGGCCGGAAGAGGTGGCCGACCTGGTCGCGTTCCTCGCGGACGACCGGTCGGCCTACGTCACCGGGTCCGTGCTGGAGATCCACGGCGGCATCACGGTCTGACAGCACCGACCACAGCACAGCGCCCCACCGCCGACCCCGGCCGTGGGGCGCTGTGCTGTGGTCCCCGGTGTCATTCCTCCCAGCGGAACAGCCTGACCGCCGCGAGACCGACGACCACCGTGAACGCGGCCAGCACCGCCGACGGCACCAGCAGAGCCTCCGCGCCCTTGCCGCGCACCAGCACGTCCAGCATCCCGTCGTTCATGTGCCGCAACGGGAAGACCTCCGACAGCTGCCGCATCCACGCCGGTGCCTGGTCCATGGGGAAGAAGGACCCGGACAGGAACGACATCGGCAGCACGAGCAGGTTGGACACCGCGCTCGCGGCCTCCTCCGACCGGCACAGCGCGCCGACCAGCATGCCGATCGAGAAGAACGCGATCGTGCCCAGCACGAGCAACGGGATCGCCAGCCACCACTGGCCGGTGAGCCGGAGACCGAACATCGGGGTGGTGGCCAGTGCGACGAACGCCACCGCCTGGACCAGCGCGGTGCCGATCGCGACCACGATCCTCGACCCCAGCACGAAGGACGGCCGCACCGGTGCGAGCCGCAGCCGCCGCAGCACCTGCTTCTTGCGCCACGCCACCAGGGTCAGCGCCGCGCCGAACACGCCCGTGATCGAGACCGACCACGACAGCACCCCCGGAGTGAGGTACTGGATGGGTTTGAGCGAACCGTCCTCGACGGTGCTCGTGGTGAGGCCGAACCGGGGCGTGGTGCCGGAGGCGGCGACGTTCAGCTTGTCGATCGTGCCGGACACCAACGCGAGCGCCGTGTTCGCCTTCGGTCCAGCGCTCGCCGAATACACCAGCCGTGCGGTGTCACCATCGGCCACCAGCGCCGCGGGCAGGTCCCCGTCACGGACGCGCGCCTCGCCTTCGCCCGCGTCCGCCAGGCGCAAGAGCTCGACCGTGCCCGACCGCTCCAGCGCGGTCACGACCGCGCCGTCGCCGGCGACACCGATCTTGACCTTGCCGCTGCCGGTGTCTCCCATCAGCACCCCGAAGATGACGAGGAACATCAACGGCAGCAGGAACTGCACCACCAACGCCGTGCGGTCGCGGAGGAAGCCCTTGACCATGGCCGAGGCGAGGGGCGTGAACATCGTCATGACCGGTACTCCCTGCCGGTGAGGGTGAGGAAGACGTCCTCGAGCGTCGCGGTGTGCACCTGGAGGCCTTCGAGCGCGTTCCGCGCGGCCAGCGCGGACAACATCGTGGCCGGGTCGTCGGTGGTGAGGATGAGCGTTCCGTCGTCGGAGCTCACGCTGTTCGCGCCGGGGAGCCGGAGAGCCTCGTGCACCGGCAGAGCGTGCGAGCGCACGGTGACGCGAGTGGGTGCGTTCAGCCCGTTGATCAGGTTCGCGGGCGTGTCCAGCGCGAGCAGCCGGCCGTTGTCCATGATCGCGACCCGGTCGCAGAGGATCTCGG
>Ga0070710_10000891_pt1 | contig 14270 bp, 12 predicted proteins | sample LARL52metaG_FD_65454 | JGI IMG/M metagenome (GOLD analysis project Ga0070710, IMG submission 65454) | Corn, switchgrass and miscanthus rhizosphere microbial communities from Kellogg Biological Station, Michigan, USA - LAR L5-2 metaG | ecosystem: Host-associated > Plants > Roots > Rhizosphere ... | reverse complement strand
CGAGGGCGGGAGGAGCGCGGTACGGAACCGTGAACACGCCGCGACAGCGTCGGAGGTCAAACATCGGAAACCAAAGCGGCAAGGAGGACCACTGTGAGGTCCATCGCCACCGTTAAGCATGAACGTGTGCTTCGCATCCTGCTCGTGTTCATGGGGTTCCCTCGGTCCTGATCGGGCTGTGGGCCGGATTCTCGCCGCGGGGGTTCTACGACGACTTCCCGGGTGCAGGGCGTTCGTGGGTCGCTCCCGACGGGCCGTTCAACGAGCATCTGGTACGCGACGTCGGCGTGCTGAACCTCGCGTTGGCCGTGGTCACGATCGCGGCCGCCGTGTGGCTAACCCGACCGCTCGTGCGCGCCACGGCATGGGCCTGGCTCGCATATTCCGTCCCGCACCTCGTGTACCACGTCTGGCACCGCGGGGCGCTCGACCCGTCGGATCAGGTGAGCAGCCTCACGAGCCTCGCCCTGGTCCCGGTGCTCGCGCTCGCCGTACTCGTCGTCTCGGCCCGCCCGCGGCCCGCGGCGCGGTCACGCTCCGAGGATCACGATCGGGTCCCACTGGTGCGAGACTGAGGCCATCGCCGGCGCCCGTCATACGCCAGCAACCAGCCGCCGTCACCATCCGATCTCTACGAGTTCAACCTGGTTAGCACGGCAGTTCGTGGCCCCTGTGCCGCGGCCCCGCAGCCGCGGCACAGGGGCCACCGTGACCCTCCTGCGAGCACGGGACCGGCGCTGGCGTCGCGAGCGGGTTAGCGAGCCAGCGCCGGCCGACCGTTACGCGCCTTAGACGCGCGCGCCGGTGGGGCGGTTCCGGTCCGGCGGATATTCGTGGCGGCCAGCCGGCCCCGACGGTTTCCGCTGGCAGGCCGCCGGCCCTGCCCTCGACCTCGTTAATCTGCCCCTCAAGTAAGTTCAGCCAATCCAAGAATGGCGCGTATCGTGCCCTCCGTTAGAGCACCACGGCTAAAAGGGAGGACCACAACAATGAAACGAATCCGCCCGCTAATGGCCGCAGCCGCGGCGCTGGCCCTTACGTCGGGGATCGCCGTGCTGCCGGCGCTCACATCGGCGGCACCGGCCAGCGCGCAGGCTTCCTGCGCCGGCACCAGCCTCAAGTCGGCCGGGCTCGGTTTTCAGGTACGCGTCCCCACCACCGGTAATGGCACCGGGAACACCAACTGCGACCTGGGAGTCGGCAATCAGGGTGCAGCGGTGAAAACTTTGCAGAACGCTCTGGACAAGTGCAACCTCCTCGACAACATCTCGATCGACAGCATCTACGGGTCGCAGACCCAGGAAGCGGTCGAGGATGTTCAGCAGGCCGACGGGATCCACGTCGATGGCATCTTCGGGCCGCAAACCAGTTCCAACATGGACTGGCCGCTCGTTGGCGTATCAGGCGTGTGCGGCTTCTGGTCCTGAGCTCGCCACACGACCGACACGGGTAACGCGAGCTATATGACGGCTGGCCCGGCCGCACCGCGGCCGGGCCGGCCCCCGCGGTTTTGCTCACGGCAGCGGGTTAGCGCAGCGATCGCAGGTGCGCCTGGTAGCCCGCGCCGTACGGGGTGGGCGTCCCGGTGTAGCTGGTGATCAGGGAGGGGCCCGAGGCGCAGGGGAAGTCGGCGTTCCAGGCCCAGGCCAGGTAACCGGACGACTGCGAGTCCAGCCAGTTCATCAGCGCGGTGATGTAGCCGGACGCGCAGGTGTTCTCGCCGATCTCCCCGGCGACCACCGGGACCTGCGCCATCACCGGGGCCACCTCGCTGGTCCAGCAGGACAGGTTCGAGCACTTGTTGAAGTTGTAGGAGTGCCAGGACGCGGCCAGGTTGTGATCGGGGTCGGTGGGCTCGTTGGCCAGCCACCCGGTGAGGTCGTTGGCGTAGGCCAGGCCGCCGACCAGGATCACGTTCCGGGCCCCGGTCGCGCGGACCGTGTCGACCAGGGACTGCATCCCGGCCACCGGATAGCCGATCCCCGGGCAGGTCCCGCCGTGCAGCCAGCACTGCCAGCCGGCCGCCTCGCTGTGCGCGGCCCGCTCCGGGAACGGCTCGTTGAACAGGTCGAGGATGACCGCGCCGTTGCCCTTGAACGTGCTGGCCACCGACGTCCAGAACGGGATGGCCTGCGCCTGGTCGGGCATCGGCTTGAGGCACCTGGCCTCCGCCGACCGGCAGTGCACCGGGTAGCGGCCGTCGGACCAGTGCAGGTCCAGGATCACGTCCATGCCGTTTTCGTTCAGCAGGCGGACGTAGGCCTTGATCGCGTCCTGGTAGCTGGCGCCAGCGTAGGCGGGGTTGACGTAGGACTCGCCGTTCCAGCAGCCCTCGTTCAGCGGGATCCGGACCGCGTTGATCCCCCAGGCCTTCATCGCCGAGATCGACGCCTGATCGGTCGGCCCGTCGAAGATTCCGTGGCCCTGCACGCACAGGAACTCGGTGCCCGACCTGTTCACCCCGTGCAACAGCACCGGCCTGCCGCGGGAGTTGACCAGCCGGTTCCCCGCCACATGCAGCCGGGGCGCGGTGTTATGGCGATGGTGCGCGTGCGGCGCGGCGCTGGCCGCCCCCGGGGCGGGGGAGTCGCCCGACGAACAGGCCGGCACGGCGCACGCGACCGCGGCAGCCATGCATAGCAGCCAAAACCGCCTCATGCGGGAAAGGTAGGCCATCCCGGTCAGTGCTGTGTGCGTGCCACGGAAACCGGCGGGCCGCGGATCCCGAAAAGTTTCGGGAACTTTAGCGGTGGGTGGGATTGCGGGTCGAAATAGCTAGTGCGCGTTGAGGTTGCCGTTGAGCAGGCTCCGGCCGAGCGGGGTCAGCGAGTGGTTCACCCCGCGGCCACGCCGCACCGTCTGCACCAGGCCCGACGCCCGCAGCGCGGTGGCGTGCTCCGAGGCGGACGGCGCACTGGTGCCGACGCAGGCGGCCAGTTCGGTCGTGCTGCGCGGGGTCCGCAGTGCACGCAGCACGGCTGCCCTGGTCTGGCCGAGGAGCCCGGCGAGGTTATGAGACTGGCTGGCCTCGCCGGCAGGAACCACCGCCCTGGCCGCGTAGATGAGCACGTTCCCCCCGGCCTCCGGCGGATGATCGGCGAACAGCGGCGGCCCGGTCCACAGCTTGGACGGCAGCAGTTGCACACCCTGGCCGTCGAGTGAGCAGTCGCCCGTGCGCCACGAACGTTCCAGCGAGTTGTCCCGCCAGGCAAGCGTCTCGTGCAACGTGCCGAGGACCTCGGCCAAGCCGCCGGTACCCAGCACGCCGATCCGTTCCGCCACGTCGGCGCGGAACGTCGCGACGATGTCCGGCCAGCAGGGCGCCACGCAGACGAGGAAGAAGTCCCGCAGCGCGCGCACCACGATCTCCATGGCCTCCGGGTCGCCGCCAGCGAGGGCGCGGAGCCAGGGCGGCGGGTGGCCGGGGCCGCGCCAGCACTCGGCGACCTCCTGCGCCACCACCCGCGCGGGGGTAGCCCGGACGATCTCCAGGCCCTCCTCCAGGTCCGCCACCGGCGGATCCACGAACGTCGGCGAGGGCAGGGCCGGGGGCACCAGGTCAAGCAGTGGCCGGGCGGTCACCGGGAAGGCGCGCCTCGCGCGCACGGCCCACCTGGACAGCACGGCCGGCCGCCGCCGCATTTCGAGCAGCCCCGCCGACGTCTCGACGAGCGGCGCCGGAGCTTCGGCGAACCTGGTCATCAGCAGGTCGTCACCACTGAAGCGGATCCGCGTCAGCGGGCCCGCGGCCGCTCCTCCGGTGGCGGCATGCTGCGGCTTTTCGGCGAGCCCCGAATTGCTTGCCTGCGTGCTTGCCACTGTCGCATCGTAACCAGGAAGGTGATCTGATCGCGTCACGGAGGCGTAACGAGGGTAATCACATCGCATAACGAACGTAGCAATTAGGTAACAGCGCCGGAAGCGTACCGAGCACCTTTCGTGTGCCCACACGCTGCCGGGTTTCGCCGCCGCGACTACCGGATCGGTCCTGGCTGCCATTCTTTCGTGCGGTCATGGGTTTTACTTTCTCTGGCTGCGGGCCGCCTGTCAGGGCGCCCCGGAACAGCCTTTCTGTCAATACCGGTCTGGTCCCGGTCGATAAACACACTGTGGAGGCGTTTATCTCATGCCAAGACGCGGATTCATGGGGCTGGCCGCGGTCGGCGCGGTAGCCACGCTCGCCCTGGCCGCCTGTGGCGGCGGCAGCAGTAGCGGCCCCAGCGGCGGCAGTTCGTCCGGCCCCGCCGGCTTCGATGCCGCCGTCACCGGGATCGTCAACCCGTCGAATACGAAGACCAACGGGACGATCTACTTCGGCAACAGCAGCACCCCGGACTCCACCGACCCGGGGAACACCTACTACGCGATGATGTGGAACTTCTCCCGGCTCTACACGATGCCGCTGATGACCTACGCGTCCTGCTCCGGCCCCTGCGGCCTCAAGGTGGTGCCGGACCTGGCGACCGCGCCGGGCCAGGTGTCGGACAACGGGCTGACCTGGACCTACCACATCAAGTCCAACGTCAAGTTCGAAGACGGCACCCCGGTCACCTCGCAGGACGTCAAGTACGCCGTCGAGCGCACCTTCGACCGCTCGGTGCTGCCGCTCGGGCCGGCCTACTTCCCGCTGCTGCTGGCGCCGCAGAAGCCCGCGTACCCCGGCCCGTACAAGGACCGGTCCAAGAACATCATGGGGCTGAAGGCCGTCCAGACGCCGGACGCGCACACGATCGTGTTCCACCTGGCGAAGCCGTTCGCGGACTTCAACTACGTGACCGCGATCCCGCAGACGGCCCCGGTACCGCCGGCCAAGGACACCGGCGTGAACTACCAGCTCCACCCGATGTCCACCGGGCCGTACAAGTTCCAGTCCTACCAGCTCAACAAGCAGCTCACGCTGGTGCCCAACACGAACTGGAACCCGGCCACCGACCCGGACGCCAAGCAACTGGTCAGCAAGATCGTCGTGACGATGAACATGAACGCCAACGACATCGACAACCGGCTGCTCGCCGGTGACCTCAACGTGGACATGGCCGGCACCGGAGTCCAGGCCGCGGCGCGGGCGAAGATCCTGTCCAGCCCCTCGCTGAAGGCCTCGTCCGACGACCCGGTGAGCGGGTTCCTCTGGTACGCCTACCTCAACACGGTGGTGCCGCCGTTGAACAACGTGCACTGCCGGATGGCGATCGAGTACGCGGCCAACAAGACCAACCTGCAGACCGCGTACGGCGGCCCCTACGCGGGAGGTGCGATCGCGTCCACGGTGTCCCCGCCGAACATCGTCGGCCACAAGGCCTTCGATCTCTACAACGCGATCAGCAAGCCACAGGGCGATCTAGCTGCGGCCAAGAACCAGCTGAAGCTGTGCGGGCACCCGAACGGGTTCACCACCGGGATCACCTACCGCAGCGACCGGCCCAAGGAAGTCGCCGCGGCGACCGCGCTGCAGCAGGCCCTGTCCCAGGTCGGGATCCACACCTCGCTGCACGGCTACCCCACCGGCACCTACTACGCCAACTTCGCCGGCGTGCCGAAGTACGTGCACCAGCACGACCTCGGGATCGCGTTCGGCGGCTGGGCCGCGGACTGGCCCGATGGGTACGGGTTCTTCTACTACATCACCGACGGCGCCACCATCGCCCCGACGGGCAACTACAACGTCTCGGAGCTGAACGACCCGGTCGTCAACAACCTGCTGGCCAAGTACGGGACCACCACCGACCAGGCGACGCGGAACTCCTACACCGCCCAGATCGACATGCAGGTGATGAAGGACGCGGCGATCCTGCCGGAGGTGTACGCCAAGTCGCTGCTCTACCGCAGCCCTAACCTCACCAACGTGTTCGTGCAGTCCTACTACGGCATGTACAACTACTCGGAGCTCGGGCTGAAGTAATTCGTACGGGGAGGCCTGCGCACAGGGCTCAGGGGATCGGGCCGGTCGGCACGGCCCGATCCCCTGCGCAGGCCGATCATGGCGGGGCCGCTGGGCTATCGTGCTGCCCATGGCGGGACGCGAACTGCGGGAGATCATCGATCCGGAGTGGGCGCAGGCACTGGAGCCGGTCGCAGGGCGGATCACCGCCATGGGGGACTTCCTGCGCGCCGAACTCGCCGCGGGGCGCCGCTACCTGCCAGCGGGCGAGAACGTGCTACGTGCCTTCACCCAGCCGTTCGGGGCGGTCCGGGTGCTCATCGTCGGGCAGGACCCCTACCCCACGCCAGGCCATGCCGTGGGCCTGAGCTTCTCGGTGGCGCCGACCGTGCGGCGGCTGCCACCCAGCCTGCTCAACATCTTCCGCGAGTACACCGACGACCTCGGCTACCCGGCACCGTCCAATGGCGACCTGGTGCCCTGGAGCGAGCGGGGGGTGCTGCTGCTCAACAGGGTCCTGACGGTCCGGCCCGGCCAGCCCGCCTCGCATCGCGGGAAGGGCTGGGAGGAGGTCACCGAGCAGGCCATCCGGGCGCTCGCCGCCCGGCCTGGCCCGGACGGCACGGGGCATGCCCCGCTGGTCGCGATCTTGTGGGGCCGGGACGCGCGCAGCCTCGCGCCGCTGCTCGACGGTGTCCCGCTGATCGAGTCCGCCCATCCCAGTCCCAACTCAGCCGACCGCGGGTTCTTCGGCTCGCGCCCGTTCAGCCGCGCCAACCAGTTGCTGGAGCAGCAGGGCGCACCGCCGATCGACTGGAAGCTCCCCTGACCCGTCCGTCTCGTGATCCGCTACCCCTAGCCCCGTCGTCTCCCGCCCCGGCCCATCGCCCCCCGTGATCCGCCACCCCCCGCGAACCTCGGAGGTCCCCTTGCACGCTCGCATCAGCTCGATCATGCTCACCGCCGGGGCAATCGCCCTGGCCGCCGGTGCCAGCACCCTGGCCGCGGGCATCCCGCCCGCCGTGGCGTCGGCGAGCACCAGCGCCGCCACCTGGACCGTCACCCCGGGCGGCCAGTACCGAGCTCAGGTCCGCAACGACAACTTCTGGGGAATCCTCGACGTCCGCACCAACACCGAACTCCACTGCACGGTCAACGCGTCGGCCTGGAGCATGCGACTGCGGTTCAAGAAGGGCACCGGGCTGAGCGACCCCATCGGCTGGGTGCGGTCGCTGTCCTTCCCCAAGCCCTGCCTCCCCGGCGGCATGGGCCCGGTCACCCTGAGCGCGGCCGGCACTCCCTGGGGGATCAACGCCCTCAGCTACGACCCGGCCGGCCAGGTGACCAGCGGCCGGCTCACCCATATGCACCTGGCCCTGTCCGGGCCGCATTGTGCCGCGGTACTCGACGGCACGAGCGCCACGGCCAACGACGGCACCGCGCCCTTCGAGTACAACAACGGGCCGGCCAACACCCTGCAGACGGCCTACAGCCCCGGCTCCGGCAACCTGCATGCCTATCAGGTGACCGGCTGCCGCCAGATGCTGCACAACGGCGACCTGGTGCGGCTGTTCTTCGGCTACGACCTGAATCGCGCGCTGACCGTGACAAGTCCCTGAGCGGCGCAAATCATGTAATTGGCGGATCGGTGACGATATTCCGATGCCAACCACCAGCCGCAGGGTCTGCCGCTGCCCGCCGGGCTGCCGGCCTGGCGGCGCCTGGCCGGCCAGCGGGCCGGCAGCCGCGTGCTGATCGCCGGGTATGGCTCCCGCTTGGTCCCCGGCGAGACCGTGGTCACCCAGTTCACCGGGCCGCTGTGGCGCACCGGGGCGGTGTTCGACTCGTCCTGGCAGCACGGCGCCCCGCAGTCCTTCGTGCTTGGCTCCGGCCAGGTCATCGCGGGCTGGAACCAGGGCCTGGCAGGCCTGCGCGTCGGCAGCCGGGTGCTCCTGGTGATCCCGCCCAAGCTCGGCTACGGCAAGGCGGGCAACCCCCCGACGATCACCGGCAAGGACACCCTGATCTTCGTCATAGACATCCTCGCCGCCACCCACGGCTAACCCAGGCCAGCCTCGGCTGTCCGCATTTCAGGTCCGCACCAGACCAGCCCCAGCCGCTCGTAATGTCCCATGAAAGTTTCATGACATGGTTTTGCGCTGCCCAAGCGGCCATTGCCGGGCCTGAAACTTTCACGAGCGCGATGACCTGGTACGGGTGGCCTGTGGCCACAACATCGCAGGCAGACCGCAGGTTCGCCGAAGCCCTTGACAGGGTGGTCGGGATGACCGGAATATTCAACAGAGAGTTGCAGGACCGTAACGCACCCGAAACATCGCGCTGGTGCGCGTCGCTGACAAGCAGTGCGCCACTTGGGGAATTGGCCTGCGGGCCAATCGGCCGGGCACCGAAGATGGCTGGCAAGGAGGCTGGGGTGTCGGGCACGGACACGAAGTTACGACCCAGGCTGGCCGACGTCGCCCAGCAGGCCGGGGTTTCACCAGCGACCGCGTCGCGGGTACTCACCGGTTCCGCGCGGGTACGGCCGGAGACCCGCCGTGAGGTCGAAGAGGCGATCGCCCGCCTCGGCTATGTGCGCAACCGGGCGCCGCGTTCGTCGGCGCCACGGCGGACCGGATCGATTGCGTTCGTCGTATGCGAGGACAATTCACGCGTCTTCACCGAGCCATTCTTCCCGCTTATGCTGAGAAGTATCAGCCGGGAGCTTTCCGCGCGCGGAATTCAGCTTGTCCTGCTCATGGCGCACTCGCCGCGTGATTACCAGATAGCATCTCGTTATCTGCGCAGCGGCCATGTGGACGGTGCCGTACTGGTCAGTATGCACGGTAAAAGGCCGCTGGATCTGCACGGTCTCGGGGTGCCGGTGGTGCTTGCCGGGCGGCCGTTCGGCAACGACGACGACCTGTCCTATGTGGACGCCGACAACGTCGGCGGGGCGCGCATGGCCGTGCGGTATCTGCTCTCCCACGGCCGCGGCACGGTGGCCACGGTGGCCGGCCCGCCCGACATGTCCCCCGGCGTGGACCGGTTGCGTGGCTACCGGACGACCATGGCCGAGGCCGGGCTCAGCGATTCCGGGCTGATCGTGTTCGGCGACTTCGGCCGCGTCTCCGCCGAGCACGCCGTGTATCGCCTGCTAGATCGCAGGCCCGGGCTGGATGCGGTCTTCGTCGCCTCGGACCTGATGGCGGCCGGCGCACTGCGCGCGCTGCGCCGCAGCGGCCGCCGGGTACCTGACGACGTGGCCGTCATCGGCTTCGAGGACTCGCCGCTGGCCCGGCACACCGACCCGAAGCTGACCACCGTGCGCCAGCCGGTGGAGGCCATGGGCGAGCGGCTGGCGAGCGAACTGCTCGCGCTGATCGGGCGGGCCGGCCAGGACCCCGTGCACGTGGTGCTTGACACCGAACTTGTGATCCGCGAATCAGCGTAATCGCTTCGTTCATCGCTGTGATGATTCGCAGCTCATTGCCGTGATTGTTGGATGATGTCCCGGAAGCGCTGGATTGATCCCGCTTTGCCATGTCATGATTTCTCCGCGGCGAGAGGGAGAACGTGTGCATGGTGCCAGTCGGGCGTTCATGAGACGCGGCCTGGGGCTCCCTCCTTTCGGCGGGCTAGCCGAAGCGAAGGGGAAAATGTGAAACAAACACGCTTGACGCGAGCCATGATCTGTGGCGCGTCGGCACTCGGAATCGGTGTGCTCATGGCTCTGCCCGCTGCCCTGCCGGCAGCGGCATCGGCCGGACCGCACGTCAAGACCTTCCGGCCAGGGCACGCGCTGTATGACAAGGGTGTGCACGCGCGCATCACGGCGGCCCAGGCCCGTGCGTCTGCACTCGCCGGGACGACCGTGCCCGAGTACACGGCCAACGTGAAGGTCGGCGCCAAGACCTTCACCTACACGATCGTGGGCAAGAACCCGGCGGTCCACGTAACCAACCCGTCGACGACCGTCACCGCGGAGATCGTGCCGCTGATCATGAAGTTCGGCGGCCACACGTGGGACCCGACCAAGGTCGACAGCTGTGACGCCGGCGCGAGCGCGCTCACCCGGACGCAGAAGTCCCCGATCGTCGTCGCCCAGGCACACAGTTTCGGCGGCACCTCGGTCGGCAGCACTCAGGTGACCGATGCATTCCAGCGCGCCGAGTTCTGGAAGTTCGCCAAGCCCGGCGGGGTCAACCCGGGATTCCACGTCAAGCTGGCGTTCAAGACACTCCCGGCGGTCACCGTCAACGTGCCCCTGGCCCAGGCGGCGACCGCGGGGATCGGTTGCGGCAACGGCCTGCTCGGTGCGGCGAACATCAACTGGCTTGACCCGCACCTGCAGAACGTCGTCATCCCGTCGCTGGCGAGCCAGGGCGTGGGCACCACGACGTTCCCGATCTTCCTGCTGCACAACTTCGTGGAGTACATCGGCAACACCTCCCAATGCTGCGTGCTCGGCTACCACAACACCTTCAACGCGAGCGGTGGCGCGCAGACCTACGGCCTGGCGATGTACGACAACTCCGGCGCATTCTCTGGCTCGTCGGACATCTCCGCGCTCTCTCACGAGGTGGGCGAGTGGCAGAACGACCCCAACACCGTCAACCCGACCCCGTCGTGGGGCAACATCGGCCAGGTCAGTGGCTGCCAGGCCAACCTTGAGGTGGGCGACCCGCTGTCCGGCACGACGTTCAACGACACGCTGAACGGCTTCACCTACCACCCGCAGGAGCTGGCCTTCTTCTCGTGGTTCTACCACCAGAGTCCAAGCCTCGGCGTGAACGGCTGGTTCTCCGACCAGGGCACCTTCAGGACGTTCGCGGCACCCTGCCCGTAGTCCGCGGTAGCGGTACCACAACTTCATAGATCCGCCCGGAGGGAGCCGTCACTAGCCCGCCCCCTCCGGGCGGATTCATGTCCGCCGTCCCGTGGCGGAGCACCCCGCCGCTGAGCCTGCCCGCCCACGTGCGAGGCGTGGTCATTGTTCCTCCCGTTCGCCTATTTCTGGAAGCACGCGGGCCTGCAGATCGGGTTGTCGCAGGGACAAGGATCCAACATGAGGCGGGCATGCGCCACGGTCAGATGCGTTTGCCGGCGGATCACCGCGGCAGGGCTGCCAGAGGTAGCGTTCTGGAAGCACCCGGGCCTACAGATCGGTCTGTCACAGGGGCACGGCTCGAACATGGGGCGGGCATGTGCCGCGGGTGTGGCCTGGGCGGATACCGAGGCTGCGGCATGGGCGGCCGTTGTGCCGGTCATGATGCCGGCCAGGACAGCGAGCCCGGCCGCTGCCGCCAGGGCGAATCTCGCCGCCACCCTACGCCGACCAGCCCGGGGAACGGCAGGATTTCCTTCCCGGCGGTTGCCGCCGCCGATGATGCGCACCGGTCGTGGTCTCATTTGTGTCAGCTCCTTCACTGGCCGAAGTTCTCTGTCGCTCAGGTAGTTGCTCGCCCGATCGTGCGCAGTACGGCTGAAACGGCGCTGAAGTGCCGTGCAAAACCCCACGTGGCGGCCGGGTCCGGGGGCATCTCCCTGCCCCCGGGGGATGACCGTCGCAATACCGGGCGCCCCGGTCTGCGGGGCCGGTCCACGTAGCCGGGCAAGACGGCCACCCGATGGCGCCGAATAAAGGGTGTGCGGGCGGAGCCGGCGCGGGTTGCGCCGCGACCGGTGGCTCGGTTCGCCGCCCCTATCCGGGACTAGGAGGCAGCCATGAAACCTGACGGCGCAGGAGGATGGGCATGAAGGCGAGGCAGGCGGGGCGAGCCGTTGCGGTGCTGGCGGCGGTGTGCGGGGCTGGGCTGGGTAACACCTGGGCCGCGGCGGCGGCGCAACCGGTGGCGTGGGGCACCACGGTCAGCGCTCCGGCGGGCGTCCGGGGGGAACTGTTCGGCGTGGCGGCCGGGTCATCGTCCGACGTGCTCGCCGTGGGCGGGTTCAACCCGGGGCAGCCGCCGACCGCGCTGCTGACCAAGCCGTACGCGGAGCACTGGAACGGCAGCGGGTGGAGCGCCACCCGTGTGCCGCTGGGGACGGTGTACCCGTCCGGTCAGGCTGCCCAGCTCAACGGAGTGACCGAGGTCGCACCGGGCGACGGCTGGGCGGTTGGGACGGTCTTGGACCCCGCGTCGTTTTCCAGCCGGACGCTCGCCTACCACTGGGACGGAACGGCCTGGACGCGCAGCCCGACGCCGGACCCCGCGGGCCCGTCGCAGACCAACGAGCTCAACGCCGTGGCGGCGCGGTCCGCGGCCGACGTGTGGGCCGTCGGCGGCGACAACTACGAAACGGTGTCGCTGGTACTGCACTGGAACGGCCGCGCCTGGCGGCAGGTGAGCGTTCCCGATATCGGCTCGCTGGACGCGGTCACGGTCACGCCGGGGCTTGTCTGGATCGCCGGCGGCGACCAGGTGGCACGGTTCGACGGAACGACCTGGACCAAGCTTCCGGTCCCGCAGTCCGCCATGGAGATCACGGGTCTGGCCGGCAACGCCGCGGGGCTTTGGGCGGTGGGATACGTGGAATTCTCCTGCGGTGAGGGACAGACCTGCACCACCTCGGCCGCCGCGCTGTGGAACGGCACGACCTGGACCCAGGTGCCGGCCGGCGGCGGCACCGGACTGTCCGGGGTAGTCGCCGCGGGATCGCAGGTGCTGGCCGCCTTCGGGCCCGGTGTGGTCCGGCTCAGCCTCACCGGCGCATCCGCGCAGATCACCCCCGCGATCAATCCGCTGCAGCTCACCGCGATCGCGGCCGACCCAGCAGGGAACCCGTGGGCGGTCGGCTGGACCGCCACCGGCGGGACGGTCAAGCCGGCCATCATCAACGCGCCTGGCATCGGGCAAGGCGGCATTACCGTGACCACCGGCGCCTCGGGCGCCACGGTCACCTGGGCAGGCCCGGTGACGGGGGCTGGCAGCGCCGACCAGAGCGGAGGGTTCGCCGTTGGCGGGCTGCCCGACGGCAGCTACACCGTGACCGCCAGCCTGCCCGGCTGCCAGCCCGGCGTCGCCACCGCCACGGTCACCGCCGGAAAGGCCACCGCCGTCAACGCGCACATCACCTGCCCGCCGTAACCCCGGGCCCAGACCCCGGTGGGGTGCCCGGGATGCTCAGCGAAGCGTAATACTCACCAGGTGTGAGGTTGCCGACGCGCTTCCGTGGCAGTCAGGACAGGCACTATGGCCGATTACGAGGACCCCGAGTTCGTGATGTCCCAGGTCAAGCTGGCGGCGGCCTATAAGGCGGCGGGTGATGTGCGTGAGGCCATCTCGTTGCTGGAGCAGACGCTGGCCGGCAGCCAGCGGGCGCTGGGTACCGATCATCTGGTCACCGCGGCCGTGCGGAACAATCTGGCCGCGGCCTACCGTGCGGCGGGTGAGCTGGCGCGGGCTGTTCCGCTGCTGGAGCAGGCGGTGGCCGACGCCGAGCGGGCGCTCGGTGACGAGGATCAGGTCACCCTGGGGTTCCGGAGCAATCTGGCCGGCGTCTACCAGGACACCGGCGAGGTGCGGCTGGCCATCCGGTTGTATGAGCAGGTGCTGGCGATCCAGGAGCGGGTCCTGGGTGCCGGGGACCCCCGCATCCTGGGGACGCGGAACGGCCTCGCGCGGTCCTGCGCGGCGGCCGGTGAGGTGCGCCGGGCGCTGCCGCTGCTGGAGCGGGTGGCCGCCGACGGCGAGCGGCTGCTGGGCGCCGACCATCCCGACACCCTGTCCTACCGCAACAACCTGGCGATGGCCTGCCAGGCGGCCGGGGAGACCCGCCGGGTACTGCCGCTGCTGGAGCGGGTGGCCGCCGACGGCGAGCGGCTGCTGGGCGCCGACCATCCCGACACTCTGTCCTACCGCAACAACCTGGCCGCCGCCTACCTGGAACAAGGAGACCTGCAGCGGGCGATCGGCCTGTATGAGCAGGTGCTGGCCGACCGGCAGCGGGTCCTGGGCGACGATCACCCCGCCACGATCGTCTCCCGGCACAACCTCGCCGGTGCCTACGGCGAAGCGGGCGACATGCGGCGCGCCGTCGCCTTGCATGAGCAGGCACTGGCTGGCCACGAGCGGCTCTTGGGCGGCGAGCACCCCACCACCTTGGCGGTCCGGGGCGACCTGGCCGCCGCCTACCAGGAGCTCGGGGATGTGCAGCGGGCGATCCCGCTGTTTGAACGGCTGCTGGCCGACCGGCGGCGCGTCCTGGGCGATGATCACCCTGAGACGATGGCCTCCCGGCACCTCCTTGCCGGCGCGTATCAGGAGGCGGGCGATGTGCAGCGGGCGATCCCGCTGTACGAGCGGGTGCTGGCCGACCGGCAGCGCGTCCTAGGAGACGACCACCCCCACACGCTCACCTCCCGCAACAGCGTGGCCGCCTACCTGCG
>Ga0070710_10000889_pt1 | contig 14280 bp, 10 predicted proteins | sample LARL52metaG_FD_65454 | JGI IMG/M metagenome (GOLD analysis project Ga0070710, IMG submission 65454) | Corn, switchgrass and miscanthus rhizosphere microbial communities from Kellogg Biological Station, Michigan, USA - LAR L5-2 metaG | ecosystem: Host-associated > Plants > Roots > Rhizosphere ... | reverse complement strand
GAAGATCGCCGGGTCATTCGTCTCACACCGTCCCGCGAAGGCAACGTACACCTTATCGCCATCCAGCAGCAGACTTGCACGGCTGCGATGGAGTTGATTCCAAAGCGGATCGTCCGAAATCCTCCGGTCCAGCAACAGCCCATTCGGGCTCCCATCGACGACCTTGACCACGTCTCCAGTGGCCAGGTCCAGCGCCGCGATGCGCTGTGCTCCACTGCTGGGCAGGCCATCCGGTCCAGGGACGTCGGCGATGCCGTCCATCATGCGATAGCTGACGATGATCCGCGATCGCGCAAAATCGATCACCGGTGTCGCCTCTATTCCAAGTTCTATCGATTCCAGATCATGGTTCTGCGTCCCGGTCATCTGGCAGGCGATCTTGGACGGTGGCTGGTCAAAGGGACGCTTGATCGTGAAAGGCTCGCCGAGATGATGCTCCCAAAGCTTGTCCAGGGTGTCCGCGTCGAAGGCGTAGACCCAATTCGTCGAGGTCGCGATGAAGATGGCCGCTCGTCGCCCTTGCTTGAAGTCGACGCTGGCCATGAATAGCGGCTGTGTGACCACAACACCGTCAATGTGATTGTGGTCAAGCGTGTCCTCTAATGTCTTCGCGCCCAAAACACCGATGAATCCGAAGTTGGGGCTCGACACCACGCGCTGATCGAGCCCGCCGAACAACGTCGTTCCGGTACGGAGATTATTGTATCTTTGAGTGACCACGTCGCCGGGTGACCGTGGATTCATGGCAGCCGCATTCGAAGGCGGTGCGGGTATCGGGATCACGGTTTCATGGTCAGGCATGACGATCACGGGGACAGGCCGCGGCGAGTCCGCGCGCAACGGTGACACGGCCATCATCATCGCGGCAATTGCGAGTCCGGCAGTGAGGCGTCGAACTGCGCGATCGGAGCGCCTCATTTCCAGTTGAGGCGCACGATCTGATGGACAATCGGACTGGATTGACACTGAGTGCATCCCCGCCCCGGTCAGCGCAAGATGTTGATGCCTATGAGCTTGGGCCGGTCCGCGATACATCCTTCGTCATCGACCACCACCTCGATGTCCGCGCGCTCGGCAAACGCGAGCAAGACTGCCGCGTAATAGGTCTGATAGCCGGGCTGATTGCTGTCCGTCGCATAGCCCGAATCGGGGAGCGGACAATGCGCAGGGTTGACGGTCGGGGCCACGGTATGAATACCGAATTGATCCCTGTTGTGTCCCGTAAAGACCATCGTGATCTGGGTCGAGACCTTCTGGTCAGCAAGTGCCGTTGAACTCGGCAGAGCGAAAAGCGATAGGCAAAAAAGCGGAGCGAGCAATCTCACGGCAGCTCCTTTCAACGCGAAACATCGGGAAAAATCTATCGGAAGTTGACAGCAGCGGCAAGTCGGCTGCAAGCCGATCCGAGCCGCCAGGAACGCACGCGCATCCGCGCTTGATTCTTATGCGCGACGATTGAAGGCAGCACCACGACGATCAGCTTGACGAGCGCACTTCGTTTTTCCGGCGGAGCTTTGCCGCTGGCGTGCTGATGCCGTTCAACTGGGAGCGACGTCGTTGATCTCTTGGGAAAAACCGACTGAGCGGTAGCCGGGTCTGTGATGCCCGGCGGAGTGGAGAGCGCGCGCGTCAATCCGGTGGCCGCTTTCAGTTCAGCCTGCGCGCGAGGCCGCAAGCTGCGGCATCCAACTCGAACCGGAAAGCCTCGAACAATTGCGGCCTTACGCCGACTTGCGGATCGCGTTGTCGACCAGCGTCTTGCCGAGCGACCAGATCGCGCCGGGCACCTTGTGGCTCGCGGCGATCACCTGGTCGAACGCGGTCTCGATCCAGTTGCAGTCCTCTTCGGTGATGGTCAGCGGCGGCAGCAGCTTGATCGTGTGCAGGCCGTGACCGGCGACCTGGGTCAGGATCTTGTGATCCTTGAACAGCGGCACCGTGATGAGCTGGCAGAACAGGCCCTTGTTGGCGGTCTCCAGCACGTTCCAGGACGCTTTTAGCCGCAGCGATTTCGGCGGCCCGAACTCGACGCCGATCATCAGCCCCTTGCCACGAACCTCCTTCATCAGTTCGTAGCCCGGTACCATCCGCGTCAGCGCCAGGCGAAGCTCGGCGCCGCGCTTGGCCGCGGCCTCGATCAGCCGTTCGTTCTTCAGCACTTCCAGCGTGGCGATGCCGGCGGCCATGGCGAGATCGTTCTTGGCGAAGGTCGAGCCGTGCACGACCGCGCGGTCCATCTGGTTAAAGATCTTGTCGAAGATCGCCTTGCGGGTCAGCAGCGCGCCAACCGGCACATGGCCGCCCGACAGCGCCTTGGAGAGCAGCACCATGTCGGGTTCGACGTTCCAGTGTTCCACCGCCAGGAACCGCCCGGTCCGCCCCATGCCGCACTGGATCTCGTCGGCGATGAAGAGCGTGCCGTAGCGCTTGCACAGTGCCGCCGCGCCCGGCAAAAACTCGTCGGTGGGCATGTTGACGCCCTTGCCCTGGATCGGCTCGACGATGAAGGCGGCGATCTGGCGCGACGACAACGCCTGTTCCAGCGCGGCGAGATCGTTAAAAGGGATCGGCGTGCAGCCCGGCAGCAGCGGCTCGAAACCTGAACGGAAATTCGGATCGTCCGTCAGCGACAGCGCGCCATAGGACAGCCCGTGATAGGCATGGGAACAATAGACGATGCCGGGCCGCCCGGTGGCACCGCGCGCGAATTTGATCGCGGCCTCGACGGTCTCCGCGCCGGAATTGGCGAAAAACACCTTGTCGAGATAGGGCACGAATTCGAGCAGCCGCTCGGCGAGCACGCCGGCCAGCGTGGAGACATCGAGCTGCACCAGGTTCGGCAGGTCGCTGTCGAGCACGCTCTTCAGCGCGCTACGGAGCGCCGGATGATTGCGACCGATTGCAAAGACACCGAACCCACTCAAAAGATCGAGATAGCGCACGCCATCGCGATCGAACAGGTATTGACCATGGCCCTTCTGGAAACCAACGTCGTATCCGATGGTTTTCAGCACGCGTACCATCTGTTCATTGAGATGGCGGGCATGCATGGAGCCGCGCTGCGCTTGGCGCTCCACAAACATCTCGGAAACGTCTAGATTTGAACTCAGCATCAGTTACATAGTTCGGTTGGCGGCGATTTCGTCAACTGAAAAAGTTCAATGCGGCGTTTTGCCCTTCTTTAACCCCGCAAAGCAAGCACAGGTTTTGACAATGTTGCACTGCCAACGAAACTTCTTGCGGACAGCGCTCGTCTGTTCCGCTTTCTTGCAGGCGGCCGGACTGTCCGCCGCCATTGCCGCCGATCCCACCGGCGATTGGCGCGTGGCCGACGGCGTCGCCAACATCCGGGTTGCCCAATGCAATGGCAGCATGTGGGGCGCGGTTGCATGGGAAAAAACACCGGGCGGGCACGACACCAACAACCCTGACGTTTCAAAACAGAGCAGGCCAACCCTTGGCATGCCGATTCTCATCGACATGAAGAAGAAGCCCGGCACCGAGCAGTGGGAAGGACAGGTCTACAACGCCAAGGACGGCCAGTCCTACAGCGCCACGATTACACCAATCAGTAACGACGAGCTCGATATCAAAGGTTGTGTGCTTGGCTTCCTGTGCGGCGGCGAAACCTGGACCCGCGTCGCACCGCCGATCCCCTCGAGCCCCGCCAACAGCATGGCCAAGGGCGTCGGCCCGAAAACCGTCGGCGTCGCACCAAAGGCTGCTGCACCGGCAGCGCCGAAGTCGCCGCCGCCTGCCGTCGCCGCCAAGGGCGGTCCGAAGAATGCGGCGCCGGCCGATCCGGTCGGCGACATCTGCCTGCTACCCGACATTGCGGGGTTTGCCCATTAGCGCGGGCTGGAACAGCAGCACGGCGGCGAGCGTGGTGACGAGCGATAGCGCAAGCAGCTTGCCCATGCTCGACGTTCCCGGATGACTGGACAGCCACAGGCTTCCGAACGCGGTCGCCGTGGTCAACGCACTGAAGAAGATCGCGCGCGTCAGGCTGCTCTGCAACAAATTGGTGCGGCCTGACCGCCACGCCGTGACGTAGTAGATCTTGAACGCGACACCGATGCCGAGCAGCAGCGGCAATGCGACAATGTTGGCGAAATTGAGCGGTAACCCGATCAGCACGCAGATCTCGAGCGTCACCGCGCCAGCGACCAGCAGCGGAACCAGCGTCACCAGCACGTCGGCGATCCGGCGCAGCGTGATCCACAACAACAGGCTGATCACGACCAGCGAGTAGATCCCGGCGTGTATGAAGGCCTTCACGATAGTATCGCCTGATTTCAGGATCGACACCGGGCCGCCGATCGCGGTCGGCTCGGCCGCGAGCACCGCGTTCGCGAAATGGCGCAGATTGTCGTTGTCGTTGGGATCGCCGCGCGGCAGCGCCTCGACCCGCATCAACCCGTCCTTGGTCTTCCAGGAGCTCACCAGATCCGGCGGCAGCGTCTTCAGGGTGACCGGCTGTGCCTGCAGCGCGCTCTTGAGCTGATCGAACATCACCTTGAGCGGCGTGACGAAGACCGCCTGCGCCTTGTTGCGGGTGGCCTCATCGGATTTGGCGAGCCGCTCCAGCGCGTCGGCGAGCCGGCGGTTGGCGTCGGCGCCCGGCCCCTTGGCATCGCCCGCGGTCTTGCGCAGGCTGGCAACCGAGCTGTTCAGCGAGTCGACGTTTTCCGCGTCGGTCGGCGCCGCGTCGATGGAATCCGGATTGAGCGCCGGCTCCAGCACTTTGGCGGCCTGCGCGATCAGCTTCAGCTTGGCAGGCTGGTCATCGGGCACGAAAAAGTCGAGCGACATCACGCGCAGCACTTCCGGCAGCTTCTCCAGCCTCGCCTCGATCTGCTTGGCGTCGGCCTCGGACTTGGTCATGACGTCGATGGCATTGGCGCCGGTGTTCGGGTCCTTGCGCAGATCGAGGTAGGTCGCGATCGATTCCGCGTTGGGGTTGCGCAGGTTCATCGGGTTGAAGTCGAACTTCATGAAATAGAGCAGCGGCAGCCCGGCCACGACCAGCGCCAGCGTCCCGACGATGATCGGCACGCGGTACTTCTCCAGGAAATGATCGACCGGCGCGAGAAAGGCGTAGCCGACGGGTTCGTTTTCTCCGGGCGGATGGAACAGCTTGAGTAGCGCCGGCAGCACGGTGATCGAGGAGAGGAAGGCGATCAGCATGCCGGCGCCGGCAATCTCGCCAAGCTCCGAGATGCCCTTGTAGTCGGTCGGCAGGAAGCACAGGAAGCCGGCTGCGGTCGCCATCGCGGCGAGCGACAACGGCACGGCCGAGCGCCGCGCCGCCTCTTCCAGCGCCTGCGGAATATCGTCGTTCTTGAAGCGCTCGGAGCGGTAGCGGACGCTGAACTGGATGCCGAAGTCGACGCCGAGGCCGACAAACAGCACCGCGAACGCTACCGACAACAGGTTGAACGCCCCCGTCATCATCAAGCCGACCGCCGTGGTGATGGCGAGACCGATGAACAGGTTGATGAAGACGGCAAGAATGATCTTGCCCGAATGCAACGCCATCCAGAGGATGAACAGCACGACGATCACGGTGCCGATGCCGTTGACCACGGCGCCATCCTGGACCGTCGCGTACTCTTCATTGGCGATCGGCACCGGCCCTGTCAGGCGGACGCGGGCGTGGTACTTGCCGGCAAGATCCAGTTCAGTCGCGGCCTGCCTAATCGCATCGGTGGCGCCCTTGCCCGGCTCCAATTCCTGGTAGTTGAGTATGGGTTTCAGCTCGATGAAGGCGCGGCGGTCGGAATCGGCCAGCGGCTTGTCGCTCACCAGCTGCCGCCAGGAAAACGTGGCGCTGCCCTTGTCCAGCACGTCCTCGACGGTCTGGGCGACGTAATTGAACGGCCGGGCGGTGCCGTCGAGGGTGACCTGCCCGCGCTTGACCCCGGCAAGCCCGGTCTCCAGCGCACCCGTCAGGCCGCGGATGGAGGGATCACCGGCCATGATTTCGACCAGGGGGGCGGCCTGTTCGAACTGCGAGGTCGCCTGCTGCACCTGGTCCGTTGGCAGGAACAGGAGGCCGTTCTTCTCAAAGAACTCGCCAGAGCCGAGCGGATGCACGGACGAGAAATGCGTGGTGTCGCTGCGGAGCTGCTCTTCCAGCGCCTGTTCCGCCGAACTGGTCAGTTCCGGCGCCGGGGAATCGATTACGGCCAGGATGGTACGGTCGCGATCGAACGCCTGCTCGAACTGCTGATCGCGCTGGCGCCAGTCGAGAGTGGGTGAAATCAGCGTGTTGATGTCGGTGTTGATCCTGAAATGATGCGCCGTGTAGACGCCCGCGCCGACCGCGAGCGCAAGGCCAACGACAAGCGTGACGGGGGCGAACCGCGTGCAGGTCCGGACGATCGCAACAACAATGCTTGTCAGCACATCTACTCTTTCTGGTCAGTCAAAGAACATGCCGAAACGTCCGCTCGTTCCGCGGAGTTCCGGGCGGCCCATCGACGTTTTCAAGGCTTGTCAAAAAACGGATAGGCACCGGTGAGGCGGCTGATATAGCTGGCTTTGCCGGGCGGTAAAGTGACCAACCCGAGAGTAATTATTTATCCTGATTTCAATACCTTAGATTTAAGTAATATCATACCATAAGCGGCGCGACGGCCAAACCGGGCATCCAGCCCGATCCTCTTTCCTCGCTGCTCAATTTTTGACACAAAGCCCTGTGTTTCCCTGTGTTTGATATCGTGCGTAACAGGGAACCCCGGCCTCGGTGCGGATATTGCATCGGGACCCGGGGTGCGGAATTTGTGTTTTAGAAGAATGACAGTGAGGCAACTTGCGTAACGGGCATCCTATGGAAGTGTACCTCGCGCAGCCGCGCGGATTTTGTGCCGGCGTCGTCCGGGCCATCGAGATCGTGGAGCGGGCGCTCGAGAAATACGGCCCGCCGGTCTACGTCCGGCACGAGATCGTCCATAACAAATACGTGGTCGAGAGCCTGAAAAACAAGGGTGCGATCTTTGTCGAGGATCTCTCTGAGGTCCCGCCGCTTGCCGTCACCGTGTTCTCGGCCCATGGCGTCGCGCGCACCGTGGAAGAGGAAGCAGCTAGCCGCCGCTTGCCGGTCCTGAATGCCACCTGCCCGCTGGTCACAAAAGTCCACAACCAGGGCAAGCGCTATATGTCGAAGGGCCGCGCCCTGATCCTGATCGGCCATGCCGGCCATCCCGAGGTCGAGGGCACGATGGGCCAGGTTCCCGGTCCCGTGCTGCTGGTCCAGAACGTGGCCGACGTCGCGGCGCTGACCCTGCCGGCCGACACACCGGTCGCCTATATTACCCAGACCACCCTCTCCGTCGACGACACAAAGGACATCATTTCGGCCCTGAAGGACCGGTTTACAGACATTCAAGGCCCGGACATCCGGGATATCTGCTATGCGACACAGAACCGGCAATCTGCGGTAAGGGACCTTTCCAAACTGGTGGATGTCATCCTCGTGGTGGGAGCTGCCAACAGTTCCAACTCGAATAGGCTGCGCGAGATCGGCACCGAGGCCGGCGTCGCCAGTTACCTGATCGCCGACGGCAGCGCGCTCAATCCGGAGTGGCTGAAGGATGCCAATACCGTCGGCATCACCGCCGGAGCCTCGGCCCCCGAGGTTCTGGTCGACGACGTCATCGAAGCGCTGCGGCGGATCGGACCGGTGAAGGTCCAGGTGCTGCCGGGCCGCGAAGAGAACATCGAATTTCGTCTGCCGGCGGAACTCGCCGCGGGCTAACCAACAGATCGGAAAGAAAACTCGTAATGGCCATACCGTTCCTGAAGGAAATCCGCATCGGCAGCTATCTCGTCAAGCAGAAGCTGATGGGACGCAAGCGCTATCCGCTGGTGCTGATGCTCGAGCCCCTGTTCCGCTGCAATCTCGCCTGCGCCGGCTGCGGCAAGATCGACTATCCCGATGCGATCCTGAACCGCCGCATGACCGCGCAGGAATGCTGGGACGCCGCCGACGAATGCGGCGCGCCGATGGTCGCGATCCCCGGCGGCGAGCCGCTGATCCACAAGGAGATCGGCGAGATCGTGCGCGGCCTCGTCGCCCGGAAGAAATTCGTCTCGCTGTGCACCAACGCGCTGCTGCTGGAGAAGAAGCTCGATCTGTTCGAGCCCTCGCCCTATCTGTTCTTCTCGGTGCATCTCGACGGCCTGCGCGACCACCACGACAAGGCGGTGTCGCAGAAGGGCGTGTTCGACCGCGCCGTCTCAGCGATCAAGGCCGCCAAGGCCCGCGGCTTCACCGTCAATGTCAACGCCACCATTTTTGACGGCCACCCGGCGGAAGAGATCGCAAAATTCCTCGATTTGACGACCGAGCTCGGCGTCGGCGTCTCGATGTCGCCGGGCTACGCCTATGAGCGCGCCCCCGACCAGGAGCACTTCCTGAACCGCACCAAGACCAAAAAGCTGTTCCGCGACGTGTTCGCGCTCGGCAAGGGCAAGAAGTGGAATTTCATGCATTCCGGCCTGTTCCTCGACTTCCTGGCCGGCAACCAGGACTTCGAGTGCACGCCCTGGGGCATGCCGGCGCGCAACATCTTTGGCTGGCAGAAGCCCTGCTATCTGCTCGGTGAAGGCTACACAAAGACCTTCAAGGAGCTGATGGACACCACGGATTGGGAAACCTACGGCACCGGCAAGTATGAGAAGTGCGCCAATTGCATGGCGCATTGCGGCTACGAGCCGACCGCTGCCAGTGCGGCGATCAACAACCCGTTCAAGGCACTGTGGGTGAGCTTGCGCGGCATCAGGACCACGGGCCCGATGGCGCCCGAGATCGACCTGTCGAAGCAGCGCCCGGCGCAGTACATTTTCGCCGAGCAGGTGGAGAAGAAGCTGTCAGAGATCCGCCGGGATGAAACTCTCGCCGCCGAGCAGAAAGCCTCGACAGCCGCGTAGGCTCTTCAGCGCGCGATTGAAATCGATCCCGGTCGAGACCAGCGCGCGCAACAGCCGCGGATTGCGGACGACGCCCTTGAGGATCTTGCGCAGGTCGATGTCGCCATTCGGCTTGATGGCGGCTTTGGCCAGCGCCGGCAGCGTCCGGTCGGCGGGATCGCTAATGACCCTGAGCGCCGCGAAGGGAAGACCCGCCTTCGTGGCATAGTCCGCCGCGATATGGCTTTCCATGTCGACGGCCGCTGCACCCGTGACCGAGCGCAGGGCCGCCTTTCTCGCCCGCGCCATCACCACCTCCTCCACGCCCGCAAGGCCCCCGCGCACGATGCGGCGGCGGCCCAGTGCAAGGCCTGACAGGAGCGTCTCGTTGAGGGAGAGCCCGGCGAGCCAGCGGGCATCGCCCGCCATGACCTCGGTCGCCACCACGACATCGCCCGACTTCAGCGAAGGGTCCAGCCCCCCGGCAACCCCGAAGCTGATGACGCCGCGAATCGTGGTGGGATCGAAAACCGTGAGCAGCGCCCGCAACTGCCTGGGATCGCTACTGGAGCAGATGACCGCCATTCCCGGCCCTGCCGCGATGCGAGCCTCCTGCAATAGACCGGTCACAATCAAAATCGGCCGCGGATCAATGGGATATTCCGCGGAAAAATCGTCCCCTTCCCCCAAATTCACATTCCGACCCCTACCACCCTGCTGTTCGTCTTCGTCAGGTTCCTGTACCGCGCTAACGCCCAGAGCGGAAAGAACTTCGGGTAACCATGATAACGCAGATAAAATACGCGGGGAAAGCCCGTCGCGGTGAAACGCTGCTCGTCCCAGAGCCCTTTTTCCGCCTGTGTTGCCATTAAGTACCCAATCCCCCTGGAAACTGCGGGGTTTTCGACCTCCCCGGCGGCCATCAGGGCAAGCAAGGCCCATGCCGTTTGCGAGGCAGTCGAGGGCGCCGCTGTCTGGCCCCGGTAATCAAGCCCGTAGGTCGTGGCGTCCTCCCCCCAGCCGCCGTCCTGATTCTGGATGGTGACGAGCCAATCGACCGCCTTGCGCATCATCGGATCCTGGTGGCCGACGCCGGCGGCGTTCAGCGCACACAGCACGCTCCAGGTGCCGTAGATGTAGTTCATGCCCCAGCGCCCCCACCAGGATCCTTCCGGGTGCTGGGTGCGGCGAAGGTAATCAATGCCGGCGGCCACCGCCTTGCTGGTGTCGGCGGTCTGGCCGAGCTGGGCCAGCATCGACAGGCAGCGCGCGGTGACATCCTCGGTGGGCGGATCCAGCAGCGCGCCGTGATCGGAGAACGGGATGTTGTTGAGGTAGTATTCCAGGTTGTTGACGTCGAAGGCGGCCCAACCGCCGTCGCGGCTCTGCATGCCCTCGATCCACTCCACGCCGCGGGCGATCGCGTTGTCGTAGGTGTGGCCGCCGGTGCCGCGCTGCATGCGGTCCATCGACATCACGACGACAGCCGTGTCGTCGAGATCGGGGTAATGCGCATTGTTGTACTGGAACGCCCAGCCGCCGGGCCGCACGTCCGGCGCCTTGACCGTCCAGTCGCCCTTGACGTCCAGCACCTGCCGCGGCAGCAGCCACTCCAGGCCCTGCTTCGCCGACGCCAGCGACGTCTCATCGCCGGCCTCGAGCAGCGCGTGCGTGGTCAGCGCGGTGTCCCACACCGGTGAGACGCAGGGCTGGCAATAGGCCTCCTCCTCGCCGATCACGAGCAGGTCTTCCAGACCCTTGCGCGTGCTGGCGCGCGGCGGATAGTCCGGCCCCTTGCCGAGCGCGTCATACATCATGACGATATTGGCCATCGGCGGATAGATCGCGCCCATCCCGTCGATGCCGTTCAGCCGTTCGTCGATGAACGCGAGCGCCGCATCGATCGCACGCTGCCGCAGGCGCTTCGGGAACATCGGCTCGGCCACACGCAGGACGCTGTCGAGCGCGCGAAAGAACATGAACCAGCCAAAACTTTGATGCGGCGCCTTCTTCGTCATGCCGATCGAGCGCGGATCCTGCAGGAACAATTCGTCGACGCCGACGCCCTTCGGATTTTTCGCGCGCGGCTTCAGTGCGCCAAGCACGAGGAGCGGCACCATGGTGGTGCGCGCCCAGTAGGAGATTTTTGCAATGTGGAACGGAAACCACAGCGGCAAGAGCATGATCTCGACCGGCAGCACCGGCACGCTCTTCCAGTCCATCACGCCGAACAGCGCCAGCGTGAAGCGGGTGAAGACGTTGCTGTGAATGGCGCCGCCGCGGCTGCGGATCGCCTCGCGCGCGCGCACCATGTGCGGGGCATCGATGGAATCGCCGATCATCTTCAGCGCGTAATAGGCCTTGACGCTGGCGCTCATGTCGAAGGCGCCGTCATGCACCAGCGGCCAGCCGCCATGCGCGCCCTGCACCCGGCGCAGATATCGTGCGATCTTGGCTTCGAGCACGGTATCGACCGGCTCGGCGAGATAATGGCGCAGCAGGATGTATTCGGCCGGAATGGTGCTGTCGGCCTCGAGCTCGAACACCCAATGGCCGTCACCACGCTGATAGTCGAGCAGCGCCCGCGTCGCGGCGGAGATCGCGGTCTGCAGGCTCTTGCCGTCGACCTCGACGGGTTCAGCAACGGAAAGCATCTTGTTCACATCTCCGTCTCTGCCGCTCCGCATCACCTATCGCGGGCGGCGCAGGAAATTCAGATCGGTGCTGCTAGCGCAGGCCAAGCACGAGGTCGGCCGCGCGGTCTCCGGATCGGACCGAACCTTCGATGGTCGCGGGTAACCCGGTATCAGTCCAGTCGCCGGCGAGAAACAGGTTTTTGGCAGAAGTGACCGGCCCCGGGCGCAGGGCATTCTGCGCGGGCGTCGCCGCAAATGTGGCACGGCGCTCGCGCACGATCTGCCAGGAGGGCAACTCCGCGGCCGCCTGCGCGGGCAGTCCGGCGGCGGCGCAGACATCGCGCCAGATGGTTCGCGCCAGCTCTTCGCGCGGCGCATCGACGAGCCGGTCGCCATTGCTGATGGTGACGGACAGCCGCTGCGGAAACGCGAACAGCCATTCCACGGTGCCGCCGATCACACCGAGGATCGGCGCCGCACCGGGCGGCGGATCGTAACGGAAATGCGCGTTGACGATGGCGCGGAACTCGGTCGGCGTCTTCAGCCCCGGCAGCAGCGAAGCGGCCGCGCGCGGCGGAACGGCCATGATGACGCAATCCTCAGGACCGATCATGATCGCATCGCCGCCGCCGAAATTCAGCGCGCCGACCCGGTCGGACGACATTTCGAGCGCGCGCAGCTCGTGACCAAGGTGCACGCTCGCGCCCTTGTCCTGCAGCAGCTTGACCGCGGGCTCGACCAGCACGGCGCTGAGCCCCTCGCGCGCGATCAGCGGCCGGCAGGCCTGTCCGCCGGCGAGCAGCGTCTCGCGGACGATGGCGCACGCGAGCCCCGCCGAGCCTTCGGGAGGGTCGACATTGAGCGCCGCAAGCAGGAGCGGCTGCACCAGCCGCTGATAGAGCGTCCCGTGACAGGGAATGGCATCGCCGACCAAGCGGTCCGTCCCCGACCAGGTCAGCGGCGCCAGCTTCAGATAATCGCCGATGGCGGTGTCCGGAACGCGACGGCTCTTGTCGAACAGCCAGAGCGGCAGGCGGCTGTCGCCGAGATCGAGCTGCCAGCGCCGTCCGTCGGCCAGATCGACGAACGGGAATTTGGCGCGGACTGGCCCGACCAGCCCCGCCTCCGTGCCGATCGAACGCGCATAGCTGAGCGCGTGCCGGTTGCCGGACAGCAGCAAATGATTGCCATTGTCGATGGTGAGATTGGTCGCGGCGTCGAAATAGGAACGGCAGCGACCGCCGGCCTGCTGCGTCGCCTCGTGGACATGCACCTGAAGACCGGCATTCTTGAGCCGCACGGCCGCCGAAAGGCCGGAAATTCCAGCGCCGATGATATGAACCGTTTTGGGCATCAGATGATCGCGTAACGCAGAATGATGGCGATGCGGGCGAGCTTGCCGACGCGAACCGCCTCGCGCGGCGCGGCGAACCCGCGCGCCAGCAACAGATCCAATATGGCGCGGTAGTATTTTCCCATGATGCGCGGCGCGCGGACCGCGCGGCGCGCATTTCGCTTCATCACCTCGTCGGCCTGCTCGAAATGCCGCTTCGCCCGCTCGGCGAGCGGAAGGCAGACTTTGGGCAGCGTCCGCTCGGCCGCCACCTTGACGGGATCGTCACTGGTGATGCCGGCATGCAGCAGGGCCTCGCGCGGCAGATAGAGTCGGCCGAGGCCGGCATCCTCGTCGATGTCACGCAAGATGTTGGTCAGTTGCAGCGCGCGGCCGAGATGATGCGCGAGCAGGACGCCGTCCTCCTCGGGCATGCCGAACACCCTGACCGACAGCCGTCCGACGGCGCTCGCCACGCGGTCGCAATAGAGATCGAGCGTTGCCATATCGGGCGCGCGGATGTCGGCCGGCACGTCCATCTCCATGCCGTCGATGATGGCGAGAAAATCCTCGCGCTTCAGGCCGAACCTCTTGACGGTCGCGGCATAGTCGCGGAGCCGCGCCGGTGGATGGCCCTGGTAGAGCGCATCGACGTCATCGCGCCACTTCTGCAGTGCGGCCAGCCGCTCCTCGCGCGGGCCGTTGGAATCGGCGATGTCGTCGACGTGGCGGCAAAAACTGTAGATCTGGAACATCGCCTCGCGCTGCTCGCGCGGCAGGATGCGCATCGCGGCGTAGAACGAGCTGCCGGACGCAGTGGTCCCGTAATTGGCGTCGGCCGCCGCCTCAAGCGTCATGCGCCGCGGACCTGTTTGGCATCGCCCGCCGTCCGGATGCGCGGCGCGCGACCTCGGAGGCTGCGGCTCCGATCATCAGGCCGAGCATCTCGAGCGGGGAAAGATGGACGCGTTCGCTCAAGGGGTCGCGCACCTTCAGCATGCGCACGATCCGGTCCGCGAACGCCTGGATGATCGAGATCTCGAGCCCCAGTCGAAAATCCCTGATCTGGGCGCCGAGCGACCGGCCCTCGCCCAGCAGCGTCTCGTTCCGCTCGGCCAGCGCATGCAGGCAGGCCACGAGCGGCACGGGAGCTGCGGCCTCGCCGAGCATCTCGACGGTGGCGCCACTCGCTGCGAGCGCATCGCGCGGCAGATAGACGCGGCTCAGCTCGCGATAGTCCTTGGCGCAATCCTGCAGATGGTTGTTGATCTGAAGCCCTGCGCAGATCGCATCGGAGGCTGTCCAGGTGGCGGTGCTTTCGCCGTGAACATCGAGCACGAAGCGCCCGACCGGCATGGCCGAATACCGGCAGTAATGGATCAGCTCGTCCCAATTCTC
>Ga0070710_10000886_pt1 | contig 14310 bp, 14 predicted proteins | sample LARL52metaG_FD_65454 | JGI IMG/M metagenome (GOLD analysis project Ga0070710, IMG submission 65454) | Corn, switchgrass and miscanthus rhizosphere microbial communities from Kellogg Biological Station, Michigan, USA - LAR L5-2 metaG | ecosystem: Host-associated > Plants > Roots > Rhizosphere ... | reverse complement strand
AGGCGCTCGACGTCGGTCGTGCCTAGCAGGAAGGCCTTCGATAGCGGCGGCCGTTGATAGGGCTGGTGCGGCTCGGCGCCGACGACCGTGACCGGTGCCGCGTAGCCGTGCCGACGCATAGTGAGCGCCATGGTGTGGCCGGCCTGGCCGACACCGATGATCAGGGTGCCCGCGGCGGTCATTGCGCACCGATCAGCGGTGTCGCCCGATCGCCCTCGACCTCGTGCACGTACATCATCGACCTCTCTTGGCCTCGGGGAAGGTTGCTGCAGACGACGGAAGGCCCGCGTATTACATTCAACCCCGCTCGGGCCCTTTTTACAACACGGTCGTTGACAATAACTATCGGGCCTGCAGGGTGATGCCGCCTGGAGCCCCTACCATCACGTCAACATTATCGTTGACGAACTGGGCGGCACCCGGCTAGGCTGGCGATGTTCGCGCGGGCACCGGCGACAGGAATGATCTCAATGACAGGCACGCATGACCTCGGCCTCGGCCAGATCACCGAGTAGGGCTGGATCGTCTGACATGGAAACCAAGAACCTCAAGTTCGGCGCCACGTATCCGACGCTCGACCTCGGCACCGATCCTGCCGTGCTCCGTGACTGGGCCGTCGGGATGGAATCGATCGGCTTCGACGAGATCTTCATCCCCGAGCATGTGGTCGGCATCAATGCCGGCCTGCGACCTGACTGGGAACCGCTCAACCCGAACACCCTGAAAAAGGACAAGCCGATCTACGACCATACGAACCCGTTCTTCGAACCGTTCGTCGCCATGGGGTTCCTGGCCGCCGTCACCAGCCGCATCATGCTGACGAGCGGTGTGATGATCGCGCCCCAGCGGCAGACGGCGCTGATCGCCAAGCAGGCGGCCATCGCGGACGTCCTGAGCCGCGGCCGGATCCGGCTGGGCGTTGGCGTGGGCTGGAACGACGCCGAGTTCGAGGCCATGGGCGCGGACTTCCGCGCGCGGGGCAGGCGTATGGACGAGCAGATCGACCTGTTGCGGCGGCTGTGGACCGAGGAGTCCGTGACATACTCCGGGAGATTTGACACGTTCGAGGCGGCCGGCGTCTGCCCGATGCCCATCCAGCGTCCGATCCCGCTGATAATCGGCGGCGACTCCGACCCGGCGATGGAGCGTGCGGCAGCTCGCGGGGACGGCTGGTTCCTCACCCATACGGCTGTGGAGTGCGTCGACCGGACGTCGCGATTCTGGAAGCGCGTCGACGAGCTGGGCCGCCGCGACGGCATGTCGCTTGTGGGCACGATCTACCAGGGCACGCGACCTGCGCAGGCGATGCTCGACGACGTAGCTGCCTGGGCGGATCTCGGCGCGACCCATCTGAACATCCGTACGGCGACCTATCCGATCCAGTGGTCGAAGGGAAGGCTGGTGCGCAAGACCAACGTCGACGAGCACCTAGAGGCCCTCCGGGATCTGCGACAAGCATGGGCCGCGTTATGCCCGACGTCTTCCGGTGGGACGCCCTGAACCTTCGGAGCGTGCTGAGCACGATCAGCCAGCCAGTCCTGGCGCTCCAGAGCACGCGAGTGGACGAAGCAGCGGTCCGGGTGCCAATCGCCGCGGAGGAGGGGAATCCCTGGCTGGAACTTCTCCGGGAACACGTCCGGCAGGTGAGTGTCGAGATCATAGCCGGAACCGGTCATTTCTCCATGATCGAGCGGCCCACCGCTGTCAACGAGGCCGTCGAGAAATTTATCTCCTCACTACTGGTGTAAGTCGGTGCGCCTGATCAGACGACCTTGCCGACTCGTAGACAACTCGTGAAGACGGAGAGCACGACAATGACAGAAACTCCAAGCAAAGGTCCGGGACATGGCAACACCAAGCCCGTCGAGGAATTGATCCGGTGGTTCGTGGACGAATACAACAAAGGCCCCGGATACGCGAAGGTTGTGCTGCACCCCGAAGGCACGCTCACCGAACGTCCCAGCGCCAAGTATCCGCAGGGACGACGGGTGGACCTAGCTGGCCTGGTGGGCATGGAGGACCGACAACTGGCACTGCAGCCAGATCGTGTGTGGCAGCCCCAGTGGATAACCGCTCTGGAAGAGGAAGGGCACGGGCTGATCCAGTACACACACGTCGGGCACACCGCAGACGGAACCGAACTGGTCTTCTTCGGACTCAGCACGATCAAGTTTGTCGATGACCTGGTCCACACGTGGGTGGACACCGTGGTGCGGTTCAAGCGGGAGAAGGGCACGACCGAGCTGATTCCGTACTGATAGCTTGCCCTTCGCACGGGACCTCTCGCCGTAAGGAGCCCTGGCGGCTGGACAGCAGCAGCCTGGACGGCGACGAAGGAAGTCCCGGGTTGCGGCGACGGTGCCTGACCCTACCGTCAGGCGCGGGCGATTGGCGGCGAGGTAACTGCCACAGTCATCCATCACGTTCGGCCGAAGACTAGAAATTTAACGTAAGTGTTGATAAACTATGCAGGCATTGGACGATGTTCGTGGAGGCGGCCATGAAGGTCAGTGTCGACGGTGAGCGCTGCGTCGGCTCGGGGCAGTGCGTGGACTTCGCTCCGCAGGTGTTCCGGCAGGGCAAAGACGGCGCGTCCTCCGTCATCGAGCAGCCATCCGCCGAGCAGGAGGCGGACGTCCGCGAGGCGTGGGACGCGTGCCCCGTCATGGCGATCGAGATATCCGAGGATTAGGACACGAACCGGGCTCGGCAGCCGCACGGCGAGGGCCGCCACCATCCCGTGTTTCAACTGAAGTGATGACATTACGCTCGGCCGTGCTTAGCGCGGACTTAGTCGGCCGGGTAGAACGAGAAGCAGGATACCGATGACGACGACTGGCATCAGCCGCCCAGACGGGGCGACGAGGGTGCTGACCCAGTCGACGATCATCAGCTACCTCGGCTTGCCCGCGTTCACTGAGGACCCGTTCCCGGCGTACCGCTTTTTCCTCGACTATCCGGGTTGGCCGTCGCCGTCGGGTTACCGCGTGTTCGCGCGGTTCGACGACGTGCTGGGCATCCTGCGGGATCCCGATACGTTCGGCCAGCCGGGGCGGGTCGACGGGAACTTCCACACTGCCGATCCGCCGGAGCACACCCGGTTGCGCAAGCTGGTCTCGCGCGCCTTCACCTTTCGCGCAATGTCTCGGCAGCGCCAGTTCATCGAGAGCGTGGCCGACGAATTGCTTAATGAGATCCGGCCGGCCGGGCGCATGGACCTAGTCACGGACTTCAGCGCACTCTTGCCGGGACGCGTGACGGCAAAGCTGCTCGGCGTCGACTACGAGGACGGGGCGCGCTGGCAATCCTGGCTGGAGGCCATCAAGGCGTCACGTGGGATAGTCCACTATCTCGCCCCGGACCCGGCGGAGAAGCAGCGTGTTGACGCCGCCGCAGCTGAAGCGGCGAAGGACACGGCTGCCTTCCTGGCCGAGTTGATCCGCCGAAGCATCGACCATGACGGCGACGACATCGTGAGCGTCCTGCTCCGAGCGCAGGATGGCGACGACTCGCTGAGCGACAAGGAGATTCTCTGCACGCTTCTGCTGCTGCTTGGCGCAGGGCTGCACACGACGAGCGCGCAGATCGCCACCACGATGCGGCTGCTGCTCGAGCGGCCCGCGGTCTTCGCGCGGATCGCGGCCGACGCCAGCCTGATCGCCAACACGGTCGAGGAGGCGCTCCGTTACGAGGGCGCCCTCCAGGCCGAGTACCGGCTGGTGAAACGGCCCGTCCAGGTCGGGGGCGTCCGGCTCCAGCAAGGTGAGCTGCTCCTGATCGTCAACGGCGCCGCGAACCGCGACCCGCGGGCGTTCGAGAGCCCCGACGTCTTCGACATCGACCGGCCGAATGCGAAGGACCACCTCGCGTTCGGCCGCGGTATTCATCGCTGCCTTGGCGCAGAACTCGCGCGTGAGGAACTCAATATCGCCGTCGCCCGGCTCGTCGGCGCCTTGCCCGGCCTGCACGAGACGCAGAAGCCGGTGCGGCACCGGTACAACCGCTGGCCCGGCCTGGCGACGATGCCGGTGGCATGGGAGGCAGCGGGTGTCTGAAGGAGCCGAGATCCGGTTCGACGGGCGGGTCGCCGTCGTCACCGGGGCCGGACGGGGCCTCGGCCGCGAGTTCGCGAAGCTGCTCGCCTCCCGCGGCGCGGCCGTGGTGGTCAACGACATCGGAACGCCGGCCGACGCCGGCCGCTACACCGATGGTGATGGCGACGTCGCATACCGGGTTACGGAAGGCATCGCGGCTGACGGTGGTAGGGCGGTGAGCAACCGCGCCGACGTCGCCGATCCGGCCGGTGCGGCCTCCGTGGTCGCCGACGCGGTCACCGCCTTCGGCCGCGTCGACATCGTGATCAATAACGCCGGGATCGTGGTCGACGGTGCGCTGGCCGACGCCATGCCCGAGGCCCTGCGGGCCGCGTGGGGCGTGCACGTCGGCGGCGCGTTCAATATCCTCAGCGCGGCGTGGCCGCACCTCGCCGCCCAGGGCTACGGCCGGATCGTCAACGTCGGCTCGATCGCCGGGCTGCTCGTCGGCATCGCGGGGCACACCCCCTACGAGGTGGCCAAGGGCGGGCTCGCCGGCCTGACCAGGGCGCTCGCGACAGAGGGCGGCCCCCTCGGCATCACTGCCAACGCCCTGCTGCCCACGGCCGACACGCGTTCCGCCGCGACGGTGCCGCGCGGGTATGACCGGGGTGCCCGCTTCGAGGCGCGCCACGTCGCGCCGGTCGCGGCGTGGCTCGCGCACGAAGCCTGCCGCGTGAACGGCCGGTTCTTCGCCGCCGGCGCGGGCCGCGTCGGCGAGGTCTTCGCCTCTGCGGCGGCTGGTTACCAGTGCGCTCGGCCTGCCGAGTTCTCGCTGGAGCATATCCGTGCCAACTGGGAGGTCGTGAAGTCTCCCGCCGCCGCCATGACGCCTGCGAGTATCGGCGATTACAACGCCTTCCGCATGGCGATTTACCAGGCGGCGGTGTCATGAGCGGGGGGCAGCGGATCACCGACGATCAGGTGCGTTTCGATGGGCGGGTAGCGGTCGTCACCGGCGCGGGGCGCGGGCTCGGGAGGGAGTTCGCGCTCCTGCTTGCCCAGCGCGGCGCCGCGGTAGTGGTCAACGACATCGGCGTGTCGGCCGACGCCGCGCGCTACATCGATGTACGTCGCGATGGGACCGACTTCGGTGGTGACGCCTTCGTCAGCGGCATTGCCGTGCAGGTCGCGGCCGAGATCATGGCGGCAGGCGGCCGGGCGGTGGCGAACTCCGCGGATGTCGTCGGCTATCGGGGCGCGGCGTCCGTGGTCGAGGACGCGCTCGGCGCGTTCGGGCGGGTCGACATCGTCATCAACAACGCCGGGGTCGTCATCACCAAGCCGTTCGGAGAGTTGTCCCCCGACGATCTCGACACGGCCTTCTCCGTGCACGTCAACGGGTCGGTCGGGGTGCTGCGCGCGGCGTGGCCGCACCTGGCGGGCCAGGGCTACGGCAGGGTCGTGAACGTTTGCTCGCTGGAGGGCGTGCTGATCGGCAGCGCCGGGTTCGAGGTGTACAACGCGGCCAAGGGCGGGCTGATGGGTCTCACCCGCTCGCTGGCGGTCGAAGGAGCAGAGCACGGTATCGCGGTGAACGGGCTCCTGCCCGGAGCGATGACCCGGGGCAACGCTTCGGTCTCGCCTGCCTACAGGCGGTCCGCGACGGTCGACCGGAGCCCGAGTCTTGTCGCGCCGGCCGCGGCCTGGTTGTGCCACGAGGAGTGTGACGTGAGCGGGCAGTTCTTCGCCTCGACGGCAGGCAGCATGCGGCTGGTCTTCGCGTCGGCGGCGCGTGGGTACCAGTCACCAGATCCCGAGGCGTTCACGATCGAGGAACTTCGCGATCACTGGGAGCTGGCTTGTTCCCGTGAACCGGCGCTGATCCCGGCGAGTGCGGCCGAGTTCAACGACTTCCGCCGGTCCATTCTCAACGAGAAAGTCGTCCACCCATAACGTGCGCGCGCTCTTCCGCCTCGCGCTTGATCATAAAGGAGTAACTCGCGATGGCAATTGCCTTGGACTCTGAGCTGGCGCTCCGCGCTGCCTTCGATCCCTTCGAACAGCTGCTCGTAGATAACCCGTTTCCCATCTGGGCGCAGGCTCGCGAGATCGCACCGGTCTTTTATTCAGACGTTATCCAGGCGTGGGTTGTCACCGGCCATGCGCTGCTAGAGGAGATCTTCCGCGACCCTAAGCGTTTTCCCAGCGGCGGCCTGGGAGTGATGACGGCTCCTCCGCCCGAGGTTCAGGAGATCCTGTCCGCGATCGACGTTGTGTCGCCGTTGCGTGCGAGCGACCCGCCCGACCACACGCGGCAACGGCGTCCGACGCTGGCTGCCGTGTCACCGCGCCGTGTCGCTGCGCTCGAGCCAGCCATCCGCCGCATCGCCGACGAGCTCATCGACTCCTTCATCGACGACGGCGCCTGCGACTTCTACCAGGCGTTCGCATACCCGTTCCCGCTCCGCGTGGTCTCCGGACTGCTCGGGTTCTCCCGCGAGGACGCCGAGCGCCTGCACTACTGGGCGTCGTGCCGCGTAGCCCTCGCGTGGGGACGCATGGACCTCGAGGTCTGGAAACAGACAGCCCGCGGCATGGTCGCATTCCACGACTTCGTCAAGGCTCAGGTGCTCGACCGCAGGGCAAACGCTCGCGATGACGGGCTGACGGACTTCGTGCAGAGCGCGCTCGGCGCGAAGGATCCGATGAGCATCCCGGAGATCGTTGAGCAGACTTTCGCCCTGATCACCGGGGGTCACGAAACGACGGCCAACTGGCTGACGTTGAGCATGTATCACCTGCTATCCCACCGCGAACGGTGGGAGGCCGTCTGCTCCGGTGCGTACGCCACCGCCGAGCTCGTCGAGGAGGCACTCCGCTACGACAGCCCCGTGCGCGCGGTGTGGCGCAGGGCCGGGTCGGACACCTCGATCGGTGGCGTCGACATCAAGGAGGGCGACCGGCTCTATTGCGTCAACGGCGCGGCGAACCGCGACCCGGCCGTCTTCGAGAATCCGGACAACTTCTGCCCGGGCCGCAGCCAGGCTCGTCTGCACCTCACCTTCGGCCGCGCGACCCACCACTGCATCGGTGCCAGCCTGTCGCGGCTGGAGGGCACCGCAGCCTTCGAGGCTTTGATCAGGAGGTTGCCTTCGGTGCGTCTCGCGTCGGCCGAGCTGCACTGCGAGAAGAACGCCACGCTTCGCATCACCGTGGGCCTGCCCATCCAGTGGGATGTCACCTGAGCCGGGCCCCTGACATACAGGAACGGGCGGGAAGCCTGCACCGATGTCGTCACCTGCACCGGCTTCTCCGCTGCAGCAGGCGCTGCGGCACCAGCACACCGCGTTCGCCGCGTTCTCCGCCGGGCGCCCAGTACCCGCGGTTCAAGTCCCGCCGCGGCCGGCAATCCGGTTGCTGTTAGCGACCTGACGTCAGAACGCCGTCAGGCCGCCGTCGACGACCAAAGTGGTTCCAGTGATGTAGCCAGCGGCTGGGCTGGCGAGGAAGACGACGGCAGCCGCGAGCTCCTCCGGGTCACCGGGCCGGCCGGCGGGCACGCGCGGCAGCTGGCTGTCGATGTACCCATCGGGGAACTGTTCGGTCATCTCCGATGGGAAGTAACCGGGCGCGAGGGCTGTCACGCGGATGCCCTTGCGTCCGGTCCATTGGACGGCGAGGTCACGCGTCAGCCCGATCAGTCCCGCCTTGCTTGCAGAATAGGCCGCCTGCGGGAGCCCGCCGCTTGCGAGCGCGGCGACGCTGGCGATGTTGATGATCGCGCTGCCGGGCTGCATGACGCGGCTGCAGGCCTGAGCCATCCAGTAGCAGCCGTTCAGGTTGATATCAATGACCTCGCGGAACTGCTCGGGCGTTTCCCGCGTGGCCGGCACGGCTGTGCCCTTCCCCGCGTTGTTGACGAGGACATCGACATGCCCGAACTCCGTTATTGCCGCCTCGACGACGGCTGACGCGTTTTCCGGTAGTGCCACGTCAGCGGCGACAGTGATTGCACGCCGGCCGGCCCGCGCGACAATCGCGCGCGTCGCTTCGAGACGCTCCACGCGGCGCGCTACGAGCACGAGGTCCGCTCCTGCCTCGGCAAGCGCCTTGGCGAACGCCACGCCGAGGCCCGAGGAGGCCCCGGTCACGATCGCGACCTTGTCGTCGAGGCGGAAGCGGTCAAGCACCGTGGTCATATCTGTCCTCTCGTTCACAGGAGCTGTACGGAAGGTGGCCGATACTAGTGGTAAATCACACTGAGGGTTCTGGTGTCGATGCAGCTACGTCGCGGTTCGAAGTTCGGCGTTGTGGCCATCGGAGACGGCAATCTCCTATACGCCGAAGGGACCGTGGACCCAGTTACCGGGCGCAAACCCTGGATGACGAGACACGATCACGCGGCCCACCGCCAGCGCGCATCACCTCGCCGATCCCGACCGGCGGGATGTAGGAACGCGCCGCGCTCATCCAGCTGCGCAGTTAAGGCTTCCCGGGGACTTCGCCTATCTGGGAGCCGTCGGGGGCGCGGGGTCCCGGGACGTTCCGGAAGGCGAAGGACTCGGCCGGGCGGCCGGGCTGGACGTACCAGGCCTCGCCGGTCCGGTCGCTGGCCAGGACGGCCAGCAGGGCGTCGGCCACCTCGTCCGCCGTCATCAGCGGGATGCCCGCGACGCTGATCAGGTGCCGGACCGGGTCGTTGATCGCCGTGTCCGCGAAGCCCTGACACAGGGCGTTCACGGCGATGTGATCCGCCGCCAGCGCGGGGCCAAGGGCCTGGGCCAGGCCGACGACGGCGTGCTTGGCCGCGGCGTAGATCGGGTCGCCGGGGACCGCGGTCGGCCCGGCCAGGCTGGAGGTGAGGACCAGGGCGCCGCGGCCGCGGGCCCGCAGGGCAGGCAGCGCGGCGTTCATGCCGAAGAAGGCCCCGTCGACGTTGATGCCGAACGCGCGCCGGTAGGCGGCCAGATCCCAGGCCGGGCCGCCCAGCCCGACGCTCGTGGTGGACACGCCGGCGTTGAGGAAGGCCACGGCGCCGTCGAGGTCGATGGCCATCAGGGCTCCCACAGCCCGGCGGTCACAGGGGTGTGGTGAAGCAGGGGTAGCACTCTGCCGACGTCGTCGTCACGGCTCTGTTTGGTCGGCGGCGCGTTTTTCGGCGGCCTCGGCCAGCAGCGCGAGCTCTTCGGGCAGGTAACCGGCCAGCTTATCGATGTCGGGGACGAGTTCGCGGGAGCTGACCAGGCCGAAGTGCAGCTGGCCAAGGTACCCGACCAGGGTGATGTTCAGGCCCTGGCCGTCGGTGACCACCGACACCGGGTAGTGGGCGATCAGCTTGGCCCCGCATAGGTAGGCAGGGACGTTCGGGCCGGGGACGTTGGAGATCGTGACGTTGAACGGCGGCAGCCGGTGCAGCACGCCGGTCGCGAACACGACGCGGGCGGCCCGCGCGGTCAGCGCAGGCGGGGCGAAGTCGCTGATCTCGTCGACCAGGCCCTGCGGGATCGCCGCCTGCTGAGCCTTGGCGATTTTCGTCGCGGCGTGAACGATGTCCAGCCGCCGGCCGGGGTCGTGGACGTTGGTGGGCAGTTCGGCCAGCATGGCCGACACCTTGTTGCCCAGCGCTCCCTTGCTGGCCGGGTCGTGCACCGAGACCGGGATCATCGCTATGAGCGGCTGGGCCGGCAGCGCGTCGTGATCGGCCAGCCAGCGCCGCAGGGCGCCCGCGGACATCGCCATCACGACGTCGTTGACCGAGACTCCGAAGGCGTTCTTGACCATCTTGACCGTGTCGAGGTCGACGCTGCGGAACGCGAACCTGCGGTGCGGGGTAATCTGCTTGTTGAACGGCGTGGCGGGGGCACGTCCCGCAGCGGTGACGATGATATCGCCGTCGCCGCGGTTCAGCCCGAGCATGCCGCCGACCACCGTGCTCACCACCGGCGCCAGCGTGGGCAGCACCCTGACCAGCTCGTTGGTCATCCGGACGGTCTGGACCGGTCGCCATGCGAGCCGGACGGCCGTCCTCGCGGCAAGCTCCGGCCATCTCGGGGGGTTGGCCGGGTGCCACGGCTGGACGGGAGGCAGCTCGCGGCCGTCGGGGCTCATGTCGAGCAGGATGGTGAGGAGCTCGGTGCCGGACACGCCGTCGACCGCGGCGTGGTGGATCTTGGTGTAGACCGCGGCGCGCTCGCCGTCCAGCCCGGAGATCAGGTAGATCTCCCACAGCGGGCGGCCGCGGTCCAGCGGCCGGGCGTGCAGCCGGCTGACCTGCTCGGTCAGCTGGGCGTCCGACCCCGGACGGGGCAGGGCGAGCTCGCGGACGTGATACTCGATGTCGAAGTCCGGGTCATCGATCCAGTACGGCTGGTCCAGGCCAAGCGGGACGTTCAGCAGCTTGCGCCGCAGGACGGGCACCAGCGGGATGCGCTCGGCCAGCACCTCGGTAAGCCGGGCCAGGGTCAGCGGCGCGGGCGCGCCGCTCGGGTCCAGTATCGACAGTCCGCCGGTGTGGCCGGTCGTATTGGCAGTCTCGAAGGCGAGGAAGGAGGCGTCAAGCCCGGTCAGCTGCTGCATGGTTTGTTCCTTAAGTGGCGTGCCGGTCCAGCCAGTTCCGGATCGCTCCGGCGACGGCGCCGGGGACCTCCAGCTGCGGGGTGTGCCCGACTCCGGCGAAGATAACGGATTCCCAGTGCGGATTCCGGGCGGCTGCCTGGCGCATGGCTGCCAGCGGAACCAGGCGGTCGGCGTCCCCGCCGATGAGCAGGACCGGGATGTCGATGCCGGCCATCATCGCCGCGTACCGCCGGCGCCGGGCGGCGATCCGCAGCATGGACCGGGCGGCGGCGAGGAATATCCGGGCGCGCGCCGAGGCCTGGGCGGGCGTGGCCGGGCGCCGCCGGGCGGTGAGCGCCACCTCGGCCTTGATCATCTCGGGGTCGGCCCGGGACGGGTCCGCGTAGCAGAGCTGGAGGAGCTGCTGGACGGCTGCTTCCGGCGAGACGCTCGCCAGCAGCCTCGCGACGGCCAGCTCGCCCGGGCCGGGCAACGCGTACAGCAGGAACCGGCCGGTGACGTGCCAGTCGGGTTTATGCGGCGGCGGCGGAAGGGCGGGATCGATCAGGACCAGGCCCTTGATCGCGTCCTGGTGGGCCGCCGTCTCCATGATCGAGATCTGGCCGCCCATGGAGTTCCCTACCAGGATCACCGGCGTGCCGATGACCTCGGTTATGAACCGGTCCACGAGGCGGGTGTTGGCCTGCACGGTGGAGTTGGAGCGCAGGCCTGGGGTCAGGCCGAACCCGCGAAGGTCCAGCGCGACCGCGCGGCGGCCGGCCGCCAGGTGCGGGCCGATCAGGCACCAGTTCAGGTGCGCGCCACCCAGGCCGTGCACGAACACGATCGGCGGGCGCGGGTCCTGGCTCAGGCCTGGGGTCCCGCTTTCGCTCGGGCCTGGCGTCTGGCCGTTGGGTTTGGGGCTGAACTCGATCCAGTGGACGGGGCCGTCCAGGTCGGTGACGTAGCCGCGCGCGTCCCAGGGTGCGGCGTAGTCCCAGGGTGCCGGGCGTGTGGCGGGAGCTGGGCTCGGGCGAGCGGGGTCGGGGCTGGTCATCGGCGGTCCGCGTAGAGCGGCCGCAGCAGGGGCGGCGGGTGGAAGGGGCGGTGCTGGCCGGGCGGGATAGGTCTCCGGACGAAGTAGATCACTGCCTGCTCCGCTCGCTCGGCCACACGACCTTGGCATGGTGGTGATGCACCTTTAGTATATGTCTCATCTACAAGATTGTGGAACACGAATTTTTCTACAAGGATGTGGAATTTGAGTTTTAACCTGGCGACCATGCTGACCGAGACGGCCCTGGCCACGCCGGACGCCCTGGTCCACCTGACCGGCGGAACCGCGACGACGTACCGCGAGCTCGACGAGCAATCGGGCCGGTTCGCGGCGGGCCTGCGCGAGGCCGGCCTGGATCCCGGCGACGTGGTGGCGCTGCAACTGCCGAACTTGCCGCACTTCCTGACTGCCTACTTCGGGGCGCTCAAGGCCGGCATGGTGGTGCTGCCCCTCAACCCGCTGCTGATGGCGCCCGAGCTCGAATACCACCTGGGCGACTCGTCGGCGACGATGCTGGTCGGATTCGAGGGCATGCACGTCGAGGCCGGCAAGGCCTGCGAGCAGCTCGGCATCCCGCTGTACCTGGCCAGCACGAGCGGCGGCTCGCTGCCAGACGGTGCCCGGCCGGTCAGCGCGCTGTTCAGCGGCTCGGCGCTGGATCCTCCGGGCGGGGACGTCGTGCCGCGCGGCCCGGAAGACACTGCCGTGCTCGTCTACACCAGCGGCACCACGGGCAAGCCGAAGGGCGCGGAACTCACCCACTTCCAGCTGTACATGAACTGCACCATCGTCGGCCACCTGTTCGGGGCCCGGCACAATGACGTCACCCTCGCCGTCCTGCCGTTCTTCCACGTGTTCGGGCTCTCGTCAATAATCAACGTGAGCGTGCGGTACGGCAGCTGCCTGTCGATCCTGCCGCGGTTCCAGCCCGCCGCGGTGCTGGACGCGCTCGAGCGCGACCGGTGCACGGTGATCGGCGGCGTGCCGACTATGCTGCACGCCCTGGCGCGGCAGGACATCTCAGGGCGTGACCTGTCGGCGCTGCGGGTCGCCGTGTCCGGCGGCGCGTCGCTGCCGGAGGACGTCCTGCGCACGTTCGAGGGCAAGTACGGCATCGAGGTGCTCGAGGGCTACGGCATGTCCGAGACGGCCAGCACATGCTCATTCAACCGGCCCGGCGACCGGCGGGTGCTATCCATCGGCAAGCCGGTGTGGGGGGTCACGATGCGGGTGGGTGACGCCACCGATCAACCGCTGCCGCCCGGGCGCGAGCACGTGGGTGAGATTCTCATCCGCGGGCACAACGTCATGAAGGGCTATCTCGGGCGGCCCGAGGCCACCGCGGAGGCGATACGCGACGGCTGGCTGCATACCGGCGACCTCGGCTACATGGACGAGGACGGCTTCTACTTCATCGTCGACCGGGCCAAGGACCTGGTGATCCGGGGCGGGTACAACGTCTACCCGCGCGAGATCGAAGAGGTCCTCTACGCCCACCCCGAAATCCTCGAGGCGGCCGTGATCGGCAAGCCGGACGAGCGGCTCGGCGAGGAGGTCGTGGCCGTCGTGGTCCTGCGTCCGGGTTCCGAGCTGGGCGCGGACGAGCTCATCGCCTACTGCCGCGAGCGGCTGGCGGCGTATAAGTACCCGCGCGAGATCCGCTTCGTGGCCGAGCTGCCGAAGGGACCGTCGGGCAAGGTCCTGAAGTCCGCGCTGCGCGAAGCTGTAGCGTAGCGAGCTTGCTGATGGCGCTGCGCGGTGTGCGCGGCCGGGGCGTCGCGGTGGTGAAGGCCGAGACCGGCGGCCGCGGCGTGAATACGAGGAGGATAGGTATGGAAAAGGCTGCCATCGTCACCGGCGCTGCCCGGGGCATCGGCGCCGGCGTGGCCCGCCGGCTCGCCGCGGACGGGTTCGCCGTCGCCGCGCTAGACCTCGAGGAGGCCGTCGGCAAGCCGGTCGTCGGGCAGATCGAGGCGGCCGGCGGGCGCGCCATCGCCATCGGCGCCGACGTGGCGGACGAAGCCGCGGTCGAGGCCGCCGTAGCGCGGGTGGCCGAGGAGCTCGGCCCGCCGCTCGTGCTGGTCAACAACGCCGGGATCATCCGCGACAACCTGCTGTTCAAGATGAGCTCCGGCGATTGGGACGCCGTGATGAACGTCCACCTGCGCGGGGCGTTCCTGATGAGCCGCGCGGTGCAGGGCCACATGACCAGGGCGGGTTGGGGCCGGATCGTCAACCTGTCCAGCACGTCGGCGCTGGGCAACCGCGGCCAGGCGAACTACTCGGCGGCGAAGGCCGGACTGCAGGGTTTCACCAAGACGCTGGCAATCGAGCTGGGCAGGTTCGGGGTAACAGTCAACGCGATCGCGCCCGGCTTCATCGAGACCGCCATGACCGCTGCGACCGCGGCCCGGATCGGCGTCGACTTCGCCGAGTTCACGAAATCCGCGGCCGCGCAGATCCCGGTGGGGCGTATCGGCACGCCGGAGGACATCGCGCACGTGGTGGCATTCTTCGCCAGCGAGGGTGCCGGTTTCGTCTCTGGGCAGGTGCTGTATGTGGCCGGCGGCCCGCGAGCGTAGGAGTGCGAGATCGTGCAGGTATTCCAGGGCGTTGCGGAGCTGGAGAAGGCGGTTGGCGCCCATCTGGGCTATAGCGACT
>Ga0070710_10000884_pt1 | contig 14339 bp, 8 predicted proteins | sample LARL52metaG_FD_65454 | JGI IMG/M metagenome (GOLD analysis project Ga0070710, IMG submission 65454) | Corn, switchgrass and miscanthus rhizosphere microbial communities from Kellogg Biological Station, Michigan, USA - LAR L5-2 metaG | ecosystem: Host-associated > Plants > Roots > Rhizosphere ... | reverse complement strand
TCGTCCACTGTCCAGGCGCGCTCGTCACCGGGGAAGTCGAAGAACAGCGGCCGCATCGGCGGCGCGCCGGTGCGGTGGGCGGCCTCGGCGAGCTCGGTGAGGTAGGGACGCAGGCGTTCCCGCAGCCGCAGGTGCGCGGCGAGGATCCCGTAGGCCTCCTCGCCGTAGGACCACACCTCGTTCGGCCCGCCGGACATCGAGGTGCTGAAGGCCTGGTTCGGTTTCCGGTCGCCGTGCAGCCGCATGATCGGGCTGAAGGTGCCGTACTGGAACCACCGGACGAGGACCTCCCGGTAGGCCGGGTCGTCCGGGTCGCCGCCGTGGAAGCCGCCGATGTCGGTGTGCCACCACGGGATTCCGCTCAGCCCGACGTTGAGACCCGCCCGGAGCTGGGTCGCGAGCGAGGAGAACGTGGTGGGGATGTCGCCGGACCACAGTGCGGTGCCGTGGCGCTGGCTGCCCGCCCAGGCGCTGCGGATCAGCGTCAGCGGGCGGTCCTCGCCGGTGGACCGCAGGCCGTCGGCGACGCCTTGCGCGTGCAGCAACGGGTAGAGGTTGCCGACCTGCGCGCCGGGACCGGCGGCGTAGACGGCGCGGGAGGCCAGGTGCGGTGGGACGTCCGGTTCACAGGCGTCGAGCCAGAAGAGCCTGATGCCATGCGCGTAGTAGTGCTCGCGCAGCTGCTGCCACAGGAACTGGCGGGCGCGCGGATCGGTGGCGTCGTAGTAGGCCATCGGCTGATAGGCGGGTCCCGGTTCGCGGGACGGCCAGTGTGAGGTGAGGAGGCCGCCGTGGGCGTCGCGGACCAACAGCCCGTCCGCGCGCATCGCGTCGTGGTTGTCGCTGCTCGGTTCCACGGTGGGCCACACCGAGACCGCGAGCTGCACACCGAGCGCCGACAGTTCGTCCACCATCGCCGCCGGATCGGGCCACTCGGCGGGTTCGAAACGCCAGTCGCCCATCCGCGGCCAGTGGAAGAAGTCGCAGACGATGACCGACAGCGGCAGGTCGCGCCGGGCGTACTCACGTGCGACCGCGAGGAGCTCCTCCTGGTCGCGGTAGCGCAGTTTCGACTGCCAGAACCCGCTCGCCCACTCCGGCAGCAAGGGCGGATGGCCGGTGGCGCCGGCGTAGGAGGCCATGACGTCGGCCGGGGTGTCGCCGGCGGTGATCCAGTAGTCGAGCTGGCGGGTGGACTCGGCGACCCACCGGGTGGTGTCGGCGCCCAGTTCGACCCGTCCGAGCGCGGGGTTGTGCCACAGCAGGCCGTAGCCGCGGGAGGAGTGCAGGAACGGGATGGCGGCGACGGTGTTCGCCTGGATCAGGTCGACCACCACGCCCTTCTGGTCCAGGCGGCCGTTCGGGTTCTGGCCGAGACCGAAGATCCGCTCGTCCTCGTACGCCGTGAAGTGCTGCTCGACGTGATAGGCGCCGTCGATCCGCGGCGAGAAGACTCTCGGTCCACTGTGGCCGGTGCGCTGCTCCGAGAGCAGCTCGCGGCCGGTCGCCGAGTGCAGGAACCGGAGCCGGCCGCCGGGGTCCACCTCGACGACGAGCCTGCCGTTGACCAGGCGCGCCGATCCGTCGTCCAGCACCGTCGGTTCGGCATCGGGAGAAGGCGGCGCCACGGTGTCGAGGGCACCGGGCAGTCCGGTCTCGATCGCGGTCACGGACGCGCGGACGCGCACCGCGTGCGGCCCCCAGGGTTCGATCCGCAGGACCTCCTGCGGCGTGCGCAGCTCCAAGCCACCGGCATCGCGAACCAAAGCAGGCACAGCCGTCCCCCAAAAAGCCCGTTGAAGCGCTTCGATTTGCGGAAGCTACCAAACGATCATGCCTCACGACAATGACCCCACCCCACTTTGTCGGCCAACCAATCGAGACAGGCAGGTCAGCCATTTCCGCGTCGAATTCGTTCGATGAAGTCGCTGGTCTTCAGCTCGCAATCTCCAGTTGACCCCTTGAAATTCCGAAAACGATCTGGCAGTTTGAAAAGCGGATGTTAACGCTAACACTGCCCATTGCGCATATGCGACTTCGACGCTGAGGGGAATCACCGTGGATTCGATGGAGCAGACCCGACCGAGACGGCGCAGGTGGGCGGCCGCGCTGAGCATCGTGCTCGCGGCCGCCGGGACGGTCGCGATCGACACCAGTGCGGCGTCGGCGGCGACCGTGGACACGAACGCGTGGTACGTGCTGGTCAACCGCAACAGCGGCAAGGCGATGGACGTCGCGAGCGGCTCCACCGCCGACGGGGCGACCGTCCAGCAGTGGTCGCGCCAGGACAGCAACAACCAGCAGTGGCAGTTCGTCGACGCCGGGGGCGGCTACTACCGGTTGAAGTCGAGGAACTCCGGCAAGGTCCTCGACGTGTCCGGCTGGTCGACCGCGGACGGCGGGAAGGTCCAGCAGTGGACGGATCTCAACGGCAGCAACCAGCAGTTCCGGCTCGCCGACTCCGACGGCGGCTACGTCCGGCTGATCAACCGCAACAGCGGCAAGGCCGTGGAGGTCACCGGCCTGTCGACCGCGGACGGGGCGGCGGTCGTGCAGTACGGCGACTGGAACGGCGCCAACCAGCAGTGGCAACTGGCCCGCGTGAGTGACACGCCGGGTACCTGCTCACTGCCGTCGACGTACCGCTGGTCCTCGACGGGCGCGCTGGCGACCCCGAAGTCCGACTGGGTCTCGCTCAAGGACTTCACCAACGTCGTCTACAACGGCAAGCACATCGTCTACGGGTCGACGGTCGACGCCTCAGGGCAGCACTACGGCTCGATGGGCTTCGCGCCGTTCACCAACTGGTCGGACATGGCCTCGGCCACGCAGACCGGGATGAACATCGGCACCGTCGCGCCCACGTTGTTCTACTTCGCCCCGAAGAACATCTGGGTGCTCACCTACCAGTGGGGTGCGACCACCTTCAGCTACCGGACCACCAGCGACCCCACCAACCCCAACGGCTGGTCCGCGCCGCAGGAGCTGTTCTCCGGCAACATCCCCGGCAACAGCGCCCTCGACCAGACCATCATCGGTGACGGCACGAACATGTACATGTTCTTCGCCGGCGACAACGGCAGCATCTACCGCGCCAGCATGCCGATCGGGAACTTCCCCGGCAGCTTCGGCACGTCCTACACGACGATCATGACCGACACGACCGCCAACCTGTTCGAGGCGGTCGAGGTCTACAAGGTCAAGGACCAGAACCAGTACCTCATGCTCGTCGAGGCGCTCGGCACCAACGGCCGCTACTTCCGCTCGTTCACCGCCACGAGCCTGAACGGGTCGTGGACGCCGCAGGCCGCCACCGAGAGCAACCCGTTCGCCGGCAAGGCCAACAGCGGGGCGACCTGGAGCAACGACATCAGTCACGGTGACCTCGTGCGCACCAACCCCGACCAGACCAAGACCATCGACCCGTGCAACCTCCAGCTCCTGTACCAGGGGCGGGACCCGAAGTCGGACGGGCTTCCGTACAACTCGCTGCCCTGGCGGCCGGCTGTGCTGACGCTGCAGCGCTGACCGCCTGACCCGGACCGGCCCGCCTTCAGTCCACTGTGGACGGAAGGCGGGCCGGCGCCGTGATCGCCCGCAACCGCGCCTTGAGCTGTTCCGCCTCAGGCACCCCGATCTCGGCGTAGACGGCAGCCGCCTCACCCCACAGGGCAGCCGCCTCACCCACCTCCCCCGCCCCGCACCGCAGGTGCCCGATGCCGTCGAGCGCACGGGCCCGTTCGTACCGGTCACCGATCGCGGTGGCCAGCGCGAGCGCCGCGTCGTGGTGCTGCTCGGCCTGGTCGAAGCGGCGCATGGCCGTTGCGGCGGCGGCGATGCCGTTGAGGGCCTGGGCTTCCTGGAAACGTTCGCCGAGTCGCCGGTCGAGGGTCAGGGCCTGGCGGAACGAGTGCAGGGCCTGGGCGGGCAGGCCCATGCGCAGCAACAGGTCTCCCTGGTAGCCGAGCACCGCGGCCTCGCTCGCGAGGTCACCGGACGCGCTGTGCACGGCGAGGGCGCGTTCCGCGTGGCGACGGGCGACCCAGTGGTTGCCGAGCCGGGTGTGCAGGACGGTCAGGTTGCCGGAGACGAAGGCTTCGCCCTGGTGGTCGCCGAGCTCGCGGCACAGGCGGGCGGCGTGGCGCAGCGAGTGGGCCGACTCGTGGTAGCGGCCGAGGAGGGCGTAGGCCAGGCCCAGGTTGCTGTGCTCGATGCTTTCCAGCATCCGGTCGCCCAGCAGTTCGGCCAGTTCGAGTGCGCGCTGGTGGCAGTCGACCGCTTCCCGGTAGTGGCCGAGTCGCAGGTGCACGAACGCGAGGTTGGCGAGCACCATGGCCTCGCTCGCCTGGTCGCCGGTCTCGCGGACGATGTGCAGGGACAGCCGGTAGGTCTCCCCCGCTTCGGCGTGCCGGCCGAGTCTGCCGTACACGCTTGCCAGGTTGTTGATGGTTCTCGCCTCGCCGGTGCGGTCGCCGGTCTGCCTGCGCAGCGCCAGTGCCGCTTCCAGGTGCTCGATCGCTTCGGCGTAGCGGCCCAGGTGGTGGTAGACGCCGCCGAGGTTGTTCAGCGCGGCACCGATGCGGTCGGGGTCGTCGAGGCAGCGGGCCGCGTGCAGGGCGTGGCGGTGGGCGGTGCGGGCTTCGGCGAGATGACGTCCCTGGTCCAGGTACGGGCGCAACGCCTGGGAAAGCTCGCAGGCCTGGGTGTGCCAACCGTGCGTGGCGCAGTGTGCGACGACGGCGATCAGGTTTGCCCGTTCGGCGTTGAGCCAGTGCGCGGCGAGCACCGGGTCGTGCAGCGGTGGGGTCTGGAACGCGGCCGGGTGAGGTGGGCGGCCGCGGCCCAACGGCAGCGTTGTCTCGGCAACGGTCGCGGCGTGGACGTAGTAGTCGAAGAGCCGGGTCAGCGCGGCTTCCACGGCGTCGGTGGCCGGTTGGCGCCTGCCGTAGGCGCGCAGCAGGTCGTGGATGCGGTAGCGGCCGGCGCCGTCGCGTTGCACCAGGTGCGCGCGGCAGAGCACGCCGGCCAGCCGGACCGCCGCGGCGGGGCTGGTGTCCAGCAGGGCGGCGGCCGCGTACTCGTCGAAGGCGGCGCCCGGATGCCAGGCGAGAAGACCGAAAGCCCTTGCCGCGGACGGAGGCAGCACGCGGTAGGACCAGTCGAAGACCGCCACGACGGCGGTGCTCGGGTCGCCGCCCGCGTCCAGCTCGTCCAGGTCGCGCTGCCGGTCGGCGAGCTCGGCGAGCGAGGTGCCGGACTGGGCGGCGAGCTCGGCGACGATGCGCAGGGCCAGCGGCAGTCCGGCACACCGTGCCACGATCGCGTCGGCGCCCTCCTGGTCCGCGACGAGCCTGCCGAGCAGGGCCCGTGCCTGATCCGGTGGCATCGGGTCCAGCCGCACGCGGTGCGCGCCGTCCCGCGCGACCAGGCCGGCCAGGTCGTCGCGGCTGGTCACCACGACCAGGCAGCCCGCGGTGCCCGGCAGCAGCGGCCGCACCTGGTCGGACGCACGCGCGTTGTCCAGCACCACCAGCATCCGCCGGTCCGCGAGCAACGTCCGGTACCGGCCGGACAGCTCGGCGATCTCGTCGCCGATGCCGGTGGCGGGTTCGCCGAGGACCCGCAGGAACCCCGCCAGCACCTGTTCCGGCGGCACCGGTGGTTCCGGGCCGTAGCCGCGCAGGTCGGCGTACAGGCAGCCGTCCGGAAACCGGCTGCGCGCGCCGTGCGCCCAATGCACCGCCAGCGCGGTCTTGCCCACGCCTGCCGTTCCGACGACCGCGGCGACCGCACCGGCGAAGTGGTGCAACCGGCGCAGTTCGTCCTGCCTGCCCACGAACGGGTCCGCGTCCGGCGGCAGCTGCCACGGCACGGGCGTGGCGCGCGGCAGCACGGCGGCGGTCCGCGCGGGACCGGCCAACCGGGGGTCGTCGCGCAGGATCCGTTGGTACAGCTGCTTGATCTCCGGGCTGGGGTCGGCACCCAGCTCCGTGTCGAGCACGCGCCGCAACCGGTCGTACGCGCGCATCGCCTCGCCCGGACGGCCGCTGCGGTACAACGCGAGCATCAGCTGGCCCCACAACCGTTCCCGCAGCTCGTACCGGCCGGTGAGCTCGCGCAGCTCGGCGGCGAGCCCGGCGTGCCTGCCGAGTTCGAGACGTGCCTGCACGCAGTCCTCGATGGCGTCGACGCGACGGTCCTCCAGCATCCGGACCGTGGGCTGCACGGCCTCCGGTACCGGCACGCCGTCGAGCACCGGGCCCCGCCACAGCTCGCCCGCGCAGGTCAGCCGCTCGACGGCCTGTTCGTAGTCACCGCGGCTGAGGCAGTCGCGGCCCGCCTCCGCGAGGGCGGTGAACGCGAGCACGTCGAGGTCGTCCGGCTCGGCGGCGAGGAGGTAGCCGCCGTTCGCCGTCTCGATTCGCGTGCTGTCCCTGCCACCGGACCGCAGCAACCGGCGCAGATCGCTGACGTACGAACGCAGGTTGATCCGTGCCGAGCGCGGCGGGCATCCGCCCCACAGGGCGTCGACGATCCGATCGGCCGGCACGAAGGTGTTGGCGTGCAACGCGAGTGTGCCGAGCAGCACCCTGGCCATCCGGCGCGCCGGCAACGCGGGACCGCGGTCGGTGGCGATCTCGACCGGTCCGAGAATGCGAAGCCTCACCTCACGCTCTCCACCGTCGCCGGGGACTGTCGACGGTTCGAGCCTACGGTCGGGAACGCGACTCGTACGCACCCAATCGGAGTGAAGCGCCTGTGCCGTACACGAGGCCGTATACGCCGTTGTGTACGCGAACAGCCGATCGTGCCGATGTCCGTGCCAGGAAAGGCGGAAAGGCGGCCGATGGGAGTCTTCACAGGGCCGTCGCCCCGGATGATCGGGCGCGACGAGGAGTTGCGGGTGCTCACGACCGTGGTCGAGAACGGCGGCACCGCGCTCGTGCTCGGCGAACCGGGCATCGGGAAGTCCCGGCTCGCCGCCGCGGCCGCGGATCACGCCGTCTCACTGGGGATGCGGGTGTTGCGCGGCCGGGCCGACGCGGCCACACCGCTGCGGTCGGTGTCCGAAGCGCTGCTCTCGCTCACCAGGGACAGCGGGGTGCCGCCCGACCCGGAGCTCCTGCCCTACCGCCCCGCACTCTCCCGGTTCGCCCCGGAATGGCGCGACAGCAGGGCTTTCGGGGACGACGAGGCACTTCCCGTGGTGGCGGAAGGGCTCCTGCGGCTGCTGGGTGCGATCGGCCGCGACACCGGATGCGTGCTGGTCCTGGAAGACCTGCACGACGCCGACGCGGACACCGCGGCGATCCTCGACTACCTCGCCGACAACCTGACCGGACGGGTGGCCGTGCTCGCGACCGCCAGGAAGGAGCAGAGCCCGGTGCTGGAGCTGGTGCGGGGCGGCAGGCGCGGCGGCATCACCGTCGTCGAACCGGCCCGGCTGGACCGGTCGCAGGTGCGCGACCTGGTCGTCTCCCGTCTCGGGGACGCGCCGAGTGCGACCGTGGACCTCGTGTTCCGGGACAGCGAGGGCGTGCCGTTCATCGCGGAAGAGCTGCTCGCCGACCTGGGGCGAGAACCGGGAACTGCGGTTCCGCAGGCGGTCGTGCACAGCGTCGCGGCACGGATGCGCCGGCTCGGCTGCGAGCTCGCCGAGCTGCTCACCGTCGCGGCGGTGTTCGGGCGCCGGTTTCCGCTGCCGGTGCTGCGGGTCGCGTGTGGCCTCAGCCGGCCGGACCTGGTGCGGCGGTTGCGTCCCGCCGTCGCGAACCAGCTCGTCACGCCGGACGAGCTCGTGGCCGACCGGTACTCGTTCCGGCAGGCGCTCACCCCGCACGCGTTGCTGCAGCTGGCGGGCGCCGGTGAGCGGGCGGAGCTCGCCCGGCGCGCCGCGGAGGCGCTGGAGAGCTGCTGGCCGGGACTGCCCGGCGAGTGGTGCGCGGTGGCCGCGGACCTGTGGCTCGCGGCCGGTGAGACCGACGCCGCCCGGCGGTTGTTCGTCGACGCGGGACGGCGTGCCCTCGTCGACGGCGACGCGGCCACGGCCGTACGGCTGCTGCGCCGGGCACAGGAGCTGGCCACGGACTGCTGCGAGCCGATCGCCGTGCTGGCACCGCTGCTCACCGCGCTCGCCGAGGCGGGCGAGGTCGCGCAGGCTCTCGCTCTGGCCGCGAGCATCGACGACCTCGGCCTCGACGACCCGGGACGGGCCGTGCTGCACACGACGCTGGCGCTGGTGGCGGTGCGGGCACGGCTGTGGTCGCGGGGCAACGACGAGGTGGAGACCGCACGCGCGCTGCTGCGCCCTGATGCCGCGCCGGAGCTCACCGCGCGGATCGACCTGATCACCGCGAACCTGACGGGCACTGAAGAACCGGCACTGCGCGCCCTCGCCGAGGCCGCGCGGTCGACGTTGCCGGTGGTCGCCTGCGAGGCGTTGGAGCTGCTGGGAACCCTTGCGCGGCAACGGGATCTGGCCGAGTCGGACGCGCACTTCCGGCGGATGGCCGAGCTGGCGCACCAGCACCGGCTGCCGGCGATGCGGCTGCGGTCGCGCGCCCGGTCCGGTTTCAACGACACCTTGAGATCCGGTGACGACACCCGGCTGCGCCAGGTCTGCGGACGGGCGTTCGAGGCGGGCGCGGTGCTGGAAGGCCATCTGCTGCAGGCGGATCTGGTCCTGACGACGGTGCTGCGCGGCGAGTTCGTGCTCGCCGCCGAGCTCGCCGACCGCTGTCTTCCCGTGATGACCGGGCTGGGCCTGCGGGACGCGGCCAACGAGGTGATCATCGCCAAGGCGGTGATGTTCGCGCACCGCGGGCAACGGCCGGCGATGGAACGCGCGGTGCGTTCGCTGGACGGCAGCACATCCCCTGGGGTGCAAGCGATCTGCGAGACGTTCTGCGCGCTTGCCGAGGAGAACAGGAGACGAGCGGTGGACGCGCTCGATCTCGCCGTGCGGGCCGGCACCGGGAACCCGGCGCATCACCTCGTGACCTGGCCGCACGGGCTGAGAACCCTGCTGGGAGCGCTCGACGGCGAGATCGACCGAGTGGACCGACCGGAAGCCGCCGCCGGCTGGGCGTGGCATCGCCAGTTCCTCCTGCTGGCCGAGGCCGTGCTGGCGGGACGGCACGGGCGCCACGCGGAAGCCGTCGAGGCCGTGGCGGAGCACAGCAGGGTCGCCGAACCGTTCGCGCTGACCCGTCGTCTCGGTCTGCGGCTGGTCGCGGAGGCCGCGCTGACCGACGGGTGGGGTGACCCGGCGAGCTGGTTGCGCGAGGCCGAGGAGTACTTCCACATCGGCCGGATGAGCGCGGTCACGAACGCCTGCCGCACGTTGCTGCGGCGCGCCGGGTGGACCGCGGCGCAACGCCGTCACGGCACCAGCGACGTGCCCGCCCGGTTGCGGGTGCTCGGCATCACGGTGCGGGAGAACGAGGTGCTGCGGCTGCTGGCCGAACGTCTCGGCAACACCGAGATCGCCCGGCGGCTCTACATCTCGCCGCGCACGGCAGAGAAGCACGTCGCGAGCCTGCTCGCCAAGACCGGCGAGCACGACCGCAGGTCGCTGCACCGGTTCGCCATCGACCACGTGAGCGATCTGGCCGGCTGACCGGTCATCCGGTGAGCGGCACGGCTTCCGCCGCGCTGTCCTCCTCCGGCTCCGGCATGCCGATGCCCGGCACGTTCTCCTTCTGCCACAGCTCGAAAACCGGCGCCGGTGACGAGGCGAGGCCGAGAGCGCAGGCCGCCAGCGTGTTCGCGGTGGCCCGACCCGTCCGGGGCCTGCCGCCGCTGACACGCCCACGAGAGCGACCGTCACCGCGCTGATACGAACCATCTGAGGGGTGCATACCGGAGCTTTCCGGCGTTTCCATGCCGGAAATCAACTCCGGTCTGGCCATCGCCGGACTGATGGTCTATACCAATATTGGCCCCGCCTCACCCCTGCACCGAGGAGGTTCGTCATGCGGAACAAGCTGCTCGAGATCGGTGTTGCCGCCGCGATGGTGGCGATGGCGCTACCGGTCGGCACGAGTCAGGCGGCGACGGCGTCGTCGGTCGCCCCCTACGTCGACATGGGTGCGTGGCCCACGCCCGTGTTGTCCGAAATGGCGAGCAAGGGCGGCGTCAAGAGCTTCACGCTCGGCTTCGTCACCTCGTACGGCTGCAAGGCCAGCTGGTTCGGCGCCTACGACCCCAGGACGGGCTGGCAGAAGGAGGAGATCACCAAGCTGCGGGCGGCCGGCGGTGACGTGAAGATCTCCTTCGGTGGCGCGTCCGGCATCGAGCTGGCGTACTACTGCACCACACCGACCACGTTGGCGAACGAGTACGACGCCGTCGTGAAGGCGTACTCCCTGAAGTACGTCGACTTCGACATCGAGGGCGCCGCGGTCGCCGACCCCACGACCATCCAGCGGCGGTCGCAGGCCCTGAAGATCCTGCAGGACCGCAATCCCGGCCTGAAGATCTCGTTGACGCTGCCGGTGCTGCCGAACGGGCTCACGGCCGACGGCGTGAACGTGGTGCAGTCGGCCAAGAACGCCGGGGTGAACCTCGACCTGGTCAACATCATGGCGATGGACTACTACCAGGGCTCCGGCGACCAGGGCGCCAAGGCGATCGCGGCGGCGAAGGCGACGCAGGCCCAGGTCAGGTCGGTCTACGGGCTGTCGGACTCGGCCGCGTGGAAGAAGCTCGGGGTCACGCCGATGCTGGGCGTGAACGACTCGCAGAACGAGATCTTCTACCAGAAGGACGCTCGGGCGCTGGTGAGCTTCGCGAGCTCGGTACACCTGGGCATGCTCTCGTTCTGGGAGCAGGGACGGGATGCCAACGCGTGCAACGGTGCGTTGTACCGCTGCACCAACATCTCGCAGCAGCCCTACGAGTTCGCCCGCATCTTCGCGGGCTACAACGGTTAGGGCCGGTACAGCGGGTTCGGGCAGTCCACGTACCGGCTCGCGGCCCCCTCCGCCCGCGTCCAGCGCAGGAGGAGGTTCGCCTTCGCGGGCACGTGAGGGCTCTCCAGCAACGAGCTCAGCAGGCTGAACGACCCGAACTCGGCGAACACCGCCCGCGCCTGCGACCACACGTCCAGGCCGGGGTGCCGCTGCAGCACGGCACCGGCGATCTCCATCAGGTGGTTCACGACGAGGCAGTACTGGAGGCGCTCCCAGCCCTTCGCCTCGGACACGCCGCGCGCACTGCCCTGTCTGTCCACTTCGGACAGCAGTGCCGCGTGGCGTGGCAGCAGGCGCATGCCCTCGTGGTCCCGGTAGAACACCTGGACCGGCATCCCGGCGGGATCCACGCCCACCAGCACGTTCTGCAGATGGCACTCCATCACGACACCGTGCGCGAAGAACGCGTGCAGCACCGGCGGAACGACGACCGAGACGTACCGCCGGAACCACCGCAGGGCCTCGGCGGAGCTCAAGCCGTCCAACGGGTTTCCCTCGAAGCCCTCGCTGATCCCGGCCGCCAGCAACGGGGTCACGCCGGGCAACGCGTGGCGCCGCACGCCGTCACGCACCACGACCGCGAGGCCCTCGAAGTTCTCCGGCGAGGTGCGGTAGCCGCGGTCGATCAGGAACGCCGTGCCGGGGCAGGCCGAGGCGATGTCGTCGAACACCGGTCTCAGCACCCGCGCGAGCGGCGGGATCCAGCGCAAATCGTGCGCCCACAGCCGGCGGACGTCGTTGGTGATCTGCACGTCGAGGCTGAACTTGTAGAACAGGTCCGCGGCCGGGTCGTACACCGTGCGCACCGAAGAGGTCGGCCACACGGGATGATCGGCGACCTCACCGGAGAGGCCCAGCAGCGAGAGCTGCCACGGATGCGCCGGCAGCACCCCGGCGGGCAACAGGACGTCGCCGTCGTCGACGAACGAACCTTCCAAGTGCACCAGCGAAAAGCTCGCGTGCACCTCGGGCGAGTACGGCAGCCACTGCGCCGCGGGCAGGCCGCCGCGGCCCTTCGGCGCGGGGTGGTAGCGGTGCCCGGCGACCAGCGCCTGCTCGGAGCGCTGGTAGAGGTCGGCGGGCGGCGCGGGACGTGCCCCGAGGATCGCCGCGATGGCCGACCGCGACCCCGCGATCTCGTCGAGGAAACCGACCGGCGGGTCGCCGAGCTCCTTGGTGATGAGCACCGCGAGTTCGTGCCACGGCAGGGAGTGCCACGATCCGGTGAAGATCTCGGGATCGGACAGCCACCGGCCCTGCCGCGCGCGCAGCAGGACGCCGGTCCGCGGGAGGCGGATCGTGCCGTCCGGGCCGACCTGACCGACCTCGCGCCGCAGGCAGTTGAGCAGCGCGGTCGTGGTGATGCCGTCGGGATCAGGGGTCGATTCCACCGGTGTCCGCTTCCCTACTGGCGATGTGTCAGGATCAGGTCATTCTGACGCAGACGCGGGTCGAGACCGAATTCGCCGAAGCCCTGGACGGCGAGCGCGCCGAGCGGTTCCTCGCGGCCCTGCCGGGAGCCCGCGCGGCCGTTCTCGCACGCCTGCGCCGCGCCCTCGCGATCGAGCCGTTGCCGCAGGTCAGCACCATCGAGGCCGAGCATCCGGCCGACCTCCTCACCGCGTCGCGCTGGCCGAACTCGGAGAACCTGATCGCCGAGGTCGCCCACAGCGTGGCCGGGCTGGCGCTGTCCCGCACCACGAGCCCGCTGACCACGCCGTTCCTCGAACGGTCGCTGGAGGAGCACGAGCAGAGCGTGGTCGACGGCCATCCGCTGCACCCGTGCTGCCGCAACCGCACCGGGTTCACGGCGGCCGACCACCTGGCGTACGGGCCCGAACACCGGCCGGCGGTCGCCCTGCGCCTGCACCCGGCCGCGGACCACGTGGTGTTCGGCGACTGGCCGGACGAGCTGCGGGACGGCTCACAGCTCCTGCTCCCCGTGCACCCGTGGCAGGCCGACCGCCTGAACGTCACGAGCGCCGGCACGCTGGACGCCGCTCCGCTGATGGCGCTGCGGACCCTGTCGGCCGGGAGCTGGCACGTCAAGACGACGCTGAGCGCCCAGATCACCTCGGCCGTGCGGGACGTCTCCGCCGGCTCGATCGCGACCGCCACGACGGTCTCCGACTTCCTCGCGGGCGTCGTCGAGGGCATCGAACTGCAGCCCAACAGAGCCTCGGCCGCGGTGCTCACGAACGACGAGCCCGACCGCAGGCTCGGCGTGATCCTGCGCGACAAGCCGGCCCCGCGGGAGAACGAGACCCTGCTGCCGCTGGCCGCCCTGACCGCACGCCCGGTCGACGGCGGCCCTCCCCCGATCCGGCAGCTCGGTGACCCGGTCGAGTGGCTCGCGGAGTTCGCGAACCTCGCCGTGCCGCCGTTGCTGACGCTGCTCGCCCGCGGGGTGGCGTTGGAGGCGCACGAGCAGAACCTGCTGGTGGGCCTGGTGCACGGACGGCCGCGCCGGTTGATCTATCGCGACCTGGCCGACATCCGCGTCAGCCCGCGCCCGGAACTGCCCGAACGCCTGCACGCCGACCGGGAGGCGTTGCGCGCCAAGACGTTCGCCACGTTCTTCGCGACCGCGCTGACCGGCCTGGTCGGCGCGCTCGACGCCCCTGCGGACGAGCTGTGGCAGGCGGTGGCGAAGACGGTCCCGGACACGCCGGACCGGGCCGCGCTGCTGCGGGATCCGTTGCCCGCCAAGCCGTTGACGCTGATGCGGCTCGCCCCCGGGACGACCGAGTGGGCGCACCTGCCGAACCCGTTCCGGGTTGACTGATCCCCACCAGCCCGATTTCATCGACAGCGAAGGGGAATTCCGCGCACCGCCACCGTTGCGGAGGACGTCGTTGCGAGCTCTTGGGGGACAGCTGCTGCGCTTCGGCGCCATCGGGACGGCGAGCACGCTAGCCTATCTCGTGCTGTACAGCGGGTTGCGCGGCCTCATCGGCCCGTTGGCGGCGAACGGCGTGGCGTTGCTGCTCACCGCCGTGGCCAACACCGCGGCGAACCGCCGGTTGACGTTCCTCAGGCGGGGCAGGGAGAAGCTCGCGCGGCAGCACTTCGAGGGACTGGTGGTGTTCGGGCTCGGCCTCGGGCTCACCATCGGCGCGCTGGCCCTGCTCGGCTCCGGCGCACCGCGGGTGGTGGAGCTGACGGTTCTGGTCGTCGCCAACGTGACCACGACGCTGGCCCGGTTCGCGGTGCTGCGGTTCTGGGTGTTCCACCCGCGCCGCGACCAGTGCGGTGACCACTGACCGCGGTGGCCGGTGTCAGCGCGAGAACCGTCCACCGTCTTCTCACTCGCGACCGTCCCAGGGCAGCGCGGTGTGCCGCAGCTGCGGCCAGAGCTGGTCGATC
>Ga0070710_10000883_pt1 | contig 14344 bp, 15 predicted proteins | sample LARL52metaG_FD_65454 | JGI IMG/M metagenome (GOLD analysis project Ga0070710, IMG submission 65454) | Corn, switchgrass and miscanthus rhizosphere microbial communities from Kellogg Biological Station, Michigan, USA - LAR L5-2 metaG | ecosystem: Host-associated > Plants > Roots > Rhizosphere ... | reverse complement strand
AGCGCCCGCTACAAGGTCTACATCATCGACGAAGTCCACATGCTCTCGACGGCGGCGTTCAACGCCTTCCTGAAGACGCTGGAGGAGCCGCCGGAGCACGCCAAATTCGTCTTCGCCACGACCGAGATCCGAAAGGTTCCGGTGACGGTGCTGTCGCGCTGCCAGCGTTTTGACCTGCGCCGGGTCGAGGCCGACGTGCTGATGGCGCATCTTGGCAATATCGCAAAAAAAGAGGGCGTCGAGATCGAGCCGGAGGCGCTCGGGATCATCGCCCGCGCCGCCGAAGGATCGGTGCGCGACTCCTTGTCGCTGCTCGACCAGGCCATCGCGCATGCCGCCGGCCCGGTGCGCGCCGACGCGGTGCGGCAGATGCTGGGGCTTGCCGACCGCACCAGGGTGATCGACCTGTTTGAGCACCTGGCCCGCGGCGACATCGCGAGCGCCTTCGGCGAGTTCCGCGACCAATACGACACCGGGGCCGATCCGGTCGTCGTGCTCTCGGATCTGGCCGAGTTCGTCAATTTCGTGACGCGGGTGAAGTATGTGCCGGCGCTGGCCGACAATGTTGCCTTCAGCGAGACCGAGCGGCTGCGCGCGCGCGATTTCGCCGGAAAACTCTCGATCCGGGTGCTGTCGCGGATGTGGCAGATGCTGCTCAAGGGCATCGCCGAGGTGCAGACGGCGACCCGGCCGGCCGCGGCCGCGGAAATGGTGCTGGTGCGCATTGCCTATGTCGCCGACCTGCCGACGCCGGATGAGGCGATCCGCATGATCGAGCAGAATGGCGGCTCATCGCCGGTCGTCGCCGCGAGCCCCGCCCCGCGGGGCAGCCCGGCCCCCACGATGGCGGCCGCTCAGCCGGCGGTCGCGCGTGCGCAGGCCACACCGCGCGGCAGTGCCGAGCCGTCGGTCCGTCCGCAGATGCTGGCGCCGTCGCCGAATGGACAGGGCGAACCCGCACGAAAGATTGCCAGCTTTCGGGAACTCGTGGCGCTGGCGGGTGAAAAGCGCGACCTTTTGACCAAGAGCGCGCTGGAGACCGATGTCCGTCTGGTGCGTTTCGAGGATGGTCGGCTGGAGGTGGCGCTCGAGCCCAATGCGCAGCGCGCACTGGTCAATGAATTATCGCGCAAGCTCGATCTGTGGACCGGTCGGCGGTGGACCATCGTGGTGTCCAACGAGAAGGGGCAGGCGACGCTGCGCGAGCAGAGCCTCGTCGAGAAGAACGAGCGTGAGCGCGCCGCCGAAGCCGATCCGCGGGTCCAGGAGGTGCTGGCGCGCTTTCCTGGCACCCGCATCATCGAGGTGCGCAAGCTTGCCCCCGAGCCGCCCGAATCCGATATTAGCGCGGAGGTCCCCGTGGAAGAACTCGACGGCGACGACGATCTTGATCTCTAGCGACGTTTAAGGATTGAGCCGATGGCTGATTTTCTCGGCATGATGAAACAGGCGGCGCAGCTGCAGTCCAAGATGCAGGCGATGCAGGAGGAACTCGGCAATCTGGAGGTCGAGGGCATCTCCGGCGGCGGCCTCGTCTCGGTCCGCATGACTGCGAAGATGGAAGTCAAGGCGGTGCGGATCGATGCCTCCTTGATGAAGGTGGAAGAGCGCGAGGTGCTGGAAGACCTGCTGGTGACCGCCCAGAACGACGCGCGGCGCAAGGCCGAGGTCGCGGTGCAGGAGAAGATGCAGGCCCTGACCGGCGGGCTCGGCCTGCCGCCGGGATTGCTCGGCAGCTAGACCCCTTCATGCCCGCTGTCGCCGGTCCCGAGATCGAACGCCTGATCCAGCTGCTGGCGCGGCTGCCGGGGCTCGGCCCGCGCTCGGCGCGCCGGGCGGCGCTGCATCTCATCAAGAAGCGCGAGGCGCTGATGACGCCGCTGTCGTCGGCGCTGCAGGTCGCGATCGAGCGGATCCAGGTCTGCAAGACCTGCGGCAATATCGACACGCAAAATCCCTGCACGGTCTGCACCGATCCGCGCCGCGATCCCGCGATCATCGTGGTGGTGGCCGATGTCGCCGACCTCTGGGCACTGGAGCGGGCCAATGCGACCAGCGGGCGTTATCACGTGCTCGGCGCCACGCTGTCGCCGCTCGACGGTGTCGGACCGCAGGACCTCACCATCGATGCGCTGGTGGCTCGTGCCCACGAGCCCGAGGTCACCGAGATCATCCTGGCGCTGAATGCGACGGTGGATGGGCAGACCACGGCGCATTACATCACCGACCTGCTGCACGAGGCCAATGTCAAGGTCACGCGGCTGGCGCACGGCGTGCCGGTCGGCGGTGAACTCGACTATCTCGACGAGGGTACGTTGTCGGCCGCGATGCGGCAGCGGACCCTGTTCTGATCATCACAAGACGGAAACGACGGAATGACGAAACGACGATTCGGCAAACGTGACGCTTTGGCTTCATCCTTCGCCGCTGTCATGATGACGCTCGCGGTCTCGGCCTCGGCGGCGCAGCAGGCCGAGCCTGCCATGAAAGCCGGAAAGCCGATTCAGGCCGGCGACATCTTGTCCGGCGAATTGATGATGATGGAGGTGCGCGACGCCAAGGAGGGCGGCAAGCGCGTGCCGACCTATCAGATCACCAGCGAGCCGCGCCGTCTGCCGCAGCCGGGCGGGCTCTGTAATCTCGAGACCGGGCCGGAAACCTTTCAGCTGGTCACCTCCGGCAATGCCCAGGCGGTGCAACTGAAGGCCCTTATCGGCAAGGCGATCTCCGTGAAGGTCGGCGAAGTCGCCTGCGCCCAGGATGCCGGCCAGATGACCGAGGCCGTGGTGACGAAATGGAGCCTGGTGAGGCACTGAATACTTGGCCCGGCTTGACCGGGCGATCCAGTACGCCGCGGCTTGTCCATATCACTCCAATGTCTCTAGACTACTGGATCACCCGCTTTCGCGCTGATGACAGCTCACACCTTCACCGGCCCCAGCGCGGCAAAATGGCCGCGCCGCTGCAGCCAGGCGAGCAGCACCAGGCTCGGCACCGCGACGAGGACACAGACCGCGAAGAACAGCGGCCAGCCGGCCAGTTTGGCGACATAGCCCGCGCCGGACGACAGATAGGTGCGCCCGACGGCCGCGAGCGCTGTCAGCAGCGCATATTGGGTCGCGGTGTGCAGCGGGTTCTGGCACAGCGCCGAGAGATAGGCGACGAAGATCACGGTGCCGATCGCGCTGGTGAAATTCTCCGTCGTCACGGCCAGCGCCAGCGCCCATTGATTGACGCCCGATAGCGCGAGCCAGGAGAAGGAGAGATTGGCGATGGCCTGCAGCACGCCGCCGATCCACAGGCTCGCGGCCAGCGAATAGCGCCGCGCGACGAAACCGCCGGCAAACCCGCCGATCAGCGTGGCGGCAAGGCCGACGCCCTTGACGATGGCCGCATAGTCGACCTTGCTGAAGCCGAGGTCGATCACGAACGGCCCGGTCATGGTGCCGGAAAACGCGTCGGTGAACTTGAACAGCACCACGAAGGCGAGCGCGGCGAGCGCGTCGCGGCGGCCCAGGAATTCCGAGAAGGCGCCCCACGCCGCGTTCAGCACGCGCGTCGCGGCGTTCTCGGCGCTGGTGGCCGCATCGGCTGCGGCCGATTGCGCCGGCTCGGTTGCGACCAGTGCCGTGACCGTGCCGATCACGACCAGCGCGGCCATCACGACATAGCCCCACATCCAGGCTGCCGGCCGTGCGAGGCCATAGCTCTCGTACGCGCTGACCACGACGAGCGCGCCCGCGGTGGAAACCAGCATGCCGATCCGGTAGGCGGCGACATAGCCTGCCATGCCGGCGGCTTGCTCGCTCTCCGGCAGGCTTTCGACCCGGAACGCGTCGACCACGATGTCCTGCGTCGACGACGCGGTCGCCACCAGGAGTGCGGCGAATGCGGTCGCAAGCGGCGCGGTGGCAGGATCGGACAGCGCGAGCAGCAGGATGGTCAGGATCAGCAGCAGCTGAGAGAACAGCAGCCAGCCGCGGCGGCGCCCGAAGGCGCGGGTGAACAGTGGCACGTGCAGCGCGTCGACCAGCGGCGCCCAGAGAAACTTCAGCGTATAGGGCGTCCCGACCAGCGCAAGCAGCCCGATCGTGCCGAGGTCAACGCCGGATTCACGCATCCAGATCTGGAGCGTGGAACCCGATAGCGCCAGCGGCAGCCCGGAGGCAAAGCCGAGAAACAGCACGACCAGCACGCGCGGCTGCAGGTAGACGGCAAGGCTCTCGCGCCAACCGGGCGCAGGCGCGTCGGTGGGCGAGGGGGCTGCGGAAGTAACTTCTGGTGTGGTATCGGGTGCGGTCATTCGCCCATTCTCGGTCATCGTCCGCGAAGGCGGACGATCCAGTATTCGAGACAGTTCATTTAGGACTGCCGTTGCGGCGCACTGGATGCCCCGCCTTCGCGGGGCATGACCAGCAATGCACCCGCGATCCCGGGATACAGATCATCCCAGTTCGGATTTTTCTCTTCAATTAGCCGAATCTTCCAGCCCCGATTCCACTTCTTCAGCTGCTTTTCGCGCTTGATTGCATTTTCCGGCTCATCGAATTGTTCAAAGTAAACGAGCCTCACGACGTCGTATTTCGAGGTGAAGCCTTTTACTAATTTCTCCCGAGGTTCCGCCACGCGACGGATGATATCGTTGGTTACACCAATGTAGAGTGTACCAATGTAGAGTGTATCGCCGATCTTGCTCGCGAGAATGTTGACGTAGACGTGGTGCGCTTCCATGGGAAGCCCTCTGTCCTTCATCCGCCTCGATCGGATGCCTGTGTCTGTCGTCATCCTACGCGAAAGCGGACGATCCAGTACTCCACGACCGCTCCATCTCCATCTAATCGCCGGCGTCTCCCTGTACCGGATGCCCCGCCTTCGCGGGGCATGACCATCGTAGGCAGTTCCAACCTCACTCCCCCGCCTGAAGCTGGCGGAGCGGGAACAGATCGGGCGTTTTCGGCCCCACTGCGCGCGGCGGCTCCGCAGGCGCGTCGGCCTTCGAAAAATCGAGTTCCTCGATGCGCCCGGCACGCTTCTCGATCTTGTCGGCCGAGATCAGGATCTGGCGGATGTCCTCGTTGACGTCGCCAAAATGCTTCTGCAGCTTCAAGACACGCTCGCGCAGGCGGCCGAGATCGTCGCCGAGATTGATCACCTCGTTGCGGATCTGGTCGGCGGCGTCGCGGATGCGCGCGTCGCGCATGATCTGCTGCATGACCTGGATCGCCAGCATCAACAGCGACGGCGAGACCAGCACCACGCGGGCGCGATAGGCCTTCTGGATCACGTCGTCAAAACCGTCGTGGATCTCGGCATAGACCGATTCCGACGGCACGAACATCAGCGCGCTGTCCTGGGTCTCGCCGGCAATCAGGTATTTTTCCGCGATGTCGCTGACATGCTTCAGCACGTCGGTGCGCAGCCGCTGCGCGGCGAATTTGCGCGCCTCGTCGGTCCGCGCATCGTGCAGGGCGGTCATCGCTTCCAGCGGAAATTTCGCATCGATGCAGAGCGGCCGCTGATCGGGCAGGAACACCACACAGTCCGGGCGCTTGCCGGTGGAGAGCGTGAACTGGAATTCGTAAGTGCCTTTCGGCAGGCCGTCCTGGACGATCGCCTCCATCCGCGCCTGGCCGAACGCGCCGCGCGCCTGCTTGTTGGCGAGCACGTCGCGCAAGGTCGTGACCTGCGTGGTGAGGTCGGTGAGGTTCTTGTGGGCATGGTCGATGATGCCGAGCCGCTCGTGCAGCACGCGCAGCGAGTCCATCGTATTGCGCGTGGTCTGCTCCATCGACTGGCCGACCCGATGCGTCACCGAGTCGAGCCGCTCGTTGACCGCGCGCGTCATTTCGGCCTGGCGGCCGGCGAGCGCCTGCGCCATCGCATCGACCCGCCCATTGGACTCGTTCTGCGCGCGCAGCATCTCGCCGAGCCGTTCTTCCAGCGCGTCGGCGCGCATGGCCTGGGTCATCGCGCTGTCAGCGCCACGCCGCCCGGCGCGCATCACCGCGACCGTGATCGCGAGCAGCAGCAGGATGACGAGGGCGCAGAAGCCCAGGGCCGCTTCGCCGAGGCGGAGCGGCCAGTCGCCGATCATCAGGAGGATCTGGTTCGGGTTCATGCGATCTGTGTAGCCGATTCGGCGGGCCGGCGCGAACGAAGAGAGAACAATCGCGCTTAACGGCGGGTAAATTTTCATGGTTAATGCAATCTGAAAATTCTCAGGTGAGCGATGGTGAACGCGGCGCGGCGGCGCATTGACCCCTTTTCATCAACAGCTTAAATCGCCCGCCATGGCACTCAGAGACATCATCATCCTTCCCGACAGGCAGCTCCGGCTGGTCTCCAAACCGGTCGAGAAGGTCACCGCGGAGATCCGCAAGCTGGTCGACGACATGTTCGAGACCATGTATGCGGCGCCCGGCATCGGGCTGGCCGCGATCCAGGTGGCACACCCGCTGCGGCTGATCACCATGGACCTCGCCAAGCGCGACGAGAACGGCGAGACCAAGCAGCAGCCGCGGGTCTTCATCAATCCGGAAATCCTGTCGGCCTCCGAGGACCTTTCGGTCTATGAGGAAGGCTGCCTGTCGATCCCCGAATATTACGAGGAGGTCGAGCGCCCGGCGAAGGTGCGCGTGCGCTTCGCCGATCTCGACGGCAAGCTGCACGAGGAAGACGCGGAGGGGCTGTTTGCAACCTGCATCCAGCACGAGATCGACCATCTGAACGGCGTGCTGTTCATCGACTACCTGTCGAAGCTGAAGCGCGACCGCGTGCTCAAGAAATTCACCAAGGCCGCCAAGCGCGAGGCGGAGTAGTCGGGTCTCTCCGTCGTCATGGCCGGGCTTGTCCCGGCCATCCACGTCTTGGTGGCAACAAGAAAGACGTGGATGCCCGCGACACGCAGGCATGACGAATCGGTGCCATGGCAGCCTTTGTACGGATGAGAGCCTGAATGCCCCTTCGCCTGATCTTCATGGGTACGCCGGAATTTTCAGTACCGACGCTGCGCGCCCTGCATGACGCTGGCCATGACATCGCGGCCGTCTATACCCGCGCGCCAAAACCCGGCGGCCGTCGCGGCCTTGCGCTGCAGCCGACGCCGGTCGAGCAGGAGGCGCGGCGGCTCGGCATGTCCGTGCTGACGCCGCGGACGCTGAAGACGCCGGACGCGCAGGGCGAGTTCCGCGCGCATCAGGCCGACGCCGCCGTGGTGGTGGCCTATGGCATGATCCTGCCGCAGGCGATCCTCGATGCGCCAAAAGTCGGCTGCTACAATCTGCACGCCTCGCTGCTGCCGCGCTGGCGCGGCGCCGCTCCGCTCAACCGCGCCATCATGGCAGGCGACGCCGAGACCGGCGTCATGGTGATGAAGATGGATGTCGGGCTCGACACCGGCGACGTCGCCATGGCCGAGCGCCTCGCGATATCGGATGCGATGACGGTGTCGGACCTGCATGACGCGCTGGCGCCGATCGGCGCGAAGTTGATGGTGCGTGCGCTGGCCGCGCTCGAGCGCGGCGAGCTCGAACTCACCCGACAGGGCGACGAGGGCGTCACCTACGCGGCCAAGATCGAGAAGGCCGAGGCGCAGATCGACTGGAGCCGGCCGGCGCACGAGGTGTTGCGTCATATCCACGGCCTTTCGCCATTTCCCGGCGCCTGGAGCGAGGTCGAGTTGGATGGCGCACCGGTGCGGCTCAAGATCCTGCGCGTCGAACCAACGGTTGGCGCCGGCGCGCCCGGCACTGTCCTCGACGATCGCCTGACGGTCGCCTGCGGTGCAGATGCGGTCCGGATCGTTGAATTGCAGCGCGCCGGCAAGACGCCGATGAAGGTCGCGGAATTCTTGCGCGGCACTGAGGTGAAGGCGGGCGCGCGGTTTGCCTGACATTGTCATACCGCGCGAAAGCGGGGTATCCAGTACGCCGCACTGTTAGAAGCTTAAGCCGAGCCGCCTCGGCGTACTGGATCATCCGCTGGAGCCTATCCTCGGGCGGCGCTCGGCGCCGACCCGGGGGCGGATGATGACACCGGAGAGAATGCCCCGCTACAAGCTCACCATCGAGTATGACGGCACACCGTTCTGCGGCTGGCAGCTGCAGGCCGATGCGCCGACCGTGCAGGGCGCGCTGGAAGCCGCCGTCAAGGCGATGTCGGGCGAGGAGGTGCGCGTCCATGGCTCTGGTCGCACCGACGCCGGCGTGCATGCGCTCGGCCAGGTCGCCCATTGCGACATCGCAAAAGCGTTTCCGCCGGACCGGCTGCGCGATGGGCTGAACGCGCATCTGCGCCCGCACCCGATCGCCGTGCTCGCGGCCGAGATCGTGCCCGAAACCTTTCAGGCCCGCTTCTCGGCGAAAAAGCGGCATTATCTCTACCGCATCCGCAATGTCAGGGCCAATCTCGCGCTCGACATCGGCCGGGTCTGGCGCGTGCCGCGCGTGCTCGATACGGACGCCATGCACCTGGCGGCACAGCGCCTGATCGGCAAGCACGATTTTACGACGTTTCGCGACACCGAATGCCAGGCCAGATCGCCGGAAAAGACACTGGACCAGCTCGACGTCATCCGCGAGGCCGACGCGGTGAACATCGTCACCTCGGCGCGCTCGTTCCTGCACAGCCAGGTGCGCTCGATGGTGGGCTCGCTGGTGTGGGTCGGCGAGGGCCGCTGGAGCGCGGATGACCTTGCTGCCGCGCTCGCCGCGCGCGATCGCGCCGCCTGCGGCCCCGTCGCGCCGCCAGAGGGGCTGTATCTGGTGAAAGTCGACTACTGATCGAGTGACGTGTTCTCTCCATCGTCATGGCCGGGCTTGTCCCGGCCATCCACGTCCTTCATAATCCCAGGATGCATGGTGGCTACGTATATATTTTAGCGAGTGCCCCCAATGGCATCCTGTACGTCGGGGTGACTAACGACATCGTTCGTCGAACCTACGAACACCGAAACGGACTCGTCCCAGGTTTTACCAAGAAGTATTCGGTCAAACGTTTGGTCTATTTCGAGCGTTACGACGACATGCAGACCGCGATTCAGCGCGAACACAACATGAAGCACTGGCCATGAAAATGGAAAGTACGGTTGATCCTTGCAAACAATCCGGAATGGAACGATCTATTCGACTCGCTGGTCTAAGAACGTGGATGGCCGGGACAAGCCCGGCCATGACGGCGGGGAAATATCTCACGCGAAATACCGCTCCAAAATCCCGCGATAGATCCTGGTCAGCTGCTCCAGATCGGCGACCGGGGTGCGCTCGTCGACCTGGTGCATGGTCTGGCCGACCAGGCCGAACTCGATGACCGGGCAATATTTTGCGATGAAGCGCGCGTCCGACGTGCCGCCGGAGGTGGAGAGCTCGGGCTTGCGTCCGGTCACCTCCTCGATAGCAGCGACCGCAAGCTCAGTGAACGGGCCGGGCTTGATCACGAACACGTCGGAATTGGACGGCTCCCAGGCGATCCGCGCGCGGATGCGGTTGCCCGCAGCTGCGGCAAGGCGCGCCTCGACCATCGCGCGCAGCGATTCCCGGCTGTGGCAATCATTGTAGCGGATGTTGAATTTGGCCCGTGCCTGGCCGGGGATCACATTGCTTGCGGTGTTGCCGACATCGACCGAGGTGAATTCGAGGTTGGAGGCCTGGAACTGCGCGCTGCCGCGATCGAGCGGCTCGTCGCTCAGGGTCGTGATCAGTCGCGAGATGTCCGGCACCGGGTTCGAGGCGCGATGCGGATAGGCGACGTGGCCTTGCTTGCCGTCGACATACAGCGTGCCCGATTGCGAGCCGCGACGCCCGACCTTGATACAGTCGCCGAGGGTCTCAACGTTCGAGGGTTCGCCCAGCACGCAATGGTCGAAGGTCTCACCGCGGGCCGCGGCCCATTGCAACAGCTTGATGGTGCCGTTGATCGAGACGTCCTCCTCGTCGCCTGTGATCAGGAACGAGATCGATCCCTTGGGCCTGCCATCATGATCGCGCAGATAGTCGAGCACCGCGGCGACGCTGCAGGCGATGCCGCCCTTCATGTCGACGGCGCCGCGCCCATACAGATGGCCATCCCTGACCTCGCCCGCGAAGGCGCCGAGACTCCAGGCGCTCTCGTCGCCCGGGGGCACCACATCCGTGTGGCCGGCAAAAATGATATGCGGCGCCTCGTTGCCGATGCGGGCGTAGAGATTGTCGACATCGGCGGTGCCGGGCTCGCCGAACGTGATGCGGTGAACGTCGAAGCCGGCCTGTTTCAGCAGCGCTTCGAGCACGCCCAGCGCGCCGGCATCGGCAGGCGTGACGGAGCGACAGCGGATGAGATCGCGGGCAATGGAGAGAGCGTCACTCATGCCCCCGCTTAACATGCGCCCCTGCAGGCGGGCTAGCCGGCGTGGCATTGTGCGGGATGAATTCCAGTTCGTTCTGCTGATCCCAGCGCGGCGTCGCACGGGGCTTCTCCAGCGGGGCGTGCTGCACCACCGGATCGGCGCCATAGCGGTTCGGTCCCGTCGTGCCCTTCAGGAAGCACATTTCGATGACCCCCCACAGCCAGAGCGTGGTCGCGGCCAGGCCGAGCGCCAGGAACGGATAGGAGTCGGGCAGGCGATCGTCGAACTGATCGAACAGTCCGGGGATGATGAAGAACGGGATCATCCACCAGGCGCTCTTGTTGCGATCGTGCAGACGCTTGATCGAGGTGGCGAAATACACCCAGAGAAACAGCGGCGTTCCGATTGCGTAGAACGAAAGGGGAATGAAATAGTCGGCGGACGCCGGATGGCCGGTACGGATGGTCTCGAAGGTGGTGGGATAGGACGCCGGGTCGATCATGCGAAAGATATCATTGGTGCCGACGCCGAATTCGTGGACCACGCCGCTGCCGAACAATTTTGCAGAGCCGACGGCCAGCCCGCTCAGGAACAGCATCCAGCAAACGATGATCAGTACCGCCAGCCAGAATCTGGCGCGGTTGATCCGACCCACGAAGTCAAACAGGAACCATGCATAGTCCATGCAACGCCCTCCGGACCGCGCGGAAGCGCTGCCACGGATTAAGTCGCGTTCGGTGCCTTGGGGTTGCGGTCAGTCCCGTAACAATTCGTTGATACTGGTCTTGGCGCGGGTGCGCTCGTCGACCCGCTTGACGATGACCGCGCAGGCGGTCGCCGGACCGGGCTGGCCATTCTTGAGCGGCTTGGCGGGAAGCGTCCCGGGCACCACGACGGCGTATTCGGGGACCTCGCCGACAAAGGTCTCGCCGGTCGCGCGGTCGACGATCTTGGTCGAGGCGCCGAGAAACACCCCCATCGCCAGCACGGCGCCCTTGCGCACGATGACGCCTTCGGCGACCTCCGATCGCGCGCCGATGAAGCAATCATCCTCGACGATGACAGGCTCGGCCTGCAGCGGCTCCAGCACGCCGCCGATGCCGACGCCGCCGGAAATGTGCACGCGCTTGCCGATCTGGGCGCAGGAGCCGACCGTCGACCAGGTGTCGATCATGGTGGCCTCGTCGACATAGGCGCCGAGATTGACGAAGGACGGCATCAAGACGACGTTGCGCGCGATGAACGCCGAGCGGCGCACGATCGCCCCGGGCACCGCGCGAAAGCCGGCATCGCGAAAACGGTTCTCGCCCCAGCCGTCGAACTTCGACGGCACCTTGTCCCACCAGGATGCCTGGCCGGGGCCGCCGGGAATGGCGCTCATGTCATTGAGGCGGAACGACAGCAGAACGGCCTTCTTGAGCCACTGGTTGACCTTCCACTTGCCGCCCGCCTCGCGTTCGGCAACCCGCGTCTCGCCCTTGTCGAGCAGGTCGAGCGCATGCTCGACCGCCTCGCGGACCTCGCCTTTGGTCGCCGTCGAGATGCCGTCGCGGGCATCAAACGCGGCATTGACGGTGGATTCCAGGGCGGACAGGGACATCGGGGCTTCCTCGCGGGAGAAACTTATTGGACCTGTAGGGTGGGCAAAGGCAAAGGAGGGCTCGCTTCGCTTAGCCCAGCCTACACTTTCTTCGCAAGCCCCTGCAAAAATCCGGTGAGATCGTCGGTGACATGATCGACATGAGCAGCCCCGCGGCCTTCGAGCTCCCAGCTCTCGCGGACCACCTCCTTGGAGCCGTCGGGCACCACCAGCACGGTGGTCATGCCGAGCTCATGCGGGACCACGAGATTGCGCGCGAGGTCCTCGAACATCGCCGACCGCGCCGGATCGACGGCGTGGAGCGCGAGGAATTTCTGGTAGGCCTGCGGCGCCGGCTTTGGCTCGAACCCGGCCGCGATGATGTCGAACACCGCGTCGAAATGGCCTGACAGCCCAAGCCGGTCCAGCACCTTGCCCGCATGATCGACCGAGCCGTTGGTCAGGATCAGCTTGCGTCCGGGCAGTGTTGCGATCGCCGCACCCATCAGCGGATTCGGCTCCAGCGGCGAATGATCGATCTGGTGCACATAAGCGAGGTAGTCGTCGGCCTCGACGCCGTGCAGGGTCATCATGCCGCGCATGGTGGTGCCGAAGCGGCGGTAATAATCCTTCTGGATGGCGCGCGCTTCCTCCGCCGGGACATTCAGCCAGCGGCTCACGAACGCGCTGATCCGCGCATCGACCTGCTGCCAGAGGTTGACGTGATGCGGATAGAGCGTGTTGTCGAGGTCGAACACCCAGGTGTCGACGTGGTCGAAGCCGCGCGCAGTTCTCATCGCAACTCTCTATCCGCTGTCGTCCCGGCGAACGCCGGGACCCATACCGCGGACGTTTTCAATGGAGCACGCTGGCAGTCGTCCATCGCATGACCTCGGCCGGCGGTTATGGATCCCCGCTTTCGCGGCGACGACGACTGTATCGGTTGCGTCATCTTCCTCACGGCGTTGCAAAGCGGAGCGTCTTGCCGCCGCCGCTCATGTCGACGATGGAAAAGCCTGTGGTGGCGAAGCCGCGGGTGGCACAGTCGCCCTGTTCGCTGATCTCGAACTTGTTCTCGCGCGTGCAGAGCTGCCTGTCGCCACCCCAGTTCAGCGGCTTGTCCTTGACGCGGATGGAACGGTTGTCCGCGTCGACCGCTTCCGCGAAGCTGAAAACCTGCCGGGGCTGGCCGGCGACATCGGGATGCAGGCATTTTCCAGGATCGATGCGGTACCAGCCGCGGCTGGTGACCTGCTTGCCGTCATCGGCGGCGATCGCTGCCATGATCTTGTAGGGTGTATCGTTGCACCAGGTCAGGCCGGTCGGCGAGGGCGCCTGCACCGCCTCGATCATCAGCGTGAAGAAGTTCGGCGCCTGCGCGGCGTCGGCGGCGAGGGCGTGGCTCTTCAAGAACGCCGCCAGCGCGCTTTGCGTCTTCGGGCCGTCGACGCCGTCGATCGGGGACGCATCATAGCCGGCGATCACCAGCAGCCGCTGGATCGCGGCCAGCCGCGCCTGCTCGTCGTCATAGTCGGAGTCCTCGGCCAGATACGCCACCAGATTGCCGTCGTCGGTCTCCTTCGGCATAATCTGCGTGAACGATGCGGGCGTCTGCCCGGTGCGGCACTGGCGCGCCGCGGCGATCACGAAATTGTCCTGCGCGACGCACAGCGTGTCGCTGCCGTTCTGGGGGATGGGCGAGGCGCCGTACAGGCCGAGCGCCCGCGCGTTCAGCAGAATGCGTTCCGCGGTCAGCTTGCCCTGCATCACGACGCGGCAGGCGGCGGGATCGATCCGGAACCAGCCGCGCGTCGCGGTGGTCGCCTTGTCGTCGATGCCGATCGCGGCCTCGACCACGTAGCTCATGCGATTGCAGAGTTTCAGGTCGGCCCGCGCCGGCGCGGCGGAGGCGAGAAGGGCAAGCGCCGCGGCCGGCAGCGCCATCGTCAGGTCGGCAAAGTTGGTGCGACGCCTTCGCCACTTTCTCCGCTCGTCATGCCCGGGCTTGTGCCGGGCATCCACGTCTTTGTCGCGGCCAGGAAGATCGCGGATGGCCGGGACAAGCCCGGCCATGACGAGGTCCTTCTGGAAACGAGCGTTGCGCATCACTTGTGGATCAGCGTGCCGGTGCCCTGGTTGGTGAACAGTTCGAGCAGCACCGCGTGCGGCGTCTTGCCGTCGATGATGACGACGCCCTGCACGCCCTGCTCGAGCGCATAGACGCAGGTCTCGACCTTGGGGATCATGCCGCCGGAAATGGTGCCGTCCGCGATCAGCTTTCGCGCGTCCTTCACCGACAGCTCCGGAATCAGCTTTTTCGACTTGTCGAGCACGCCGGGGACGTCGGTGAGCAGCAGGAGGCGCTTTGCCTTCAAGGCGCCCGCGACCGCGCCGGCAAAGGTATCGGCGTTGACGTTGAAGGTCTGTCCGGTCTTCGAGGTCGC
>Ga0070710_10000881_pt1 | contig 14369 bp, 12 predicted proteins | sample LARL52metaG_FD_65454 | JGI IMG/M metagenome (GOLD analysis project Ga0070710, IMG submission 65454) | Corn, switchgrass and miscanthus rhizosphere microbial communities from Kellogg Biological Station, Michigan, USA - LAR L5-2 metaG | ecosystem: Host-associated > Plants > Roots > Rhizosphere ... | reverse complement strand
CCGCGTAGGTCACGGTCACCGGCGCCCTGTGAACAATTTTCTTATGCTCCGGCTTAGGAGCGGCCGGCGCTTCCGGCGTAGGCGCCATCGTCGGACTCACTGCCGCCAGCGGCGTCGGCTGTGTCATCGGAGCCGGGTTGATGGAACTTTGGGTTTTAGGTTTGTCGCTCGAGCATCCCACGGCTACTGAACAAACGATCAGCACTCCCGCGAACACCAGCGCGCTCACAGTTTTTTCGACGTTCATCTCGCTCCGGGAAACGGACTCTGCTGTTACCCGATTACTGCCACCTGCCAAATTTCGATTCAGATTGATGCGGTTCATGTGTCACCTCCTGCTGCCTAGCAGCACACAGAGAATTGCAAGGAGATGCCCAACAAGCCGCTCGTTGATTTCATGGGATTTAGCGCACTGCAAGACATCCGCGATCGTGGCGCGTCGGCACGGTGTAGTGAGCCAGACACGGCGCGTGAGGCTGGTTTGAAACCGACTGTGCTGAAAGAAGTGGAGCAGCAGATAAGGCGCCGAGTAACCTGGAAGAGCGGCCCTTCAGCGCCCCCGTGTCCGCATTTCTTGTCCGCTGGAATTCCTGAGAAGCAGCGCCGAAACCTACGCCGCCGCCACCCGCCGCACCAAATCCTCCCGCTCTCCCTTACTCTCCGCCCCAATCGTAAAAGCATCCAGCACGCCCAGCGACAATGCATACCGCAACGCTTCCGACTGCCGCCCCCGCAAATCTCCCTGCCCCAGAATCTTCATGCCCACCACCGCCTTTCCCGCGGCCTTCATTTCGCGCAGTACGCTGACCACTGTCGCAGGATCGGCGTCCATATGCGACCCAATCGGATTAATCCGCGCCAGATCAATTTCCACCCAGGGCGATTTCGCCGCTGCCCGCAGCGCCTCGATGCTGTGGCACGAACATCCATGCGCCCGGATAATCCCTTTCTGCTTCGCTTCCGAAAGCACGTCCATCACGCCGCGAAAGCGCTCCGTCCAATCGCCCTCTGTGACGCAATGCATCAGGCAGACGTCGAGATAATCCGTTCCCAACTCGCGCCGGAAGCGGTCCAGATCGGCCCTCGCCGTGGGCGCATCGCGCGCCCAGGTTTTCGTCAGCACCGTAACTTTGTCGCGCGGCACATGCTTCAGAGCCTCCGCCACATGCGGATGGCTTCCATACGCATCGGCTGCATCAAAAAACCGCAGCCCCTGGTCGTAGCCATTCAGCAGCAGCCCAGACAGCCCCTTCAACCCCAGCGCCGTCTGATTCGAATGATGGCCATAACCAATGGTGCCCGTGCCCATGGCCAGCCGGCTGGTCTTGATGCCCGTGCCTCCGAGCGTAACCGTGTCGGAAGCCGCAAACTTTCCTAAAGGATTTTGTTCAGCAAGCGCATGCAAAACGCTTTTCGGTGTGAGCCAGGCAGCTCCCACCCCTGAAGCCGAGCGAATGAGGAATTCGCGGCGATGCATAAAGTCTCCAGCCGGGCGGCCTTCTCTCATCATACGCCCACATCGTTTTAGACGCGGCGGCAACCAGTTCGTCAGCGTCCGGCGCAGCTTTTCTCAGCGGCCTCCGCGCAAAAGGTTTTCAGTCAAACTGCTTCCGAAAAGCCGCCCACTGCTCCCGCATTTCCGTAACTTCTTTTCTCAATTCCACAATTTCGCCCTCGAGCCGAGCCACGTGGTCATCCGAAGAGGAACTCACCACTGTCCGGATCGCCGCACTCTCCGCAACCGGCGCGCCCCCCGAAAGCAAATGCATGTACCGCGATTCTTTTGTCCCTGGTTGCCGCGGCAACACCGCCATCAGCGCCGGTTCCCGCTGCCCCAGTCGCTCCAGCGTGGCCACCACGTCTTCCAATTCCTCAAACCGGTACATGCGTTCCGTCCTCCCGCGAAGCTCCCCCGGAGTCTGCGCCCCGCGCAGCAGGAGCACGCACAAAACCGCAATCTCCCTGCGGTCGAAATTAAAAACTTCCTGCAGCCTGTGCTCGTACTTGGTTACGCGCCCATCCGCGCCACTGGCCGGCCCAGCCAGCCTCTGCCGCTGCAACGACTCCAGCGCCGCCCGCACCGAATCCTCCTCCAGCGCCATCACCGGATCGCGGTTATTTTTCTGGTTGCACGCGTTCACCAGCGCATTTAGCGACAGCGGATAATAGTCCGGCGTAGTGATGTCTTTCTCAATCAGAGCACCCAGCACCCGGACCTCAACGTCGCTTAAAAAGTCCACACGCCTCCAACAAAATACGGATCAGAAAAGTGTAGCAGCCCTCGCACTGCAAACGAACAAGGTATGCTTATTGCCGGCGACGCGATCCATGCCTCACTTCCACATGGAAAATACGCGCATGTGCGTCTGGTTGGTTACACACAATTCTTTTCCATTTCTAACATTCCTCAAGCCAGCCGCCGCCGTAGCGCTACTCACTTACCTGCAAATCAAATTCTCGCAAACCTGGATCGATTCACTCGGCCTGCATCGCCTGGAAGACTTCGGCAGGAAGTTAGCATCAAGAAAGACCCTCGCCGTATTTCTCGTCGGCCTGACGGTGCTCGCAATCCGCTCCGCCGTGATTCCTGTCTCCGGCATCCCCCTGCCCGAGTTCCACGATGAATTCAGCTACCTTCTCGCCGCCGACACCTTCGCCCACGGTCGCCTCACCAACCCTCCTCACCCCATGTGGACTCATTTCGAAACCTACCACGTCATCGGGCGCCCAACGTACATGTCGATGTATCCGCCCGGCCAAGGCCTCATCCTGGCACTTGGACAAGTCGCGGGCAATCCCTGGCTCGGCCAACTTCTCGCCGCCGCGCTGATGTGCGCCGCCATCTGCTGGATGCTGCAGGGCTGGATTCCGCCGCGCTGGGCGCTCCTCGGCGGGATCCTCTCCGTTGCCCGCCTCGGCCTTCTCAGTTATTTCACCAACGGCTACTGGTGCGCCTGCCTTCCCGCAGTTGGCGGCGCGCTCGTGGTCGGCGCACTGCCGCGAATCCAGCGCCACACGCGCCGCCGTGACGCCGCGATCATGGCCCTCGGCCTCTTCATTCTTGCCAACACTCGTCCCTACGAAGGATTTCTGCTGAGTCTGGGCGCTGCCATCGCGCTGTTCGTGTGGATGTTTCGCAAGCAAAGTCCGCCGCGACGGATTGCTCTATCCAAAATCATCCTCCCCCTGGTGCTGGCGCTCATCCCGCTTGCCGCCTGGAGCGCTTACTACAACTACCGCGTCACCGGAGATCCTTTTCGCATGGCCTACACCATCAACCGTGACACCTACGCCATGGGACGCTACTTCATCTGGCAATCTCCCGCGCCGCAGAAAACGTATGCCCACCTCCGCATGCGGCTCAAATACGAACAGGAATTGCAAGACGCCCAGCAGTACCATACCGTTCCCGGATTCCTCCACAGCATTCGCCGCAAGCTATTCGATTTTTGCCAAACCTATCTGATTCTGCCCTTGCCCTTTGTTCTGATTGCTCTGCCTTGTGCTGCGCGCGACCGCCGCCTGCGCGCCCCCTGGATGATCGCCGCGATCTTTGGCATCGGCCTAATGGTGGTGGTCTGGTTTCTGCCGCACTACTTTGCGCCGGCAACGGCGCTGCTGTTCCTCATTCTGATGCAGTGCATCCGCCACTTGCGCCAGTTCCGCTGGCGCAAACACCCGGTGGGCCAGGCATTCGTGCGTGCCGTCTGCGTGATTTATATCGGAACAGTCGTGCTGCGGATTGGCCTGGCGGTCGCGCACATCCACCCCGAGCGGGAGTGGCAACACGGAGACATGCAGCGAGCCTCAATCGCTCAGCAACTCAACGCTCTTCCCGGAGAGCACGTCGTCCTGGTCAGCTATTCACCGGATTTTAGTCCTGACCGCGAGTGGGTTTACAACCGCAGTGATATCGACGCTTCAAAAATCATCTGGGCCCGCGACATGGGCCCAGAGAAAAATCACGAGCTGTTGGCCTATTATCCTGCGCGCCAGTTCTGGCAAGTCCATGCGGATTCTTCCGCCCCGCATCCCCAGCCTTACCGCGAACTCTCCGCGGCGTCGTTAAAATAACGCCGTCGGTCTCCGCTTCCACGGTTTGCCCTTCTCCTTGGAAACATTTTCCATATCGTTCACGTAAGCTCCCGTCTGGGTTAGCACATGATGCAGGTCATTGCCCACGCTGATGAACGTAAAACCTTTCTCCAGGAACTCGCCAACCCGCGCGGTCCCAAACAAAAACAGGCCGAGAATCACTTTGTTTTTGTGCGCATGCTCGATCAGTTTCTTCGTCGCCGCCTCCAGTTCCGGAGATGTATACATCAGCGGTAACTGATATTTGTTGTACAGCCCCATCGACATGCACAAATCGTTCTGCCCAAGAAAAAGAATATCCACGCCCGGCACCGCCGCGATCTCCGCCATATTCTCTATGCATGATGCCGTCTCCACCTGCAGCGCAACGATGCCGTTGTTATTGAAGTTTCCCGCATACCCCAGCAGCCCGGCCTTGTTCATGGAGCGCTGCGGAAAATAAACCGACCGCGTCCCCACCGTGGGATACTTCGTGCAACTCACCGCCTGCCGCGCTTCTTCCGCGGTATTAATGTATGGAATCAACACGCCATCCGCGCCCAGATCAAGCGCCTGCTGAATTCCCGGCCGGTCGTTGTAAGCGCCCACCCGCACCAGCGATTTCGCTCCGCCGTTGGCAATACCGCTCAGCATGGCTGAGAGCTTCTCATTCTGCATCGGCCCGTGCTGCGTATCCACCAGCAGCCAGTCGTATCCGCTGTGCGACAGTTGCTCGACAACTGTAGGGCTGTGGGAATTGATGAACAATCCCATCTTCGGCGTTCCCGCGTGTAATTGCTTCTTAAACTCCGCACCGCTCAAAGCGGATTCAGACATGTTGTGTTTCCTCCCCTGGGTCAAAGTCGAATTGTGTAGTGTACCGCACACATGACAACTGCGCCCTGGGGAGGCCGCGGCCCGTGGTGATATAGTTTCCCAAGAAAGACGCGCTGAGGCCGTGCGCAAGGAGCGAAAATGCGGCTGCTGCTGAACTGGGTTTTGAGTGCTCTGGCCGTCTGGATTGTGGCCCATGTCATCCCCGGCATCTACGTGCGCGGCCCCTTCGCCGCGCTGATCGCCGCCCTGGCCATCGGCTTCGTCAACGCCACCCTGGGACTGGTGCTGAAGGTCCTCACTTTTCCTCTGACACTAATCACGCTGGGATTATTCTGGCTCGTGATCAACGCCCTGATGCTCGAGTTTGCCTCCGCGCTGGTTCCCGGCTTTTACGTTCGCGGATTCATGGCGGCATTCCTCGGCGCGATCCTGCTCAGCCTCGTAAACATGATGCTGAAGTGGCTGGTCCATCCCTCAACCGGAAATCGCATGTAGAGTAGGGCGTTCAGGAATCATGGCCACAGCCCATTCACAATTTTCAGGCGACTCAATCGAGCCGCAACTTATTTCTATTCCCGGAGCCTGGTTCCTGATGGGCTCCGCTTCCGGCCAGGACTGCGAACGCCCCGTTCATCGCGTCTGGATTAACGCCTTTCTCCTCGCCGCAACCCAGGTCACAAATGCCGAATACCAGCGCTTTGTGCATGCATCGTCGTACGATGCTCCGCCTTTCTGGGATGATGCCAACTTCAGCCATCCTCAGCAGCCCGTCGCCGGCGTCTCCTGGTTCGATGCCGACCGCTACTGCCAATGGCTGTCCTCGCAAACTGGCCGCCGCTACCGACTTCCCACCGAGGCGGAGTGGGAGCGCGCCGCCCGCGGGGACTTTGAGCAAAAAGATTTTCCCTGGGGCAACGATCCGCCGCAGTCTCTTCCGGATTACGCCACCCGCTGGCAAACCGGCCCCGAGTCCGTGGCCCGTGACGCACCAAACTCGTTCGGCCTTTACAACATTTGCGACAACGTTCACGAGTGGTGCAGTGACTGGTACAGTCCCAACTACTACGTCGCGTCTCCTGAACGCAATCCGCGCGGCCCGGCAGAAGGCCTGCGCAAAGCCTCGCGCGGCGGTTCCTGGCGCCATCATGTCAAAGTCGCCCGCTGCTCCGCCCGCTCCAGCATCCCTCCCGACTTCCACTACGCTGATTACGGCTTCCGCCTCGCCTGTAGTTGATCTCGTATTGATTGCACCTTCGCCATGACAGGTTAGCAATTGATTCGTATCGCCCATATTTCTTTTAATAATTTGTTTTCTTTGATTGCTTTCATTGACGGGCGGAGATACCGACGGGCTAGCGGCATCCCACGCTGGCGCATGAGCACGACTTACCATGAAGTAAGTGTGGAGAAATACCTTGTCCTAAGTCAAAAGGGCGAACAATTATCCGGCCTGCCGCTCAATCCGTCTGCTCACAATTGCTCACATTAGCCACTTTTAAAGCAGCCTATCTATCTTGCTGTCTCCAGCATCTCACGTGAGCATCAACAGGGTCGCACTTGAACCGGCTTCTGTGAAAGGAATCGTATGTCAATCCACCAGTTCTCTAAAATTTCAACCACGATCTTGGTAACCATTCTCCTCATTAGCTGCAGCGGTGTTTCCAACCCGCCCACAGCGCAGGTTACCGACGCTCCCACAATTTTGATGGTCGTCCCCCAAACCAACGGCGTGGGCACCAATCGCGCGGTGGGCGTGGTTTTTAGCAAGCCCATGGACCCTGCAAGTATCAACGCAGGCAGCTTTGTCGTTGCCGGCATGTCTGGCACGGTCACCTACGATGCCACCAACAAGATTGGCGCCTTCAAACCCTTAACTCCCTTTGCCCCCAGCACTACGTTCAAGGCGACGATTACCGTTGCGGCCCGGGACATCAGCGGAGCTCAACTTGCCGCACCCTTTGATTTCTCTTTTACCACCCGTGCGACCGAAGACACCTCTTTTCCCGTTGTCGTCTCCGTAAATGTTGCCGCAGGCGCTACCTGCGTGGCGCTTGACCAGAAGATTCAGATAACTTTTGATGAGCAAATGGACTCACTCACCATCAATCCCAGCACGGTTTTCATTGAAGGTGTTGCCGGCGCCGTGACCTATGATGTGGTCAGTCAGAATGCGACCATCACGCCCTCGGCAAACCTGGCGGCGAATACTACCTACACGATCACGGTCACTACCGGAGCCAAGGACTTGGGCGAACAGCCGTTGGCTGCGCCATTTCATCAAACTTTTACAACGGGTCCGTGCCAGGGTGGTGGAGTGCCTCCGGTCGCTCTTTGTCCTTTCATCGGAGCTTTCTCGGTCCTGGCCGGCTCCACGGTCACCAACACCGGTTCCAGCGTGGTCGCTGGAGATGTCGGAGTCAGTCCGGGTACGGCCGTGACTGGATTTCCACCGGGCCTAGCGGGCGGAACGATCCACATCGCGGATGGGGCTGCATCCCAGGCGCAGGCCGCTTTGACTGCCGGATATGTCGATGCCGCTGGACGATCGGGCGGCGCTTCAGTGGCCGATGACTTGGTCGGCCAGACATTCACCGCGGGTATCTACAAATCGACGTCGTCGCTTGAAGTATCCGGCGATGTCACGCTCGACGCTCAGGGCAATCCGGATGCAGTGTTCATTTTCCAGATCTCGTCCACGCTCACTACTGGCAGCGGCAGCCACGTTATTCTGGCTAATGGCGCCAAAGCCTGCAACGTCTTCTGGCAAGTCGGCAGCTCGGCAACTCTGGGAACGAACTCTGCGTTCAAGGGAAATATTCTGGCGCTGACATCCATCACAATAACCACCGGAGTAAATCTGGAAGGCAGGGCGCTGGCGCGGAACGGCGCGGTCACGCTCGACACCGATGTCATCAGCGGTTGTTCCTGTCCGTGAGGCGTTAGATAATGCGGAGTGCGGATGGGCCGATGTGTGGATCACATCGGCCCTCTTTTTTTGAAACAATAATTTTGTCAGCCCGATGCGGATACAGCCGATGAAGAATCTGCCCGCACAATTTGTCGTTCCGAACCGGGCATAGCCCGGTGAGGAACCTGCTTTTTGTTACCATCTCCTCAGCCCAGGACTCCAAACAATGTTTCGCGACAATCTTCTCCACCCCAAGCGTGCCCTCATCACCGGCGGCGGCACCGGTCTCGGCAAAGCCATGGCCGCCCGCTTCCTCGAGCTCGGCGCCACCGTTTACATCTGCGGCCGCCGCGAAGAGGTTCTCAACAAAACCGCCGCCGAACTTGCGGCCAAAGGTCCCATCCACGCTCTCCCCTGCGATGTTCGCAATCTCGATGCCGTCGAGTCGATGATCGACGCCATCTGGAAATCCGGCCCGCTCGATATTCTGGTCAACAACGCCGCGGGAAATTTCATCGCCCGCACCGAAGAACTCTCCCCGCGCGCCTGGGACTCCGTCATCGGCATCGTCCTGCTCGGCACGCTCCACGCTACCATGGCCTGCGGACGCCGCTGGCTCCAAGCCTCCCACCCCGCCACCATCCTCAGCATCTCCGCCACCTACGCGCCGGTGGGCTCGGCCTATGTGGTGCCGTCAGCCGTTTCCAAAGCTGGAGTCGAAGCCCTCACCCGCAGCCTGGCGGTTGAGTGGGGCAATCGCGGCATCCGTATGAATGCCATCGCTCCCGTCCCCATTCCTACCCAGGGTGCCTTTTCCCGGGTCCTTCCGCGGCCCGAACTCGAAACCCTGGCGCTCGATCGCAATCCCATGCACCGCTTCGGCACCACCGAGGAATTAGCCAACCTCGCCGCCTTCCTCGTCAGCGACGGCTCGTCCTACATCAACGGGGAAGTCATCCGCATGGACGGCGGTGAATTCCTGCAAGGCGCCGGCGAGTTCAGCAACCTGGGCCGCGTGCTCACCGACAAAGATTGGGAATCTTTGAAGCCGCGCAAGAAATCGTAGCGCCGAATCGCGGATCACTTACATGTAGAACAGGCTCAACCGCGGCAGCTTGTATTTTTCCAGCAGCCGCTTGTGAACATATTGCTTTTGCAGTTGCTCAATCTGCGCCGCCGCCATCTTGCGGCGGTAAGGTGCCAGGTCCTGATCCGCTTGCGCGCGGACGCTCACGATTTCCTCATCCGGAGTGGAGGCGAGCAGCGTGGCGAAAAGTTTTTCTTCGAGCACCGTGAGGTGGCGCTCCAAATCTTCCAGCCTTGACGCGGCTTTCTTGCTCTCGATCTCCCCGGCAAGCTTTCGAAGGGCAGTTGCTGCATTCTCCCCGACCGCTTGTGCGGAAATTCCCCCATGACTCGGCAACTTCGCGGCCTGCAGAAGATCCGCGTTGCGCTGCAGGAAAGCCATTACAGTTCCCGGCTCAAACCCCTGTCCAGCACCAGACTTGTTTGCTGGCTGCTCACCGCCGGCAACTCCCACCGCTGCTTCCTTCATATCCTCCGCGGCGGCCAGCACCTCCTGCGAACAAAATCCCAGGCCATTCACTTTTCTCGTCTTGGAGGGTCGCTTCTCGTAGTGTTCGAAAGTCGCGTCAATCCCGCGCAGCACCGCCTCCAACGGAATCCCGGCATCCTTCCACGTCTCCATCAACACCCAGTCGACGGTAGAGAGCAAAAGAATACTTCCGAATCGCCGCTGAAAGTGTTCTTCAATTTCGGTGAAGTAGTTGAAGTAGTTTTCCACGGGGGGCTCAGCGGGCGGAGCGTGGAGTAGAAGCGGCGCGCTCCCTGCCGCCGTTCTTCGCCTTGGGAGTTTGTGCTGCCTTGGAAGCAAGGCCGGGCCGCGCAGCCGCATTCCGCTCCCAAATAATGCGCAGCCCTTCCAGCGTCAGGAAGTCGTCCACGTGCTTGATGTATTTCGATCCCGTGCCGATCATCGGCCCCAGGCCGCCCGTGGCCAGCACCTGCGTCTCTTTGCCAAGTTCGCCGAGAAGCAATTCGAGAATACCGTCAACCAGCCCGAGATAGCCGTAGTAAAGCCCGGACTGCAGGCTTCCTACAGTATTGGTTCCAATCACGCGCGCTGGCTTCCGAATCTCAACCCGAGGCAGGCGGGCAGTGCGCTGAAACAGCGCGTCGGCGGAAATGCCGATGCCGGGACAAATTATCCCGCCAAGGTACTCGCCCTTTGCCGAAACGCAATCGAACGTTGTCGCGGTTCCGAAGTCCACGACCACGCACGGCCCACCGTACTTCTCAAATGCAGCGACCGCGTTCACGATGCGGTCCGCCCCAACTTCGGCCGGATTGTCGTATTGCACCGGCATGCCGGTCTTGACGCCGGGTTCGATCAGCAACGGTTTGGAATTAAAGTAGCGCTCGCAAACCTGCCGCAGCACGGGATCGAGCGGCGGGACCACCGAAGAAATTACGATGCCTTGAATCTCCGATGCCTCCAGGCTCGCCATGGAAAACAAGTTACGGAACAAGACGCCGTATTCGTCGACCGTGCTCCCCTGGCGTGTGGCGACGCGCCAGTGCGCCACCAGGCGTTCATAACGCGGCGAGCCGGCTGAGTTGTTGTCCGCATTTTCCGCGCGGCCGAAAACTCCCAGCACGGTGTTCGTGTTGCCGACATCGAGAACGAAAAGCATGCTCTTTTCTCTAGCAATTAGCAGTTAGCGATTAGCCTTAAACCAGTTGCCGACTTTAAGCTCTAACTCCCAACGGCCAATTGCTAATTGCCAATTGCCAATTGCCAATTGCTGTTTCACGTCTCTCTCACAGACCCGCTCAAAACCGTCCGCAATCCCTGCTGCGTGCGTAATTGCAGAAAGCCACGTTCATCCAATCCCGCGGTTGTCCCTTCAACTTTTCCGCCGTTTTCTTCGATGCGGACCGCCTTGCCGCGCACCCACGATGACTGCTCGGCAAAACGCCGCAGAACCGACTGGCCGGCATCCTTGCTTGCAATTAAGTGCCGGTATTCCCGGTCGAGCGATTTTAACAGGGCCGCAGTCAGTTCCACACGGGACCATTCGCTCCCCGTCGCCAGCCGCAGCGACGTGGCCTCAGCCTGCAGTTGCGGTGGGAAGCCAGCATGGTTCACATTGATTCCAATTCCGGTCACGATGTAGCGCACGCGTGTGGCTTCGGCATTCATTTCGGTAAGAATCCCGCAGACCTTTTTCCCGCCCACAAGAACATCGTTCGGCCATTTCAGGTCGACCTTAACCCGCGCATCAATCTGCTCGATCGCCGCCCGCACCGCCAGGCCCACCGCCAGCGAAAGCACGAGCGCCTCCGCCGGCGGCAACGCGGGCCGCAAGATGACCGAGCAATAAATTCCCGCAGACCGCGCCGACTGCCACGAGTGAGCCCCGCGCCCGCGCCCAGCAGTTTGCTCCTCAGCTAGAAAGACGCTGCCTTCCGGCGCGGCCTTCGCAGCCGCAGCCATGGCGGCCGAGTTGGTCGATCCGATTTTGTAGAAGTGCTGCACCTGACCATCGAAGATTGTCCCCCGCAGCAAGGGATCAAGAATTTCTGGCAACAGCAGATCGGGAACCGATTTCAGCCGGTACCCAGTGGCAGGATGTCCCGCCACCTCGACGCCCAGCCCACGCAACTGCTGAATGAGTCGCCAGACCTCAGACCGGTTCGACGAAATCTCCTGCGCAATCTTAGTCCCGCTCACGACCACCGTGGGATGCTCCATGAGCAAGCGGACAATCCGCCCCAGCCGAAGATCAGTCGCACCGCTCGTCGTAGCGCCCGTACTCTTCTTCGTAACCCGGCCCCCCAAGGCCGTCCTTAGTGAACCTTAGTGCCCTTCGTGGTTAATTGCCTTTTGCGTGCACCCTCCACGACACTAAGCCGGCGTAACCCGCAAACTCATATCCGCCGCGTGGGTCGAATGTGTCAACAGCCCGACAGAAATAAAATCCACCCCAGTCTCCGCATAAGCCCGCACATTTTCGAGGCGAATGCCCCCCGAGCACTCCACCGGAATCCGGCGCTCCAGTTTGGCGCAGCGCTCGACAGCGCGCCGCACATCCTCGGGAGACATATTGTCGAGCAAAACAGCCTCCGCCCCGTGCGCCAAAGCGTCTTCCAATTCACTTAGCGTGCGCACTTCGATTTCAATCGGTTGCGCCCCGCGCCGGTTGCGAACCGCACGCTCCAACGCCGGAACGATTCCGCCCGCCAGCGTGATGTGATTGTTCTTCAGCAGAACCCCATCCGAGAGATCAAGCCGGTGATTCTGTCCGCCTCCACATCGCACCGCATACTTATCGATCACGCGCAGCCCCGGAGCGGTCTTGCGGGTATCGAGAATGCGCGCCTTCGTACCAGAAACTGCCTCCACAAACTTGCGCGTCAGCGTTGCGATCCCGCTCATCCGCTGCAAGAAATTCAGCAGCACCCGCTCACAGGAAAGAATCACGCGCGCATTGTGACGGATCACGGCGACTGACTGCCCTTTGTGTAACCGTATTCCGTCAAAGATTTCAGGATGCGTGGTCACTTCGTAATGCGAAGTCACAGCCCCATCGAGCGCGGCGTAAACATCAAAGATGCGGCCAACGCAGCCAATCCCGGCCAGAATGCAATCCTGCTTGGCCAGCACCGTGGCGGTCGCCCGCTGATTGGGATCGATGCACGCATAACTGGTCGCATCGCGCGTCGCCCGATCTTCGAGCAGCGCGTTTTCCAGAATCGCCGTAATTCGCCGAGAGTTGAAATCCATATTGTAGAGACGTTGCTTGCAACGTCTCTGGCAGAGTAAAAGATGCAGCAAGTGTCGCCCTACTGCACTTTATCTACAACCCAATTCTTTCATTTTACTTTTTGTCTTCTCGATCAGCACAGTGAGTTCCTGGGCTCGACGCCTCAGCCCCTCCACCACCTTCGCCGGCGCCTTCGCCAGAAATTGCTCGTTGCCCAACTGCTTCTGATTATTGCCAAATTCCTTTTCCAACTTTTCGAGATCTTTTTTGAGCCGCTCACATTCCGCAGCCACATCGATCTTGCGTTCGTAAATCACATGAACATCAAACCGCGCCGTGCTCCTCGCTCCAGCCCGATTCGCGGGCGAGCTTTCCATAAAAGTAATCTTCTCCACGTTTCCCAGCCGTTCCACCGCCCCGCGATTCTGCTCGATCATGCCGCGAATCGCCGCATCCGGCGCGAACAGCTCGATCGGCACCTTAACCTTGGGCTCAACCTTCAAATCCGCCCGCAGGTTTCGCACGTTCACAATCAAATCCTGCAGGATCGCCATCTCGGTCTCGGCCTGCAGATCGAACTGCCGCGCGTCCGCCCGCGGATATTCCGCCAAAGCAATCGATTGCACCGGCGGCTTGCCTTCATACACCGCCTGCCAGATTTCCTCGGTGATAAACGGCATCACCGGATGCAGCAGCCGCAACGCCGCATCAAAAAGATTCACCAGGTTTCCGCAGGCGATGCGCGCCTCAGTCTTGTCCGCGCCCTCCTCAAAATTCAGCCGAGGCTTGATCAGCTCCAGATACCAGTCGCAGAACTCGCCCCAGAAAAAATCATAAATCCGGTTCGCCGCCTCGTGGAATCGATAGGTCGCCAGCGCATCGTTAACCTCCGCCGCGACGCGATTAAAGCGCGACAGTATCCATCGATCTTCAAGAGTGTGGGACCGGATCTCTGATCCGGTCCCGGGCCGCAGGCCCGGCTCAATCCTCTCCACATTCATAAACATAAACCGCGCCGCATTCCAAATCTTATTGGCAAATGCCCGATACCCCTCCGTCCGGCTCTCGTTAAAGGCAATGTCCGTCCCCGGCGCGGCCATCGCCGCCAAAGTAAACCGCGTCGCATCCGTCCCAAACCGCTCAATAATCTCCAGCGGATCGATCACGTTGCCCTTGGTCTTCGACATCTTCTGCCGCTCAGCATCCCGCACCAGTGCGTGGATGTAAACCTGCCGGAAGGGCACGCTGTCATTCTTCTTCTCGCCCCAGCCGCTGGCTTTCTTGATGGCGGGATCCTGTTCGTGTCCATCCATAAAGTGGCAGCCGAACATGATCATGCGCGCCACCCAGAAAAAAAGAATTTCGTAGGCGGTAATGAGCAACGTTGTCGGATAAAACACCGCCTGATCTCGCGTCTTCTCCGGCCACCCCAAAGTCGTAAACGGCAGCAGCCCCGAAGAAAACCACGTATCCAGCACATCGGAAACCTGCTCCAGTTTTGCTCCACCGCATTTCGAACACTTCGCCGGAGCCTCCCGCGCCACAATGATTTCCTTGCACCCGTCGCAAGTCCACGCCGGAATCCGGTGTCCCCACCACAACTGGCGAGAAATGCACCAGTCATAAATATTGTTCATCCAGTTCAAATAAATCTGCCGGTAGTTGTCAGGGACAATCGCGATCTCTCCGCTTTCGACGGCTTTGATCGCGCGATCAGCCAGCGGCTTGATCTTGATAAACCACTGCTCCGAAAGCCGCGGCTC
>Ga0070710_10000878_pt1 | contig 14395 bp, 12 predicted proteins | sample LARL52metaG_FD_65454 | JGI IMG/M metagenome (GOLD analysis project Ga0070710, IMG submission 65454) | Corn, switchgrass and miscanthus rhizosphere microbial communities from Kellogg Biological Station, Michigan, USA - LAR L5-2 metaG | ecosystem: Host-associated > Plants > Roots > Rhizosphere ... | reverse complement strand
GCCCATCACGAAGACGCCGTTGATCGGCACCTCGATCGAGTCGGTGACGTGCAGGGAGCCCAGCATCCATTGCGGGAGCTCGACGCCGACCTCGCGCGCACCGAAGATCGAGCGATAGGCCTGCTGCAGAATCAGGCTGAGGCCCCAGGTCGCGAGCAGCGTGTCGAGCGGCCGCTTGTAGAGATGCCGGATCAGCACCCACTCCACCAGCATCCCGAGCGCACCGGAGGCCAGGAACGCCAGGATCATCGCGAGGAAGAAGTAGCCGGCGAACAGACCAGGCAGATAGGACTGGAACAGATTCGACGTCATCCAGGTGACGTAGGCCCCCAGGATCATGAACTCGCCGTGCGCCATGTTGATGACGCCCATCTGGCCGAAGATGATCGCGAGCCCCAGCGCCATCAGGACGTAGACGGAGAACAGGATCAGGCCGGCAAACCCCTGCATGACGAAGATGGAACCCAAGTCACCAATCGAATAGTCGCCGAACATCTGGTTTCTCCGTCGAAGGGACAGGGTCCCGCGCCGCGAGAGATGTCGCGACGCGGGGTCGTGAAGCGTGGATTGACGGTCCACGCCAGGGAGCTGTTGCTTTGGGGAAGGATCGCGAAAGGGCGTGCGCTTACTGGTAGCCCTTCGGAAACGGATCCGGCTCGACGAGATCGGCCGTCTCGTAGATCAGCTCGAACTGGCCGTCGAGCTTGGCACGACCCACGCGCGTCTTCGACCAGAGGTGATGGTTCTCGTGGATGCGCACGTAGCCTTCCGGCGCGCCCTTGAACTCCACACCGGGCGAAGCGGCCGCGATCTTGTCGATATCGAAGCTGCCGGCCTTCTCGACCGTCAACTTCCAGAGCCACGGGCCGAGATAGGCGGCCTGCGTCACGTCGCCAATCACGGTCTTCTCACCCCACATCTTCTTGAAGGCAGGCACGAAGGCCTTGTTGTTCGGATTGTCGAGCGACTGGAAGTACTTCATGCAGGCATAGGCGCCCGCGATGTTCTCGCCGCCGATGCCGTCGATCTCGTCTTCGGTCACCGAGATCGTCAAGAGAGCCTGCTTGGACAGGTCGATGCCGGCCGCCTTGAGCTGCTTGTAGAAGGCGACGTTCGAGCCGCCGACCACGTCGGTGAAGATCACATCGGGCTTGGTCAGCTTGATCTTGTTGATCACCGAATTGAATTGGGTGTTGCCGAGCGGGTAATATTCTTCGCCGACGACCTTGCCCTTCAGCACGTTCTCGACATGCTTGCGCGCGATCTTGTTCGAGGTGCGCGGCCAGATGTAGTCCGAACCGATGAAAAAGAACGATTTTGCGCCCTTCTCCTTGGCGATCCAGTTCAGACCGGCAAGGATCTGCTGAGTGGCTTCCTGACCGGTGTAGATGACGTTCTTGGACTGCTCGAGACCTTCATAGAAGGTCGGGTAGTAGAGCATGCCGTTGTACTGCTCGACGACCGGCAGCACCGCCTTGCGCGAGGCCGAGGTCCAGCAGCCCATGATCGCCGCAACCTTGTCGTTGACGAGGAGTTTCTTGGCCTTCTCCGCGAAGGTCGGCCAGTCGCTGGCGCCGTCCTCCTGGATTGACTTGATCTTGCGGCCGAGCACACCGCCGGCGGCGTTGATCTGTTCGATCGCCAGCTTCTCGGCTTCGATCGAGCCGGTCTCCGAGATCGCCATCGTACCGGTGGCCGAGTGCAGGATTCCGACGGTGACTTCAGTATCGGTCACCGCGAGACCTGTGGTGTTGATCGCGGAAGTTGCCGGCGCCTGCGCAAAGGACGAGCGCGGGAGCACGGTCAAGGCGGGAATTGCCGCCATTCCCATCAGCAGCTTGCGGCGGAATGCCGACTGCAGGCCCTGATTTATTTTGTCTGACATGAGCACCCCATTGTTTGAGAACGCGCCTATTGGTCAGGCGAGGATTGCCTAGAATTGTGCACTGCACAGATACGCAAGATCGCGTATATTGCACCGCAAAATACCGACGTAGGCTTTGGTACGGGGTTGCCGACCGACTGAGCCTGACGATCGATTGGGTCGGTCGTCCGCAACGAGGAGTTTTTCGACGTGGCAGGGCGGCAGCGGATAGACCGCGTCAGGCGCCAGTACAATCAATGGGTCGCCAACCAGACGCTGGAAGACTACGCGCTGCGCTTCACCGCCAAGAGCGCGCGCCGCTGGTCCGCCGCACGGGTCGCCAACACCGCGCTCGGCGCGATCTCCTTCCTCGCGCTGGAAGCGATCGGCGGCACCATCACGCTGAACTACGGCGCCACCAATGCGACCGCCGCGATCCTGGTGGTCAGCGTCATCATCTTCCTGTGCGGCCTGCCGATTGCCTATTATGCCACCAAATGCGGCATCGATATCGACCTGCTGACCCGCGGCGCCGGCTTCGGCTATATCGGCTCGACCATCACCTCGCTGATCTACGCCTCCTTCACCTTCATCTTCTTCGCGTTCGAGGCGGTCATTCTCGCAGCCGCCCTGGAGATGTGCTTCGGCATCCCGCGGCCGCTCGGCTATCTCATTTCCTCCGTCGTCATCATTCCGCTAGTGACCTACGGCATCACCCTGATCAGCCGCTTCCAGCTCTGGACGCAGCCGCTCTGGATCGTCCTGCACGTCCTGCCCTTCGTGGCGATCGCCTATGCCAGTCCGCATTCGTTTACGGAGTGGCGCAAATTCGCCGGCGAGCATGGCGATCCGAGCGGCCATCTCGATCTGCTGTTGTTCGGCACCGCGGCCTCGGTGGTGTTTTCGCTGGTTGCCCAGATCGGCGAGCAGGTCGACTTCCTGCGCTTCCTGCCGCGCGACCGCCGCACGTCGCGGACCTCGTGGTGGATCGCGCTGCTCAGCGCCGGTCCCGGTTGGATCATCTTCGGCGCGCTCAAGCTCTTGGTCGGCTCGTTCCTCGCCTATTTCGCGCTGAGCCATGGCGTCGCCACCGAGCAGGCGGCCGAGCCGGCGCACATGTATCTCGAAGCCTTCCGCTACGTACTGTCGCAGCCGGATCTGGCGCTGGCCCTGACTGGCACCTTCGTCATCCTCTCGCAGATCAAGATCAACGTCACCAACGCCTATGCTGGCTCGATCGCGTGGTCGAATTTCTTCTCGCGGCTGACCCATAGTCATCCCGGCCGCGTTGTCTGGCTGGTGTTCAACGTGCTGGTCGCGCTGCTGTTGATGGAGATCGGCGTCTACAGGGCGCTGGAGCAGACGCTGGCGCTCTACTCCAACGTCGCAATCGCCTGGGTCGGCGCGCTGGTCGCCGACCTCGTCATCAACAAGCCTCTCGGATTGCGCCCGCCCCAAATCGAGTTCAAGCGCGCGCATCTCTACGACATCAACCCGGTCGGCGTCGGCGCCATGACGATCGCGACCATCGTCTCGATCTCGGCGTTTTACGGCTTGTTCGGCCCGACGGCGAAGGCGCTGTCGGCGTTCGTCGCGCTCACGGTGGCCGTCGTGGCTGCGCCGCTGATCGCCTGGGCCAGCAACGGCAAATATTACATCGCGCGCAAACCGAAGCGAAGCTGGCAGAACCTCGCGGCGATCCAGTGCTGTATCTGCGAGCATTCGTTCGAGCCGGAGGACATGGCCTCCTGCCCGGCCTATGCCGGGCCGATCTGCTCGCTGTGCTGCTCGCTCGACGCGCGCTGCCATGATCTCTGCAAGCCGCATGCGCGGGTCGGCGCGCAGGTGTCGGATACGCTCGGCAGGATGCTGCCCGAAGCGTTTTATGCGCGGATCAACTCGCAGTTCGGACATTACGTGGGCGTGTTCGCGGTCTCGGCCGGCCTGGTCGGGCTGACGCTGGGGCTGATCTACCTGCAGACTTCGGCGACGATTGCGGTCGACAATCTCCTGCTGTCCGACGTGCTGTGGAAGGTGTTCTTCGCGCTCACCATCATCATCGGCGTGGTGGCCTGGCTGTTCGTGCTGGCGCAGCAGAGCCGCCGCGCGGCCGAAGAAGAAACGCGGCGGCAGACCGCGCTGCTGATCCAGGAGATCGACGCCCACAAGCGCACCGACGCGGAGCTGCAGCGTGCCAAGGAGGTCGCGGAATCCGCCAATCTCGCCAAGAGCCGCTACGTCGTGGGCCTGAGTCACGAACTGCGCTCGCCGCTGAATGCGATCTCCGGCTACGCCCAACTCCTCGAGCAGGACACCAGCCTGCAGGCGCGGCCGCGCGACCAGGTCCGCGTGGTCCGCCGCAGCGCCGACCATCTGTCGGGATTGATCGACGGCATCTTGGACATCTCCAAGATCGAGGCGGGACGGCTATATCTGTCCCGTGACGAGGTGCGGTTGACCGATTTTCTCGATCAGCTCGTCGGCATGTTCCGGCTGCAGGCGGCCGCCAGAGGCATCGACTTCGTGTTCAAGCGGCCGGCGGTGCTGCCGGTGGTGGTCTATGCCGACGAGAAGCGCTTGCGGCAGATCCTGATCAATCTGCTCGCGAACGCGATCAAGTTCACGCAGGCCGGCAGCGTGCTGTTCATCGTGCACTACCGCAGCCCGGTCGCGGAATTCGAGGTAACCGACACCGGACCCGGCATCCAGGCGGACGATCTCGAACGCATCTTTGCGCCCTTCGAGCGCGGCGCGCTCGGCGTCGCGCAGCCGCAGACCGGCACCGGACTGGGCTTGACGATCAGCCGCCTGCTCGCGGGCGTGATGGGGGGCGACATCAAGGTGACCTCTACGGTCGGTACCGGCAGCACCTTCCGCGTCAAGCTGCTGCTGTCCGAGGTCACCAATCCGCGGCGCGACGCGCCGGTGGAAGCTCCGGTCTACGGCTATCTCGGCTCGCGCAAGACCATCCTGATCACCGATGATGATCCCACCCACCGCGATCTTCTGCGCGAGGTGCTGGCGCCGCTCGGCTTCATCCTGCTCAGCGCGCCTGATGGTCCCGGCTGCCTCGCACTGGCCCAGCATTGCCGGCCCGACCTGTTCCTGCTCGACATCTCGATGGCTGGCATGGACGGCTGGACGGTCGCGGAGACGCTGCGCGCCAACGGCCATCACCAGGCACGCATCCTGATGGTGTCGGCGAGCGCGCTGGAGGCGCACGGCGCGCCGCTGGCACAACCGTTCCACGACGGCTATCTGATGAAGCCGATCGACATCCCCCGCCTGCTCGAAACCATCAGGCAATTGCTCAAGATCGAATGGCAATATGAGGCAGACCAGGTGACGCCGCCGCTCTGGAAACCGGAGAACGGTTCGCGGCCGCCGGCGAGGTATGTCGAGGAACTGATTGGCCTCGGCCAACTCGGCTATGTCAGGGCAATCCAGCTCAAGCTCGACGAGATCGGCAGCGAACACCCCGAACATGCCGATTTCGTCTCGCAGATGCGCACGCTGGTCGACCGCTTCGATCTCGACCAATACATGGCGACGCTCAAGACATTGCACAGCTATGATCACTGATCCCCGAAAACGCGACGTCGCCCTCGTCGTCGACGACTCCCCCGAGACGCTGCGGCTACTCACCGACGCGCTCGACGGCGCCGGCATGACCGTGATGGTCGCACTCGACGGTGCCGCCGCGATGCGGATCGTCGACCAGATCACGCCCGACATCGTGCTGCTCGATGCGGTGATGCCCGGCATGGACGGGTTTGAGACCTGCAAGCGGCTGAAGCGCGATGCCGGCCTCGACGGTGTCCCGATCATCTTCATGACGGGACTGGCCGAGACCGAGCACATCGTGCGTGGGCTGGAAGCCGGTGGCGTCGACTATGTGACGAAGCCGATCGTGGTCGAGGAGATGCTGGCCCGGATCCGCGTCCATCTCGCCAACGCGCGGATGACGCAGAGCGCACGCGCGGCGCTTGACGTATCCGGCCGCTATCTGCTCGCCGTCAACGACCTCGGCAAGCTGCTATGGGCGACGCCGCAGGCGCAAAGGCTACTGTCTGACACCCTCGCGGACGCCGACGATTTCGCGTTGCCCGACCCGATGCCGCAATGGCTCGACCAGATGCAGAAGGGAAAATCGGCTGCAAAGACCGCGACCATGGCCTCCTTCCCCGGCAACGAGCAATTGCGGCTGCAATATATGGGCAAGGTCGGTCCCAACGAGTTCCTGCTTCGGCTCGCCAAGGACATCAGCGGCAAGGCGCCCGCGGAATTCTCCAGCGAGCTCGGCCTCACCACTCGCGAGGGCGAGGTGTTGGCCTGGCTCTCCAAAGGCAAGACCAATCGCGACATCGCGGACATCCTCGGCCTCAGTCCGCGAACCATCGATAAGCACCTCGAGCAAATCTATTCCAAGCTGGGTGTCGAGAACCGAACTGCGGCGGCGGCCATCGCTGTAAATGCTACGCATCGGAAGTCGTAGCAAAAGCACCCGCCCCGACGGTTCTAAGACCAGCACCTGCAGAAATCGCTGCAGACCGCGCCGCGCTGCGCAAAAGGGTCTGGCGGCATATTTCGCACCGCATCAATCGCGATTGCCGCGCGCCGCTCAATCTTTGAGCACACATCCGTTGGCGCCTCGGGCTAATTCGTCATCAATAGGAGATTCGCGATCCGCCGCTCGAATGGTGCGCGACGATGATGCGAACGTAACACTGTGGAGGATTGCATGCGAAGGTCGGCGCAGATCGTCTTGCTGGTGTCCCTGCTCGCGCTAGCGCGGGCAGGTTTCGCATTCGACAGCGGGCAATACGAGAATGTCCCCGCGGACATCCGCGCCTGGTTCAAGAGTGTGATTGCGCCAAACGGCGTGCCCTGCTGCGATATTTCCGATGGCCATCGGACTGAATATGATTTTCGCGAAGGCGCCTATTGGGTTCCGATTGAAGGCCAGTGGATGGCGGTACCGCAGCGTGCCATCATCCGCGACCGCGGCAACCCAGTTGGCGAAGCCGTGGTGTGGTATGTGCATCACCGCGGTAGTATCGTGATCAGCTGCTTCGTGCCGGCAGACGCGGTATGAAACCGCGTCGGTTTCGCACCAGAAGCGCCTAGCACGAGCGCAGCGTGCGCGGCGCGGCATCGTCGACATCGAACTCGCCCGCTTCCACCCCCTCGCGAATGATCGCCTCGAAGATCGTCACCATCCGCTCGATATGCGCCCTGATGATCTGCCAGTTCTGCTGCGTGGCGGCGACGATCAACTCGTGAATGGGCCTTTCCTCGATCAGCATCATCTTGGCGTGGCGGTGAACGGCGTTCAGGAGCCGCTCGAGTTTCTGCATGGCGCATTGGTGCCGGCGATTGCAGAGGCGATGTCGGCAATCTCGGGAAGCGCGACCACAGCTTCGCGAGGACCGGACTGTGCAAGCCGAACGACCGTCTGGCCGGCGGAGACGACTTGTCCCGGCTCGCCAAGCGTTTGCATGACCGTTCCGTCCGCATCCGCCACCAGGACGGAATAGGTCGTCTGGTTCTCGGCAACCCGTGCTTCAGCTTCGGCCGCGGCGAGCTGTGCGTTGGCTGTATCCGACGCGGCCTTCGCCTGCTCATAGCGTTGCCTTGAAGTCCATCCGCCGTTCACCAGGTTGGCGTAGCGCCGCTCGTCCGCATCGGTCTGAACAACGGTTGCGCGCGCCGCGGCGACGGCGTTGCGCTTCGCCGTAGGCGCAAGTCGCAGGTCGGTTTCGTCGATCCGCATGAGCGGCTGCCCGGCTTTGACCCGCTCACCGACATTCACCCGCCGTTCGACGATCTTACCGGCGACGCGAAAGCCGAGATCGCTTTCCACCCTGGCGCCGACGGTGCCCGTGAACCCGCGCTCGGATCCGCTGACCCGCGCGGCCGTCACCAGGCTGACCATCGGCGGTTCCTGCCTGGGGTCGCTCACGGCAGAGGCTTCGTGAGCGGGAATGCCAAGAGCAACGAACGTGGCCACCCCCACCGGGATCAAAATACCGGCCAGTACGGCAAAACCCCTCCTCATGCTCATCTCCCGTTCAAATTTAGATGGCGTTCGAACTCTATAATTTCTTGGAGGTCGTTCGCAATCTAAATGGTGGCACTGACAGGAATGTGATCACCAGAGACCGCCGTTCGCCCGACGGCGCTGGCCGCCCTACTTGATAGATTGCGCTCGACTTCTAAGTTAGATATAGATTTCGATCGAAATCCAAATGGAGGTCCACGATGCGGGTGAGTCGCATTCAGGCCGAGGAAAACCGGCAAAACGTGATCAATGTAGCAAGTCGCCTCTTCCGGGAGCGCGGCTTTGCCGGCATCGGGCTCAAGGATTTGATGGAAGGGGCCGGGCTAACCCAGGGCGGTTTTTACAAGCAATTCACGTCCAAGGAGGATCTGGCGGCACAGGCGTCCAGGCGCGCACTGGAGAGCGCCTCGGAGCGATGGTCGACCGCGATCGCGGAGCATCCTGATGACCCGTTTGGCGCGGTGATCGCGTTCTACCTCAGTGCCGGGCATCGCGAGGAAAAACTGGACGGCTGCCCGGTCGTGGCTCTCGGCGCAGATGCCGCCAGGCAGGGGCGAGAGGTGAAAGCGGCATTCGAAGCGGGGATCAAGGAGTATCTCCAAACCCTGGGCCGTTTGATTGCCGAGACCGACCCCGAAAGCGCCAGTTGCAAGGCGATGGCCGTCCTCTCGACGATGGTCGGTGCGCTGACGCTATCACGCGCGGTCAACGATCCCGATTTGGCTCGGGCGATTCTGGATGCAGCGGTAAAGCAGGTCCGAGAAGCCGCAGCCGCTTGAAAGATCGCCCCCGCAAAGCCGAGGAAAAATCGAATGCCTAGCGCGACTGAAGCCAAACCAAGTCTGCTCAAAATATCGAACTCGCTCAGCGTGCGTTTCCAAAAGACCGGGAGCGGGCCTGCGTTACTCCTCATACATACGATCCGGACGCAGCTCGAATATTTCCGCAGTCTTGCGCCCCTCCTCGCGAGATCGCACACGTTGTACGCCATTGACCTACCAGGCCACGGGCACTCACCAATAGATCCAAGCGCGAGCTATGACGAACCCTATTTCAGGCAGGCCGTCATTCGCTTCATCGAGGAGCTAGACCTTACGGACCTCACGATTGTCGGCGAGTCGATCGGCGGGGCATTGGCCCTTACGGTGGCGGCCTCGCTTCCGCAGCGTGTGAAGCGGGTCTATGCGATCAACGCCTACGATTACGAGGCGCGCTATGGCGACGGTATTCGGCGCGGCAATTGGCTCGCGAACTTCATCATCGGAAGTTTGCAGATCCCTGTGCTCGGCGCGGTGAATGCATCGCTCGAGAACAAAATAATTCTCCGCAAGATCATGGGCGGTGGATATCACGACCCTCGCAAGCTGCCGGTCGATCTGCTCGCCGAGTTCGATGACGTCGCCCACCGCCCGGGATACAAGCGGATCGCGCGCAAGGTGCTGGCAGGCTGGCGATCCTGGAGCAAGGCACGCGACTACTATCGGCAGATCTCGGCGCCGGTCACGCTCATTTATGGCGACAGCGACTGGTCTCGGCCAAACGAGCGCGAACGCACGCGGTCGCTCATCCCTGAAGTGCAGATGGTGACGCTGAAAAAGACCGGCCACTTCTCAGCTGTCGAAAATCCGTCGGAGCTGGCAAGCTTGATACTGGCGACAGAATGACCGGAACGATCACCCAAAGGAGTGCGCAGCGATGTTCAGGCGCTTTTGGCAGAGCATAAATGAATGGGCCGACGCCCTCAGCATGGACGATACGCGCGCCGACTACATGTTCGGGCTGGAGGATCGCGTCGCAAGGCTTGAGCGCGAGGTTGCGGGTCTTCAGATCCAGTTTCGAACGACCCCGGCAGGATCGCCGGACGACCGTGTCCATCAACTGCAATCTTGAACGCCGCTGATGCGCCGAGGGCGCTGTCGCGAGCTAGTTTTCTCCATCACCGCCTGAAGAGATTCAAGGCACCTGGCATGCGCGCCCCGAGATAGCAGAAGGCCATCTGATCATGCGTCGCATCGTCGTTACAGGACTCGGGCTCGTATCACCGCTAGGCTGCGGCAGTGAGCTGGCATGGTCCCGGCTGCTCTCGGGCCGCTCAGGACTTGCCGCGCTCCCGGAATGGGCGGCTGTCCTTCCGGCACGAGTCGCCGGAATCGTTCCGACGAAGTGCAACGACGCCGATGGAGGCTTCGATCCAGACCTGGTCGTTGCCCCCAAGGATCAGCGCAGGATGGATCGCTTCATCCTGTTCGCCCTCGCCGCCGCATCCGAGGCCATAGCACAGGCGGCTTGGATCCCTTCGGACGCGCATTCCATGGAGCGCACGGCAACCGTGGTCGCGTCGGGCATCGGAGGCTTTCCGGCGATCGTCGAGGCGGTTCGCACCACCGATCAGCGCGGAGTGAGGCGTCTCTCGCCGTTCACCGTGCCGTCCTTCCTCGCAAATCTCGCGGCCGGCCATGTCTCGATACGCTACGGTTTCAAGGGGCCGGTCGGTACACCGGTCACCGCCTGCGCCGCCAGCGTGCAAGCGATCGGCGATGCCGCACGCCTCATCCGCGCCGGAGAAGCTGACGTTGCGATTTGCGGCGGCTCGGAAGCCTGCATTGATCTGGTAAGCCTCGGCGGCTTCGCCGCCGCCCGGGCCCTTTCGACGGGCTTCAACGAAACGCCGGCGCGTGCGTCCCGCCCCTTCGACAGCGATCGCGATGGCTTCGTCATGGGCGAAGGTGCCGGCATCCTCGTCGTGGAAGAGCTTGAGCATGCCATCCGCCGCGGCGCCAAACCGCTCGCTGAAATCGTCGGCTATGGCACGACGGCCGATGCCTACCACATCACGTCAGGGCCTGAGGACGGCGATGGCGCGCGCCGTGCCATGGAAGGCGCGTTGCGGCAGGCTAGCCTTAAGCCCGGTGACATCCAGCATCTCAACGCCCATTCCACGTCGACGCCGGTTGGCGATGTCTCTGAGCTCGAAGCGATCAAGGCCGTGTTCGGCCGCGACGGAAAACCTGCCGTGAGCGCCACCAAATCAGCAACCGGACATCTGCTCGGCGCGGCCGGGGGAGCCGAAGCAATCTTTACGATCCTCGCGCTAAGAGACCAGGTGGCCCCGCCCACTCTCAATCTCGATCATGCCGACGCGGCGGCCGAAGGCGTCGACATCGTCGGCCGCGAGGCAAGGCGCATGCCGATGGAGCACGCCATTTCTAACGGATTCGGCTTCGGAGGCGTCAACGCCAGCGTCATCTTTCGACGTTGGCAATGACGTGCCTGCCGCCTCGAATAGCCGCCTTAGCGGTCGGCGTTGATCGCACATGCTCCCGCGGCAAGGGGCATTGCGGCACGGAATGAAGGGCCTACGCGCGAGGCACAACCGAGATCTCCACCGACGGGCGCAATTCCGCGCAGACCGTCAGCACATCATGGATGTTATTGGACAGGAACTCGTCGAACGGCGCGCTGTCGCGCGCGATGCGTTTATCGATCGAAGGAAAAGCCTGCTGCTTGAGAATATAGTCGAACCGCGATGCCCATTTGCGAGCGCCCAGCCGGGCCGTGGTCGAGCAGTTGTCGACCATATACGACACGCCCTTATAGCTCATGTAGGGATTGAGCGAATCGACCGCCTCGATGATCGACTCGTTTGCAATTTCCGAGTATGGATCGCGCTGCGTGCCCATACGTAAGATCGCTTCGGGCGGTCGGCCCGTCATGTCGCTGAAGTCGTGGATCATGTGCGCCTGATCGACATAGCCGCAGACCTGCGCCATTTCGGCCCAGCGCGCCCCCCTGCCGTCCAGCAGCAATGACTCGTCCGAAGCGAGCCACCCTGGCAAAACGCTTGACGCTGGTTCCCACCATCGCGTGGAAACGTCTTGAGAGCTGTCTTTCGCTGATGTCGAGCTGCGCAGCCAATTGGCGCACCGACTTATTCGGCGTACGGCGCAACAACGAAATGGCGTGCTGGACAACCGGATCGGATCGATGATTGCCGATGTGACGTGTCACAAATTCCTGCACATGTTGAGCCCGTCGGCCGGCTCCGGTCGCCTCCTCTAACCTTTCCTTGAGCAATGACGCCTCGGTCGGGCCGAACAGGTCTGAAAAGCAGACATTGGCGTCAGTCAGAGCGTCCATTTGACCACCGGTGAAGCGAATGGCCGCTTCGGGCCGAAGGTGGACGATGATAGCTCCCACCGGTCCTGTCGGCCGGATCGTGATCGCACCGGTCTGGACGCCAGTTACTCTTTGACGCGAGTTGCCCGGATTGATCCGCTGATTTGAAGTCGCGGGCGCCCGAAAGTGCAGGCACAAAGTCGGCGAGATAGCGGGAAAGACCCGAAACGTCATCGCACGCGCGGAGTGGGCGTCGGGAAGATCAATATCCCAGATGGTTTCGACAATGTCGGCAAGTGCAGGCTTGGGCGGGAAGAATGTGAATGCTGACAAGGTGACCTGGACGAGAGGAAGGACCACACGAAGGTATCTGAATGTGCAACATCACGCTGCGCTCGGCTTGTAAATATCGGACAGGCAGCTGCCGAAGCTGCCGTGCCTCCGTATTGAGTGCGGGACGTAACCAGGCCATTCCAACGAAGTCCGCGGCAACTCCAACCCGGCCGGCCGGCACTTGGGGCGCCAGCCGGCCGGCTTGCGTCATGAGCTGCCGCTTCGGTGAGGTCCCTGCCTTGCCCGGTGTGGATCTGTACCGAGTCCATTCTATGGACAGCTGCTGAGTTTGACCATGCTGAGCTCTGCCCGTCCCGCTCCGCTCAGCTTTGGCGACTGGCAACTGTTGTCGGTCATTCTGCAGGTCCGATGCTGGACCTGTTGGTGTGATGGCCTTCTGGAACATGCCATCAAGAGTTATGGACCTAGGTTAGTGAGTACGAATCCCCGGCTGCGCGATATAGCGCTGCGAGAAGCCGATGACAGTTCAAGGATCCGGCGGCGGATTCTTACTGTTGCGATTGTCAGGCAGCACCTGTCCGCTTCCCCAGCTGAATCGATCCACGCGAAATGGCGACAGATCCCATCCACCATTTCCCCGCTCGACGAGACCTGCGACGATGAGGCTCGTCACAGCCGCCAAGGTCATTCCGAGATGTCCGTGACCGAAGGCGTGAATGAGACCGGGATGATTTCGGCTCGGCCCAATGACCGGTAGTGAATCCGGCAGCGAGGGGCGAAAACCCAACCACTGCGCCTGGGGCGCACCGAGATCGGGAAAGAGCTTGTGTACCCCGCGCTCGAGCAGCATGGTTCGGCTGGGATTGAGCGGCGCAGCCAGGCCGCCGAGTTCGACCGTGCCGGCGATCCGCAAGCGGCCAGCCATCGGCGTGATGTAGAAGCCGAGATCAATCGGGCTGACGGGCCGCTTGATCGGGCAGACGTCCATGGCGTATTCGAGGTGATAGCCGCGCTCCGTATCAAGCGGGACCTCGTCGCCGACGTGCCGCGCAAGCGTGCGCGACCAGGCGCCCGCGGCGAGAACGACCTTTTGGGCCTCGATCGCGAGATTGCGGCTGCCTAAGCGGAATGCGCGGGAGGCCAGTGGCTCTATGCGCTCAACGTGTGCGCGTTGAAACGAAGCGCCGTGGGATCGCGCCGCCGTCGCGAGCCGCCGGGTCAACGCAGGCGGATCGACGATATGGGCCGCATCAGGGAAGAAGAGGCCTCCGGCCATACGAGGAAGCGCAGGCTCAAGCCGAGCGACGTCTTCTGATGTGAGCCATTCCTGCTTGACGCCGAGTTCGTCCCTCAGGCGCGACGCCCAATCGCCGTTCTTCGGTGGAGGTTTCCGACGATAGATATAAAGGCAGCCCTCATCGCGGATGAGGTCCGAAACATCCGCCTGGACGGCCAGATCACGCCAGGTTTGCGCAGCCTCCCTGAGTAGGCGGTGCAGCGCATGACCGTTGCGCCGCGCCTGGCTTGGTGCGGACTGCGATAGGAAACGTAGCAGCCAGGGAAGACACGCCGGAAGCGCTGCCGGCCGCATCGCAAATGGACTCTCCGAGCCGAGAAGAAGATGAGGCAAGTTGCGCAGGACGTCGGGATTGCCGATCGGCGCGCAGCCGTAAGGCGCGATGGCGCCGGCATTGCCGTACGAGGCGCCAGAGCCAGGGTCATTGGGATCGACCACGACAACAGCGCGGCCGGCCGCTGCCAGCCGAAACGCGATGGCAAGCCCGATGACGCCGGCGCCGACAATTGCGATATCCGTCTTGATCGAAGCGGCAGCCATGGCATTCAGACCGCGCCAGAAATTTCAAGGTGGCCGTCGTTCAACAGCCCGGCGACGATGGCCAAGGCGTGCCGCAGATCGCCCAGCGAGGGTGCGGCGCCGAGGTTGATCCGCACGGCATGGACCAGGGTCTCGCGTCCGACAGCGAAGGCGTCGGCGGGCAGCACGCCGACGCCGCGTTGCCGGCAGGCCCGCGCAAAGGCCCCGCTCCGCCACGGTTCGG
>Ga0070710_10000877_pt1 | contig 14395 bp, 7 predicted proteins | sample LARL52metaG_FD_65454 | JGI IMG/M metagenome (GOLD analysis project Ga0070710, IMG submission 65454) | Corn, switchgrass and miscanthus rhizosphere microbial communities from Kellogg Biological Station, Michigan, USA - LAR L5-2 metaG | ecosystem: Host-associated > Plants > Roots > Rhizosphere ... | reverse complement strand
CTTCGAGCGACCGTGCGAGCGCGGCGGCGGCCGCGATGAGCTCTCGCCGGCTCGCGGCGAAGCGCGCGCACGAGTTGCGCGATCGGCCCGCGGTCACGACCGACGGGACCAGGGTCACCGTCCTGGTCAACGTGGCCAGCCGCGAGGAGCTCGAGGTCGGCGTGCGTGCCGGGGCGGAAGGCACCGGGTTGGTGCGCACCGAGTTGGCGTTCCTCGAGGCCGATCACTGGCCCACTGAGCGGGAGCACCTCCGGGCGCTGGATCCGATTCTCGATTGGCTCGCGGGCCGGCCCGCGGTTATTCGCGTGCTCGACTTCGGCGCGGACAAGTCGCCGCCATTTCTGCACGGCACCTCGCAGCGCGGGCTCGACCTGCTGCTCACCCATACCTCGGCGTTGATCGACCAGCTCCGCGCGATCCTCCGTCGCGCCGAGCGACACGACGTCCGGATCCTGCTGCCGATGGTGGACGCCCCCGAGCAGGTCACCGCGGTTCGGGGGCTCATCACCAACCTCGCGGGCCAGTTGGGAGTCGGCACCCTTCCGCTCGTCGGCTCGATGATCGAGACTCCGGCGGCGGCCGAGCACGCGCCGGCGATCGTGCGGGAGTCGGACTTCCTCAGCATCGGCACAAACGACCTCACCGCCACAACGCTGGGTGCCGACCGGTTCGCCTCAAATGGCGCTCGCGCGTACCACCCGAAGGTGCTCCGATCGATCGCGCGAAGCGTCATGGCGGCCCACGACGCCAAGCAGCTGATCGAAGTCTGCGGCGAGGCCGCGTCGGACCCGACCATGCTGCCGTTGCTGATCGGGCTGGGCGTGGATGAGCTGAGCGTCGGTGCCGCCCGCGTCGGTGAGGTTCGAAGCTGGATCCGCAAGCTGAGCGCGGCCGAGGCCGGCGGGCTTGCGCGGTCGGCGCTGACGATGGACACGGCGGAGGAAGTCGAATGGGCAGCACGCACGCTCGCGTCGGAGCTGCGGTCGGGTAACCACACAAGCGTCGCCGCATAGGCCGGCGAACGTGCGGACCTCACCCCAACGGACGACGTCCGCCAACGCCTTATCGGCCGCCCGCAAGTGGGTGTACGACTTTGCCGAGGGCTCCCGGGATATGCGCGAGCTGCTCGGAGGCAAGGGGGCCAACGTCGCCGAGATGACGCGCGTGCTCGGCGAGGATCTCGTACCTCCCGGGTTCACGATAACCACCGAGGCGTGCGTCTCCTACTTCCAGGCCGGGCGAGACCCGGAAGGACTCTGGCACGAGGTGACGGCGGCGCTCGAGCGTTTACAGCAGCGCGCCGGCAGAAGGTTCGGTGACGACCAGGATCCACTGTTGGTGTCCGTACGCAGCGGCGCGCGCGAATCGATGCCGGGGATGCTCGACACGATCCTCAACCTCGGCTTGAACGACCGCTCGGTGACCGGGCTGGCTGCAATGACGGGCAACGCCTGGTTTGCCTGGGATTCATACCGTCGCCTGGTGCAGATGTTCGGCAAACGTCGTGCACGGGGTTCCGGGAGCCGAGTTCGAGGAGGCGCTGCGCCGGGTCAGCCAGGATTTCGGAGTGTCGACGGACGCGGCGCTGCCGGTGGAGACGCTCGTCGAGATCGTCGCCCGCTTCCAGCAGATGTACGAGTTCCCACAGGATCCGTGGGAGCAGCTGACGCGCGCGACGCGCGCCGTATTCGAATCCTGGACGGGCCACCGGGCCGTTCATTACCGGCGGATCAACCGCATCCCGGACGACTGGGGCACCGCGGTCAACGTTCAGCAGATGGTCTTCGGCAACAAGGGTCAGACGTGTGCCAGCGGCGTCGCCTTCAGCCGCGACGAGGTGACCGGAGCGGCCGAGCCTTCGGGCGACTTCTTGATCAACGCCCAGGGCGAGGACGTCGTCGCGGGAGTTCGCACCCCTCTCGACCTGTCTCAGCTCGCCGATCTCATGCCCGAGGTGCACTCGCTGCTGATGCGGATCCTGCGCGAGCTCGAGGCGCACTACAAGGACATGCAGGACACCGAGTTCACGGTCGAGGAGGGCCGCCTGTACATGCTGCAGACCCGCAACGCGAAACGTCCGGCGCAAGCCGCCGTGCGTTTCGCCGTCGAGGCTGTGCACGAGGGGCTGCTGACCCGCGAGCAAGCGCTGGCGACGGTCGACGCCGAGGCGCTCCCGGCCCTCCTGCATCCGACGTTCGATCGCACGGCGGAATATGAGGTGCTGGCGCGAGGAGTGGCGGCGTCCCCGGGCGCCGCCGCGGGCCGGGTCGTCTTCAGCGCGGCGGCGGCGATAGCAGCAGCGGCCGAAGGGGGTGAGGTCATTCTGGTCCGGCCGTTCACCGAGGCCGATGACGTAGCCGGCTTCCACGCCGCCAAGGGGTGCTGACCGCGGAAGGCGGCAAGGCTTCACACGCGGCGCTGGTGGCGCGCGGCATGGGTGTGCCGGCCGTCACCGGAGCCCAGATAGCCGTGGACACCGAGGTCGGCGAGCTACGCGTCAACGGACACGTGTTGCGGGAGGGCGAGATGATCGGCATCGACGGCACGGAGGGCGCCGTGCTCGAGGCCGGAGCGAAGCTCGTCGAGCCGCCGCGCGACCGACGACTGGACGAGTTGCTGGGTTGGGCCGATCAGATCCGTCGCCTTCGCGTCCGGGCCAACGCGGACACGCCGGCCGATGCCGCACGAGCCCGCGAGCTCGGGGCCGAGGGGATCGGCTTGTGCCGGACCGAGCACATGTTCATGGCGGAGGATCGTCAGGCGAAGATGCGGGCGATGATCATGGCCGAGGACCGAGACGGTCGCCGCGATGCGCTGCGGCAGCTGCTGCCTCTGCAGCAGGCCGACTTCGAGGGCATCTTCCGTGCGATGCAGGGACTGCCGGTAACGATCCGCTTGCTGGATCCCCCGCTGCACGAGTTCCTCCCGGCATTGCCGCAGCTGCGAGCTCAGGTTGAGCGGGCCCGCATCGAGCACCACCCCGAGGTCGATGAGCTGGAACGCACCCTCGCTCGCGTGGAGGAGATCCATGAGGGCAACCCGATGCTCGGCACCCGCGGCTGCCGGCTCGGGATCCTCTATCCGGAGATCTACGAGATGCAGGTCGCGGCGATTGCGCGAGCCTTCGCCGCCGCCGAGACCCCGCCCCATCTCGAGATCATGATCCCGCTCGTCGCCTACGAGCTCGAGCTCGCAGCGATGCGCCAACTAGTCGTCAACGTTGCATCGCGGCACGGCCTGGTCGAGAAGGAGGACTACACCGTCGGCACGATGATCGAGCTACCGCGAGCATGCTTTGTCGCCGACCGGATCGCCGCGCATGCCGATTTCTTCTCGTTCGGCACCAACGATCTGACCCAGACCGCGCTCGGCTTCTCGCGCGACGACGTCGAGTCGAAGTTCGTTCCTACCTACGTCGAGCGGAAGATCATCGATCGATCGCCCTTTGAGACGATCGACGAGCCGGGAGTCGGGTGGCTCGTGCGGCTGGCCGCATGGGTCGGGCGTGAGGCGCACCCGACGCTAAAGCTCGGAATCTGCGGAGAGCACGGAGGCGATCCCAAATCGATCGCGTTCTTCCATGCCGCGGGCCTGGATTACGTCTCGTGCTCGCCACCCCGGATCGCGATCGCACGGATCGCCGCCGCCCAAGCGGCGATCGACGCCGACCGCCCGAGGTGATCAGGGCGAGGCCGCTCCCCGGTGTGGGTGGGGGCGCGCCTGCCGCCGGTCAGTCGCGCAGCTGCGACACGGCGGCGGCGAGCGTTTCCAGGGCGATCGCTGCGTCCGCACCTTCGGCCCGCAGCCGAAGGCTCGTGCCCCGCCTGGCTCCAAGCGCCAGGATCGACAGCAGGCTCTTGGCGTTGGCTTCGCGCTCGCCGACGGCTACCCACACCTCGGAGGAAAAGCGCATCGCGGTGCGCACAAACTCCGCCGCCGGCCGAGCGTGTAGATCGACATCGGCGGGCATAGCAACCTGCGCGTCGGCGGTCGCGTGCTCAGAACTTGCTTGCACCACGGGCCTCCTCCGCTGCTCGCGACACCTCGGACAGCCCGCATCCGACCGACGCGACTACGGCGGCCGCGACCGTTCCCTCCACGAGCGGAGCGTCGACCAACCGAGCGTGCCCGTTGCCGTTCCGTTCGAGCACATGGCGGATCGTCAGGATCGCGCTTCCGAGATCACCGAGGACAACGACGCCATCGCCCTGATTGGCCCGACGGATCGCGTCACGGACCAACGTGTCGTCGGTGCCGAGTGTCTCACCGGGACCGCCGCCGGCGATCTCGATTCGAACCTCCGGACCCGCCATCTGCCTGGCCAGTTCGCCAACCCCTCGCGCGAGCTCCGCGCTGTGTGAGACAACTACGATGCCGACCAAAGCCAATCCCTTCCTCGCTCCATTATGATGATCGGTAATCTACACTATCGAAACTGATTCAGCAATGCCGAATAGCCTTGGAAAGCCGACCCGTACCCCCACGATCCAGTCCGTCGACCGAGCGGCGCGGATCCTGAAGGTATTGGCGAGCGGGCCAAGGCGACTGGGCGTGAGCGAGATCGCGGACCGCCTCGACCTCACCCGCCCCACTGTCCACGCCATGCTGCAGACGCTCCAGACCCACGGGTTCGTCGAACAGGACGTCGACTCGGACAAGTACCAGCTCGGCGCCGGCCTGCTTCAGCTCGGCAACTCATACCTGGACCTGAATGAGCTGCGATCCCGATCGCTCCTCCATGCGGAGCGGCTGGCCAGCCGCGCCGACGCCGCCGTACGAGTCGGCGTGATGCATGGCGCGCAGGTCGTAATCGTCCATCACGTCTTCCGTCCCGACGCAACGCTGCAGATCCTCGAGGTCGGAGCGGAACTGCCGCTACACGCGAGCGCGCTCGGCAAGGCGATGCTCGCCTTCCTGCCAGGCGACGCGATCGCCGACCTAGTCGCGGAGCCCCTGCCCCGGCTGACCAGCCGCACGCTGACGCCAAGAGCGCTCCGCGACGAGCTCACCGGCGTCCGCGAGCAGGGGTATGCCCGCGAACGAGACGAGGCGATCATCGGGGAATCGAGCATCGCGTCGCCGATCTTCGACCACTCCGGCCGCCCAGTCGGCGCGATCGGGGTCGTCGGCGACACCGACCGGATCATCCCCCGCGGTCCCGCCAAGCAGCTCGCGGCCGCCGTAACTGACGCCGCCCGCGGAATCTCACGCGAACTCGGGGCCAGCCAATGGCCGGCGCTCAGTCCGGCGGCGCCGTCCCCGGCGTAGCTCGCCAGCTCCTGAATCTCCGCCATTCCAGCCGCTACTCCCACGTATCACAGGAGAACACGCCAACACCGCCCGTGGGACAGCGGCCGGTCCGGGAGCGCGACTGCCCAGAGGCCTCACCGGGCCGGCGGCCGGCGGGGCGCCCGCTCGTACCTCGAAGCACCCGTCCGTCGCCCGACGCACGGATCGTCAAGGTTGCCACTACCGGACGGACGCGGTCACGCACCTAGAGGTGCCTCCGATGCCCGCGCGGCTACGAATGCGGGTCTCGACCCGCACGTCGCGTCGCACCTGCTTGTCGCGCCACGAGCAGGGCCGCGACCGGTTCGGCTCGATGTTCGCTGAGGGGTTTCGTCACAGGACGCTAGGCCCAAGCTCAGTGCATCGACGGCGAGGCTCGGAACTACGGGATTGGGTGATGCGGTCGTTGTGGGGGCTAGCTGCCGGGGCGGCCCGGCGCTCAGCGGGGGGTGGATGCTCCGCGCTGTGTGGATGCGCCGGTGAGTGCGACGCCGCGGCTTGTCAGGACGTCTCTGAGTAGGCGAACGCGATCGCTCATGATGCCGTCTACCCCGAGGTCGAGCAGTTCGTTGATCGTCGTCTCATCGTTGATCGTCCATACGTGCACCGGCAGGCCCGCTGTGTGCGCGGCTGCGATGAACCGCTCGGTCACGATTGGGATCGGTCCTCGATTGGTTGGGACCTGGATGCAGTCGGAGCCAAGCCGACGCATGAGTGCGCTCGCTGTGGTCAGGCGGGCCAGTGCAACCGCTTGGGGGCCCATCGACGTGCACGCCCGCCCACGGCCGAGTGCACGGATCCGGCGGAGGCGGCGGTCAGAGAACGATCCGACGCACACGCGCTCCCAGGCGTCGAGCCGGTCTAGGAGCACCGCGAGGCGCCCCACGCATGCATCTGACTTGGGGTCAATGTTAACCCGCGCGTCGGGCCACCGCGCAAGGATCTCTTGCAGCCGGGGAACGCGAATCCCGCAACCGCGGAACGGGAACGTCCGCCCACCATCCGGGGTGAACGTGTGACCGGCGTCGGCCGCTTCCACCTCGGCGATGCCGAGCTCCGCGATCGCGCCGGTGCGATCCGTGACCCTGTCCAGGCGTTCGTCATGAAAGGCGACCAGGACGCCATCGCGCGTGAGATGGACATCAGTCTCCAGGTACCTGTATCCGAGTCTCAACGCGATCTCGAAGGCCGCCAACGTGTTCTCGGGCGCCTCACCCGCACCACCTCTGTGGGCGAACGCGATCGGTCCAGACTCGACGAGAAACGGGTGCAGCACGTCCCTCGCTCAAGCATTCCACCTTCACGCACGAGAAGCGCGCAGCCCCTCCCCAGACCATCCGCGCGAGGCAAGGTGCTCTCGCCAACCACCCCAGCTCCGCTCGCTTCCCCGCACCCGCGCGTGGACTCAGCGTCTTCAGCAACCCGAACCGAGCGTTGCGCGCATTCCGAGAGACCCGGGCCGACCGAGAGGGTGAGTTACGCCGAGCTGAACATCGGCTGCAACAGCCGCACGGTCGCAGTGACCCATGGCAGCCGAACGCTATCGGGGGATGCGATCGTTCTCGCGCCAACGCTGGCACCCGTGAAGGTCACCATCGACTGGATCGCGGTGGCGAGGTACCCGCGCTGGCATCAGAACATGACGAGGTTGTTGCCGCCTACGACCGCTCGCCTGGGCGACTCACGCACCTCGGCGAACGTCGCTCGCCTCAGCTGAGATGCCAAAGCGTGAGCGCCGTACTCGTCGCGGCTGATGGGCCGCCGGCCGGTTTGGCGGTCGTTCCCAAGCGGAACCGCTCACGCTCTGGTGAGACCATCCTAAAACTCGTCTGACACGCGCGCAACGGTACCAACCACTGACTGCGACCGGACCGAACCGAAGCCCGCGAGATCGAACATCGAGTCTCCTGCCGAGCCGCGCACTCGAAGCCACGCGGTGACGATCGATCAATCTCAACGCAGCGGGTCCTCATCTGCGGCTGAGAAAGCGGCGTCACGAGCTGGGGCGCTCGCGGCGATCGGAAGCGAGGATCGCGGTGCTCACCGGCGCCGCATTCTCACGTGCCTGTGCCTCGGTGATAGGGCCTCGAAGCTGCCCGCGACGACGCGTCACCCACGCGTGGCGCACCAGCCCGACGGATAGGACGAGGATCACGCCCGCTACCAGTAGCTCCACCACCACGGTCGTCAATCATATGTCGCGTGAGCTGGCAAACACTCCTCATCCCTCACCGCCCGGCCGCGGAGCGCGCGTCCGCGTGCGCCAGGGCCCGGTCCTGTGGGGTAGGAGGCACCCTGATCCTCCCCAGCGAGCGCGATTCGCGCGTTCGTCTCGTGGCCAATCGAGCGTAGAAGATGGGACGGCACCTCACAGCGAGGCGGGTCCACGATCGGCGTTTCCCACTCGACCTTGGTCTGGGCTATTACCCGACAACCACCGCCAATAGCACGACCGCGGCGCCTGCTTTCCCTACGCGACCGGCAGCAGGCGCCGTCGCTGGTCTCGTTGCTGCTCGGGACGACCAAGGGCAGTCGAAGGCCGGACTGTCGGACCCGCGGAATGCGGAAGTACGCCTGCGCGGCTCTCGCTGGTAAGCAGCTCCAGTCCCACCGCGAGGGCGAACCTCGCCGCACCTGCTTCCGTCTTGGCACGGGCGCCTCGCGGTCGGCGGTCGCGGCTCCTCGACTTTCGCCGTTTAGGGGAGGGCTGCGGCCCAGGCTTGTTGGATGGCGTTGATTTTCTGGCGGTAGGGGCTGCGTAGCGGACCGGGGGAATATTGCGCGGCGATGATCGTGCGTCTGAGCTTGGCGAGCATGTCGGCGGTCGAGGGGTTGGTTTTGGTGCGGTACCAGGGCGCGCGAGCGCGGTGTTCTGCCACGTCTGTGGGGCTGTGGCCGTGAAGCGCGTACCAGATGATCGTCAGGCTCATGCAGAGCAACCCGAACGGGACGGTGCGCTTGACGGCTAGCTCGGTGCGGTTGCGCGCCTCGCCGACCCCGGCCAGCTGCTTGGCGTCCTCGAAGGCGACCTCGATCGACCAGCGGCAGGCGAAACGCTCGACGAGCTGGACGGTGGACGCGTGCAGGTCGGTTGAGATGAGCGCCACGTCGTAGGGCTCCTTGCTGGAGGGATCGCGCACCAGCAGCATCGTCAGCGGGCGGTCGCGGTGGCTGCGGTACCAGAGGCAAGTCAGGCGATGGATATGCACGGTCGCTGTCCGCCCGTAGCGGCGCACCTCCACTGTCTCCCACGCGGTGGCTGGGTCCCGGGCGATCTGCTGAAGCGAGGGCAGTCTGGCTCCCATCGCGCGGGGACGGCCGCGTTTGCCGGTCCTCGGCGGCGCCAGCTCGTGCAGCGCGGCGTCCGCGCGGAGGCGTGCGGTCAGCGTGACGTTTGAACGACAGACGAGCGCCGGACCGGTGTAGTGGCCGTCACCGACGATGTCAATGCGCCGCTGTGGATGGCGCTCGGCGATCAGCGCGATCAGCTGCGCGGCGAGCTCGTGCTTGCTGTCGGTGCGCTTGACTTGGAGCCTGAACAGCACGGGCAACGCGGCCGGCCGGCCCAGGAACGCCAGCCGCACCACGATCGCGGCCACCACCCAGTTATTGCCCCAGGCAAACCGCCGGGGCGTCGAGCCGATCGCCTCGTGATGCCAGGCCGTTCCCCACACCCGCGGTCCCGAGCGCCTGAGCAGCGTGTCGTCGATCACGATCAGCAGCGGTGCGTCGGGATCGACCAAGCGCCCGACGATCAGATCCAGCAGCACGAGCCCCAGGCCGTCCGGCGACCAGCGTGCGCGGGAGAAGAAGCGGTGAGCGCGACTGTGATGCCAGGCGCCGGCCACCCCGCCGGCCACCAGGCAGCCAGTGACCGTGTGCTCGCCAACCCGGGCGATGAAACCGACCAGCAGCGCGCGGAAGGTACGAAACGTCGGCTGCGTGAAACAACCGGCAAAGAGGGACACAAGCTCGGCCAGCGAACCGGGAACTTGCGGCATCGGCGGCGACCTCCTCGTGGGAGCCGCGGCAAGGTTGTGGCGACCTCCCCGCGGCATCGATAGCTCACCCACGAGTTCGGGGAAGCCGCCGATGCTCCTCTCCCGCCAGACCAGCGCAGACCACAGCAAACCGCCGTCAAAACGGCGAAAGTCGAGGGGACGCCACCGTCAGGGGGTTCACTCCTGCTTTTGTCTCACCGCAGGCATTCCGGGCGGCAACCTTGGCGGCGTCTGATACGGCGGCGAGCGGCAGTCACGGCGAGAGTGCCGCCTCGGCGACAAAAGCGAAACGAGGGTCGGGTCCGAGGAGGCGTTGAGCTCGTGGATCGCGCCCGCTCGCGGGCATCGATCCGGATGCCTTCTGTCGGGCGAAATCAACTGGCGTTCGAATTCGCTGGGCACCAGAGTTCGAGTACATAGCGTGATCGTCTTCGCATTCGCCCGTGCTCGACGCGGGCGCTGCCACGGACGCGTGCGTCCCGTTCCCGTCGAACGGAACGCCGACGCCGTCTGCCGCTCTTCGCGTCCCAATTCCGCGAGGCGATGAATATCCTCAGCGCCAGCCAAGCCACCCGCGCGGTCAACGGCTACATCCAAGACGCGAGCCTCGCCGCGTCTCATAGGACTCGTCACGACGTCACGACTTCTGGGGACCAAGTCGACCTAGCCGCTGATTGAGAACGTCACCTTTGCGTCTGTGTTGTTGAGAAACCTCACGGCGTATTCGCCATGAGCACCGAGGTAGCGGCCTGTCCCTCCTGTAAGCGGCCTCCTTTCAACAGTGTGGGGCACCTGCCCGCCCGTGGTCTGTCGCAAGCCCTGCGCAGTGATCTGACCACCCTGCAGGGAGAACGTGAGCTGGCACTGCAATATCCCCGATAGCGTGCTCGCGTCAGTCACGCGCACAACGGTGCAGACGCCGCCGTCCCTTCCGATTCTTCGCCCGTGCCTTCGTGTCAGCACGTCATCTGTGAAGACAAGCTCGTCCCCCAAGCTGAACCCAGCGTCACCGAGGTCGAGGAGTTTCAACTGAGTCGTCACGGTGAAGACGCTGAAATGCTGGACATGCCCCGCTGCCGCGGCGTGAGCCTTGCCACCTGCGGATCCTGACGCCAACGCCGCTCCGCAGGAAGCGAGCACAGCCGCGGTAAGGGTCGGCAGTATCACTCTGCGTGTGCGTCTTAGCGCGTCGTGGCATGCCCGGGGGCGAGCGAACGGGTTGCGTATTGGCTGTCTCAAGATTGCTCCGATCACAGTGGTCGGTCGTCGCAGGCCTGCCTGGGGGCGGGGCCGGCAGATCTAAGGACGGATGGTTTCCGCTGGCCCCCAGCTAGCGCTAGTGCTCGTTCGCGCATGTGACGCCCTGGCCGGGCGGACAGACGGAGTCGGGACCGGCGTACGCCTGTGCGCTGCCGACCATCGGCACGTGCTCCATCAGCCACTTAGGGGCGAGGTAGCGCTTGAAGTCGATCCCGTGGCCATCGGTGCGCCTGAGCGCCGAGTCGAAGAACGCGACCGCGATCTCCGTGATGCCCTGCTTGACCTCATCGGTGTCCAGGCCCGTGCACGGGATGCTGGTGCTCACGCACGGGCTGGCCGGCCCCTCGACCGGCGCGGCCAGGCTGCAGAACGGGTCCAGCTGGTCGCCGACGGTCGGGTCCTCTATGTCGCTGCAGGAGTATTCGGCGTTGCGCGTGGATGCCACGACGTGTTGGATGTTCACGGGGCTGGTGAAGAACCGGGGGGCGCAGTAGTGCACCGCCTTGCCGGACATGAACATTGGGGCCGAGGCAGCGATCAGCCCGACGGTGTGCACGTCAAGGAGCGCGTTAGGGTCGATCTTCGCCTCGGCGGCGGCGGACTGCAGCTGGGCGCAGTAGGTCGAGTCAAAGCTGCGGTGCGTCGCGTTTGGGATCTCGACCAACAGCTTGTCGGGGCTTTTGATCGCTGCGAACGCCGCCCTGCTGACGTCGAGCGCCGGGGGAACGGAGGGGTTCTGGTCGCGCCCGCCGGCGACCAGCACCGTGGGGACGGTGACCTGGGCGAGGTCGACCGCGTTCGTGATCGCTGCAGCGCCGATCGCCAGACCCATGACCGCCTTCACGCGCGGCTTGCCTTTGTCATCCGTGAGCGGTCCGAAGCCCCACGCGTGACTTCCGCCGGCGGCGGCGAGCGCGGTGACTGTCCCGCGTGAATGCCCCATGACACCGACCCGTGAGACGTCGACGCGGTTCCCGAACCAACTCGGAAGCTCAATGAGGATCCGGCTGATATCCCTGACCCGGTCGGCCATGTTGAGCGGGACGCTTTGCTTGGAACAGTCTCCTGTGCCGAAGTTGGCTCGTGGTGGCAGCCCGTCGTTGCAGGTCAACACGCGCTGTGTCGCGTGAAGTCGTTCTTTCGCCTGTTGGTTGACGTAGTCGATCCGTGCATCGTCTTGGGTGTTGTTGACGTGGTAGGGGGCGGCGACGACGAACCCGGCGCCGGCGATCAGCTCCAGCGTGTGGGCGTAGTCGATCGGATCGTTGTTCGAGCCGTGCGAGAACACGATCACGGGAAACGCGGGACCTTCGGGATCGATCGGCGCGTCTTCGCGTGCGATTTCGGCCTCGACCTGCCATGACAGTGGCGTCCATGGCGTGAGAGGCAGGGGGCGGCCGCGCAACCCCGACGTGTAGACGGCCTTGGGCGCCACGACGAGCCCTCGATGGTCGGCTGGGTACCAGAGATGGACGGCTACCAGTCTCTGTTCGCCCGGCAGCGACCCAGGCACAGTTATTTGCTTGACGGTGTGACCGACGCGGAGGTCTGCGGGCAGTCCGCCGTGCATGGCGTCGCTGGCGGCCGCAGCCTGGCCGGACAGGAGCCCGCAGGCGATCAGCGCAAGTGAAGCCGAGGCCAGGGAGGTGAACAGTCGCGATCGGCTGCGGAGCGCCGCCGCGAGCCCGGATGCCTTGGGGGGTTGGTGGACGATGGCTCTCATGATCCCTCGGTATTGGTGGTGGCGGGGAGCTCGGTTGTCGTTCGCATGTGGTCAGCTACTGTCGCGCGAGATTGAAGTCGGCCGTCTTCGTCTCGCCGGGAGACACATCCACACGTTGGGTGAATGGCAGGTAGCCGCTGGCGGTTGCCGTGCACGTGTACGTCGCCGGGGCGACGTTCGGTATCGAGTACAGACCCTTGCTCGAAGTCTTGGCCGTGTAGCCGTTACCGCAGTTGACGCTCGCATTAGCGATCGTGGCTCCGCTCTTGAGATTTCTGACGGTTCCCGCGAGCTTGCCCGGGTTCGCTTTGACCACGCCAGTGGCCGTCGAGTCGGCGGAGCTCTGACCGTAAGCGTTCGTCGCCGTCTCGCGCAGCCGGAGCGCGTGACCGACATCCGCCGAGCCCAACGTATAGCTGGCTGAAGTCGCGGCCGCGATGTCAACGCAGCCGGTGCCCGTCGCGGCGCACCGTCGCCACTGGTAACTGCGGTTGATCGGGGTGCTGCCGGTCCACGCGCCGGCGGTCGCCGTCAGCGTTTGGCCCTCGGTGGCGGTCCCGGAGATCGTCGGAGGGGCCGAGTTGACCGGTGCCGTGCCCGGCTTCGTAGTTACGACGGCGGTCGCGGCAGACTCGACCGAGCTCTGACCGTAGGCGTTTGTCGCGACCTCGCGCACCCGGATCGTGTGACCGACATCGGCTGCGACCAACACGTAGGTTGTGGCGGACGCCAACGCGATGTCAACACAGTTGGCGCCCGCCGAGTCGCACCGTCGCCACTGGTAGCTGCGGTTCAGCGGCGTGCTGCCCGACCAGCTGCCCGGGTTCACCGTCAGCATCTGGGCGTCGGTCGCGGTCCCTGAGATCGCGGGAGCGGTCGAGTTCGCCGGCGCCGTGCCAGCAACCGATCCGCCTTCGTAGCGGGCGAGGGCGAAGCGGCCGACGCCGGAGCCGTCGGCGTTGTAGGTGTAGGTGGTTCCGGCGGCCACGATCTTGCCGTCGGGCTGCAGCGCGACGCCGCCGGCTCCATCGCTTCCGCCGAAGTCGGTCGTCCTCACACCAAGGTTGGTATAGACACCGTCGTCGTGAAAGGACGGGTCCGGGTTGCCGCCAGAGTCGTAGCGCGCTACCAAGAAGTCGTCGATGGTTCCGCCCGCGGCTACGATCTTGCCATCGGACTGAATCGCGACGCTGGATCCGGCGTCCGAGCTATCGACGTTCGTCATGTGGAGCCCCGAGAGCGAGCCGTCGCGGGTGTATAAGGCGACGATGAGCGTCGTCGACGAGCAGATAAAGCAGTAGCTCTGTCCCACGGTCGCGATCGTGCCGTCGGGACCGATCGCGACACCCGCGAGCCTGTCGTCCCCGCCCCAGTCGACGTCGGTGATCTGCTTACCGTTCACGCCGAACGACCGGTCGAGCGACCCGTCGGCGTTGTAGCGCGCGAGCGCCAGATCGCTGTTGCCGCCAAAGCCTGGGACGCTGCCGACCGCAACGACCTCGCCATCGGCTTGGAGCGCGACGCGCCCGCTACCGCTGAAGTCGGTCGTCACCGTGCCGTCCCCGCCAAACGACCCATCGGGCGACCCGTCGATCGTGTAGCGCGCCAACGCAAGGACCCCTCCGCCGGCTCCCGCGACCACGATCCGGCCGTCGGCCTGGATAGCCACGTCGGAGGCGCCGAAGTCGGTCGCCACGTGCCCATCCACGCCGAACGAGGGGTCGAGCGACCCGTCGAGGAGATACCGAGCAACCGTCTGGCCCCCCACCGCCACGATCTTGCCGTCGGGCTGAAGCGCGACGGCGTCCGCTGCGACGTTGCCGAACTCGGTCGTCACCCTGCCGTCCGCATCGAACGACGGGTCCAGCGAGCCGTCCGGGTTAAATCGAGCCAGCGCAAATCTGTGCGTGCCGCCCGCGCCGGCGTAGCTGCCACCCACGATCACGATCTTGCCGTCAGGCTGTAGAGCCACGTCCCTCCCGTAGTCGGACGCCCCGAAGCTCATCAACGCTTTGCCGTCGCCCGAGAACGTCGGGTCGAGGTCGCCGGGCGCCGCCTGCGCCGGGGCGACGGCCACCAGTCCGGGAACAACGACGCACGCGAGAGCGGCAATGACCGTGAC
>Ga0070710_10000875_pt1 | contig 14399 bp, 14 predicted proteins | sample LARL52metaG_FD_65454 | JGI IMG/M metagenome (GOLD analysis project Ga0070710, IMG submission 65454) | Corn, switchgrass and miscanthus rhizosphere microbial communities from Kellogg Biological Station, Michigan, USA - LAR L5-2 metaG | ecosystem: Host-associated > Plants > Roots > Rhizosphere ... | reverse complement strand
GGGCTGCTGTTCGGCGAGGCGCTGGGCAGCATCGGGCACAAGCTCGGCCTGCCCGCGCTGTGGTTCTACCGCGGCGGCCCGGATGCCCTGGAGACGCTGCTGCTGCTCGCGGCCGGCATCGGGGTCACCCACGTCCTGCTCGGCCTGGTCCTCGGCATGCGCCAGGCCCGGCGGCTGCGGCAGCCGCGCACGCTGGCCGAGCGGGCGGGCGCGTTCCTGCTGCTGTGCGGCCTGACCGCGCTCGCCGCGACCGCGGCCGACCTGCTGCCCGCCCAGGCGCGCACCCCAGCGGTGGCGGTGGTGGCGGTGGCGTTCGCCCTGGCCATCTCGGCCCGGGGCCTGATGGGCCTGCTCACCGGGCCGCTGGAGCTGCTCGGCACGCTCGGCCACGTGCTGTCCTACCTGCGCCTGGCCGCCGTGGGCCTGGCCTCGGTGTACCTGGCCGGGGTCGCGAACGAGCTCGCGGTCTCGGTGCCGCTGCTGCTCGGCGTGTTCGTGGCTGTCCTGCTGCACCTGCTGAACCTGGCGCTGGCCGCGTTCAGCCCGATGGTCCAGGCGCTGCGGCTGCACTACGTCGAGTTCTTCAGCGGCTTCTACGAATCCGGCGGCCAGGCCTTCCGGCCCTTCGGCCGGCGCCCTGAACCAGCCCCCGACTAAGCCCACGAAGAGAGGGAGACACGAGATGGAACTAGGGCTCATCGCCATCGGCGCCGCGCTCGCGATCGGGCTCGGCGCCCTGGGCACCGGCCTCGCGCAGGCCAGGATCGGCTCCGCCGCGGTCGGCGCGATCGCGGAGAAGCCGGAACTGGCCGGCCGCGCGATCCTCCTGGTCGCGATCCCGGAAACGCTGGTCATCCTGGGCTTCGCCGTCGCCGCCATGATCCTCGTGCTGCTCGGGAACGGCTGATGGCGCTGCACGACCTGCTGGCCGCGATCGAGGCCGAGGCCACCGCCGAGGTCGCGAGGCTGCGGGACGGCCGTCACCAGGAGGCAGGCGCGATCATCGCCGACGCCGAGCGGCAGGCCCGCGACCTCGAGGCGGCCGCCGTGGCCGCGGCGGAGCGGGAGGAGCGGGAGGCGGGTGAGCTCCGGCTGACCGCCGCCCGCGAGCTCGCGGCGGCCGGGCTGCGGGACGCGCACGAGGCCGCCTACCGGCTGATCGCGGCCGAGACCCGGGCCCGGCTGGCCGCGGCCCGCGACCGGGACGACTACCCCGCGATCCTGGCCGCGCTGCTCGCCGAGGCGCGGGCGGTGCTCCCGACCGCCACCGTGGTCCGGGTCGACCCGGCCGATGAGCGCCTGGCCCGCGGGCTGCTGCCCGGTGACAGCCCGGTGCGGGTCGAGGCCACGCTGCGCAGCGCGGGCGGCGTCGAGGTGGCCGACGGCGCCGGGACCCGGGTGGGCAACACCGTGGAGGAGCGGCTGGCCGCGGCCGAGCCCGCGCTGCGGGCCCTGGCCGGCCGGCTGCTCGGGTCCGGCGACGATGGCGAGGCGCGCACCGCCGAGCTACGCGAGGTGGCGGCGTGACCGGGTACGACTACGGCAACGCCCGGCTCAGGGCCCGCGGCGCCGGCCTGCTGCGCGGCGATCAGTACGCCGCGCTGGCCGGCCGCGACGGCCCGGGGCTGCTCGCCGCGCTCGCCGCGACGTGCTACCGGCCCGACGCCGCCCGGGACGGCGCCCGCGGCCCGGTGGAGCAGATCGGCCGGATGGCGCACGATCACCTGGTTGCGGCGCTGGCCGGGATCGGCGGCTACTACCGGGACCGGGCGGCCGGCGTGGTCGCCGCGCTGCTCGGCCGCTTCGACGTGCACAACGTGGTCGCGCTGCTGCGGGCCCGCCACCGCGGCGCCACGGCGGACGCGGCCTGCGCCCTGCTGGTGCCGGTCGGCAGGCTCGGCGCGGACACCGCGCGGCAGGCGGCGGGCGAGCCGGACCTGCCCGCGGCCGCCCGGTTCCTGGCCGCCCGTGGGCTGCCCGACCCCGGCAGCGCCCGGGCGCTGCTCTCGGCCCAGCGCCGGTACGAGATCGACGCCGACCTGGCCCCGGTGGAGGAGGCCGTGGCGTGCTCCGCGTGGGACAGCCAGATCGCGACCCTGGCCGCGGGCGGGCCCGGGGCCAGCCCGGCGCTGGCCGCGCTGCAGCGCGAGGCCGACGACCTGAACCTGCTCCTCGCGCTGCGGCTGCGGGAGCCCGCGGCTGGCCCGGCCGACAGGGCCGGCGCGGCGTACCTGCCCGGCGGGACAGTCGGCGTGCCGCTGCTCACCGCCATCCGGCGCGCCCCGGCCCCGGCGGACGTGCTCGCCGCGGCCGCCCCCGCCCGTCCCGCCTGGCGCCAGCCGCTGGCCGCCTGGGCGGACGGCGGCGACCTGGCCATGCTGCACGCCGACCTGGACACCGGCCGGCTGCGCACCGCGCTGCGCCTGCTCCGCCGCGGCGACCCGCTCGGCGCCGCGCCGGTGGCGCACTACGTACTCGCCCACCTGGCTCAGGCCCGCAACCTGCGGCTGCTCGCCCAGGCCAGCGCCGGTGCCGTCGGCCACGACGAGGCGCGCCGTCACCTGGTCGCGCCGGCCTAACCGCACCGCCAGACAGAAAGGACACCAGCCATGAGCGGCCCCCAGGTCACCGTCATCGTCCCGCCCGAGCTCGCCGACGGCTACCGGCTGGCTGGCGTGCGCGCCGAGCCGGCCGTGACCGCCGCTGCCGCGGGCGACGTGCTGGGACGCCTGCTCGAAGGGCCCGGCCGGCCGAGCGTGGTCGCGGTGCACCCGCCGTACCTGGGTGAGCTGGGCCCCCGCTGGCAGCGGCGGCTCGCCGAGCTGGACGGGGTGCTCGTGGTCGCGCTGCCCGAGGGCCGCGGCAGCGGCGACCCGGCCCGCCGCGGCGAGACCCTGCGGGACCTGCTGGCCCGCGCCGTCGGCTACGAGCTCACCTTCGACCCGGAAGGAAGCGCCTGATGAGCACCCTGGTGATGCCGCCCGGCCCGGCCCGCACCCTCCCTGTGGCCGACGGATCCCGCGACCGGGGCACGATCGTGCGGGTCGCCGGATCCGTGGTGGGAGTGCGCGGGCTGCGCCGGGCCCGGCTCTACGACGTCGTGCTGCTCGGCCCGGACGAGCTGTCCGGGGAGATCATCCGGCTCACCGGTGACGTGGCCGTGGCGCAGGTGTACGAGCCGACCAATGGGCTGCGCGCCGGCGACCTGGCCGTGGCCACCGGCGAGCCGCTGAGCGTCGAGCTCGGCCCCGGGCTGCTCGGCAGCATCGTGGACGGCACCGGGCGGCCGCTCACCGCGCTGGCCAGCGGCCTGGGGGACAGCCCCGCCGGCGGCCCGGCTGACGGCGGTGGCTGGGCCCAGCCGTTCCTGCTGCGCGGCGCGAGCCTGCCCGCCCTCGACCGCCACCGCCGGTTCGAGTTCACCCCCCGCGTCGCGGCCGGCCAGGAGGTCGCCGCGGGCGACGTGCTCGGCGTGGTGGCCGAGGTCCGGGGGCAGGACCATGCGGTGCTCGTCCCGCCCGGGATGGCGGGCACGGTGACCGGGGTCCGGCCCGGGCCCGCGACCGTCACCGGCGCCGTGGCCGAGATCAACGGCCAGCCCGTGCCGATGCTGCAGCGCTGGCCGGTGCGGCAGCCGCGGCCGGTGGCCCGCCGCCTGGACGCCACCCGGCCGCTGATCACCGGGCAGCGGGTGATCGACACGCTGTTCCCGGTCGCGCGCGGCGGCACCGCGGCCATCCCCGGCGGTTTCGGCACCGGCAAGACCGTGCTCGAGCAGCAGATCGCCAAGTGGGCCGATGCCGACGTGGTGGTGTACGTCGGCTGCGGCGAGCGGGGCAACGAGCTCACCGAGGTGCTCGAGGAGTTCCCGCGGCTGACCGACCCGGCCACCGGGGGGTCGCTGATGGACCGCACCGTGATCGTGGCCAACACCAGCAACATGTCGGTCGCGGCCAGGGAAGCGAGCATCTACACCGGGATCACGGTCGCGGAGTACTACCGGGACCAGGGCCGCCATGTCGCGCTGCTCACCGACAGCACCAGCCGGTGGGGCGAGGCCCTGCGGGAGATATCCAGCCGGCTGGAGGAGATGCCCGCCGAAGAGGGCTACCCCGCGTACCTGGCCAGCCGGCTGGCCGGCTTCTACGAGCGCGCGGGCGCCGTGGTCTGCCAGGGCCGCGACCAGCGCCGCGGGTCGGTGACGATCGTCGGTGCGGTGTCCCCGCCCGGCGGCGACTTCTCCGAGCCGATCACCCAGCACACGCTGCGGATGGCGGGCACGTTCTGGGCCCTGGACCGCGACCTGGCCCGCGCCCGCCACTTTCCCGCCGTGGACTGGCGGCGCAGCTACACGCTCTACCGGCTGTCCGGCTGGTTCAGCCGCGAGGTGGCCGCGTCCTGGCCGGAGCAGCGCGACTGGGCGCTGGACCTGCTGCAGCAGGAAACCTCGCTGCTCGAGATCGTGCAGCTCCTCGGCGCGGACACGCTGCCCGCGCCGCAGCAGGTGGTCCTGCGCACCGGGCAGCTGCTCCGCGAGGACTTCCTGCAGCAGTCCTCGTTCGACGAGACCGACGCCTACTGCCCGCTGGAGAAGCAGCACGCCGTGCTGAGCCTGATCCGGGCCGCGCACGAGGCCATGACCGCGGCGGTCACGGCCGGGACCCCGGTCGCCGCGGTGACTGGCCTGCCGCTGCTCGGCGAGATCGCGCAGGCGCGGGGCTGGCCGCCGGGCGAGGCCGCGGAGCGTGCCTCCCGGCTGAGCCGGGACATCGCCGGCCGCCTCGCGGCGCTGGAAGGAGAAAAGCCATGACCCGCACCCGGCTGCTGACCGTGGAGCACAGCACGGTGGGCGCGATCGCCGGCCCGCTGCTGATCGCCGAGCCTATGACCGGCGTCGGCTACGCCGAGCCCGTGGACGTCGTCGGCCCCGACGGGCAGCTCCGCCGGGGCCAGGTGCTCGAGATCGACGGCGACCGGGTCACCGTGCAGGTTCTCGACGGAACCCAGGGCCTTGGCCTGCGCGGCACCACGGTCCGCTCGCGCGGCGAGACCGCACGCCTCGCCGTGGGCCAGGGACTGCTCGGCCGGGCGTTCGACGGCCGCGGCCAGCCGGCCGACGGTGGGCCGCCCATCGTCCCGCAGGAGTTCCGTGACATCGACGGGGCGCCGCTCAACCCGGTGGCCCGCAGCCACCCGTCCGAGTTCGTGGAGACCGGCGTCTCCGCGATCGACGCCCTGATCACCCTCGTGCGAGGGCAGAAACTCCCGATCTTCTCCGGGTACGGCCTGCCCGCGGCCGAGCTCGCCGCCCGGATCGCGACCAGCGCCCGGGTGCCCGGCGAGGCCGACGGCTTCGTGGTGGTGTTCGCCGCGCTCGGCGTCACCCGGCGCGAAGCCGAGTTCTACCGGGCCGCGTTCGCCGCCAGCGGCCGGCAGGACCGCATGGTCCAGTTCGTCAACCTGGCCGACGACCCGGCGATCGAGCGGCTGCAGACCCCGCGGCTCGCGCTCACCGCCGCGGAGTACCTGGCCTGGGACACCGGCCGGCACGTGCTCGTGGTGATGACCGACATGACCAACTACTGCGAGGCGCTGCGGGAGATCTCCGCCGCCCGCCAGGAGCTGCCCGGCCGCCGGGGTTACCCGGGCGGGATGTACAGCGATCTGGCGTCGCTGTTCGAGCGGGCCGGGCGGATCCACGGCCGGCCGGGCTCGGTCACCCAGCTGATGGTGCTCACCATGCCCGACGATGACGTCAGCCACCCGATACCCGACCTGACCGGCTACATCACCGAAGGGCAGATCGTCCTGTCCCGCGACCTGGACCGCCGCGGCATCTTCCCGCCGATCGACGTGCCGCCGTCGCTGAGCCGCCTGGCCAGCGCCGGGATCGGCGCGGGCAGGACCCGCGACGACCATCGCGAGCTGGCCGACCAGCTGTACGCCTGCTACGCCAGGGGCCGTCACGTGCGCGACCTCGCGTCGATCATAGGCACCGCCGCGCTCGGCGAGGACGACCAGCGCTACCTTGCCTTCGCCAGCGACTTCGAGCAGCGCTTCGTGCACCAGGGCGCACAGCGGCGCGACATCGCCGCCACGCTCAACCTGGCCTGGGAGCTGCTGCACCGGTTCCCCCGTCACGAGCTCCGGCGGATTCGCCCGGCCTTCCTGGACCGGCACCACCACCCGGCGGCCGAAACGACCGGCCGCCAGCCAACCTAAGGAGGAAGCATGCCATCCACACTCGTCGCCACGTGCCCGCTGTGCGGGCTCGGTTTCGCCAACCGGGCCCTGCTCGACCTGCACCTGCGTGAGGACCACCGGCGGCGGAGGCCAAGGGACCCCGCCGAGCCGGGCGGTCCTGCCCCGGCCTGATGAGCACCCGGAGCGCCTGGCCCGTGGCCCTGCCCGCGGCCTCAGAACCAGGCTTGATGCTGCCGGCCTGGCGCCGCCTGCTGGAATCGCGCTGGCGGCAGCGCCTGGCCGCGGTGACCAGCCTGTCCCTGGCCTACCACGAGGCGGAGGAGCGATCGCGCGGCCGCCTCCGCCCGGGCGACCAGGCGGATGCGGGGCAGCTGACGCGGCTCATGCGGGGCGCGGTCACCGCCCGGCGGGCCCTGTTCGACACCGAGGAGGCGCTGGCCCGGCTGTCGGCCGGCCGCTACGGCCGGTGCGAGCAGTGCGCGGGACCGATCTCGGCCGCCCGGCTGACCAGGGAACCCGAGGCCAGGTACTGCGGCCGGTGCGCCGCGACGATCTCCACCGGCCCTCCACGGCCGGCACATCCTCGCTCCGCCCCGGCCGGATAACCATGAGATGTGGCCCGATCCGCGGGCCACAGCGCACCGCAGAGAGGTGATTGCCATGACATCGACACGCCGGCCGGCCCGTGAGGGTCTGGGCCGGGCCAGGACCGCCATGCTGCGGGCCGTCCGCACCCTCCGGTACGTCAACCAGGAGCTGCTCCGCGCCAACGAGGCCATCTTCCGCCCGGTCGGCCCGCCGCGGCGCCGGGAAAGCCCGGCCGGCCAGGCTGGTGCCCCCGCCGCCGCGCATCCACCCGCCGCGGCCACGACCGGCCACGATCGCCAGGCCGCCTGATCAGCCCGCCGTCAGCAGGCCCGCGGGCAGCTGCTCCCGGCGCAACCCGGCGAACCAGGCCACGGCCACGGTGCACAGGGTGAGCGCCCCGGCCGCGATGAACACCGGCCGGGGATCGCCGCCCAGCGCGCCCGCCATCGCCCCGGCCAGCAGGGCCCCGGCGAACGTCGTGGCCTGGCCGCAGAACCGCCACGACGCCGTCACCCGGCCGAGCAGGTCCCTGGGCACGATGGCCTGCCGCAAGGTCCGCATGGTCACGCTGGCCGCGATGATCGCCCAGGTGTAGACCAGGTTGCCCGCCAGCGCCATCGGCATCGCCCCGGCCGCGCTGATCAGCAGGAGGCCGGCCCCGGACAGGGCGCAGGAGAGCGTGATCACGGGCAGGGGGCCGATCCACCGGCACAGCGGGCTCGTGCCCGCCGCGCCCAGCAGGCCGCCGACCCCGCCCGCGGTGACGATCAGGCCGATCTGGGCCGGCGGCAGGTGCAGGGTGTTGCGGGCGAAGAAGACGATCAGCTTGTCAGCGCCCAGGCAGAGGTTCAGCACCAGCAGGAAAATCAGCAGCGTGAACAGCAGCCGGGTCGCGGCCAGGTACCTGATGCCCTCGGTCAGGTCCCGGCCCAGGGCCCGCCAGGACGCCGGCCGGGCCGGCCGCCGGGCGGTGGCGTACCGGCGGCGGACACCGGTCAGGGTGGCCAGCGAGACCAGGAACGTCAGCGCGTCGATCAGCATCGAGACGTGCAGCAGCCCGGCGGCCGCCAGCAGCCCGGCCGCGGCCGGCCCGATGATCAGCCCACCCTGGTTCGCGGACTCCAGCCACGAGTTCGCCGCGACCAGCCGGGGGCCGGCGAACACGTCGCGCACCGCGATGGCGAGCGCGGTATCGGAGAACACGGTCACGACGCCGGCCGCGAAGGCCAGGGCCAGGATCAGCCACACCGGGACCGCGGGCGAACCGGTCAGCGCGAACAGGGCCAGGAAGATCAGCGCCCGGATGACGTCGCCGCTGATCAGCACCCACCAGGGGTCAAGCCGGTCGGCCAGCACGCCGGCCGGGAACCCGGCGGCGAGATAGCCGACGCTGCCGGGCAGCGAGGCGAGCACGGCCACCGTCGGGCTCCGGGTCAGCTCCAGGATCAGCAGCGGCACGGCCAGCAGGGCGAGCCCATCGCCCAGCATCGACACGGCCTGCCCGGCCAGGAAGACCCGGGACCGCAGCATAGATCTCATCGTGGCCGTATATCGGCACGCGTCAATACTCAGGCTCGGCTCGGCAGCGGCGCCGCACCGGCCCGGACGCTAGTCCCTGGCGCTGTCCCGCCCGGCCAGGATGTCCCTGGCCTTCTTGATCCGTGCGTCCAGGTCGGCCAGGAAGTGGTCCAGCTCGATCCGCTTGGCCTCGACGGTCGCCCGCAGGCCCTCCTGGAGCTCCAGGCACTCGCGGACCAGCCCGAGGCGCTCGTCGTCGGTGGTGCGCTCGTCGTGGTAGGCCCGGCGGATCTCCGCCAGCCGGTCCTCGTGGCGCAGCACGATCGCGATCTCGTCGAGGTTCAGGCCGAGCAGGGTCTGCAGCTCGCGGATCCTGGCCACCCGGGCCAGGTCGTCCTCGGAATAACGCCGCATCCCGCCGGGCGTGGTGCTGGCCGGGACGATCAGCCCCAGCTGCTGGTAGTAACGCAGCGCGCGCTCGGAACAACCGCTCCGGGCGGCCGCGGCCCCGATGCCGAGCAGATCGCCCTGCTCGGCCTGCTGGCCGTCGGCGGCCGCCTGGGCGCCGTTCGTCCCGAGCGTCACATTCATCGGTTACCCGCCCCCGCGTGGTGATGTGTCCAGCTCGTCGCGGCCCGCCAGCTTTCCGTTGCCCGCCGAACCAGCACCGTTCATGCTGGCGCTGTCCTGCCCGGCCAGGCGGTCCTCGTCGAGCTCGGCCACCTCGGCCATCTCGTTGAGGCCGGTCACCGCGGCCGAGTCAGCCGCGCCCTCGGCCAGCTCCTCGACCAGCGACGCGGGGGCGGTGTAGAAGTAGCGCTTGCCGCGGAGCGCGGACGCCACGATGGCGAAGAGTGTGGCCACGGCGGCGAAGGTGAAGGCCAGGTGCAGCCCGCCGGCGAACGGCTCCGAGATCAGGTTCGGGAAGAACGACCGGCCGGTGATGTACGCGAGCTGGTGCGGGGACAGCTTCTCCAGCGCCCCGGTGGGGCCGAGCAGCTGCTTGATCGGGTTGTAGCCGAGGAAGGCCGAGAACAGGCTGCCGATCGGCGGCTCGCTGGCCACCAGGTGGGCCGCGGAGGGCTCCACGCCGGCGGCGGTCAGCCCCTTGTACAGATGGGTTGGCAGGCGCGCGGCCAGGCCCAGGGTGACGATCGTGAAGAACAGGCCCATGGACAGCACGGTGGCCGAGTTCTGGAAGGTGTTGAGCATGCCGGCGCCCGCGCCGCGCTGATCGGGCGGCAGGCTGTTCATGACCGCCGCCTGGTTGGGGGCGAAGAACAGTCCCATGCCGACCGCGAACAGGAACACGATCAGGGCGAACCAGACGTAGCTGAAGTTGATCGGCAGCAGGTCAAGCAGCAGGAAGCAGATCATGGAGATGACCAGGCCGGCGGTGGCCAGCACCCGGGCGCCCCAGCGGTCCGACAGCGCGCCGGCCACCGGCCCGGTGAGCAGGAACCCGATGGTCAGCGGGATCATGGCGATGCCGGCCCAGAGCGGGGTCTCGGCGAAGCTGTGCCCGTGCTGCGGCAGCCAGATCCCCTGCAGCCAGATGATCAGCATGAGCTGAAGACCGCCCCGGCCGAGGGCGCCGAGCAGGCCGGCGATGTTGCCGGCGGTGAACGCCCGGATCTTGAACAGGCTCAGCTTGAACATCGGCTGCGGCACCTTGGTCTCCACCCAGGTGAACGCCACGAGGATCACGATCCCGCCGATGATCGCGGCCAGCACCCGGGGGTTGGTCCAGCCGGTGGGGTGACCGCCGTAGGGCAGCAGAGAGTACACGATCCCGGTCAGCAGCGAGATCAGCCCGACCGCGAACAGGGTGTTGCCCAGCCAGTCGATCTTGGCTTGGATGCGGATCCCGTTGTCGCGGAGCTTGAGATAGGCCCAGACGGTGCCGAACAGCCCGAACGGAACCGAGACCAGGAAGACCAGGCGCCAGTTCACCGGGGCCAGCACGCCGCCCAGGATCAGGCCGAGGAAGGAGCCGCTCACGGCCGCGATGCCGTTGATCCCCATCGCCTTGCCGCGCTCGTTCTCGGGGAACGCGTCGGTCAGGATCGCGGTGGAGTTGGCGAACAGGAACGCGCCGCCCACACCCTGGAAGATCCGCATGATGATGATCCACAGGGCCCCGGCCGGCCCGGTGAGCCAGGTCACCGACAGCAGGATCGAGAACACCGTGAACACCGCGAAGCCGAGGTTGTACATGCGGACCCGGCCGTAGATGTCGCCGACCCGGCCCAGGCTGACCACCAGCACGGCGGTGACCAGCATGAAACCGAGGAAGATCCACAGGAAGTACGAGGTGTTGGACGGCACCAGCGGGTTGAGCTTGATCCCCCGGAACAGCGCCGGGAGCGAGATCAGCAAGATCGACTGGTTGATCGTGACCATCAAGATGCCGAGCGTGGTGTTCGACAGGGCTATCCACTTGTAGTGGCCCCCCCGGTCGTCCGCGGCCATAGGCGCCGCTGCCTGTGCCGGTCCCGCCACTGGCATGAACTCTCCCCACTGTTTCGATAACCTGCCCGCTGCCAGCGTGATCCTATCCGACCTTGACGTCAACGTCAGACTCGAGAGCCGCGGCGCTCACCGTGCGCGGTACGGGCTCACCGTCTGCATGCGGGTGCTCACCGCGCGGCGCGGCGTGCCGTGATGGCCGCGCCGGGGTCCGATATCGTGTTGGAAATGATCTCCAGGCCCCGTGGTGAGGTCGGCTCATGAGGTACGGCGGCATCGAGGCGGGCGGCACCAAGTGGGTCTGCGCGGTCGCTGACGGCGCTGGCCCGCCGGCCGCGGCCGAGACGTTTCCCACCACGGGACCCGAGGAGACCATCGCCCGGGCCACGCGGTTCTTCACCGCGAACGGCCCGATCGACGCGATGGGCGTGGGGGCGTTCGGCCCGCTGGACATCCGCCCGGCCTCGCCGACGTGGGGCACGATCACTACCACACCCAAGCCCGGCTGGGGGGACCTGGACCTGGTCTCCGCGCTACGGGCCGGGATCGAGGTCCCGCTCGCCCTGGACACGGACGTGAACGCGGCCGCGCTCGGTGAGTGGCGCTGGGGCGCGGCCGCCGGGCTGGACACGTTCTTCTACATCACCGTCGGCACCGGCGTCGGCGGCGGTGCCGTGGTCAACGGCCAGCTCCTGCACGGGCTGCTGCATCCGGAGTTCGGGCACATGCGCATCCCGCACGACCGGAGCCGGGACCCGTTCGCCGGGATCTGCCCCTTCCACGGCGACTGCCTCGAGGGCCTGGCCTCCGGCGAGGCGATCCGGCGCCGCTGGGGCCGCCCTGGCCAGGAGATAACCGACCCCGCCGCCTGGGAGCTCGAGGCCGAGTATCTCGCCCACGCGCTGGTCAACATGATCTGCATCGGGTCGCCGCAGCGCATCATCATCGGCGGCGGCGTGGCCCATCAGCCCGCCCTGCTGCCGATGGCGCGGCAGCGGATGAGTGACCTGCTGGCCGGCTACCTCCGGGTCCCCGAGCTGACCCAGCCGGACGAGCTCGAGCGCTATATTGTCCTGCCCGGCCTGGGCGACCGGGCCGGCGTGGTCGGCGCGCTGGAGCTGGCCCGCGACGCGGTGCCAGACAACACGGACCCGGATGACCCCGCCCCGGCCAGCGCGGGCCCGAACGACACCGGCGCGGCGAGCGGCGCGGCCGGCCCGGCCTGAGCCGGGCTCAGGCCGTCACCTGCCCGGCCCAGCCGGTCACGAGCTGGTCGAGCACGCCCATCGGTACCGCGCCGCTGCCCAGCACCACCCCGTGGAAGGCCCGGACGTCGAACCGCGGGCCCAGCTGGCGCTGGGCCTGCTCGCGGAGCCGCCGGATCTCGCGGCGGCCGATCATGTAGGCCAGCGCCTGGCCGGGCCAGCCGATGTAGCGGTCGATCTCGTTCCTGACGTTGGCCCGGGTGGTGGCCGTGTTGCGCCACATGAAGTCCGCGGCCTGGGCGCGGGACCAGCCGTAGTGGTGCATGCCGGTGTCCACCACGAGCCGGCAGGCGCGCAGCGCGTCGAACGACAGCATGCCCAGCCGCTGCAGATCCGAGGTGTACAGGCCCATCTCGTCGGCCAGCCGCTCGCAGTACAGGCCCCATCCCTCGCAGTACCCGCAGACCTCGGCGTCCAGGAAGCGGCGGAAGTCGGGCATCTCCAGCGTCTGCGCCGACGCGATCTGCAGGTGGTGGCCGGGCGTGCTCTCGTGGAAGGAGAGCGCCTCGTACTCGTAGACGAAGCGGTCCTGCGGGCTGCTGGTCAGCAGGCAGTGCGCGCCCGGGCGCCGCCCGCCCGCGGCCGGCGGCCGGTAGTAGGCCAGCGGCGCGTTGCCCGCCTCGACCGGGTCGATCTCCTCGATCACGCAGTCCGGGATGTCGAACGCCGGGAACCAGTCGTCACGGGCGTCCTCGGCGCGCCGCAGCGCGTCGGTGACCGTGCGCACGATCTCGGCCGAGCTGGTGAACCGCAGCGCCCGGTCCTCCCGCAGCCGGCTCAGGATCGCCGGGACGTCGGTGGTGCCCAGCACCCGGCCGCCCAGCTCGGCCCACTCGGCCTGCAGCGCGTCCAGGCAGTCGAGACCGATCTGGTGGATCTCCTCCGGGGCCAGGCTGGTGGTGGTGTGCTTGCGCACCGCCGCCCGGTACCCGTCCTCGCCGCCCGGCACGAACCTGATCCCGACCCGCTCGTCCGGCCGGGCGACCGGGAGCAGGTCCTGCCGCAGGCCGTCCAGGAGCCGCCGCATCGCGGGCCGGACCTCGCCGTCGACGATCGCGGCGGCCTCGCCGCGGGTCGCGTCGTGGTCCACGTCACCGGGCAGGCGCACGGTGACCAGCGCGTCGTCGCCGATGTCCTTGGCCAGGTGACCCTCGATCTGCTCGATGGCCTGGCTGGTGCCAACCTCGGTCGGGACCCGGCCGTCGCCCTTGGCCTCCAGGTAGCGGCGGGTGGCGGCGTCGAAGTACCCGCCCAGGCGGCGCAGCCGCTGCAGGTAGTCGCGGACCGCGGCGGCGCCGTCGAGCAGCGCGGTCGGGACCGACTGGAACACCATGGCCTGCGGGGAGACGTAGCCGCCCGCCGACGCGTTCGCCTCCCAGAGGCCGTGCTCGAGATCCGAGCGGGCGGCCCAGGCCAGGTGGGCCAGGACCGCGTGGCTGGTGCGGTCGGCGCCGCCGAGCAGGCCGGGGTCGATCGCGGCCAGGCGCTGCTCGATCCCGGCGATCCGCCGCGCGGTGTGCGCGGCGCCGTCGCGGCTGGGGTCGGGCACCAGGGCGTCGAAGCCGGACACGCCGAGCTGCGTGGCGTTGAACGGGTTGTCGGTGTGCACGACCTCGAAGAACTCGTCGCCGAGCCGCGCGAGCCGGCCCGCCGCCTCCCGGGACGCGGTCTCCTGGCCGGTCACGACGCCGCCGACTCGGCGGCAACGGCGTCGGCGAACGCCGCCATCGACGGGAACTCCCAGTCCGGGGTGACACCCGCCGGGGGAGCGGGGGTCGCACCCCAGCCCGGCTGGCCGTGCCGCCGGTTGATCCACACCGTGGGCAGGCCGGCCTGCTGGGCCGGGACGTGGTCGTGGAACAGGCTCTGCGCCACGTGCAGCAGCCGTCCCTGGCCCACCCCGAGCCGCCGCGCCTCGGCGGCGAGGGCCTCGAAGTTGCCCGGCGACGGCTTGTACGAGCCGATGTCCTGGGCGGTGAGGATGCTGGTGAAGGTCACCCCGAGGCGGCGGTTGCTGGCGGCGAACGAGTCCCGGTCCACGTTCGACAAGATGATCAGCTGGTACCGCCCGGCCAGCGCGGCCAGCGCGTCGTGCGAGTCGGGGAAGGCCGGCCAGCCGGGCACCGAGTGCGCCAGCGCCTGCGCGTCCTGCTCGCTGACCTCCGCGCCGAGCTCGCGGCCGAGTTCCCGCAGGCTGCGGGCCAGGATCGCGGGATAGAGCTCCTGCGGGTGCGCGGCTTCGGCCGCCTCCTCATGACGGGAGTAGGCGGTCAGCAGCGCCTCCGCGCTCAGGTCAAGACCCCGCGCGCTGGCCCAGGGGCGGAGCACGGCGGCGAGGCCGGCCTCCCAGTCGAT
>Ga0070710_10000874_pt1 | contig 14417 bp, 11 predicted proteins | sample LARL52metaG_FD_65454 | JGI IMG/M metagenome (GOLD analysis project Ga0070710, IMG submission 65454) | Corn, switchgrass and miscanthus rhizosphere microbial communities from Kellogg Biological Station, Michigan, USA - LAR L5-2 metaG | ecosystem: Host-associated > Plants > Roots > Rhizosphere ... | reverse complement strand
GGAGAATGTCCCGTACCCGGTCCACGCGTCCAGGCCGAGGAAGATCAGCGACCCGACGCCCGCGCCGAGCAGGCCGGGGATCAGCACGATGGTGGCCATCGGGCCGCCCAGCCCGGAGGCCTCCAGCAGCAAGAACGCCGCGGACAGCGGGTTCCCGAACAGCGTGCTGATCGCCGCGAAGCTGCCTGTGGCCGCGATGACTGCGCCGGTACTAGAGGGCACGTCGCGCCGGGCCAGCTTGACGGCCAGGAACGCCAGCCCGCCGCCGAGCGCGATCAGCGGGGCCTCGGGCCCGACGACGGCACCCAGCCCCAGGCCCGCCAGCGCCGCCAGGAAGATGCCGGGCAGCTGGTTCGGCTGCGCGACGCCGCCCGCCTTGAAGCCGTCAGCGGGCGAGTGGCCTCCCCGGCCGGGCAGGTACCTGATCGTCGCCCCGACCACCGCCCCGGCTACCGCCAGCGGAAGCAGCGGCCACCAGGGCGGCTCGCCATGAAAGCCCAGGCCCTTGGGCAGGTCAGTGAACACCCAGGTCTGCATGTCGGTGATCAGCTTGAGGTACCAGTAGACCAGGAACGAGATCACCACGCCCAGGACCGCCGCTAGGACCAGCAGAGCCACGTACTTCTTGGTCCGCAAGACCGCGAACGGATCTGCTGGCGTGGTCACCAACATCGCCTCCGCGTAGCGCTGTAGTCGGACCTGGCCTGGGCAACGCTCCTACTGTGCCGCGCGTCACGGCGGGCACGGATCACCCCGCGCGGATGATCGCGACACGCGCAGGGACAGCGGCCAAGCGGGACAACCAGAACCGGAGCAAGACGGCAGTGCCTGCGGCAGCGAACTTGGCGGATGAGCCCTTCTGATGGTGGTCCCACGCGAGTAGTGGCCCGGCGTGCGCCGGGCGGGCCCCCCCAAGGCTGAGCCCGGCGCGGGAAGCGCCGGACGCGGCGGGCGCAGGGGAAAGTGGTCGTTCTTATCCGGGGAGGTCTGCCTGGGTGTCGGTTGTGCTGTCGTGTCGCCGCGCCGACGGCACCGCCAGCGTTTGTGTCAGATCTACAGGGTGTTGCTGTTGACGATCATCGGCTGTTGATGGTGGTTCGGGGGCATCTCGGGGGCACGCCTCAACAGCAGCTGTGGCTTTCCGCCTGGAGTCCCGATCGTCATACTGGGCACTGTGTTGCAGTGGCTGCCTTTCCTAGTCATCCCGGCTTTCGCCGGGTTCTGGTTGTGGGGCAAGTACCGGACGCGACAGCCTGGCCCGGCCGTGGCCCGCTTCGCGTCGCAGCACGGCATGTCGTACTCCGCAGTCGGCTAGATCGCCGCGCCCGGGTACGACTTTCCCTTGCTGCGCCAAGGCGATCGCAGCGGCTACAAGAACGCGCTGGCGGGCCGATGGCAGGACCTGCCGGTCAAGGAGGCCGACTACTGGTTCTCCACCAGGGTGACGGCCCCCGACAAGGAGGTCGCCGTCAAACTGATCGACGCCGGGATGATCCAGTGGCTGCTGTCGACAGGTGCCGAATTCGCGTTCGCCGTCGGGGGCTGCAACCTGCTCGTGTCATGCAACCAGCTCCCGGCCACCGGCCTGGTGCGGCTGTTTGACGTGGCGAAGGGCTTCACCGATCACATCCCGCATGTGGTCTGGGCCGAGTACGGGGGTTAGGTGGCAAACTCTCCACGACGGCGGAACCTCACCAGGTGAGCCACCCTCGCTGAACAGGACATCAGCTGGGGCGTCGGCGATGAGTTGCCGGGCAGGCGCGCATCTGAGCCGACCGCGGCAATCCTGTGATGAGTCACGGCCCACGGGCCGGACAGGCCCCGTACTGTTCGCCGAAGTGCCGGGCCAGCGACGGTTCCTCGTAAAACCCGGACGAACGCGATCGCGACGGCGAGCACCGCGGCTGCATAGATCAGGAGTACGACCTACTTGCCCCGTGCCGAGGCAGCTACCTAGCGTCGCACGACCCGCTGGTACCAGGGTCTGCGTTCCTGCTCGTAGCCGGGTGAGCGGAACGTGGGCAGCCGGGACCAGTCCAGTTCGCCTACTGAGACGCCGAACTCCCACAGGTCCAGCGTCGCTCGGTGCCTTGCCGGTGGGCCACCCTCGAACCGGACCCGCCGGACGTGCTGGCCGTCGATCCAGACCGTGACCGGCAGCGCCCGCAGTTCTTCGAACCGCTCGACCGGCGGGGGCTGCAGTCCTTTGAGGCGTCGCCCAGTTCGTCGGGTGGCGGGTCATGGCAGTGACTTGTCCTGGGTTACGGGGCCACCAGCGACCAGGACACCTCCACATCGAAGTGGCCGGTCGACGGGTCGGGATCGCCGTAGATCTCCCAGCGAGGCCCGGCCAGCTGGTATCCGTTCGCCTTGCTCCATTCGCACACCGCCTGATGGGTGTCGCCGATCTTGGCGATCGGGCCGGTGTGGGTTGCGGTGGCGACGAGCCCGCCGGGAAGCGTTGACGGGACAACTTGACCGGTGGGCGCGAAGGATCCGCTTACCTGAACGCCGACTTCGACGTTGGGGATATCGTCCTTGTAGAGCATTACGTTGTGCCCCTGCTGGTAGAGCCCTTCCGGGGCGTCGCCGCGGAGGAAGCTCCAGACCTTGTCCAGCATGGGCCCCCACATCTTGGGGAACTCCGCCCATGTCGCCGCCGTCGCTACCACCGCTGTCGGCGTCGGCTCGATGGTTTTCACGGTCACCTCGGCAGTCATGACGCGGAGCATACGCCGCGGTCGGGACCGGCACGTGCTAGCGGCCGGAGCCTTTGCGTCATGAGCACGGCATTAGCATCGGCGCTGGCAGGTGGCTGGGATGATCACCGCTTGTGACGCAGAATGCTGGAGTGGCTGGTGGCGGCCGGTGGATGGACCAGGTTTCGCTCGGGGTACTCGCGTCGTCAGTACCGCGGGATGTCCTCGACGACGCGGTAGCGGCGGCGGGCCGCGGCGCGAAGCGGTCAGACGGGAAGCTGCCGCCGCACGTGATGGTGTATTTCACGCTGGCCATGGCGCTGTTCGCCGAGGATGACTACGAAGAGGCCGCGGCGCGGCTGGCCGGGACGCTGGGGTCGTGGGGGTGCTGGGATGCCCGGTGGGGGCCGCCGACCTCGGGCGGGATCACACGGGCCCGCGAGTGGCCGGTCAGCTGACCCGCGGGGCGTTCCTGGGGCCATGGCGCCTGATGAGCATTGACGGGTTCGAATGGGACGTCCCGGACACGCCTGGCAACACCGCCCGGCGTTCCCGAAGGCCCGGGTGGTCACGGTCAGCGAGCGCGCCTCCCACGCCGTGGTGGACGCTGAGATCGGCGGCATCGCCGGTAGGGGCGCCGGTGAGACCCCAGGGATCGGGCCCCTGGGGGTCTTCGTGGATGGACCAGGTAGCGGGCCTGGCTCCATTCTTGGCCCTACAGGTTCTAAGGCCTCTTCTAGGGCCACAGTCGGGCCTGGATCACATATTCGCTGGTGGGGCTACGTGGACTTGAACCACGGACCTCTTCCTTATCAGGGAAGCGCTCTAACCGGCTGAGCTATAGCCCCTCGGTGCGGCGGCGCCTGCGGCCCATAACCCCGGGCCCGGCTGGAGCACGCCGACGGGAAAGGTTACCGCATCGGTGGCGGTGGCGTGTTACTCGGTCTCCTTGAGGGTGACTTCGATCCCGCCACCAAGGTGCGTCACCAGGTTGTAGACGACCGCGCCCACCGTGGAGATGGCGGTGATCAGGACGACGTCGACGGCACCGAGCAGCATGGTGTAGCCCAGCACCCGCGGCGCCGAGGTCCACTTGGTCAGGTCCACGCCGGCCGAGGTCTGGCTGGAGGTGACGCTGGCCAGCGTCCGCTGCAGGGCGGCGAAGACGCCGAGGCTGGACAGCGCGTAGTAGAGCAACGCCACGGCGACGAACATCACGATCCAGAGGACCAGGGAGATCAGGAAGCTGAACTTCATGACCGACCAGGGCTCGACCCGCGATATCACCAGGTTGGCCTTGCGGACCTGGGAGCCGACCGCACGGGGGCGGCTCTTCGCCGAGTCCTGCCCACGGGAGAGCCTGGCCGCGCCGCGCTGCTTCCCAGCGCGCAGGGCCGCGCCGATGCCACCGGCCATGGCGGCGCCGGAACCGAACGTCGCCCGCTGTTCCCTGGCGGCGGTGCCCGGGCCACTGAACGCGGTGGTGGTGGGCTCACTGGCTGGCGTGCCCGCAGAAGCCAACGGCTCGGCGGCCGGGTACGGCAGCGCCGCGGGGTCGCTGTAACTCGCCGCCGTGTCGGCGTAGCTCGCTCCGGCGCCGTGGTCGGTATAGCCGGGCCCCGAGCCATGATCGGTGTAGCTGGTCCCCGGGCTGTGGAAGCCAGCCGCAGCGCTGGCGAAGCCCGTGTCGGGCATGGCCGGATCGTCGAGCCCGGCGGCCGGCAGGTCGTGACCGAGGAGGACATCGCTGGCCGACGCATCCTCGGTGAGCCCACTGGCCGGCAGGTCGTGACCGGGCGCCCCAGCGTCCGGCGTCTCGCCGCTATCGGCTAGCTCGCTGCCCGCCAGGCCGTTCTCTACCGCGGCGGCCGGCTCCTCGGACTCATAGCTGGTGCCGGCCGGCGTGTGCGGCGTGAACGGGCTTCGGTAGCTGGTGCCTTCGGCGAACGGCGATTCCTCGCCGTAGTGATAGGAGTCGTCGCGGGAGTAGGTGAAGGAACCGTCGTGGCCGTTGCCGTTGCCGTTGGGGAACTCCTCGGCTGCGGCCTCGGCCGACACGTCGTCGCTGTCCTCGGCTTGTTGAGCGTCCTCGGTCGCAGTACTCTCATCAGCCTCGGGATCAGCTGCTTCCGGCGCAGCCCCCTGAGGCAGCCACGCAGGTGGCTCCACGCGGTGATCCACGCCGTCCTCCTTCGGGAAGCTCCTTCGACGAGCTTATCCGGCAACACTACCGGCGCAGGCGCGCGTTCCTGGCCGCTACTTCTATGACGCCTTGCCCTCCTGATCCGTTGCAAACACCGACGAATCTACCTGTTCGGCCATGCCGCGCGGATCACCCGTCCGCAGGCTCACCCGCTGCCAGGTCGGCACCAGCCTCGGCCACAGGGCCGTCCACCGGTGCTTCTTCTGCCGCAGAAAGGTCCTCGTCGTCCGCCTCGTCATCGTCCACCCCGGCAACAGACGCCGCCTCGGCGTTGCGCGCGACGGCCACCACGCTGTCCCCTGGAGCGAGGTTCATCAGTCGCACGCCCATCGTCTGCCGCCCGGACTGCTTCACCTCCGCGGCGGCGGTCCTGATGACGCCGCCAGCAGAGGTGATCGCGAAGACCTCGTCCTCCGGCAGCACCATGAGTGCGCCGACAAGCTCACCGCGCTGGTCGACGATCCTGGCCGTCACCACCCCCATCGTGCCCCGTCCCTTGATCGGGTACTCGTCGGCGGGGGTGCGCTTGGCATAACCGCCCGCGGTGGCGACGAGCACGTCCGCGCCTTCGCGCACCACGTACATGCCGAGCAGTTCGTCGCCGTTGGCGAACCGCATCCCGATGACGCCCGAGGTGGCCCGGCCCATGGGGCGGAGCACCTCGTCGGTGGCGTGGAACCGCAGCGCCTGGGCCTTCTTGCTGACCAGCAGCAGGTCCTGGTCCGGTGACATCAGCCGGGCGCCGATGACCTCGTCGTCCTCGCGCAGGTTGATCGCGATGATCCCTCCCTGGCGCGGCGAGTCGTATTCGGTCAGCCGGGACTTCTTCACCAGCCCGCCCTTGGTCGCCAGCACCAGGTACGGCGCCACCGAGTAGTCCCGCAGGGCCAGCACTTCGGCGATGCGCTCGTCGGGCTGGAACGCCAGCAGGTTCGCCACGTGCTGGCCGCGGGCGTCCCGGCCGGAATCGGGCAGCTCGTAGGCCTTGGCCCGGTAGACCCGGCCCTTGTTGGTGAAGAACAGGATCCAGTGGTGCGTCGTGGTCACGAAGAAGTGGTCCACGATGTCGTCGGTGCGCAACTGGGCACCACGGACCCCCTTGCCGCCGCGGCGCTGGGCCCGGTAGAGATCGGCCTTGGTCCGCTTGGCGTAGCCGCCGCGGGTGATCGTGACGACCACGTCTTCCTCGGCGATGAGGTCCTCGTTGGTGACGTCCCCGTCCCAGGCGATGATCTGCGTGCGCCGGTCGTCGCCGTACTTGTCCACGATCTCGCCGAGTTCGGTGCCGACGATCTGCCGCTGCCGCTCCGGCGAGGCGAGGATGCCCTCGTAGTCGGCGATCTGGGCCATGAGATGCTCGTACTCGTCGGTGAGCTGCTGCCGCTCGAGGGCGGCGAGCCTGCGCAGCTGCATGTCGAGGATGGCGCGGGCCTGGTCCTCGTCGATGTCGAGCAGCTCCTGCAGGCCCTGCTGCGCCGCCGCCGCCGACTCACTGCCCCGGATCAGCGCGATCACCGCGTCGATCTGATCGATCGCCTTCAGCAGCGCACTGACGATGTGCGCGCGCTCCTGCGCCTTGCGCAGCAGGTACTGGGTGCGCCGCACGATCACGTCGATCTGGTGCTTCACCCAGTGCCGGATGAGCTGGTCCAGCCGGAGCGTGCGGGGCACCCCGTCGACCAGCGCGAGCATGTTCGCGCCGAACGTCTCCTGGAGCTGGGTGTGCTTGTACAGGTTGTTGAGCACGACCTTGGCGACCGCGTCACGCTTGAGAATGATCACCAGCCGCTGGCCGGTGCGGCCGCTGCTCTCGTCCCTGATGTCGGCGATGCCGCCGACCCGGCCTTCGCGCACCAGCTCGGCGATCTTCGCGGCCAGGTTCTCCGGGTTGACCTGGTAGGGAAGCTCGGTGACCACCAGGCAGGCGCGGCCGCGGTTGTCCTCCTCCACCTCGACCACGGCGCGCATGATGATCGAGCCGCGCCCGGTGCGGTAGGCCTCCTCGATGCCCCGGTGGCCGACGATCAGGCCACGCGTGGGGAAGTCCGGGCCTTTGACCCGCTCGAGCAGCGCGGCGAGCAGCTCGTTGTCGGTGGCCTCGGGGTTGTCCAGGTACCACTGCGCGCCGGCCGCCACCTCGCGCAGGTTGTGCGGCGGGATCTTGGTCGCCATACCGACCGCGATCCCTTCCGAGCCGTTGACCAGCAGGTTGGGGAATCTGGCCGGGAGGACCACCGGCTCGCTGGAGCGCCCGTCGTAGTTGGGCCGGAAGTCGACGGTCTCCTTGTCGATGTCCCGGAGCATCTCCATGGCCAGCGGGGCAAGCCGGCATTCGGTGTACCGGTAGGCGGCCGCCGGGTCGTTGCCCGGCGAGCCGAAGTTGCCCTGCCCGTCGACCAGCGGCATCCGCATCGCCCACGGCTGGGCGAGGCGCACCAGCGCGTCGTAGATGGCCGAGTCGCCGTGCGGGTGGTACTGGCCCATCACGTCGCCGATGACCCTGGCGCACTTGGAGTAGCCGCGGTCCGGCCGGTAGCCGCCGTCGTACATCGCGTAGAGGATGCGCGTGTGCACGGGCTTGAGCCCGTCCCTGACGTCGGGCAGGGCGCGGCCGACGATGACCGACATGGCGTAGTCGATGTAGCTGCGCTGCATCTCGACCTGGATGTCGACCGGCTCGGTCCGGTCACCTCCGCCGGACGCTACGGTTCCCGAGTCCACGTCCGTCACTTGTTAATCCTTCCCGTTCCTCAAGAAAACGGCGGCTGGCCGGCCACGACTGCGGCCGGGGCCCGGGCGGCTCAGGCCGGCCGCCGGGCCTGGGTGGCCGTTAGATGTCGAGGAACCTCACGTCCTTGGCGTTGCGCTGGATGAACGACCGGCGTGCCTCCACGTCCTCGCCCATCAGGACGCTGAACAGTTCGTCCGCCTGCGCCGCGTCGTCGAGCGTGACCTGGAGCAGCACCCGGTGCGCCGGGTTCATGGTGGTCTCCCACAGTTCGTTCGCGTTCATCTCGCCGAGGCCCTTGAACCGCTGCACGCCGTCGCGCGGCCGTGGGTCCTTGCGGCCGGCCTCGATCCCGGCCTCGATCACCGCGTCGCGCTCCCGGTCGGAGTAGGCGTACCCGGGTTCAACCCCGCGCCCGTCCCACTTGATCTTGTAGAGCGGCGGCTGGGCCAGGTACACGTGACCGGCTTCGATCAGCGGCTTCATGAACCGGAACAGCAGCGTGAGCAGCAGCGTCCTGATGTGCTGGCCGTCCACGTCGGCGTCGGCCATCAGGATGATCTTGTAGTAGCGCAGCCTGGTGATGTCGAACTCGTCGTGGATGCCGGTGCCCAGGGCCGTGATCAGCGCCTGGACCTCGGTGTTCTTCAGCACCCGGTCGATCCTGGCCTTCTCCACGTTGAGGATCTTGCCCCGGATGGGGAGGATCGCCTGGAACAGCGGGTCCCGGCCGGACTTGGCCGAGCCACCGGCCGAGTCACCCTCGACCACGTAGATCTCGCACTTTTCCGGCTCGCCCGACTGGCAGTCCGACAGCTTGCCAGGCAGCGAGGTCGACTCCAGCAGGCCCTTGCGCCGGGTCAGGTCGCGGGCCTGCCTCGCGGCGATCCTGGCCCGGGCCGCCTGGGTGGCCTTGGTGATGATGTCCTTGGCCTCGCCGGGGTTGCGCTCGAACCAGTCCCGCAGGTGGTCGTTGCACACCTTCTGCACGAACGACTTGGCCTCGGTGTTGCCGAGCTTGGTCTTGGTCTGCCCCTCGAACTGCGGTTCGGCCAGTTTGACGTGGATGATCGCGGCCAGGCCTTCGCGTACGTCCTCGCCGGCCAGGTTGTCGTCCTTGTCGCGGAGCAGTTTCTGGTCGCGCGCGTACCGGTTCACGATCGTGGTGAGCGCGGCGCGGAAACCCTCCTCGTGAGTCCCGCCCTCGGCGGTGTTGATCGTGTTCGCGAACGTGTACACCGATTCGGAGTAGGACGAGTTCCACTGCATGGCGATCTCCGCCGAGATGCCCGTGCCCTCCTCGCCGAACTCGATCACCGAGGCGTGCACTGGATCCTTGGTGCCGTTCAGGTAGCGGACGAAGTCGGCGATGCCGCCGTCGTACTGGTAGGTCACCACCCGCGGCTCGCCGTTGATGTGCGCGGGGCGCTGATCGGTAAGCACGATAGTCAGGCCGCGGACCAGGAAAGCCATTTCCTGGAGCCGGCGGGAAAGCGTCTCGAAGCTCCATTCGGTGCTTTCGAAAATTCCCGCGTCCGGCCAGAAAGTGATTATGGTGCCGTGGAGGTCGGTCGCCTCGCCGCGGACCACCTCGCCCGTGGGCTCGCCGAGGCGATAGGACTGCCGCCAAGCGTAACCATCCCGCATCACCTCGACGTCCAGCCGGGTGGACAGCGCGTTGACCACCGAGACGCCGACGCCATGCAGGCCGCCGGAGACCGCGTAGGAGTCGCCGCCGAACTTGCCTCCGGCGTGCAGGGTGGTGAGGACTACCTCGACGGCGGGCCGCTTCTCCACCGGATGCTCATCCACGGGGATGCCGCGGCCATCGTCGAACACCCGGACCCCGCCGTCGGCGAGCAGCGTGACCTCGATCCGGTCGCAGTAGCCGGCCAGCGCTTCGTCAACAGCGTTGTCCACCACCTCTTGGACCAGATGGTGGAGACCACGCTCACCGGTTGAGCCGATGTACATGCCCGGTCGCTTGCGGACTGCCTCTAGGCCTTCGAGGACCGTAATAGAGCGCGCGTCGTAGGACAAGTCGTAGGACAAGAACAAGCTCCTCCTGAAAGGGATGCGCCCGGGACCATGTGTCAGCCCCCGCATCGGCGTCCCGGAGGCACTACCCTTCGATTTTACCTGGTAATGCCGTCTGACTCAGCCGTAGTCGTCGTTATGTTCGCGTGTTCCGCGCACCCGCAGCGGGCCCATCCGGCGGGGCGGAGCCGGCCCCCGCACCACTACCCGGGTGACCGTCCCGTGCCCCAGTTCCTCGTTCAGCCTGCGCAGCACCGTGGACGTGAGCAATCTCACTTGAGTGGCCCAGGCGGCGGAGTCTGCGATCACCACAAGCTCGCCGTCGTGGAACCGCTCTGGCCTGGTGTGCGCCGCCACATCGGGCCCGACGAGCTGGTCCCAGCGCCCGAACACCGAGCCGATCGCGGCCGCTGTTCGCCAGCCCTGATCGCCCAGCAGGGCGTCCAGGGCGGTGCTCAACGGCTGCGGGTCCTCCCGCCGGGTGCGCCCGCCGCGGCGCGGCCGGCGCTGGCCGGGAACCGCCCGCCCGCGCGGCCCTTGCGAGCCCGGGACCACCGGCTGACCAGTCACGACAGAGTCATTAGGTATAACGGGATCACCGGGCGTTGCATTCCCATCTGGAGCCGCCGGCGCACCTGTCGCCCCGGCCGGCCCCCGGCCCCTGCGCGCCGGGTAATGGCCCTTCGCCTGCGCGTCCGCCTTCGCTTCCGCAAGCGCGTCCGCGGCCAGCCGGGCCCGGCGCTGCCAGTCAGCCTCCTCCGCCACGCGTCACGCTCCCCTCCGCGACCTCGAAACGGGCGCCCGCCAGCACCGGCGGGACATCCTGTGCCACGGCGGCGGTGACGATCACCTGCTCCGCTCCCGCCGCCACGCCCGCCAGGCGCTCCCGCCGCCCCGAGTCGAGTTCGGCGAACACGTCGTCGAGCAGCAGCACGGGGTCATCCCCGTCCTCGCGCAACAGCTCGAACGCGGCCAGCCGCAACGCGAGCGCCGCCGACCACGACTCGCCGTGGCTGGCATAGCCGCGGGCGGGCAGGTCACCGATCCGCAGTTCGAGTTCATCACGGTGCGGGCCGACCAGGCACACCCCGCGCTCGATCTCCTCGGCCCTGGCCAGCGCCAGCGCCTCGCGCAGCCAGGCCGCCAGCTTTCCCGCGTCCGGCTCCGGCTCGGGCCGGTCGGGGGCACCTGCGCCATCGCGCTGGCCGGGGATATTGATGCTGAACGCCTGCCGGTACGCGATTGACGCCGTCGCACTCTCGCCGGACACCGCGGTGTAGGCCTTGGCGACCAGCGGCCTGAGTGCACCGGTGAGGCCGATCCGGGCTGCCAGCAGCTCGGCACCCTTCGTGGCCAGGTGCTCGTCCCACACGTCGAGTGTGGTCGCCGCGGAGCCCTCCGTGGCGCCATCGCCGCCGGAGTCCTCGGGAAACCCTTCGTCCGGGGGACCCGAGCCGGGACCCGGCGATCCCGGCCGCCCGGCACCGGCGAACCGGCGGGCCCACGGCCGGCCACGCAGCGACTTCAGCAGCGCGGTGCGCTGGCGCAGCACCCGCTCGTAGTCCCCCCGGACCGCGGCGTACCGTGGCGCCCGCGCGACCAGGAGGTCGTCGAGGTACCGGCGGCGCTGCTCGGGATCCCCTTTTACCAGGGACAGGTCCTCGGGGGCGAACAGCACCGTGCGCAGCACGCCGAGGACTTGCCGCGGCCGGGACACCGGCGAGCGGTTCAGCCTGGCACGGTTCGCGCGGCCGGGGTTGATCTCGATCTCCACCAGGCTGTCGCGCTCGGCGGAGGTCACGGCGCCGCGCAGGATGGCCCGCTCCGCCCCGTGGCGGACCAGGGGACCGTCGCTGGCGACCCGGTGGCTGCCCAGCGTCGCCAGATAGCCGACCGCCTCGACCACGTTCGTCTTCCCCTGCCCGTTCGCACCGATGAGCGTGCTCACCCCTGGCTCCAGGCTCAGGTCCACCGCGGCATAGGACCGGAAGTCGGTGAGGGCGAGGCGGCTCAGGTACACACGCCGAGGTTACTCGCGGATACCGCGCCTATGGCCCGGGCGTCTTACGCCCGCTGGTGGAGGAACTGCAAGAGGATCATCCGCGGGGTGCGGAGGGTGTTGGGCGCGCCACCGCCTTGGGCGAGGCACAGACCGGTCCGGGTGGGTCGGCCCCGGGACCGGTGCGCTGGGTCAGGGGGCTGGATGGGCCGGCGTAGTGCCAGGATCCGTGCCTGAGGCGGTGACCGCGTGCCCGCCGAACTGGTTGCGCAAGGCAGCGACGACCTTCATCGCGGGAGAGTCGTCCTGGCGTGATGCGAACCGCGCGAACAAGGCCGCGCTGATCGCCGGCATCGGCACCGCGTGGTCGATCGCCGCCTGCACGGTCCACCGGCCCTCGCCGGAGTCCTGCGCCACGCCGCGGATGTTTTCCAGGCCCGGGTCCTCGGTGAGCGCCTTGCACAGCAGGTCAAGCAGCCAGGAGCGGATCACCGTGCCGCCGCGCCAGCTGCAGAACGCGCCGGCGACGTCGGTCACCATGTCGGTGGCCGCGAGCAGTTCGTAGCCCTCGGCGTAGGCCTGCATGATCCCGTACTCGATGCCGTTGTGGACCATCTTGGCGAAGTGCCCCGCGCCCACCTTGCCCGCGTGCACGAAGCCGAACTCGCCCTCGGGCTTGAGCGCCTGGAAGATCGGCATGATCCGGTTCACGTCGGCGTCGTCCCCGCCGACCATCAGGCCGTAGCCGTTCTGCAGGCCCCAGACCCCACCGGACACGCCGGCGTCGATGAAGTGGATCCCGGCCTCGCCGAGCATTTTGGCGTGCGCCTGGTCCTCGACGTAGTGCGAGTTGCCGCCGTCGATGATCAGGTCCCCGGGTTCGAGCAGGCCCATGAGCTGCTCGATCGTCTGCCGGGTGGGCGCACCAGCGGGGATCATGACCCACACGGCGCGGGGCGCGGAGAGCCTGCTGACGAGCTCCTCCAGGCTTGCCACGTCCCTATTGTCCGGGGTGCGGGCATAGCCGACGACCTCGTGTCCAGCGCGACGCAGGCGTTTCGCCATGTTGCCGCCCATCCTGCCCAGTCCGATCATGCCGATCTGCATCGCGCGCTCACTCCCGTCGCCTGTTCCGCGGGCTGTCCGGCACCTACGCTAGCCACCCGCCGATGGCGGGCCGCGGCTGGGGCGGCTATGCCCCCAGCCTGATCGGCATGAGCAGGTAGCGGAAGTCGTTCTCGCCGTCGGGGCCCGGCTTGCCGGTGATCAGCACGGCCTTGCCCGGCTTGGTGAACGCGAGCCTGGCGGTGTCGGAATCGATGGCGGCCAGGCCGTCGAGCAGATACTGCGGGTTGAAGGCGACCTCGAGGCCCTCGGGCTGGAACCCGCTGGCGTCGGGCTCGCCGTCGGCGTCGGCGAGGAACTCGTAGCTGGCGTCGAGCACCTCGGTGGCCTGAGCCTCGTCCCCGGTGCCCGCCTCGAGCACGGCCTGGCCCGGGCTGAACGACAGCCGCAGCGCGGTGTTGCGCTCCGCGACGAGGGCGACCCGCTTGACCGCCTCGCTGAACGGCGCGGTGGCAAGCTCGCCCACGGCCGTGGGGGTGCCCGGCAGTAGCGCCCGGTACGGCGGGAACTCACCACCGAGCAGCCGGGTGGTCGTGCGGCGGCCGCCGCCCTCGAAGCCGATCATTCCGTCACCGGTCTGGCCGCCCTCCTCGGGCAGGCCGAGCGCGATGAGCACCTCGGCGCCGGAGGTCAGCGAGCGTGCCGTGTCCAGCAGCGCGCGCGCCGGGACCAGGACCGAGGCACTCAGCCCCGGCCGGACCGGGTTCCAGCGCAGCTCGCGCACGGCCAGCCGGTACCGGTCGGTGGACACCAGCGTGAGCGTGTCGTTGTCCATCTCGATGCGGACGCCGGTGAGGCCCGGGAGGGTGTCGTCGCGCGCGGCCGCGGTGGCGGACTGGCTGACCGCCGAGGCGAACGCGTCGCTGCCCACCGAACCAGCCGCGGGCGGCATCTCCGGCAGCGTGGGGTAGTCCTCGACCGGCATCGTCAGCAGCGTAAACGTAGCGCTGCCGCAGGTCAGCGTGGCGCGTGTACCGTCGGCGGAGATCTCCACCGGGCGGGCAGGCAGGCTGCGCGTGATCTCGGCGAGGAGGCGGCCCGAGACCAGCACGGTGCCTTCCTCCTCGGCCACGACCGGGACGCTGGCCTGAGCGGACACGTCGTAGTCGAAGCTGGACAGGGCCAGGTCCTCGCCCGCATGCAGGCGCATGCAAGCCAGCACGGGGATGGCGGGACGTGCCGGAAGCGCACGTGCCGTCCAGGCCACCGCATCGGCGAGCGCATCACGATCCACCTGGATCTTCACCGGAAGCTTCCTCCAGTTACGTGGGTGGGTTGCCAGCATGCGGAGCGGGTATCTCGCGTATGGCGGTTCCGGCTCCCCGGCCAGCGTCCTCCTACTTGTTTTTGGGTCTTGGTGATAAAGAAATAAGTAGTCGTCGTAGGGCCGGTGGAACCTGGGGACAAGCGGCTATCTCCCAGCCCAGTGTGGCTTTGCGTGACCACACCCCCTGTGCGCCGGCAATGGTCCGGCGGGGGAGAGCTGTGGACAGCCTTCCTTTCTCCACCGGACGCCCGCCGGTTACCCCCCGGACTTCCGGTGTTGTCCTCGTACTGTCCCAAGCGTGTCCACAGAGATATCCACAGCCTGTGTGTACCGATTGTTACGGGCGGCGCTGATACGTG
>Ga0070710_10000871_pt1 | contig 14436 bp, 14 predicted proteins | sample LARL52metaG_FD_65454 | JGI IMG/M metagenome (GOLD analysis project Ga0070710, IMG submission 65454) | Corn, switchgrass and miscanthus rhizosphere microbial communities from Kellogg Biological Station, Michigan, USA - LAR L5-2 metaG | ecosystem: Host-associated > Plants > Roots > Rhizosphere ... | reverse complement strand
CAAGACCGTCGCGACGCCGCAGCTCGCGAACACCCAGGACGTGGCGCTGAAGAAGTACCTGGCAGGTAAGAACCTCACCGGCCAGGTCACCGTTCAGAACGTGGAGAACGCGCAGACGCTCGACCTGTTCAAGAAGGGCGACATCCAGGGCGCGTGGCTGCCGGAGCCGTGGTCGTCGCGCGTCGTCGCCGAGGCGGGCGCGAAGGTGCTGGTCGACGAGAAGACCCTGTGGGAGGGAGGGCAGTTCCCGACCACGGTGATCATCGTGCGGACGAAGTTCCTGCAGGAGCACCCGGAGACCGTCGAGGCCGTGCTCAGGGGGCACGTCGCCGCGGTCGACCAGGCCAAGAGCAACGCCGACGACGCGAAGAAGACCGTGAACGCCGCGCTGGAGAAGCTCACGTCGAAGAAGCTCGGCGACAAGATCCTCGACGCCGCGTGGAAGAACATCGAGCTGACCACCGACGCGCAGGCGAAGACCTTCCCGCAGCTCGCGAAGGACGCCGTGACCGCGGGCGTGGCCACCGAGGCCGCGAACGTCGCCGGGTACGCCGACTTCACGTTGCTGAACAAGGTTCTTCAGGCACAGGGCAAGCCGCAGGTGCAAGCAGCCGGACTGGACAAGAAGTAAGCACCGAGGGGACACGGACATGACCGCCACGCTCGAGACCACTGTTCTGCCTACTGTGGATACTGCCGTCGAACTGGCCGGCGTCCGCAAGGTGTTCGGCCACGGCAGCTCGGCCGTGATGGCCCTCGACGGGGTTGATCTGAAGGTCAGGCCCGGCGAGTTCGTGTGCCTTCTCGGCGCGTCGGGCTGCGGCAAGAGCACGCTGCTCAACATCGTCGCCGGCCTGGACGGCGCGACGTCGGGCTCGTTGCAGCTCAACACGTCCCGTCCGGCCGTGATGTTCCAGGAGCCCGCTCTGATGCCGTGGCTCACCGCCGCGCGCAACGTCGAACTGGCGCTGCGCTTCGCCGGCGTGGGCCGGTTGGCGCGCAAGCGTCGCGCCTTGGAGCTGCTCGACCTCGTACGGCTCGGCGACGTCGCGGACAAGCGTCCGCACGAGCTGTCCGGCGGCATGCGCCAGCGCGTGGCCCTGGCTCGCGCCCTGGCGTCCACCACCGTGTCCGCTGATGGCGCTCCCGCTTTGCTGCTGATGGACGAACCGTTCGCGGCGTTGGACGCCATCACGCGTGACGTGCTGCAGAGCGAACTGCTGCGCGTGTGGGAGACCACGAACACCGCGATCATCTTCGTGACGCACGACGTCCGCGAGGCCGTGCGCCTCGGTCAGCGCGTCGTGCTGCTTTCCTCGCGCCCCGGCCGCGTGGTGCGCGAGTGGGACGTCACGGGGTCCGAGAACAACACTGACACGGTTCTCGACGAGATCAACACCCATCTGCGAGAGGTCATCAGTGGCCACGCCGTCTGACACGCTCGACAAGGTCGGCGCCGGACTCGACGCGCTGGACGCACCCGTCGAGGTGCAGAAAGTGCCTTTGTGGCGCCGATTCCTGCAGACCGGACTGCCACCGATCATCGCGTTCGCCCTGCTCCTGGGCGTGTGGCAGGCGTTGTGGGCGTCGGCTCTGCTGCCGGAGTTCCAGCTGCCCGCCCCGGTCGACGTGTGGAACGAGCTCGTGCGCTCGATCTCCACCGGTCAGGCGTTCAGCGTCCTGTGGACCTCGTTGCACCGCGCGGTGTTCGGGTTCATCGCGGCGGTGCTGATCGCCACGCCGCTGGGGTTGCTGGTCGCCAAGGTGCGGGTGGTGCGCGCGGCGATCGGCTCGCTGCTGACCGGTCTGCAGTCACTTCCGTCGGTGGCCTGGGTTCCCGCCGCGATCCTGTGGTTCGGCGTGACGCCGTCCACGATCTACTTCGTGGTGCTGATGGGTTCCGTGCCGTCGATCGCCAACGGTCTGGTGGCCGGCATCGACCAGATCCCGCCCTTGTTGCCTCGGGTGGGACGCGCGCTGGGCGCGGGACGGCTGGCTTCCGCGCGGCACATCCTGCTGCCCGCCGCTCTGCCCGGATATCTGGCCGGTCTGAAGCAGGGCTGGGCGTTCTCGTGGCGGTCGCTGATGGCCGCGGAGATCATCGCGACCTCACCCCAGCTGGGTGTCGGGCTCGGTCAGTACCTGCACAACGGGTCGTCGTTGAACGACATCAACATGGTGATCGCGGCGATCTTCCTGATCCTGTTGGTGGGCATCGGGATCGAGCTGCTGCTGTTCCGCCCGTTGGAGCGCGCCGTGCTGCGGGCTCGCGGCCTGACGGGGGCGCTGTGACTACTTCCGGGATTCCCCTTGTCGCCGTTGCGCACGGCAGTCGTGATCCCCGCTCAGCCGCGTCCATCCACGCGTTGCTGGACGTGGTGCGGTCGTTGCGCCCCGACCTGGACGTCCGGGGCGCGTTCCTGGACCTCTGCGCGCCTCGGTTGGGCGACGTGCTGCGCGGACCTTCGGTGGTCGTACCTTTGTTGCTGGGCAAGGCTTTTCACGCACGGGTCGACGTGCCGGCCGCCGTGGCCGAGTCCCGTGTGCCCGCGGTCGTGACCGATGTGCTGGGACCGGACCCGCGGCTGGAGTCGGCGGCCTTGCGCCGGCTGTCCGAGACCGGGGTCTCGTTCGGCGACCGGTCGCTGGGCGTGGTGCTCGCCGGTGCCGGTTCCTCGCACGGTCCGGCCAACGAGGCCGTGGCGCGCGTCGCCCGGCGGTGGGCTCGCGAGTCGGGATGGGCCGGGGTCGAGGCGGCGTTCGCGTCCATCGCCACACCCGCGGTGCCCGAGGCGATCTCGCGGTTGCGTGCTCGTGGGGCCACGCGGATCGCTGTGGCGCCGTGGTTCCTGGCGCCGGGGCTGTTGCCGGACAAGGTTGCGTCGCTGGCGGGCGATGCCGTGGTGGCGCGGCCGTTGGGGGACGACGTCGAGGTGGCGCAGCTGGTGCTGGACCGCTACGACTCCGCGCTGGCGCAGCATTCGGTCGCGGCTTAGCTCTTCTTCGCGGACGCATCACCCGAGCAGGGATCGTCAGGACCACCTGCCATCCCGTTTGGATGCATATGTTCGTCGATGAGTCGGAACGGAGCGGCTACCTGATGGCGGCCGTTCTGATCTCCCCGAACGGGCTGCACTCCACCCGCTCGATGATGCGTGGTCTGCTGCTTCATCGGCACCGTCGTCGACCTGGGGCAGGTCTAGAAAGCGCGAAGCCCAGGCAGCGACCGTCCGGACGCGCACCTGGGCTCACTTCCTCCGCCTAGCGGCAGAGGCCCTGAAAGAAGCAGAGCACATTTGAGCCCAACCGCCGTCCACCTCCGGCCGCCGCCACAAGATCGAATGCCCAGTGCCGTTCGGGCCATGTGAAGTGTGAACTGTTGACGTGAAACCTACTCATTAGTAGTCAAGTGACTACGCCGCGTGCTGCGAATGTCCACTCAACGGGGAGAGGCCATGAAGCTAGCCGGAATCGCACCTCTGCTGCTGGTACCGATGCTGATGTTCGCCACCGACGCGTCAGCAGCCCCGCAGACCGTCACCTACAAGCTCCGCGCGAGCGCCGTCGGGCAGTCGTCGGACTTCACGCTCGACCAGGGGGTCGACGCGAGTGCACCGGCCACCGTCGCGCCGAACGGGACGCTCAAGGTCACCATCGACCCCGCGCCCAACAAGATCCCGTCCGAGGCGGGCGGGCGGCAGGTGCGTGAGATCAAGGGGCTCGCGCTCAAGCTGCCGGTGCCGGCCAACTCCACGTTCCAGTCCGCGTCGCTGTCCGGCGGCTCCGGGCTGGGTGGCACGCCGACGGTCGCCCTGCAGGGCAACGACGTCGTGCTGAGCGTGCCGGGTCCGATCAAGGGCGGCGCGGACTTCGAGCTGCCGACGGTCACGATCAACCTGCAGGCCGGCGGCACCGGCACGATCACCACGAAGCTGGGCGGCACCAGCTACGACGCGCCCGGTCTCACCTTCACCGCCGTCGTCACGGTGATCGGGTTCCCGATCAACGCCGCGGCCAAGGGCTATCCAGACCCGAACCCCGTGCTGACGACCACCACCATCGGCTGAGACGTGGTGCCCCAACCCCTGCCGGGCATCACGGAGTAGCCGTCCGCGCCGGTGCGCAGGCCCCCTGCGCACCGGCGCGGCTAAGGTCAGCGGCATGGCAGACGAGCTGGTCCACTACGAGGTGCGGCGTGGCATCGCGACGATCACGCTGGACTCCCCCCACAACCGCAACGCCCTGTCCGCGCAGCTGCGCCGGGAGCTCACCGAGCACCTGGCCCGGGCCGCGAAGGACGACGGGGTGCGGGTGGTCGTGCTGACCCACACGGGTTCGGTGTTCTGCTCCGGCATGGACCTCAAGGAGGCCGCCGGCGCGAGCGCGGGAGACCAGGGGGTCAACGAGTTCCCCGCGATCCTCGAACAGCTCTGGACCAGTCCGAAACCGGTCGTGGCCGCGCTCAGGGGGCCGGCACGTGCGGGCGGCGTCGGCATCGTCGCGGCCTGCGACATCGCGGTGGCCGCCAACGAGGCCACGTTCGCGTTCAGCGAGGTGCGGATCGGTGTCGTGCCCGCCGTCATCTCGGTGACCGTGCTGCCGCGGCTGCTCCCCCGCCAGGCCCACGAGCTGTTCCTCACCGGTGAGACGTTCGACTCCCACCGCGCCAAGGAGATCGGCCTGCTCAACTCCGCCGTGCCGGTCGACGGCGTCGACGCGGAGGTGCGCCGCTACACCGACATGCTCGCGCTCGGCGCGCCCAACGCCCTCGCCGCCACCAAGGAGATGCTGCGGCAGGAGCGGTCCGCGAACCTCGGCGAGGTGTTCGCGGACATGCTCGAACTGTCGGCGCGGCACTTCGGTGGACCGGAGGGCCAGGAGGGCATCGCGGCGTTCAGGGAGAAGCGCAGGCCCTCCTGGGTGCCCGCCGACTAGAACCAGCCGGTGCACTCGATGACGCCCTGAGACGAACCGCAGGCGCGCATGACCTTCCCGTCGTTCTTGAACGGCTCGGTGTACTTCGCGCTGCCGGAGTCGATCCGCGTGTACCCGAGGAACCCCTCGTGCTCCTTGGCCGAGGGGTCCTTGCGGTCGGTCCAGATCTCCTCGCCCGGTGTGCCGGAGGAGATGCGGCCCCACGCGCACTTGGACCTGTTCGACGCGCGCAGCTCGACGACCCGGCTGTTCTGCATCGTCACCGGGTTGTCGCCGTCGATGGTGTCGAACGGCGTGAAGGGGTCTTCCTGCGTGCAGCCGGCGTCACCGGCGAATGACGGGACCGGGCACAAGAAACCGACGACCACCACAATGCCGAGCGCACAGCTCAGGCGGCGGAATTGCTTTCCCATGGCACTGCACTGTCCACTCCGGACGGCCAAACCGCAGCCCAGGTCACCGTTCTGTGCGAATCACCCGCAGTTTTCGGTCACCTGATTCAGCGGTCCGTTTCACAGCGTCACGCAGCGCTTCCCACACGGACGGGTCCAGGTCCGCGGGCACGACCAGCACGTACTCCCCCGCCGGCAGCCAGGAGAGATCGCTCAGGCTGTCGTACAACGCGTCCAGGTTCTGCCCGAACCAGTCCGGGAAGTCCAATGCGCGGGCAATGGCCGCAATGGCCTCGGCCTTTTCCGAAACGAGAATGTGCCGTTTCATTTGCTCACGTCCACGACGACGAACGTCGAATAGTGGTCGCCGGTGTAGAAAACCTCGCTCGAACTGCCGGTGATGAGCCGCCGGGCGCCGCGGTCGGGACTGCCGGGCGTCGGCACCGTGTACTCCTTGTAGTAACCGGACTTCTGCTGCGGCAGCCGCTTCTCCCGGTTCTCGAACGTCACGCCGTCGTTGCGCGGGTACGGGAACGGGCCCTTCGACTCGATCAGCTTCCACGTCTTCGCGGCCTCGGGAGGCAGCTTCGACAGCGCCTGGACCTCCAGGCCGGAGGACTTCGCGCCGGGCACTCCGCCCGTCGAGGCGGAGATCGTCCCGGTCGGCGAGCTGCCGGACGGAGCCGTGCGGGAGACGTTGTCCTTGACGAACCAGCCGACCACGACCAGCGCGATCAGGCCGACCAGTGCGACGGTCAGGCGACGACCAGGGCTCACGCGGCGACCTTCTCCGGTTCGGGTTCCGGCTCGGACGACGAAGCCGACGCCGGGTACTTCGCCCGCCAGTCGACGACGCGGTCGATCAGCCGCGCCACGCCCAGGCAGAGCGGCAACACCACGATCATCACGACGGGGAACTGCACCGCGACGGGCAGCTGCACGAGCCACAACTCGACCCCGTCCCACCACTGCCAAAGCCAGTCCACACCCCCAGCCTAGTGTCGTGACCGGTGTCACGGCATTTGGCCACGGCCGCGGTCGGTATGTTGCGAACCATGTTCGCCGTTTACGCAGCAGAACCCAGTCCCGAGAACCCGCTGGCCTCGCTTCGCGTCGGCGAGCGCCCCGAGCCCGAGGTGCCCGCCGGGTGGGTGCGCGTCGCGGTCAAGGCCGCCAGCCTCAACATGCACGACCTGTGGACGTTGCGCGGGGTCGGCATCAAGCCCGAGCAGTTCCCGATGATCCTGGGCTGCGACGGCGCGGGCGTCCTCGACGACGGCACCGAGGTGGTGCTGCACTCGGTCATCGGCGACCCGGAGTGGTCCGGCGAGGAGACGCTCGACCCGAAGCGCACGCTGCTCACCGAGAAGCACCAGGGCACGTTCGCCGACTACGTCACGGTGCCCGCCCGCAACGCGCTGCCCAAGCCCGCCGACCTGTCGTTCACCGAGGCGGCCTGCATGGGCACGGCGTGGCTCACCGCCTACCGGATGCTGTTCGTGAAGTCCGGCCTGCGACCTGGCCAGACGATGCTCGTGCAGGGCGCGTCCGGTGGTGTCTCGACCGCGCTCATCCAGCTGGGCCGTGCCGCCGGGATCCGCGTCTGGGTCACCGGCCGCACCGAGGAGAAGCGCGCGCTGGCGACCAGCCTCGGTGCGCACGAGGTGTTCGAGTCCGGCGCCCGGCTGCCGGAACGGGTCGACGCGGTGATGGAGACCGTGGGCAAGGCCACCTGGTCGCACTCGATGAAGGCGCTCAAGCCCGGCGGCATCGTGGTGATCTCCGGCGCCACGTCCGGTGACGCGAGCGCGGCCGAGCTGCAGCGGTTGTTCTTCCTGCAGCTGCGCGTGGTCGGTTCGACCATGGGCACCCGCGAGGAGCTGGGCGACCTGCTGCGGTTCTGCGCCCTCAACGGCCTCCGGCCGCAGATCGGCGCCGAGCTGAAGTTCTCCGACGCCGAGCAGGGGCTCAAGGCCATGCTCGACGGCGAGACGGCGGGCAAGATCGTGCTCACCCGGTAGCGGTAAACAGCCCGATCGGCCAAAAAACGATCTCTTGATTGGTGGGTCCGGACAAACCGCGTGACAGTTGACGCGCATAGGTTCGCCCGGACCCACTTCATCGAGGGAGCTGAAGGCATGACGACCCAGGGCGTGTTCCGGCGCAAGCCCGTCGACCAGATCGCGGACGACCGGGGCGACGGGCTCACCAGAACACTGGGCCTGTGGCAGCTGACCGCGATCGGCATCGGCGGCATCATCGGCGCGGGCATCTTCTCGCTCGCCGGCGCCGTCGCGAACAAGACGGCCGGTCCCGCGGTGCTGATCTCGTTCCTCATCGCCGGTGTGGCGAGCGCGGCGGCGGCGTTCTCGTACGCGGAGTTCGCGGGCCTGATCCCGAAGGCGGGCAGCGCCTACACCTACGGCTACGCGGTGCTGGGCGAGATCGTCGGCTGGTTCATCGGCTGGGACCTGCTGCTCGAGTACACCGCGATCGTGGCCGTGGTCGCGATCGGCATCTCCGGCTACTTCACCGAACTGCTGTCGCTGCTCGACATCCACCTGCCGCAGTGGATGCTGGGCGCGCCCGGCACCGAAGGCCAGGGCGTCGAGCCGGGCAGCTACAAGGTCAACCTGTTCGCGGTGATCCTCTGCCTGCTGATCGCGTACGTGCTGAACCTGGGCATGAAGAACGCGGCCAGGTTCGAGACCACGCTGGTGTACCTGAAGATCGCCGTGGTGCTGCTGGTGATCGGCGTCGGCGTCTTCCACATCGACACCGCCAACTACAACCCGTTCTTCCCCTTCGGCCTGTCCGGCGCTTTCACCGGTGCCGCAACGGTCTTCTTCGCCGTGTTCGGCTACGACGCGATGAGCACCGCGGCCGAGGAGTCGAAGGACTCCCAGAAGCACATGCCCAAGGCGATCATCTACTCGCTGGCGATCTCGATGGTCCTGTACGTGCTGGCCTGCCTCGTGCTGACCGGCATGGTCAACTACAAGGACGTCGACGCGGAAAGCGCGTTCGCCACGGCGTTCGCGGACATCGGCTTCCACTGGCTGGGCATCATCATCAGCGTCGGCGCGATCCTCGGCATCACCACGGTGCTCTTCACGTTCCTGCTGGGCGCGGCCCGCGTCGGTTACTCGATGAGCCGGGACGGCCTGCTGCCCAAGTGGTTCGCCAAGACCCACCCGGTGAAGCACGTGCCGTCACGGATCACCTGGGTGCTCGGCATCGCCTCGGCGGGGATCGCCGGGTTCCTGCCGATCGCGGAGGCCGCCGAGCTCACCAACATCGGCATCCTGCTGGCGTTCGTGGTCGTGTGCGTGGCCGTGATCGTGCTGCGCTACAAGCAGCCCGACCTGCCGCGCACGTTCAGGACGCCGGGCATGCCGGTCGTGCCGGTCGTCGGTGTGGTGTTCTCGGTCTGGCTGATCACGTTCCTCACGCCGGAGACCTGGGCGCGGTTCGCGATCTGGTTCGTGATCGGCATGGTCGTCTACTTCACCTACTCGCGGCGCAACTCTGTCATGGAGAAGCAGAGCTCCACGCGGTGACCTGCTGGTCGAGCACGGACAGCGGCACCGGTCCGAGCCCGATCACGAGGTCGTGGAACGCCTTCACGTCGAAGCGGTCGCCCAGCCGGGCGACCGCTTCGCCGCGCACGCGCTGGATCTCCAGGCGCCCCACCATGTACGCGAGCGCCTGGCCCGGCACCTCGATGTACCGGTCGACCTCGGAGGTGATCTCGGGTTCGGTCATGACCGTGTTCTCGCGCAGGTAGTCGACGGCCTGCTGCCGGGTCCACCCGAACGCGTGCAGGCCCGTGTCGACCACCAGCCGCCCGGCGCGCATCGCGTCCAGCCCGAGCATGCCGAGGCGCTGCTCGTCCGACGAGTACAGCCCCATCTCGTCGGCGAGGCGCTCGGTGTAGAGGCCCCAGCCCTCCAGGTACGCCTCGATGAACGCGAACCGCCGCAGGTTCGGCATCGACGCCTCGGCGGCGATCGAGAGCTGGTAGTGGTGGCCGGGCACGGCCTCGTGGAACGCCGTCACCTCGGACAACGTGCGGCTGCGTTCGGTGGCGCCCAACGGGTTCAGCCAGTAGGTGCCGGGGCGGCTGCCGTCCAGCGGCGCGGGCTGGTAGAACGCGATCGCCGCCGTCTCCCGTTCCGCCTCGCCCACCAGGCACACCCGGCAGCCGGTCTTCGGCATCCGGCCGAACCACCGCGGTGCCTCGGCCTCGGCCCGCGCGATCGCCTCAGCCGCGTGCGCGACCATCTGGTCTTCGTTGTCCCACAACAGTTCCGTGCGCAACCGGTGGAAGATCTCCGGTACGTCGGCCGTGCCCCACACCCGTGCGCCGATCTCCGCGTACTCGTCGCGCAACGCCGCGATCAGGTCGAGGCCCAGCCGGTGCAGCGCGGCCGGGGTGTACGAGGTGGTCGTGTAGTTGCGGACGAGGTTGGCGTAGTTCTGCTCACCCTCCGGCAGCCAGCAGATGCCCGGCCGGTCGTCGGGACGGCCCTCGACGGAGGCCAGCACGTCGCGGTACCCGGCCACGGCCGCGCGGATCTCCGTCGAGGCCGGGCCCTCCCACTCCTGCACGGGCGAGGCGAGGAACCGCTCCATCCGGGTCACCCCGGTCCGCAGGTGCCGTCGCAACGGTCTGCGGTCGGAGTCGCGCACCCGCACGGCCGCCTGCGTCACGTACCGGGCGATCTCACCGCGCCGCCGTGACACGTCCAGCTGGGCCGCCATCTGCAGCAACGCGTTGACCGGCGCGCTCAGCCCGGTCGCCACGGTGTGCTCGACCAGCCGGGCGTCGATCCGCGCCACGATCGTCTCGCCCTGGTGCCGCAGCACCGCCAGGGTGACGGGGTCCTCGTCGCTGTGCTCCGCCCGGCGCAGGATGTCGGCGATCCTGGCCCGCAACGCCTGCTGCCCGTCGACGCTGAGGTCCTCCAGCTGGTCGTCCCAGCCGGGCAGGCCGTACACCGAGGGCAGGAACGGCGACCAGTCCATTGCCGCGGCGAACATCTCGTCCGCGAGCGACATCAGGCCCGCCCGGCCCAGTCGGCGACCAGGTCGCCGAGCGTGGACAGCGGCACCGCGCCGTTGTCCAGCACCAGGTCGTGGAACGCCTTGATGTCGAACCGGTCGCCCAGCTTCGACTTCGCCTCACCGCGCAACCGCTGGATCTCCAGCCGTCCCACCATGTACGCGAGCGCCTGGCCCGGCGTCTCGATGTACCGGTCGACCTCCGAGTTGATCTCCGTGTCGTCCATCACGGTGTTCTGGCGCAGGTAGTCGACGGCCTGCTGCCGCGACCACCCCATGGCGTGCAGGCCCGTGTCGACCACGAGCCGCCCGGCGCGCATCGCGTCGAGGCTCAGCATGCCCAGCCGTGCCTCGTCGGACGAGTACAGGCCCATCTCGTCGGCCAGCCGTTCGGTGTAGAGGCCCCAGCCCTCGATGTAGGCGTCGATGAACGCGAACTTGCGCAGGTTCGACAGCTCGGTCTCGGCCGCGATCGAGAGCTGGAAGTGGTGGCCGGGAATGGCTTCGTGGAACGCCGTCACCTCGGACACCGTGCGGCTGCGTTCGTTGGCGCCCAACGGGTTCACGAAGTACGTGCCGGGGCGGGACCCGTCGAGCGCGGCGTCCACGTAGTAGGCGAACGCGGCGTTCTGGCGGTCGACCTCCGGCACGAGCCGCACCTCGCAGCGCGCCAGCGGCTGGCGGCCGAACCAGTTCGGTGCTTCGGCCTCGGCTCGCGCGACGGTCTCCACCGCGCTGACGAGCATGTCGTTCTCGTTGTCCCACAACAGATCCGCGCGCAACCGCCGGAAGATCTCCGGCACGTCCGCGGTGCCCCACACCCGTGCGCCGACCTCGGCGTACTCGTCCCGCAACGAGGCGATCAGGTCGAGCCCCAGCCGGTGGAGCTCGGCGGGGGTGTGGGACGCGGTCGTGTAGTCGCGGACGAGCTTGCGGTAGTTCTCCTCGCCGTCGGGCAGCCAGCACAGGCCTGCCTGCTCGTCGTCACGTCCGGGCAGGCCGAGCAGGACCTCGCGGTAACGGGCGAACGCCGGCCGCAGGTCCGCGTCGCCCTCCCACTCCTGGCGCGGTGAGGCGAGGAACCGTTCTACGTGGGCCGCCCCGCCCTGCACGTGCCGGCGCAACGGCCGGCGGTCGGTGTCGAGCAGCCGCTGCGCCGCCTGGTCGAGCAGGCGCGGGACGAGGTGCCGCCGCCGCGAGTAGTCGATCTGGGAGGCGAACCGGAGCAGGACCGCGACCGGCGCGTTCAGCCCCCTGGAGACGGAGTGCTCGACCAGCCGGGCGTCGATCCTGGTGATGATCGAGGTGGCCTGGTGCCGGATCACGTCCTTCGCGACCGGGTCCTCGTCGCTCTCGTCGACCCGGCTCAGGATGTCCCGCAGCCGCGCGCGCAGGGCCTGCTGGCCGTCGACGCTGAGGTCTTCGAGCTGGTCGTCCCAGCCGGGCACGCCGACGAGCGTCGCGAACGTCGGCGACCAGTCCATCATCGCCCGGAAGGTCTCATCGGAGAGCGAGGTCACGCTCTCCTTCTTAGCTGCGCCGGAAGCGCTCCGCCAAGGAATTGACGACATCCGTGAGCTCGGCGTGGATCCTGTGCACGACGTCGGCGGCCGGTTCGGCGGTCGCCAGCGGGTACGTGGTGCCCGCCCACAGCGACATGACCTCCAGCTCACCGGTCGCGCGCACCGGCTTGGTGAGGTGGTGCACGTTCGGGTACGCGGCGGGCGCGTGCGGGCTGTTCTCGATCAGGAACCGGTTCACGAGCCCGCGGGCGGGCCGTCCGCTGAACGCCCGCGTCAGCGCCGTGCGGCGCGCCCCTTCGGCGAGGGCTTCCCGGTGTACCGCAGCGGTTCCGGCCTCCGGGCTGCCGAGGAACGCGGTGCCGAGCTGGGCCGCCACGGCCCCTGCCGCCAGCACCGCGGCGACGTCCGCGCCGGTCATGAGCCCGCCGGTCGCGATCACCGGCAGGTCGACGGCGCTGCGCACGAGCGTCAGCGCGGCCAGCGTCCCGTACAGCTCGCCACCACCGGGCGAGATGCCGTCGTCGGTGAACGTGCCGCGGTGGGCACCGGCGTCCGCACCCTGCACGCACAGCACGTCCGCGCCGACCTGCTCCGCCTGCCTGGCCTCGCTCGGTGTGGTGACCGTCACGACGATCGTGGTCCCGGCCGCCTTGAGCCGCTGCACGTCGTCCGCGTCCGGCAGCCCGAACGTGAACGACACCACCGGAAGCCGCAGCGCCAGCACCAGCTCCAGCTTGCCCCCGTAGTTGTCGTCGTCCCAGCGCGGGTCGCCGGGCACCGCCCCGACCTTCTGCGCGCACGACGTGACGCGGTCCACGTACGACGAGATGTCGGCGGTCGGCCGCGTGCCCGGCACGAACAGGTTGACCCCGAACGGCTTGTCCGTGAGCTCACCGGTCCGCTTGATCTTCTCCGCGAGCTGCTCGACCGTGAGGTAGCCGGCCGCGAGGAACCCGAACCCGCCCGCCTCGCTCACCGCGGCGACCAGTTCGGGGGTGGAGGCGCCGCCCGCCATGGGCGCGGCGATCACGGGCACGGCCAGCGTGTGGAACATGAGCACAACCTAGTTGGACCGGGCGGTGGATGCCCGGCGAAGCGCCTGTGTCCTTGATGACGCGAAGAACACCTCGTTACTCCACTCGGACCAGGCGCGGAACGGTTGCCGGAGCTGGGTTTCCACCACGCTTGTGTCCACTGTGGATGCCACCCGCCGGCGGCTCGGCCTGCCCGAGCCGCCGGTGGTCACGGGCCATCATCTAGGGCAGGGAGTCCAGATGAGGGGCGACCGTGTTGGCGAACTGCCAGTTGTTCGACGCGTCCCAGTTGATCGACCACGTCATGGCGCCGCGGATGGACGGCCAGGTCGTGCTCGGCCGGAACGTCCCGCAGTTGGTGCCGCGGGCCAGGCAGTCGAGCGCGTTGTCGACGTTGGACGGCGACTGGTAGCCGCCACCGGCTCCGGACGGTGACGCGGGCAGGCCGAGGCCGACCTGGTCGGCGCGCAGGCCGCCCTGCAGCTGGACGCACGCGAGCGCGGTCAGGAAGTTGACCGTGCCCTGGCGGTAGACCTGCTGGTCGCAGCCGTTCATCGAGCCGGAGTTGTAGTACTGCATGTTGACGATGGTCAGGATGTCCTTGATGTTCAGCGCCAGCTTGAAGTACTCCATGCCGGTCGACTGCATGTCGATCGTCTGCGGTGCCATCGTGATGACGGTGCCGCCACCGGCGTGGATGCTGCGCAGCGCCTGCCCCATGTAAGTGGAGTTGACGCCGTTTTCGAGGTCGATGTCGACGCCGTCGAAGCCGTAGTTCGTGATCAGCGACTTGACGCTGTTCGCGAAGTTGGTGGCCGAGGTCGAGTCGCTGACGCTGATCGTGCCGTTCTGGCCGCCGACGCTGATGATCACCTTCTGGCCGCGGTTCTGCAGGGTGCTGATGTCGGCCTTGAACTGCGCGTCGGTGTAGCCGCCGAGCTGACCGCTCAGCCCGGAGTCGAGCGTGAACGACACCTGTCCCGGCGTGCCGGTCGCGTCGGCGAAGGCCACCGCGACGATGTCGTAGGTGGTGGGGACGTCCGCGAGCTTCAGTGCGCGCGCACCGTTGTAGAAGTTCTGCCAGTAGCCCGTCAGCACGTGCTTGGGCAGGCCGGTGTTCGGCGGGTTGCCGGTCGTGGTGGTGGTCGTGGTCGTCGTGGTGGTGGACGTCGTTGTGCTCGTGGTCGTTGTTGGCGGTGTGCCGGGGCCGTCGAGGTTGAAGTCGTCGGCGTAGTAGGTGGGCTGGCCGTACCAGCCGTGCACGTAGATCGTGACGCTGGTGGCGCTGCCGCTGGTGAAGTCGACGGTGAGCTGCTGGAAACCGCTCGTGCCGGGCGTCCACGTGCTCTTCTCCACGCCGCCGGTCACACCGAGGTAGACGTAGCTGCCCTGCACCCACGCGGACAGCTGGTAGGCCGTGTTCGGTTGCACCGTCACGGTTTGCTGACACTGCGCGTTGCTCTGGCCGACCGGTGTGCCCTGCAGGGC